>ERZ773263.327-NODE-327-length-34514-cov-5.593575_pt1 | contig 34514 bp, 27 predicted proteins | sample MGYA00511076_ERZ773263 | MGnify/ENA primary metagenome ERZ773263 (study PRJEB29015, sample SAMEA2738155) | human oral metagenome | biome: human oral; feature: human-associated habitat; material: saliva | place: China | collected 2195 ... | reverse complement strand
AACTCTAGGAAATGACGCTGGAGTTATCGGAGCAGCATCACTTGTATTGCAATAAAATAGAAAAAGGAGAAAATTGCTTTCCAGAAGCGAGTGATTTTCCTCCTTTCTTTTTTTATGCTATACTAGTTAGGAAATAAATGAGGTGAGAGTAAATGACAAAATCAGATACGATTTTTAAAGAGAATATTGAACGCATTCTAAAGGAAGGTGTTTTCTCAGAGCAAGCACGTCCCAAGTACAAGGATGGGACAGTTGCCAACTCTAAGTACGTAACGGGTGCCTTTGCAGAGTATGACTTGGCCAAGGGGGAATTCCCCATTACAACCTTGCGTCCCATTGCAATCAAATCAGCTATCAAAGAAGTTCTCTGGATCTACCAAGACCAGTCTAATAGCCTAGAAGTTCTCAATGACAAGTACAATGTTCACTACTGGAATGACTGGGAAGTGGGAAATACGGGAACCATTGGTGAGCGCTATGGTGCTGTTGTTAAGAAACACGACATTATCAATAAGCTTCTCAAGCAGTTGGAAGTCAACCCTTGGAACCGTCGCAATATCATTTCGCTCTGGGATTACCAAGCTTTCGAAGAAACAGAAGGACTACTCCCATGCGCCTTTCAGACCATGTTTGATGTCCGCCGTGTAGATGGAGAAATCTATCTGGATGCGACCTTGACCCAGCGTTCGAATGACATGTTGGTGGCCCACCACATCAATGCTATGCAGTACGTGGCTCTTCAAATGATGATTGCCAAGCATTTCGGCTGGAAGGTTGGGAAGTTCTTCTACTTTATCAACAACCTCCATATCTATGACAATCAATTTGAACAAGCAGAGGAATTGCTCCGTCGTGAACCGTCAAACTGCCAACCACGTTTGGTCTTGAATGTACCAGATGGGACTAATTTCTTTGATATCAAAGCGGAAGATTTTGAGTTGGTAGATTATGAACCTATTAAGCCACAGTTGAAGTTTGACCTAGCTATTTAAGAACATCATTCAGATGTTCTTTTTTTTTACTCGTTTTTTTTACCATTTACAACAAAAAAAAGCTTAATATTAAGCTTTTATTTCTTCCAAAATCGAACACTCAAGTTAGACCAAACCCTAACCAATAAATATGAGCGAGGTTTTTCTACTCTACGTATTGATAAAATATTAGGTTCTACTACCTTAGGTTCATCTAGCTTAGGTTCTTCTGCCTTAGGTTGTTCTACTTTAGGTTGTTCTATCTTCAGTTCTTCTGCCTTCGGTTGTTCTACTTTAGGCTGTTCTACCTTAGGCTCTTCTGCCTTAGGTTTTCTGACCGTAGGAGTTTCAACTTCAGGTTCTTCTACCTTAGGTTTTCTAGCCGTAGGAGTTTGGACTTCGGGTTCTTCCACCTTCGGTACTTCTAATTTAGGTGTCTCAACTTTCGGGTCTTCGACCTTAGGCACTTCTAATTTAGGTATCTCAACCTTCGGTTTGAAAACATCATCTGGAAGATTAACAATTGGCATATCCGTTCGAGAGTGAATTCCACCGACCTCTTCACTATCCGGTTTATCCACTTTAGGTTTGTCTTCTCTGAGCACCTCCTCGGATAAGTCACCATCCACAACTAACGTTAATACCATATCCCCGATAGAATACTTACTAACATATGATACCTCTTCATATGGCAACCCCTCTAATGTTAAAGGTTTCACTTTAAAATTAGCCTTTAAAAATGCCAGAATCCATTTATCAGTAGTCGGTTGATACTCAAACAAATCTCCCACTTTACCTTCACCGATTAATCGTTTTTCAATTAGTGTCTTACCCGTTGTATTAACAATCTTTATAAAATAACGACCACGCGCTTCACCGTATACAATAGATGCACGGCCATTTTTATCAAAGTCATACATGACACCATCAATTTCTTTTTTACCATTTTTAATTAACTGATGATTCTCATCATAATAATATCGAACCCCATCATCTTCAAACCAACCGCGAATCGCATATTTATCAATCATTTTCTGAATGAATTCCTTATGCGCCGCTGTAAAAACTAATCCTCCGCCAACTTGTTCCGCTTCCGGAATACCATCCCCATTTGACCCATGTTGATGAACACCGATAACCCCACCATCTTTATTAAATAATGGAGCGCCAGAAAACCCCCCTAATGCTGACATATGATATAGAACATGCCCATTACTATCAATAGATTGAATATGACCATCTACTCGATATTGTTTTCCATCTACAAGTCTCACTTTATTTTTAACGGATAACAATGATGATGAGAAATCATTTGGATATCCAATCATAGAAATGTGTTCACCTTTAACAACACTTCTTTGTGATATTTGTCTCACATCCTGTTCTGATACTGGTTTTTTTGTGACCACAACAGCTAAATCATTTTGATACGATTTCGCAAATTCAGGCAGGTTATACGGATAAACATCCTTAACACTTAAAGTTTGTGTTAACCCACTCGTTGGATTCATAGACCTTTTGGCGCTATTAGACCCTAACGTTACAAAATACTGACCATTCGTACTCCTTAATGACCCACCACCCGTTTCTTTATTTTTTTGATAATAGTTATGTGCAACGGTAACAAAAATGTTAGGTGCCACAAAAAATCCGGAACCAGATACTGTTTGATACCCACTTGCTCCAGTATCATACCGAGCATGAACCATTGCAACACCGGGTTCAATAGTAGTGACGTCTTTAATATCATCCCCAGAGTTCACAACAGCTGCTTGTGTACCTATAGGAAACAATGTTAAGCCTAAACTATATTTCATCCACCTCATACATCACCTACGCATCTTTCAAGTTCATCGAGACAAGCGAACCTTCAGGAAATGTTTCCAAATAACGTGGAAATGTATCTTCATTTGCTTTAACCGGTTTGATATCAACAGTCACATCACATCCAAGTGCCACTAAATCATCATAAGTCCCACGAATTTCACGTGCATCTTTAGAGCTTACTTTTGGGGAAATAGTATACATAGAATCTGGGCCAAACCAACTAGACTCTTTTGCAAAATTAACAGGAGAATCCTCTGATATCTTCAATTTGATATTGACATCATAATCAAAACCATGTGACTCAATTCTCTCTCCAATTTTTAAGATTTCATCATAGATACCCTGATTACTTTTATTTTTAAATTTTAAACTCGCCTTATAATCAATTCCCGCTCTATCAAGTTTCTCAGAGAATTCAAATGGGTCAATATCTACTTCTTCACCTAAAACAATAGCAGGTGTTACCGAATAACCCTGTCTCACAAACGATTGATATCGTTCCATAACCGTACCGGCAGCCGCCTCATAAATGATTTCTTTTCTTTTTTGTATCATCTCAGAACCATCATCAAAACGTTCTTCATTGGGATATGTAATGTGTACTTCAAACATATTATTCCTCACTTTCTTATTCTATTTTACCAAAAAAATGAGAGAAACTCAATACTCAACAAAGTCTTGCAATTATCAAATAAAATGGTATAATAGAGATAGAGAAATATGAAAGGAAACATAGCAAATGCTATAGGTTTAGAATATGTTTACAAGTATCAGTGCATTAATAATCAGCTTATTGATATCTTACATTGCATTTCGAATTTTCAAATCTATACTATCTGCCATCATCTCATTCTTAATTATTGGCTTTGTTCTTTTATGCGGATTCACAGCGTGGTCCCACGGAATAACAGAACCAAATGAACTATTACCAGCAGTAGTAGATACAGTGAAAGAGGTATGGCCCAAAAGTAGCAGAAATTCTAAAAATGTTACCCGAAATAATGAGCAAAGCCTTCGAGATGGTAATCAACTTCCTAAGATTGTCGACCCTCTTGATTCCAACACACCTTCTACAATAAGCAATGGTTCAGTTAAATATGGTGCCAAAATTGTATTGGGAGAATTAGACCAATTAAATCGTTCCACATTCGCTCACATCCGCTTAAAGGATGAGCATGAACCCGGACGTAATGGTGAAAAACGCAATGAACGTATTAACGTTGACCCGGCGGGATGGCGCAATTATAAGCTCAACGGTAAATGGATTAATGACCGTCTTCACTTAGTTGGTTATCAATTTTCAGGATTAAATGATGAACTTCGAAATCTCGTACCTGGTACAGCGTATTTAAATCGTGGTACAGAAGGAAAGGGTATGAATGACAGTATACCTGATTCAATGTTGTTTTATGAAAACAAATTAGACCAATGGTTGGCTAAACACAAAGATAATGAATTGGATTTATATGTTGCACCTATATATGAAGGTGATAATTTAACACCAACCGCTATTTATATGCAATGGGTTGGTTTCGATAAAAACGGAAACCAAGTTGCTATCAATATTGGGGGCAATTCACAAGCTCAAACAGAAACAATTTATGGTGTTGTTCTAGAAAACAAGACACCGTCCTTCACAGTTAACTATCAAACAGGTGAAGTAAAATAGAAAGGAAACATATGACAGATATTCAAAACAAATTAGACAGTAACAATTGGGAACTAAAACCACGTAAACAAGGTGCACTATCGGGGTCATGGTCTTCTGAGTCACAAACTGACGATGAAGACCGCCCCTGGGAAGCCACATTCATTGATGCTTGGGTTCACGAGTCGCATCCCGTAGACGACACTGACCAGATGATACTAAGAGGTGCCAAATTCGCTCTTAAGTTCTTTATTATTGCATTTGGTGCCCTTTTATTAACGGAATGGTTATTTACCAATACCTTAACTAATATTATTCCATTACAACCAAAGCAGATATTCATATCAAGTAGTATACCTATCTTATTCATGATTGGTAAATTTATATTACCCTTATTTATCGCGAGTCTTGCGATTGCCACCGCTGAAACGTGGAAGAAGCGTTTAACTGTTATAGCTACCTATATGGTAGGAATTGTCACACTCATATCATATTGGATTTCTCTATATGATATGTCAGTTGAAATACCATTCATATTAATAGCTTGGATATTCTTCGGTTTGCTTATCAAAACTCTAGCGGACATATTCACAAAATGAGTCGCCGCGCATACGCGCGGCTTATTCACGGGGCAAAGCCCCGAACCCTCTTCCTTCATGATTGAATTGAGTTAGTATTACTAACGAAAGAGAAATTTATGACAAAATCAAAAACACTTAGCTTTACAGATTTATTAACAAAAAAAGTAAATGAGTCTGATATGAAACAATTATCAAATTTAAAACAATCTTTAGTGAAAGGTGATGAACCATGCGAGAAAAAGTAGTAGGAACCACCTTCAGGACACATCCAGACGTTGCATCTTTTGCGGGAACCATTGATAATACAGGAGAAATACCTGTATTCACAGGTCGCGCTATACTCATGCCGGAACCGACAAATGAATATGATACGAACGCAATTGCCGTTGTAGCAGAGATGAAGGATGGAAAAACTCATCATCTGGGATATTGTGCCAAAAATGGAGAATTTTATACAACAGTAACTAACCCAACACTAGTAACATTGCGTATCTATGGATACTCCACAATTGGATTATCCGATTCATTCCAAATCGAAAATTAGAAAAGGTAAAATATGAACAAAGAATTAGAACAAATCACACAAAGTATTAAAAATGATGTCACAACATTAAATAATGAAAGTGCCGCCGTTTTTATTTATCATAATCCCGAAAACGCACGTCAAACAGGTGCACACGCTTATGGTACACCAGAAGACATCACACGATTGGTATCTGTTTTCGTAAATCAATTCACAGATGAGCAAAAACGATTTCTCTACAGCCATCTCTTACTAGATGACCCTGATACACTAGTATCCAGTGTAGAAGAATTTTTAAATAGTATTGAAGAGTAATATAAAAGGGGAGCGTAGCTCCCTCTTTTTTTTTTACGGTTTTTTTTAATACAATATCATTGAACCAAAGATGACTCCTGTAATGTATCAAGTACTCGCAAAAGATTTACTTCATCACGATACTCTCCTAAAGACAATTGATACTTATCATCTAATGTCATCATATCAGCCACATTTTGACCATATTCAGGAATCACATGACCCGCTCGTATATGTTCATCTCTCACATTTTTCAACATACGATATTGATTGACATCTTCCACAACATCTAACGCATCATCCTCGGATAAACCAAATAAATTACCATCGGTTGACGATTTATATTCATCTAAATCGTTAACCATCGCTGAATAATAAACTTGAGCGAACTCCCGTTTTAAATCTAACATATGTTCATCAGCCTCCGCCATCAGTTCATCCTGCCATAATGTTTTCTGAATTCCAGCAAGGTTGTCGAACTCAATCATTAATCGCTCCGATAATCGAGTATCATTTTCCGCATACATTCCAGAAATACGCTCCGTTAAACTTTCATCACCTTTGATATCTAAACCATCATGATTATTAAAGAAATGGACCGAAAATTGATTATCATCTTTTCTTTCAACCGCCGCAATCACATTACCCTTAATATTAACTTGCCCATTTTCCCCTTCAATATCAAACTTATCAAAAATAGCTTCTGAAAGACTATCAATACCACTCTTTCTTTTGATTTTGTTTAACAAAATACCATAATCTGTTATTTCAACATCATCAGTCGGCGACAATTTCACTCTTAAATATTCTTTCATTTTATTCTCCTTATTTTTCTTTCATTATAACATATATACATCATTATCGCAAATATTTCTATTTATTCATTATATGCCAAACATTGATGTACAGCCCTGTAACTCACACATCTATATAGAGAGTTCATAAAAGCTAATAAAAGCTCCATATAAGCGTTTAAGTATTGGAGGTACATTATATTCAACTTAGAGTAAAACACCAACAAAGACGTTTCTGTAGCTCTGAGATGTATTTATAGTCTAATCCACTCTTCCCCCAGACCCCTAACTCATAGAGAGATAGAAGACACAGGTAGAGAATTTTGAACTGTGAGCGTTAGCGAACAGTTCAAAACTTACTATATGAAGTTTTCCATTTCGATAACAAACTTAAAGAGTTTAATAACGTTTCTAAGAAAGTTTATCTATTTGGATAGAAATGGACAAATTGGACAAAAAACTGGTTAAAAATAGAGATTTGCTTGTACAAAAAAAAAGGTCGTATAATTACTATTTATCAAGGATTATAGATTTCAAAATGGACAAGTGGGCATGAGCGTGGACAAAGAAAATGTACAAAAAAAGTATACCTAAAATCAATAATATCAGTATATTAGCGATTTGAAAATGGACAAGGACAAAATATTTTTATAACTTTAAATTTAAAAATAAAAATAAAAAAATAAATAATATATAAGGGTTTCGTCTATTAGTTGTCCATTGTCCATTTTTAGAAAGAGAATTTAGCTCATATACTAGCATTAGGACACTTTTTTTTGTACATAAAGTTGTCCACTAGGTTGTCCATTTTGTCCAGTTCTTGAACTGTAACTATCGAGTCGTTCTAGCTTTAGGTCTACTTTTCTTGTACAAAATGAATTCTATTATTGGATATTTAGTATTTCAATTTTAGAATTCTTTGTTTCATATTGGGGGGGTAGGTTCGGAAGGGTTATAAACATATGGATTGGAGATATCATATAAGAAATGAACGTTGGGGAGTTCAGAATGTATCTAAATTATAGAAGTATGATAAAGAAGTTGTAATTAGAAGTCGTTACTTTGATGATAAAGTGAAATAATAATGAAAGAAAGGAACCATTTTTGAGGTCTAGACAGACATTTTTACTTATGATATAATGGCAATAGAAATATAGAAGGGAACATTGCACATGAAAATGAAAAGACGGTCGGTTCAGGTCGCTCTTAGTGTTGGGACTGGATTAGCTTTTTTACAACAACAAAGTGCGTCAGCTGACCATACATGGAAAATGGGTGAAACGGGTAAGACTGTTTTAGAAGTTGGAACAACTGTTAAAACTGAGTCGAAGGTGACAACTCATAAACCAATGGACTTGATTGCCATCATTGACTTTTCTGGTTCAGTGTCAGATTTTGAACGGAAATCAAAAGGGTATACAGGCCCGTCTGTTCGGAAACAACAATTAACGTCGATGCGCAACTTGATTCAAAATGCGCTGACTGATGAGGACCAAGTTACATTTGGTATTTATGGTACTAACAGTGAAACTTCGTATGCTGTAGGTGTAGAGGGTGCACGAATGACACCTTTGATGAGTAAAAAAGATGCAGTTTCGTTTTTGAATCAGCTAATTGCAGATAATGGTATTTACAAAATGCCGTCGCTAGTACATTGATTCCAAATTTACAGATGACTGATGCTCCAGGGACTAAGAAAGGTGATGGATTTGAAGAAATATATCAAAGATTCACTACCAAAAAATCTTTAGTCTCTGTTATTCAGTATACAGATGGATGGGTTGGTGGAGAAAAGATTGATAGCTCATTTGCTACATGGGCGAAAGCGAATGCGAAGACATTCATGTCTGTGATTCACTCTGATGGTTATTCAAGTGATGGTATTGCAGAGCCGTCTATGAAGCAGGCTGGACATCCAAATATTGTTACGTCAAGTAAGCCCCAATCAGAGTTAGAAGATGCATTTCGTTCAACGGCTACTGAAACGGCGGTGACGAAGGTTGGTCATGATGATAGCTTGACTGTGACTATTAATGATACGAAAAAAGGAATTGAATTCAAATCTATCACATTGATTAGTCCGTCGGGGAAACGAACGACTATTCCAACAACGTCTCGGACGTATACGATTCCTAAAGTATCTGAAGCTGGTAAATGGAAATTAGAAGTTGAATATACGTCTAATCAAGAAACAGAGGCGTCTTCTATGATTTCATTAACTCGGACAAACGTAGATGATGGAAAAGATAAGACCGAAGCTAAATCCGTTGAAACTTATATGCCACAAACGGGAACAAAACCTCTAGGTACGTTATACGAAGCTGACCCAACGTTGAATTTTGGAGAAGTGGCGTTAAAACAAGAAATGGTACCGGAGAAAACTATCAATGGGAAAAAATCACAAGAAGGTAAACCACGTATCATTCGAGTTGGTACTAAACCAGTATCTCATTCTCAAAATACACGATTTAAAACTATTTATCAAGAAAATAAAAATATGACAGCTGGTGAAAAGAAAGAAATTAGAGCGGGTAAAGAAGGGGTTATTGCTTCAAGTAAAAATTACACTTTGACACGTACGTCTGATAGCTATCGAGAGGATGCTGATTATAAAGACATTAAAAAAGTGAGCCAAGGTGTTGTTAAAGAAGTTGCGGGACCTGGCAAAAATGAACAGGCTGTTGATAGATTGATTGAAGTGGGTACTAAACCCGTGACTGTTCGAAAAGAATTACCATTTGAAACTCATTATGAAACACGTTATGATAAGTTAATCGGTACACCTGATTTAGTTGTGCGTGAGGGCAAAACCGGTTCAACTGAAACAACAACAAAATATACACTTGATTTATCAACGGGTAATGTGACGCCATTAGTTGGAAACCCGGTAGTAATACCTCCAGTTCATAAAGAAGTGATTCAGTATAGAGGTAAACAAACTCGTTGGATTATGCATGGTAAAAATTTAGCGCCGTCGGAGATTGGTAAAGATTTTGGAGAAGGGAAAAACTTTGATAATCTTCAATTAGTAGAAACTAAAGAAGAGGGTCCTGTGAAGACCTATGTCTACTTACCTACTCGAAAGATTATCCAACGCTTCTTTGATACGAATGGTGTCAAAATTAAACCTGATTATGTGATTTATAATCAATTAACGGGTGATACGATTAACGTTGGTCACCCATGGGGTATTGATTATCAAGGTACACGTTATTATCCAGTTCTTGAAAAACTGCCAATTGAAGTTGTAACAATTCCCGATAAGGATGTCATCATTGATTATGTATATGACAAACCTGTCAAAGGTGAACCTAATGTACCATTAGTTGAGAAACCGAAAGTAGAAACTCCGAAAGTTGAGAAGTCTAAAGTAGAGGCACCTAAAGTAGAGTCTCCTAAGATTGAAACTCCTAAGGTTGAAACTCCTAAAGCAGAACAACCTAAGATTGAAACACCTAAGATTGAAACACCTAAGATTGAAACACCTAAGATTGAAACACCTAAGGTAGAAGAGCCTAAAGTGGAAACACCTAAGGTTGAAACTCCTAAGGTTGAAACTCCTAAGGTTGAAACTCCTAAGGTTGAAACACCTAGAGTAGAGACACCTAAAGTTGAAACTCCGAAGGTCGAAGAGCCTAAGGTAGAGACACCTAAAGTTGAAACTCCGAAGGTCGAAGAGCCTAAGGTAGAAACACCTAAAGCTGAAACACCTAAAGCTGAAACTCCGAAGGTTGAACCTCCAAAGGTAGAAAAACCGATGGTTGAAGAACCTAAAGAAGATAAGGTTGGTAAACAAGTAGAGGTTCCAAAATTACCACCAAAAGAGGAACCTAAAACTGATAAAGGTCAGGTTGAGCTTCCAAAAGAAAGAAAAGTAGAATCTCCAAACGTTACTCAACGTATCAATAAGGATAATTCACAAACATCGGATGTCACAGATGCTAATAAATCTGTGACGAAAGCATCTAAGGAGAAACAACTTCCTCAAACCGGAGATGTGAGTTTAGCTATGTATGGTGGATTAACTTTATTGTCGGCTATGGGACTGAAAAAACGAAAGGATAAAAAGAATGAAATTAAATAAGAAAAGCTTGGGTCTAGCTGGTTTGCAGACACTATCGACGCTTGTACCAGCTATGGCGCAAGTTACTTCAGCTTCAGCTGAGACGTTAACGGATGCTGAACGTATCTCAAAAATAGATGAGATTAAGGGTGTGAACTATGATAATAATGATGCTCAAACAAATTATCGCGATGCGCTTCGTTCAGAGTTGAAAGCTTATGAAGACGAATTAGCGACTTATCATCAAAATGTAAAAGATGTTAATGCGCGTAATGAGAAAAAATTGCGCGATTATGAGAACGAGTATGCTCGTATTGCGCGTGAAAATGACCATACAGTTCTTGAGTATATGAGTCATAAACAAGATGTTGAAAACCATTATGAAGCTATGCTTCGTAAGTTTAAAGCTGAAGCTGATTTGGTGAACAAGACGAATGATACGGCTATTGCGAATTATAATCAAAAATTAGCAGACGTTCGTGCTTCAAATACTCATAAAACTGTTGAGTATGAAAAGGCTCTTGCGAAATATCAAGTAGATGTAGAATCTCATAAAGCACAAGTGAAGCAATATGAAATTGCGAAAGCTGAAGCCGATAAAGCTCGTAAACGTAATGAAGAAATTGATAAAGAAAATGCATTAGCAGAAAGTAAGTATCAAGAAGCCGTCAAACAAGCTGAAAAAGAATACCAAGACGCTAAAGCTAAGGTAGATGCAGAAAACAAAAAAATTGATGAAGAAAATGCAACAGGTGGGGCGGATTATCAAGCAAAACTCAAAGATTATGAGAAAAAATTAGCTGAATGGAAGCAAAAGAAAGCTGACTATGAAAAAGCACCAGCTCCTGGTAAAGAAACTGGGTCAGGTAAAGATTTGTCAGAATATGGTAAATCTATTTTCAACAATGATAAAGTAGAAATCTTTGATAAAGGTACAGGTACAAATGGTCCTAAATATCTAAGTTCACGATATACCATTGTGTCAAAAGACCCTAAAGCTGTAACCTTAAATGGTGGTATTAATATCTCAGAGAGTGAATTGCCTAAAGGCCCTATTCCTGCGGGTCAAAGTATTACATTCCACAATGTAGCAACAACAAATACGGGTAAGAAACTTCATATTAAAGTAGAAGCTACTGATACAGAACTTGGGTTCTTTAGTACACCTCCAGGTACCAAAATGAACGGCCAGGTCGCTTTTGGACGATTGATTAATGCAAAATGGACATGGTTAGATGAGAATGAAAAACCTGTTAATGTGTTGTTCCCACTCGTAATGGGGGATATTGATAACTCACAATATTTTGAATTAGGCGGTGCCAAAATTCATAAGGTAATTGTTGGGGATAAGGTTGGTATTGTGAGTGAAAAAGCTGACCATGCTGAGGTAAATGCGACTACAAATGAAGATGTCACGGGTGTCAATAATGCACCGCAAGGTGTCGCTATGTTCTTGATGGAAGGTTCCAGTTTCACAGCATCATTGTGGGAACAAAAAGAACATAAAAGTTCTAGTTTGATTTACTTCTTTGGTGATGCATCGCAAGATGTGGTAACTCAAAAAGTAAAAGAGCCATTTAATGAACCTGAACCGGTGAAACCAACTAAGGGAGCGACGAAAGAGCATGTGGCTGAGCCTGTTAAACGGATTGTTGCTAAACCAACTCCAAAAGCGAAGCTTCCTGTGGTAGACCCTGAAAAACCAGGTGCGGAACCAACACCTCCTGTTGAACCTGTTCTTGAGAAAGAACCAGAAAAACCAATGTTGCTTAAACCAAATACGGTAGTTCCTGAAAAAGAATTGGTTAAAATGTATACGTTGAAAGACCTACCAGAACCTCCGGTTCTCGAAGCTCTTCCTAAAAAACCAGTTTTCACACCGAAAGCGGTGAAACCGGATGAAACGCCTCTTCCTGACTATAACTGTCATGCTGATTATACTGTTGAAGATAAGAGCTTAGAAACAATTAAGAAGCCTGCGGTTGAAACGCCAAAAGTTGAAACACCAGTATCAGAAACACCTAAAGTAGAAACTCCTAAGGTAGAAACACCAAAAGTTGAAACACCAGTATCAGAAACACCTAAAGTAGAAACTCCGGTAGAAACTCCGGTAGAAACTCCTAAGGTGGAAACTCCTAAGGTGGAAACTCCTAAGGTAGAAACTCCTAAGGTAGAAACTCCTAAGGTAGGAACACCAAAAGTGGAAACGCCAGTCTCAGAAACACCTAAGGTAGAAATACCAAAATTAGAAGGTGTAGTGGCACATAAGGCTACTAAAGTGGATACCTCTGATGTTGCTAGTTCAGGCTCGGATAAAGTAAACTCTGGTCTAGATGTTGGTAAGATTGGTGAAGCGGTCGCACTTCCTGCTAAAGAAACCATAGTGGCTCCTAAAGAAGCGATTGATAACGACGCTGTTCATAAGCCTGTGGATTTAACAGACGCTGAACCCGTAAAACCAACAGAGCCAGCTAAACCGACAGAACCGGTCGCACCTACTGCTCCTAAAGAACATAAATCGATGACCATTGAAGAAATGCGTGCTGCGGTTATTGAGCAATTAAAAGCTGCTATTGCGGAACATAATGCGAAATTAGGTACCAACATTGATGACGGCACTAAGATGCATTTGAAAGAAATTGAAACCAAAGGTTCTGAGTTGATTAACTCAGCGCCAGTAGATAAACTTGAAGAGGCGAAAGCAAAAATTTTAAACGATTTGCATCAAATTGACCAGACAACAAAATCTGTAAATGAACCTGCTCTTGTGGAAAAACCAGTGGATTCAAAAGTTGATAACAAACAAGATAACCATGTATCAACGAAATTAAATACAAAACAAGATGCTAATGCAACGGTGAAGTCTGATGTGAAATCTGACGATAACTCGGATAACAAAACATCATCAGTTAAGAAATCACTTCCTGAAACGGGTGACGTTTCATTATTGGCATATAGTGTTGGAAGTTTGTTAGCTGCAAGTCGCCTTCGTAAAAAGAAAAAATAGATTGAAAAGCCTTGTTTGACAAGGCTTTTTCAGGTCTTGTTATGCCTATTTACTTATGATATAATAAAGACATAAAGAAAGTGAAAGTGAGAATCAATGTGAAGCATTACTATACAGAATCAGGAGCGCGATTATTTAGCTTAAATGAGCTGGCTGCTATATCTGATGTCCCGGTAGGATTATTACGGTCGTGGTTTAACGCTGGTGATATGGTGTTATTCTTTACTGGATATCAGGTTGGTACTAATCGCGTATATTATAGAATTGGTAGACCTACTGAAAAGGATGAATTGTTATACGGACATATTTATCGTTATAAACCATGGAAAGGAGGGCCATTATGCGAGTCACCAAACAATCAGGAGCTGGAAATACCATTGCAGTCTTTGGAATCTCTTATCGAAAATTAGCAACCATGTTTCTTGCTTATGGTACAGGTATACTTCTATATATTACACCGTTGTTTTCGAATAACTGGATAGCGTTAGCCGGATACTTTGTACTTGCATCTATTTTGGTAGGTGAGACACCGACTAAACGCTCCATGTTTAATAATATTTATGGTGTTGTTTTTAAGAAACCAATTAAAATGGTCGTGAGTAAATTAGCGACTATCAACACATTTGGACATGGTGTGAGAGAAGTCGAATTGGTTAAAGATATTGATGTACCTGCTATTAAGTTGAATACTGGATTATATGCATTGGTATATGTTGTCACGAGTGGTATTAATCAATGGTCTACGTCTGATGATTATTTACAACAGGCAACGATGTTGAAGCAGTTATTCAATGTTATGGAAGCAACTGAGGGTATTGATATTGTGACTAAAGAAGATTCTGATACTGGTATGTTAAGTCTGAAAGAAATGCTAGATGAACGGGAACACTTTGAGGGTGATGATTTTAAAGCTTTAAGTGATAAACGGAAACATCTTTTGTATATGGCTGCAACTAGTGATATCGGTAGGAGTGTGCAACAATATATCATTTTAAAAGTGAAACCTCGTAATGTTAAGCGTACAACAAATGCGTTGAAAAAGGCTGTGCGTATCATGCGTCCGGCTACGTATCCGATGGATGTCCTTATGAGTGCCATGGGGTTAGAAGGTGGAACGATGTTGACACCAGAAGATTACAAAGGAGAAAGCGATACGAAAGAGAGACCGAAACGTCGTAAATATCCAGAAAGAAAAGTGAAAGGGGGAAAAGGTCGTGGCAAAGAAAAAGGTAAAGCGAAACGTAGGTAAGAAAAAGAAAAAAGAAGAAAAAGATTTAGCCATTATTGATGAGGTTCAAGAACCTTTTTCTTGGTCACGATTCTGGGATGAAAAGGTTATTGCAACCTATAAATCATTTAAAAAATACTTAGAAGAACGTGGTATTCTTTATTTTTTCATGTCACCCTTTCAATATAGAAGTCGACTTGTGTTGAAATTGTGGGTGTTAGGATTTGCGATATTAGTTGGATTAGTACCTCGTACTCTACAATTAGTCGCCGAGACAAAAGCTCGGAATGCGGCTAGCGAAATTGCGGCTATTATAAAAAATACTTATACCAATGGAAAATTGGGAATTCAACCTATGGCGTCTTCGCATTATGAGAAAAAGCACGTTTTAGTATTTCGTTTGATAGGTTCCATTCAAGATGGAGTACCTGCGACAACCGATGGATTTAATGTTGCTTTGAATCCGTTGCGTGGAAATAGTGATGTTGATAAAGTGAAATATAATTTTAATGTTGTTCCAATTGATTTGACAACAAGGTTACTAATTGTTTATGTTGATAATAGTGAGCAGGATGATAATACGGGGGTATTTGGTCTAAACATTCGTATCAAGGGTGAAGCATATATGGATACACCTATTGAAGTTGTGTTATCAAATAATCAAGAAACAACTGACTTGTATCAAGGAGGAAAGGTGAACTTAAGTGCTCTATCAAAAGAAATTGGAGGAGATACACAAAATCGAGCAATTGCAACCGCAGAGGATGAGTTGAAAAAAGCTGTTAATATTTATAAGTTGAATGAGGATAGATTGCGTGAATCAGGTATTACTCTTGAAACAACAACGGATAAATTGAATGAGTATATCGATAAACATAAGATTTTGACGAATATCACGGATGAATCTCGAACTTCAGATATTGATGGTCCGTTGAAAAAATCAGAACCAGTAGTAGATAAATTATCACCTACTATGATTGAAAATGGTCAGAAATATACAGAAGAAGATTATCGACAATCAAAAGACGCGTCACAAGATAAAAAAGGACTTTCGAAAGAAATTCAAAATATTATGGCTTATTTATCGGATATTCAATCTAAATTGAATAGTGTGAATTCTGCTCGAGAATCTAAATATCAACTTCTATATGAATTTAGTCGTATTCTAAATAAACCGTATGACCCACTGAGTTTTGGGGAACTGAAGCCTGTAATGATTGAACTTGTTAATAGGACAACTCCACAAGATGAGGATGCACCAACAAGTCAATCGTCAAACGCGTTGGATAACGCAAACACAGGTAAAGAATTAAAGAGCAATGATGGAGAGAAAACAACTACATCAAGTAATACCTCGGACGGGAAAAAAGCGGAGTCAACATCTAGTTTGGAACACGCTAATAAGGCGAGTAATAGTGAAGCGTCAACAAGTTCAAAGGTGACGAATCCATCTGGAACGTCTACAGCTAATTCATCAACAGCAAATCAATCGTCAGAAACAGCAATAACTAACACAGGTGGTTAGAGAAAATTCTCTGACCTCTTGTCAAGTTGTACGAATTATGCTATACTTTTAATAGAACAGAAAAAGAAAGTGAGTAGTCTCGATGAATTTGTTAACCTACGCAGTATCGGACAAGTTAAAACGAAGTGGAGAATTATTGGAACATATTGGACAAGATTCCATTCCAACAAGCGTTGTGGAAACGTCATTTCGTGCATTATTAGCCGATTATGAAGATAAAGAAGCTACACAACTTATAGAGGATTATCCTAGTTTCCTCCGTGACCAAGTTGGAGTAGCAATTACACCTACAACATCAGGTGTTCAAGTAAAAGGAGATATCAATGATAATGTTATTGACATCATTGAAATTCTTCATAAAAAATCAAAAAAAGATATTGTAGAAAGTGTTGTTCACAATACCTTAACGGCGATTAATCCTGACCGTGGTCATAAAATTATTGCCCTACAATTATCAGATAAATTGGTTCAATTGAAACGCCAAGTATCCCAAACTAGTCAACTTGTGGAACGTATTGATGGTATTGGCCTTGTTACATTTGAAGAACCTGAAACACAAACAGAACATCCTGTTGTGGATTTAGTTGAAGAGATGGCGGTACCAACATTTGATGAACAATTGGATTTAGCCGTTGCTGGGCCAGCTGTGAACGCTGAGAAACAGGTTGTGACTGCGGCAGTACCTGAAACCGTATCTGTAATTTCAGATGTATCCAATCAAGATGTGAATAAATCAGATGTTCAGAGTGAATTAGATTTGGACAATATGATTACTAATTTACCGGATGTTATGCCCGTTGACGAGAAAAATGAATCTAAAGTAGCCGATGAAACAGTATCTGCGCAAGGTGTGTTGCAAGAGACATGGCGTAATTTCATTGGTGATTTGAAGAAATTCGATATGGGAAATAGAATGGACTTCGACCCCGAATTGGGATTGGCGCTGTAAGAAAGGAAACATATGGCTTTAAAAAAATTAAGTAAAATGGGATTGACATATGATGACGTGATGGCAGGAGAAGTTGCGGAGTTAGATGTCTACACCCTTAAAGAAGCAAAAAAGAATAAATTAGATAGTTTAGTGAATGCTGATGAATTTGAAAAAGTCATTGACGCATATTCATATGATTTATTAGATAGTCTTCAATCAAATGAAGAATTGACAGAAGATTTAAAAGAACGTGACCAACAAATTGAAGGTTTGGTGGGTGAAAATTCACGTTTGAATAGTGAAATTCAAGAGGGTCTTCAAGTCGAATCGCGTATTCAAGATTTTGAAAAATTGATGGATGATATGGAAGGTTCACTTCGTCAAGTTATTGAGGCTCGTTCTAAAGAAGTTAATAAAATTAAGGACTTAGAAGCGAAAGCACATGAAGCGGATAAGGTAAAAGCTGATTCTGCTAACTTATCAAGTGAGATTGAAACGCATCGTGCAAATACACAAGCATTAGAGGCTCGTGTGGCCGAATTAGAATCACAATTACAAGCTCAAACTTCTGAATTGAATGACCAGAAAGCTTTAGTCGAGTCTTGGGAGACTAGTTATAATAATGATGTTGCAAAACTACAAGAACAATTAGCTCTTTATGAAGAGGAATATACTAGTCTGGTAGACGATGTGAATACGATTATTCGTAACTTAAAAGCGAATATGGAAAAAGCTGGATTAAAAGATTTTTCTATAGATTTTTAAGAAAAGCCGTTAGGCTTTTCTTTTTTGCCCTAGCTTTTAATTTAATTTTATGATATAATAGGTATAGAAAATAATGAAAGTAGGAAACTATGGTTAAAAAGAAAACAAATAAGAAAGGAAGGCCTGTATCTAAAACAAAATCAAAGACGACTAAAAAGCCAAAAAGTTTGAGTAAAACTGTTGATAGGAAAAAATGGCTACGTCTTGGTGTACCAACAAATCGACGAGAACGGTTGGTTGATTTAGAGTTGACAAAAGGTCATGACTTTTTATCGAATACAAAACCCGTTTTAACTGAAATTTTCCCTATGGTTCATGAAGGAAGTAATCGGTATGCGGTGTTACCAAAACCTGCGTATGTATCTACTTTGATGAAATTAGTTGCCAAAGTTGGCCAGACGAACGATTTATCAGAAACGTGGTCGTTAATTTTATGGGACATTAATCAACGTGATATTTTACCTGATGGTGTTTCGGTGACATTTGTTCGTTCTTTTGAACGTAAGGATAATGAATCAACGAAAAAGGAAATCGGTAGACGGCGTAAGATGGCAATGTTGTCTAGCGAAAATGAAGAAGCTATTCAAAAACAAGGTGCCGCCGTTCAACACGATAGAGAATTGGTACAAGCCATTAATACTGGTGATTCTGTAGTTTCATTTGGCGCGGAAGCGTTGATTACAGCTCCTAATGACCAAGTATTAGAAGAAGCTATGGGTATTATTCAAGATTATTTGAAAACAAATGATGAAACACGCGGATTGGAATATGAGATTGATATTAATAGGCAAGCTCGACCATTTGTGACATATGGCCCAAATAAGGTATCTGGTAATCGTGAAGTGTTTTATGAGATGACATCTTTTGATGCTGCACAATCAGCGCTATTTGTAGATTCTGGTGGTGATAGGACATATGGTTCTGAGTATGTTGGTGTTTCAATTGGTAAATTGATTCGTTCTCATGCCGCGTATAATTTTCAAAATCATAGAAGTTTATTTGTTGGGAATGATACGCAAAATAAAACATTTACCATTGGTGCAACACTGGATGAACCATCACAAGTCTATTTATCCAAAGTAGCTTCTCGTTCATATTTGTTAGAAGGTCATTCTGTGACGCATATTGTGGCTGACCATGCGGATACCGTAAAACATTTAATGAACTTTCCTCTATATGATAGTAGGAAAGTGAATGTTGATGTTTCTAAAGGGTTGTTAAATATTATTGAACCGATTCATACGGAAGATTTGATAGAATATCCAGAACGTATTATTTCAAGGTTCCCGATGCATATTGATAATATTATTACATTATTGTCGCAGTTTCGTTCGAATACTTCGTTGAGTACAACGGATGATTTTGCTAGTATGGCGCGTGATATCTTAATTGACTTCTTTGTCATGAATAAATATTGGAAGTATGGTGCTGAAAATGATTTATCAGATTTACGTTTATTTGGTATTCATAGTCAGTATAAGATTTTGAAAGATTTTGGTGGATATATTGCACAACGTATCCGGTCAAACACTATTAAAGAATTGGTGGCACCGTTGAAGGAATTAGATACTATTATCAACCGTAATATTTTACCAACAATTCCAGCCTTAAATACACATACAGATGCAATTATTGATAACTTGGTGAACGTACCATATCGTGTCGTTGATTTGACTGGTATGGGTATGGGACGAATGGCAAATGTGGATAATCCATCTATGAATGTCATGATGATTGCGTATTTAAATGTCTTATTACCGGCTCTGAATAATGGTGATGTAGTTATCATCCACGGTATGAGTCGTATGAAAGGTATCTCTGATGTTGTCAATAATGCACTACAAGCATCGGGTATAAATGTTGATGTTATCTTCACTGAAAGTAATCAATCTAGTGCTCAAACATTTTTAGAACTCAATGATTCAGAAATTGACTTCGCCATGGTTGATTTATATGAAAATCGGGTGTCGAAATTATCAGAACCACTTGGAATGGACCCGGAATGGTCTGAGTCCTTGCGACAATCTAATGCGTCCTTCTTTGTTCGTTCAGGTTCAAGTATGGACTACATTTATCTAGATAATATATTATAGGAAGGGTGGTTGTGTGAAAAAGAAATGGTTATTGCTTATGAGTCTTATCTTCATGGTAGGGTTCATGGCTCCTGTATCTAAACCTGTACATGCAGGTGATTTTGACGGGGTTGACGTTCATCAAATTTTATCGAATGCTTATAAAAAGGCAACGCAGAAAGTTGATGAAAAGAAAAAAGAGAGTGATGAAAAGTTTGATAAGGCAGCGGATTCAGGAAATAAAAATGACGCTAAAGGAGCAACGGAAGCGAATAAAGAAGCCAATGAAGCCGATGGGTCTATTCAAGCAAAAATTCGAGAGTTATTCCAAGTTGGTGGATGGCAAAGTCCAGCGTTTTTAGTGGGACAGGTATCTGGTAATTTGGGAGATAATTTCTCTGCGTCTACTAATACGGTATCCTTGACAAAGGATGAAGAGTCTAAATGGCAATCCGAATACGGTGGTAATAATCGAACTATGATGGAAAGTTATCATGCGTGGGGACAAGGTTTAACGGAATTACGTAATAAGGCCTGGGATGTTGACGCTACACAAATGAGTGGTGCGGCTGTGATGGACTCGACTGAAAAAATGGCTGTAGGATTTTCAGCTGCTGGTATTAATTTTTTACGACAGTTTAATCCCGCACCACTTATCGCAGCTATGTATGATAATTCATACTTGACAGACTCACGTTTTGCGGCCGGTTCGAATCAGAATAAATTGATTGGACTAGTGAACCAGAATACGACACTAAAGGGAATTATTAATTTCTTTGGTGGCTCTAACGGTGTGATTCCGGGTATTTCGTTATCTATGGCTATCACCGGAGTGTTAGGTATTCTGTATATTGGATATTGGGCATTAAACCGTGTTGTAGGGAATATGTATGGTGGTCAATATTTCCGTAAATTAATTTGGAAATTGGTTGTCATTGCTATTGGTATTCCGTTAGGTGCGAAATTGTTATCGGATGGTTTAGTTACGTTTTCTGACTTAGCAACCCCTGAAACAAATCCAAATACAAGTACGGTTTTGTCTCAAAACTTATATATGACAGCTTGGTATAGTAATAACTTTAAATTACCAAGTGGGGTAACTGTCACCGTTGACGAACACGGTCGTATGGGTATGACAGCTGAGGGAATTAAGAAAATTAATCAAGAATCTGTACGAGCGTTCTATCCAAATGCAACGGATGACCAAATTGCTGAGATGATTGTGGCAGCTGCTAAATTGAATAATAATCGAACGACTTTAGTGTTTAATAAGGTGGTCGACCAAGCTGCGACAGAAAAAGACTTGGGTAATGGTAATCTGGTAAATAAAATTGGCGCCATCATAGCAAATAATAGCCGAGTTCAAGTGGAAAAAACACCTTTGGTAAGGTTTGCGGAAGAATTGGTTAGTTTGAAGAAATTAACTAAAAAAGCTGGAGAGAAAGATAATTCAGCAATAGAAGGTTTACAAAAGAGTGCTTACATTAATAAACCTACATTTAGTGCGGATGGTAAGAAATTTACTGGTAATGGTAATGGATTATCTCCAATTGCAGCCTATAACTTTATGGCAACAGACTTCTCAAATAATAATGCGACGGTACGTACCAATATTGGAACATTAGAATATCCGTCTGTCATCATAGGTATGAATGATTCGGTTGTGGGCGCAACTGGTAAGAATCGTGCTCCGGGAATTGTACGTATGGTTCTTATGTTGACTCTTTTAATGACTGCTATTCGTACCTTAGTAAACATCGTTAGTGCAGGTTTTGGTGGACTCTTTAAGGGTGCTGGAGGAACAGCATTTGGTTCTAGCCGAGGATTCGGTGAACTAATAGGTGGTGTTATCGCTCTCACAATGGGTGTTTTCGGAATGTCATTGATTTTAAATGTGACATTTGTTATGGTTGATATTCTTTGGGACTTTGTTATGGGCTTATTTACTGGAAGTAATAGTAATCTAGTAGATATAAGCTTAGAGCCGTTATTAGATGCGATTAGGAAAATTCCTTTAATAGGGGGAATGATTGCTGGAGCAATGAAAGGTGTAGCAGCCTTTGTAACAACAATTGTAGCGTTGATGGCAATTCCTCCAATGTTGAAAATACCAATTGAGCATTATGGGGCATGGGTATCAGGTATTCCCGAATATATGGGTGAGAAATTCCAGCTTTGGGAAAATAACTGGACAGGTGACCGTCATGCTGGTGGTAGTCCTTTATCTAAGATTGGTCAAAATACGAAGATGGGTAGAGAAATACAGCAACGTAATGATTCTAAGGTTCGGGACCGATTGCAGAAGGAAAGAGACCGTCAAACCGCTCGTAAGAACCAAATTAGCAAAGGTCTTAGTCTCGCCAAAGGCGCTGCTGCTACGGCACTTGGTTCTATGATAGCAGGTGTTGCGGCTGCGGACCAATCCTTAACCGAGGAAAAGGTTAACAATGATGAAAATGTAGAAAACAAAAATAATCAAGAGGGTGCTCACCAAGAAGGTGCGAAACAAAACGAAAACGTTAATGATGGAAGCCAACATAAAGATGGTGATAGCTTAACTGCTGAACAAGAAAATGAATCAGTGACAACAGCTATTGACAATGATGAAAATGTTGCGGTTGAAACTCCAGAAGAATCTCTAGCAGGTGATAATGAAACTGCACCGGTAGACACGCCAAGTGAGTCACTCACAAGTGAAGGTGCTCCAGCCGATGGTGGTGGCACTGAGAAATCGTTAACATCTGAACATACTAGTGAAGGTGGATTCAACTCAGAAAGTGCTATTGAAAACGCACAAAGTGCTGAGAGTCTTAGTGAAATTGCTGGTGGTGAAGGTGAGCGTTCTGTAGAACGTACTGATAATCAAGACCGTGAAGCATCAAGGGAACAATCACTTACATCGAATGACTCAAGTGAAAATTCAAACACGACAAGTGCATCAAGTGAACAATCACTCACATCTAATGCATCGAGAGAACAATTGGCCGGTGCGGCAGGTGCTGCGGCAGTTGCAGGAGCGCTTACGGAAACAACAAATGAAGGTGCTCAACACACAACGGTTAATGATGCTAAAGCTGGAGACAAAACGAGTCTTACAACTAACCAATCGAATGATGGTAAAACTCAACAAAGCTTTAATGCTGGTGATAAGAAAGAATCTATCACAGCTAATCAAGAAGGTAATAAGAGTATCAGTCAAAGTTCGGACACTACGAAGGCAAATCAAACAAATACATCAACACCTGAATCCGCACAATCTGTTGCTGCATCTAGTTCAACACCACCAAGTCCAAGTAACCCTACACAAACGCAAACTGGTCAAAAACCAAGTGTGGGTCAACGTGCTCGACAACGAGTTAATGGATTCCGACAAGCTCTTGGTAAATCACTCATGGCTTATGGTCAACATACAACACCGAAACAGGCTGGGGTTGGTATTGCGCACGCGGTAGCGACATCGATGGGTCTTGGTGGATTAACGAAACCATTTGCCCAAGCGGCGGCTGACCAACGTAATGAAACCTTAGTGGCTAATGGTTTGAACGTTATGAATAACTTAAACTTCTATGACAACGGTTCAACACGTATGCAAGCAGAACGAAGAGCTGAAAGTAAGCTTATGAGTAAGGGTATCTTACAAGCGAATGGTGACTTTACTAAACAACATCAAGAACGATTAGATAACACAAGTAGTCGCTCAGCGTATAAGAACTTTGAAGGTACCGATGCGAGACGAAATACATCTGGGCCAAGTTTGAAGGCTAGTCGTACAACGGAAAGTGTAACACGAGACTCAAATCGTTCTGAATAGAACGATGTCAAGGAAAAGACATTAAAACAATCACACAACAGGAAAGTAAGTTGAAAAGACTTGCATTCCTGTTTCAAGTGTGGTACAATAAAGTAAATAAAGAAAAAGGATGGTTATTATGCAAAACTTACAATTGTTGGCAGCAAATGCTGCACAGAACTTCTTCTATAGTGCTGGTGGGTTCGGCGAATTCAAAGCCGCTATGGAAAACTTCTTCCTTAAAGGATTAGGTGTAGACGGTGCGGCAGGTTTTGGTATTGCGATTGCCGTACTTGGTATTCTCTGTGCGGGTATCTCATTTGCCGTTCATAAGTTTAATCCACAATCTAAAATGCCAGGTTGGATAACTTGTTTGGTTATTGGATTTGTTGGTGCTATGCTTATCGTTGGTGTTCAAAAACCACTTGAATGGCTTAAAGGGGCGGTAGATGTAGTCTACGGATGGATTGGTATTTAGCGCTCTATAGTGTAAACGGCTTCGGCCGTTTTTTTGAGGTCTTGCGAATAGCTTCACTTTGTGATATACTGATGATAGAAATGAAAAGGAGCAACGTTAGCACATCAAAACTTGACAAGTAAAGCCCTCAACAAGAACTGGTTGATGACTTAACGGCTGTCATCCATGTGTTCTCCTGCTGTTTATACGGGCTAATGAATACAAACAAACTATAAAAAAATGATAAGGAGGTTCTCAATGATGAGATTAAACCTACAAGTGAAACTCTATCCAACCAAACAGATGAGAACCTACCTGGATTCTCAATGTGACTACCGTCGATATTGTTGGAATAAAGGTCTTGAAGTTTGGAATAACTTCTATGACCAACGAGTGATTTCGTTACCGACAGAACTCAAGCTCAAAATCAAAGAAAGCCTTACCGATAAAAGCATTCAGTTTACGGAAGAGGAAATGAACCTTCGAAAGGAATTTCCGTCACCAATTGAACGCCATGTGCGAAATGAACTTGTGGCTCACAAAAGCGATTGGGAATACGAAAATTCTGCTCGTGTATTACAACTAGCCGTTAAGGATTTATCAGATACCTGGATTCGATTTTTCAAGAAATCACAAGACAGTTCCGGCAAACCGAAATTTAAAAGTCGCAAGGAATCGAAACAATGTTTCAAAACTGATAGGGCTCGTATCCAAAACAATCGACTACTATTAGATAAACCCCGTGCTTATAATGGTCATTGGGAATCCATTCGATTTAAGGGTTATTCCATACCGGATGGAGCTATCAAGCTGTGCGCGATTACGCGTGTCAAAAATCAATATCTGGCTACCTTATCCATCGATGTGGAGACAACACCATTAACACCGACCGGTAAGGTAACCGCTGTAGATGCGAATGTAGACCATTTTGATTATACAGACGGTGTTTGTACATTGAGGCCAACAGAATTAAACAGACTATATGGTAAAGTGAAACACTATCAGCGAGTATTGGCTCGCAAACGACAAGTGAATGGTAAAAGAGGAATTCACTCGAAAAGTTATCAAAAAACGAGAACCAAGTTGCAGATGACTTATTCGGATATCAAACACATCCAAAATGATTTGTTACACAAATTTACCACCATGTTGTATCAAAACTATGATACCGTAGTCATTGAGGATTTGTCGGTCAAGAAAATGCAGATGTCCAAGAAGGCTAAAGGCCTTCATCGTTCACTTTTAGGCAGATTCCGTTTATTTATGGAATATAAGGCTGAGAAGTTCGAAAAGGAATTGGTCATCGCAGATAAATATTATCCCTCAACTCAGCGTTGTTCCTCTTGTGGGCATATCAAAACGGGTGACGAAAAGATAACCTTAGCCGGGAATCAAAAATACGGAACTCGCCATGATGAATATCACTGTTACGAGTGTGGCTATAAAGGGAATAGAGACTACAATGCGGTCTTAAACTTATTAGCATTGATAAAATAAAACGAAAGGAATGAGGCTGGCTCGGCCTCTGAGGATGAATATCCTCTTGATGCGTTAGGAGGTTGCCTCTGTCGTTACTTGCGAATGCAAATACGGGAATGCGACTGATGACGAACGTGAGAAGAACCGATGAGTAAAATCAACAATGCTCATCTGTCTATATTTGACAAGGTTTTTCGGAGCAGACGATGAATGAAGTTAGTATCAGTTTATGATTCAGTGGCTTATGAATCAAAGGGTGCTCTTAAACAGTATCAAAAACAATTAGATAAAATTAATAAATTAACAGAACATTATCGAAAACAAACGGATGAACAGTTAAAGGCGTCTATAGAAGAAATAAAACAACATTTTAATTTAAAAGATAAAAAATTGATTGTTCAGTTGTATGCTATTACACGAGAAGTAACATTTCGATTACTAGGTAAATTTCAATATGATGTGCAAGTGTTAGGTGGATTAGCGGCATTAGAACGAAAAATGATTCAAATGTCAACGGGTTCGGGTAAAACTATTACATTGATTTTGCCTGTTGTTGCCTATGGTATGACGGGTAAAGGATGTAACGTTCTGACGGTTAATGAATATTTGAGTGAACGTGACTGGAATGAAACGAAACCTGTTTATGACTTTTTTGGACTAACAAATGCGTATGTGAATAATGACATGCCTGAAGTAGAACAACAAGCGGGATTTAATTGTGATATTACGTATAGCACAAATAGTACGTTGGGATTTGCCTATTTAAATTCAAATTTGGCATCTGGAATTGGGCAGGATTTAAAGATTATAGAACGACCATTACATGCTGCAATCATTGATGAGGTTGATGAAATTCTTATGGATGATGCTCGAAATCCGTTGATTATCGCTCAAGAAAAAGATACAACAGATGAATTAGCAACGGTTGAGCATAATGGTATGACCTATTCAATTCCGGAAATTGTAAATGTATTAAAAACTCTACGATATATGGAACGCGATGATGAGGATGAAAAGGGTGAACCATTCATCGGTGATAGAACCTGGGATGAAATTCAAGGATTGTTTGGTTGGGATAATAGTATTTTTACCAATCAAAAACTGATGCATGTTATTGCTTCTAGTTGTGATGCAATTTTTAAACACAAAGCTTATGAAGATTATGTAGTGTCGAAAGAACCCGATGAAGATAGCGGTAGTCGTATCATTTTGATTGATAAAGCAACCGGGCGATTAAGTCATGGACGCACACTCTCTGATAATTTGCATGCTTTTGTGGAGATGAAAGAAGGAGTATTTACTGGTTCAGGGAATTCATCATCTATTCAGATTACATATCAGGTGTTGTTTTCTGTTTTCGAACATATTGCGGGTGTGACTGGTACACTAGGTAGTTCGTTTAAAGAATTTAAAGATATTTATAATGCGTCAGTTGTTGTTATTCCTGACAGAAAACCTAATAAATTGAAACAATTTACCAATGTGTATGTGACAGGTGAACATCTCTTACGTGATTTGATTCGAAAGATTCATCTGTATCAAGCAAGTCGTCACCCTGTGTTAGTTGGTTGTACATCAGATAATGATGCTCGATTGACATCAGATTTTTTGAGACGGTATGGCGTCGCACATAGATTATTGGTTTCTACAGATACAAATGAAGATGTGGTAGTTGCTAGTGCGGGTAAAGTTGGCTCTGTAGTTGTTACAACAGATATTATGGGTCGAGGAACCGATATTCACGTAGAAGAAACTGATGGTGAACGTGGGTTAGTTGTTTTGCAATTGGGTAGTCGTCCAAATTTACGAGTTGAACGACAGTTTGCTGGTCGGGCGGCTCGTCAAGGTGAACCTGGTCGATATCATCGTATGTTGTCGTTAGCTGATTTGATTGAGGCTGGTGTTATTGAACGACAATTAAAATTGATTGGTGAATATGAACGTCATCATCGTAAAGCTATACATGAACTTTATCATGGAGATTTAATGATGAACGGTACTGCTCCTTATTATGATGATGTGGTAAAAGAGATTGATGAAGCGTTGAGATGGTCAGAGTCGGCTATTAGTCAACAACGTGTAGATGATTTTAAAATGACTTCGATTACAGACCTGATTCAACTATCAACCATTGCAAAATTAGATACGTATCGCAAAATTGTTAAGGATTCGTTGGATACTAAAGACGATAAGCTATTACGAGAAACGGTAGTTGAACTAAGTTTACCTGAAAAGTATCGTACACCTCAATTTATGCGTATTAGATTTGAAGAGTGTGCGCATTTGACACTTGAAGATTTGCAGAATTTATTGTTTGACTATACACAACATATTGCTCATGAAGTGATTCAAAATATTCGGGACTATTCGGATGTGGCAACAAACACATCTAAATTGTCTACGATTGTAAAATTAGATACACAACCAGCGGATTATATGATGAGGCTTATGAGAGATTATATGAGAGACAATGAAGAAATGTTTTGGCTTAAAATTGATGGAATTTCTAATTCAGCTCTTTTAAAATAATTGAAAGCGTGGTATAATAAAGATATGGAAAAACAAATTTACAAGGAACCCTTGTATTTGGCGGTTAGTGGGTTGTTACTAGTTCTAGCGAGTGTGCTCTATTTATCTATGCGAGAAACTGATAAAACAGCAACGGTGGACAATGTGACACCTACTGTCCTACAATCCAACTCTAACTGAAAGGTGAAACTAAATGGAATTTAATGCGACGGTGACTTTCGAAAACAAAAAAGTAGAAGCACAAAAAAACACGCAAGTGCGTGAGGAAAATCGCGAGCAGGTGAAAGCCCTGTTGTTGGAAGCTATGGGATTGCTGATTCGAGGTGATGAAGTAACTCTTGATGAGGCCAAAGCGCTATTGTCGGAGGTGAAACATGAAACTCGTTAAAATCGGTGAAGAAGGATATCGTGTCGATATTGAGAAATTGAATAGTGCACAAACGGTAGATGATATTCATGCGTTAGCAAATATTGACTTAGAATTAAGATTACAAGCAACTGACCTAATTGTGTCTAAGGAAAATTATGAAGGATTGCTTAAACAAAAGGAAGACTCTATTACAGCGCGTGAACGTTCTGTGAGTCATTTGTTAGAGAAAAGCTTGAAGTTGGATGCACAAGTAAATCATTTGCTTGAAAACAATCAAAAAATTGTTGAAAAGAGCACGACAACGGTGGCGACATATCATGAAAAGATGCGTGAATTAAAAGAACAATTAAAAGAATCACGTGAACAAATTGACCATCTACAATTGTCAAATAGTGCGTTATCAATGAAAGTGACAAATGAAGACTCAATTGAAAAAGAGTTAGATGAATTAAAAGAATCTTACATACAATTAAGTGAAGCTTATAACAAATTACAAGTTGAATACGAAACCCTTAAAGGGGATGATAATTTAACACAAAGTGCTGAATTGATTAAGCTTCAATCAGAATTGACAACTGCTCAACAAGAAAATGCTATGCTGGTTCTTCGAGAAGGACGTGCAGTAGCACAAGTTGCTGAATATGAAAAGAAAATTGCAAGTCTGGAAAATGAATTGCATGGAAAAGAAGCAGAAATTGATGGATTAAAACATCATATGGATGCGATTATTAAAGAATATGAAGAAGTCTTAGCTGAGGTAGACGTTCAGCATGAGGATGTTGATATAACTCCAAACGATGCAGGTGAAGCTAGATTTGTACCACCACATCCAGAGGAAGAGCGTTATCTAGAAGAAGACTAGAAAGAAGGTACCATCGTTGATGATTCAACAACAAAACGCAAATGTGGTTCCTAGTGAATTGAGCCACGAAGAAGACCAACTATTAGTAGCAGGAGCAAAGATTTCATACTTGGATGTGTATAACAAGCAAATGGAAATTCCTCTTGTGAAAAAGAAATTTTATAAGGCGGTAGACGTTGATAATGTCTTCGTTTTAATGAATGGGATTTTAACCGATGTTTCAAAACACGCACATCGTCAAAACTATTTGTTGACAGAAAGTCGTAAAGATTTAGAAGAAAAAAACCAACAATTGGAACAATTAGGTCGTGAAAATGAAGCGATGAGAGAAATTATCATGGATTTACAAGACCAACAAGGTGTTCCTAGTGAAGAGTTAGAACGTGTGACAAATGCGTTAAATGAACGAAATCGTGAATTTGAGTCGTTGGTGCGTCAGTTTGGTGAGAAATATCACACGATGGCGGCCGAGTTAGAGTCTACTAAAATTGCGTTAGCTGAAAAAACTGCAGAAACTGAGCAATTGAGTCAAAAATTGGCAGAAAGTGAAGACCAACGTTTTGGATTAATTGCTCAATTAGCTAATGCTTAAATGACCCCTTGTTTTCAAATTCGAAATGTGATATAATGAAGACAAAAGAAGAAAGGACTGTGGAAACACAGGTATATAACATGTTATTGAAAAAGAGAAAATTTAAAAGTATGGTTGCATTGACAGCGGCAACCTCTGGCCAATTGGGTGTGACAGTTTTGAGTGTTATAAACGCGGCACCTGTATCTGCGGACACAACAGGACAAACTGCTGAAAATTATGATTTAACAAAACAAGCAACAAATGCTCCGTTTCCTGTTATGTTTGACCGCCCAAGCGGTATTAATGTCGCATCGTTAGCATCTGCGGTACGTGGTTTGGGTGCGAACTCTGAGTTGTATAAATCAGCCGTTGCGGCTATTCCTGAACTTGGTAATACTGCTAAAATGGCTCGCTTGCTTGGCGATACTTTGAGTGATGATGCTAATACAAATAAAACAGCTCGTGAGACGATTGTTAAGTTGATTAATTGGTATAATGGTTTGGGTGGAACTCAAATTAAGACACAAAAAGGTGAAGCTTATACAGTAGCAAACCTTGATGAACCAATTAATGTTCTTGCTGTTGGTTTTGCAAATGGTAAAACAAAAGAAGCTGATGCATTTATCCAATCTAAATTTGGTGCCATTAAAACAACTGGTGATGCTATGAAAGTTTTGGAAAGTTTTGATGCTGAGTCAACTAAAGACTTCAAATCTGCTTTTGCAGCTTATAAAACAAAAGTTGAAATGGATGGTGCAGATATTGCCAAATTAAGCGAATACGCATCTGTAAAACCAGTTCTTGATGGTTATGAAGGAATGTATAATAAAGCGTCTGGTTCAATTAAAGATGCGATTTCCAAAACTGTTGGTACACAAGATGCAGGCGTAGCGTTCTTTGAATCAGCGGTGATTACAGGTCGTATGGATAAAGTAGAAAATAAACCTACGGAGAAACCTGCTGAAAAACCTGCTGAGAAAAAATTAACAACAAAATTTGTGGATGAAAGTGGTAAAGAACTTTCTACAAGTGTTGAAGGTGCCACATATGTAGAGGCTAAATCTATTGATGGCTATCAACTAGTTGAAAGCCGTACTGAGAACAATGTTCGTACATTTACTTATCGCGTAAAAGGTACTGCGGTTACAAAATGGGTGGATGAAGCTGGTACAAAATTAAAAGCATCACAAAATGGTACATTCCCCGATTCTGATGGTAAGAGTGATATTGATGGATATGTGTTCTTAGGAAGTAAATCAGAAAAGGATGATAAAGGTAATACGACAACTGTTAATACCTATAAAAAAGCTTCAACGGATTCCAAACCGGATACATATTGGTTTGATGAAAGTGGAAATAGCTTAAAAGATAAAGTAACTGGTGAAGCTCGTCTCGATGCTGATGGTCAAAGCGACATTGATGGTTATAAACTTGTGCGTAGTCACACATTGACAGCTGAAGATTTAGCAGGTACATTCAAAGGTTCAAACTTTAAAGTTGGTGACGTGTTGAATGTGTATGAAAAAGCTTCTGATAAACCAGTAGTACCTCAAGATAAACCAAATGAAAAACAATTAGATGCATCTAAAGGTTTGACAAACTGGGTTGATGAAACTGGTAAGAAGTTGAAAGACACGGCAGAAGGTTCCCATCCAGATAATGATGGGAAAACAGATGTTGATGGTTATGAATTACTTCGTACGGTAACGGATTCCAAAGGTAATGTTACAAATATTTATCAAAAACAAAAAACAACTGTTTGGGTAGATGAAAACGGTAAAGAATTGCAAGAATCTAAAGCGGGTGCACATCCAGACAATGATGGAACGTCTGATATTCCTGGATATAAACTTGTGAAAACAGAAGTAGACCGTGATGGTAGTGTGAAAAATACATATACTGCGATTCCAAAAATCACAACGTCTTGGATTGATACTGAAGGAAAAGAATTGAAAGCGAAAGTAGAAGGTTCGTTCCCTGACAGTGATGATAAGAGTGATATTGAGGGGTATGCTCTAGTGACAACTGAAACCGACAAAGACGGAAATGTTGTTAATAAGTATAAAGCTCTTCATACATCTTGGGTTGATGAAGAAGGCAAAGAGTTGAAAGAAAAAGCTCTTGGTGCATTCCCAGACTCTGATGAAAAGAGTGATATCGAAGGATATGTACTTTTGAAAACAGATACCGATAAAGATGGTAATGTTGTAAACACTTATAAGAAAGCTCATACACCTGTAACTCGTTGGATTGACCTTGATGGTAAAGACTTGCAAGCGAGTGCAGAAGGTGCTAAACCCGATAATGATGGCCAAACTGATATTAAAGGTTATAAATGGATTCGTACGATGACTGCTGAAAATGGTGATGTCACAAATGTGTACGAAAAAGAAGCGACTGAAGTGTTGACTCACTGGGTTGATGAAGATGGTATTCGCTTGACAGATGACCAAAAAGGTAATGAGTTTGGTGAACAAAAAGATATTGATGGTTATGTCTTGAAAGATGTTCGTACATCCAAAGATGGAAAAGCTAAATTCTATGTGTATACTAAGAAAGCTGACGCTCCAAAACCAAAAGCTCTCCCAGAGACTGGTGATGCTGCGGGTGCTGTTCTCGGATTATCTGGAATTAGTTCACTTCTATCAGGAGCATTGCTCTTCTTCCGTAAACGTCGCGGATAAGAATGAGAGCCCTATGGGCTCTTTTCTTTTTGTTTAATTTGTGATAGAATAAAGGTAGATAAATGTGAAAAATAGGTTCACTGAAAGGAGACTTTTGAATGAAACGAATTTATACGTTTAAAAATGGCTATGGAAAACTATTGGACTATAAAGAAGGAATTTATGGGGTATCACGGTTGTGGAATCAATTAATTCATTCGTTAGTTAAAACATCTGAGGTTCTCGATTTGACAGCTATGGAAACTATATTGTTAATGGATGAATACTTAGGTGGCGAATTTGAATCTGATGACGAATTGGTTCGAATTTGTGTACGTTTAGATGATATTAGTGAAAAATTCATCAACGAATCCGGTTTGTCTGGAGGGTTCATCATGACCTATATAGTGAAATGGTGTTTGGTAGACGATACTGATATTTATGGTATGATTAAAAAGATGGGTGATTTACGTAAACAATTAATGGGACAATCATTACCTGCTATGGAAGAGCGTATGGTGGTGAAACAAACACCGATTAAATCGTCACATACCGTTGAAAAACCTAAAGTACCTAAAACAAAAGAACAAGTAGCAACACCGATTGAGGAAACGGATGATACACCAAAATTGAAAAAACGAAAGAAATTAGAGGATTTACCAACACGTAAAAAACCTTCAGCTGTTGAGCGTGCGAAACAAATGTTGGAGAATGATACGGTACAAACAAGTCCTTTATTATCTGAATTCTTGTAATGGGGGAAAATATGGATTACAATCAAATAATTGATGAACAAATTGCTACATTTGAACAAGTACGTGAAAATTATAAAGCGTTAAATCGTGCGGCAACACCATTAATGCGACCGTCTGCACCGATTTTGGGTCGTGATATGAGCGAATTGAGGTTGGCTCTTCGAAATCCTGAAAAAGCGAATGTTATTTTATTAGGTGACCCTGGTTCGGGTAAAACAGCATTTATGCAGGGTTTTACCTATAATGAAGATTCGACACAGTACTTAGTTGTATCTGTTGATGTGGAACGTTTAGTAAAAGATTCAAATGGTGATAAGGATTCGGAGATGGCGAATGGTTTACAAGATTTGGTGATGGAAACAAGTCAATATAGTAAAGACCATAATGTGATTATGGTTCTATTCATTGATGAATTTCACCGTATTGCAATGTTATCGCCATCATCTGTTGAAGCTCTTAAACCAATTTTAGAAAAATCTTCTTATAACGGTTTTCGTGTTGTTGCGGCAACAACTTTTGAAGAGTATGACCAGTGGATAGCCTCTAACCGAGCTCTTGACCAGCGTCTATTACGTATGAGTTTACCTGAGCTACCACGAGAAGCTGTTATTAATATTCTAGAGTCACGTGCTCGACAATATAATGTGTTAGAATATGCGGAAGAGGGTATTTTTGGTGAGATTTATGACATATCAAAACAAATTCTGATTTCAAACTCACAACCTCGTGCGTCTATTGACATTTTGAATAACGTTATTGGTAATATTACGAAGACGGAGTATATGAAAGATGGAAAACTAATTCGT
>ERZ773263.326-NODE-326-length-34520-cov-8.412157_pt1 | contig 34520 bp, 22 predicted proteins | sample MGYA00511076_ERZ773263 | MGnify/ENA primary metagenome ERZ773263 (study PRJEB29015, sample SAMEA2738155) | human oral metagenome | biome: human oral; feature: human-associated habitat; material: saliva | place: China | collected 2195 ... | reverse complement strand
AAAGAGTTGTAAAGGGTGAAGATATTTCTGCAGACTTCAAGTATGAAGAAAAAGACGCATCAGAGCTTGCTACAGAAGAAACAATGAGAGAATAATCTAAAATAACTGAAGTTAACCCTAAAAGTTGGATAGCAACTTAGAGGGTTAACTTTTATTTATGAACGAATGGTCTTGTTGAACACGAAGTGCGAAATGAATTTACATGGTAAACTTGCAAAATGATGTAATGTACTTGTACAATATACCTAATCATACGGTATTTATTTAGTAGAAACATTTGAAATCCGGGAAATTTAAAATGTATTTGGAGGCTATATATGCATATTTTATTTTGCGATGACGAAAAAGAAGATATTGAAAAATACAAGATTATTGCGGTAGAAATTGCAAAAAATATAAACATTCCATTAGAGATACATACTTGTACTTCAGCAGCAGAAGTTTTATTAAATATTGAAGATTATGGAGCATTTGTTGATGTTCTATTTTTGGATATTGGTATGGTATCAGGAAAGAACGGTATGGAGGTATCTAAAGAGTTACGTAAACAATATCATTTTGCAGGAGAGATTGTTTTTATTACAAAATCTGAAAAATATGTTTTTGATGCATTTGATGTGAATGCTAGCGGATATATTGTAAAAAACAAAACATCAGATATTAGAATAAAAGAAGTTATTGGAATGGCAATATGCAATGCACAAGAAAAGAAGAAGGAGTATCTTTTATTAAAAGGTATTGGTGAATATAGAAATATTGCACTTTCGGATATATTTGCATTTGAAGCAAAAAATAATCGAATAATTGTGTACTATGGAGATAAGCAAAAATTTGAATTTTACTCTTCTTTAGATAAAATGCAGAATACATTATTGATTTATCGTATTATTCGTGTACATAGATCATTTTTGGTCTCAGCTGATAAAATCGTAAGATATTCCTATCAAGAAGGTTTATGCTTAGCAAACAATATGCAAATTCCAGTAGGCAGAAAATATCGTAGTAATGTAAAGACTTTATTACATTTATAAAGATAATGAGAAATAGCTTATAGTTATAGAAAAATCACATAGTATAGAGTTTGTGAAAATAGTAGACGAAAGAGATGTGACATTATGTGCATAACTTTGTTCAAGTAAAATAAGTAATGAGTTTTGAATAGTGAAATAGGATGACTATAGAGTGCTAGTATTGGCATTCTGATGTAGTCATCCTTTTGTATACAAGTGATTGATGGTATTACATTGATTAGCTGTCCGTAAGTTAATGTGATAGATTGTCGTCTATTATCATAAGACCTTCTGGAACTATTGATGATTTTTGGGCTCCGGTGCTTCTATTACTGTTTTTATATTGTATAGCAGCTTCTTCAAAAGAACAGCGTTTATTAAAGTACCTGTAATAGTTCCTTTCATTCATACACAAGTTTCAAATTAGAACTTATCGTCAACAACATGTTGTATAGGTCTCTAACAGGAACAGGTAGAATGAGTATCATTTGCATTATATGTATCAATCGAAAAGATCATATCGTCACTAGCATTGAGCATGATATGATAATATCATTTATAGCCATTTGGCGTCTCCTATGTTTAATTTCAATCACTTGCAAGACTGAATTTTAGCATAGGAGTTTTTTATAGATAGAGATTTTAAGTTATATACTTAGACCGCTGTCTACCCACAATAGATGTCGTTTATATAAAAATTGGTATTATAACAAGAAATAGAATATACTACTTGTACTATTAATGTTAGAAAGGGAAATCTATGAGTAAATATAAAAGGGTATTAATGGGTTCAACTATACTGTTGTTGATATTATCACCTCGATTCGTAGTAAAGGCAGAAGAAATCAATTCTAATACTATCGTGGATATGGATAATCAGGGAAAATCAGATTTTTTAATGGTTGATGGTTCCCCAAATATATATACCAAAAATATAATGACGGCGCCGAATTCAAATGAGCCACTAGAATCTGAAAAATCAAAACCACCAGAATCTGGAGAGAGTGCAAATCAATCATCAGAATCTGAAAAATCAAAATCGTCAGCATCCGAACCTAATGCAAATCAGTCCTCGGAATCTGAAAAAACAAAGTCACCAGAATCTGAGACAAATGCAAATCAACCATCAGAATCTGAACCGAATGTAAATCAGTCGACAGAATCTGAAAAATCGGATGTGACAGAATCTGGTTCAAATACAAATCAGTCGGTTGATTTTGATAAGGAAAATGACAATTTGAATGTATCAAATGAAGTGACAGAAATGCCATTAGATAATATAGAAGAAAATATAATCCAGTCAATTGATACAAATCAGTTTGTGGAATCTGACAACAATAAGAATGTTGAGGAAAATAACGAGATTTCTGACGAAAATGGGTTTAACCTTATTTCTTCGGCTGCAGAGAATAAATCTTCCAAACAAAAAAGATACGATGTTCTAAAGGGGATTCCTACAAAGAATATTAACTATGATTGGCAACTCTCTGCACTAAATACTGTTATTTTAGCATCTATAATTTTGACAGGAATATATGGCATATCCATCTTATTACCGATGGTTCAAACATTAATTTGGATTAATAGAAAGCAAACGATGCTGTTAAGTAAAATGGGAAACTATAAAAATTATGAATAAATTGACAATTTTGGGAATATTAATTTGGGTTGGTTTGGCAATGGTATTAAAATTTGCACAATACATATTAAAGAAAAAATTAGACTGTTATGAAGGATTTTGTGGAATAAATCATGGTCAAAAAAATGAAATACGGAAGCAATTATTTAAGGGTATTTAAAGAAAAGAAGGATGGAAAGAAAGTATGAAGAAAAAAACACCAAAACGAGCAACAAGGAATTTCAAAACATTTATAACTAGTTTACTTGTTATATTCAGTATGGTTAGTCAATATACTTTGGCAACTTATGCAGAGACGGCAAATGACACTGATATAAGCACAACATCTAAACCAATTGATGCTGAAACAGATGAAGCATCTGCCAATCAAAGTGAGACACAAAGTGAGACAACGAATGTTATAGAAAAAAATGAAACAGCAACAGAGGAGTCTCTAGATGCGAAAAGTTCTTCGGATGAAGTGAATGAAGCTTCGGGAAAAACAAGCGTTTCTGATAACCAGCCTTCTACTAGGGAAGAAAATACAGATAAGGTAGAAGAATCGGGAAATGATGATATTCAGGCTGTACAGAATACTCCTCAATATATGGAGGCTGGAAGCTTTGAAGGCGATATTAGTGGCATATTCACGATTAAAGCAGAATATAGTGAAAATACATTTCCTTTGTCCACGACGTTACAGGTAAGTTCGGACTTATCTACCGATAGAATGGAATTGGCAAAGGAAGCCTTCATTAAACAATCTGGAAAAACAGAGGAAGAGATTTCAATTAAAAATATTTATGGAATGAATATATCTTTTCGAAATCAATGGGATAATAATGAAGTTGAACCGGCTAAAGATAAGCAGGTAAAGATAACATTAACGAGAAAAGATGGAGAAAAGCTACCTGAAGGAGAACAATACCAGTTGGTTCATTATACTGACGGTAAGATGGAAAAGGTTGATTTAAAAGTGAATGAAGAGGGACAAATCACATTTACTGCTTCTTCGTTTAGCCCATTCTATTTAGGTGTGCTGGGCGCTCCGATACCGCCAAGCATCACAAATGTACCTTTGACGGTTGATTGTAAGATGTTAAATGATGTTGGAAAAGATAGTGAGGGTGTATATCATTATCAAGTTAATCCTGGGACAAATGGTGTATTTAATATTACCATTCCAAAAGAGGCATTTCACGGCGGCGATTTCAGGCTGACAGCAACACTTCCAAAAGGAATGAAGTTTGATCAAGCAGGATTGGACCATTTAAAGGATAAGACGGAAGTGAAAAGTGTGGAATATGATCCGAATGATTTAACTTCGGTTACAGTCACCTTTAAGGGAGATGCAGGTGCATTGGATAATCTTGCTACTGCATTGGCAGTGAATACGGATATAAATTACATGTCGACCGATGATTTGGATAGTATCATAAAAAATGGTATTCCTAAGGAAACTATTTGTTTCCGCTTACTTGACAGTAACGGAAATTTAATGGGTGAAAACAAGAACTATGTTGTCAGCCCAAAGACAGGAAACTCTGAGAAAATTAATGCAACTTCCATTTTTGATACGGATACGGCAAATGTTACGATAAGTAACGATATAAATAATTCTGTGGAAAAAGTTTGGTATTACCGAGATCATTTATATCCTCTTGCAAAATTAGATATTCCTTCTGCGGGAACAGACGATAATAAGCTGATACGAATCAAACAAGTCAAGGTCTATCGTCCAAAGGGATTGGAAGATTTATGCTGGCCAGATTCGCTTGATGTTGAAAACGCAAATGTAATTGGTGGTGGATCATTCAAAAAGGTGAATACAACTCCGCAGGTAGATGCCAATGGAACCTATGATGTATTCGAGTATGATTTAGAAGCGGATTCAAAGGTAACTGATTCAAGATTTCAAGGGCTGACATATAATAGAGATCAGTTGACAAAGATTAGGGCTATTTGGAAATTCAAAGAGGGAGCATTCCTTCCAAGTGGAACTTTGTGTGAGGCAGCGGATACGGAAATTACCTTTGAAAGCGAAGGCGGCAAAGAAATTGTTAAGAGTGTAACCGGTACAAAGATGAAGGTTTTAAAGGGCGTTTATGATGATAAATTTAAGGTAACACCACGTCCGAATTTCAAAAAGGATTCCGCAAATATTGAGGAAGTCATTCCTGGTCACTCCAAATCTGAGCAAAAATTTGTAGAGGTATATAATTATCGATACTTATCAAATTATGATGCAAATGGTGATTTGGTTATGTCTGAAGGTGAATATACGGAAACATATCGTTTCCCTTATGAAATAAGACCTACGTCATTTAAGCGTAGCGATTCATATGGATCAGGGTCAAAATTGAAAAATATTATTTTAACGGTTGTAAAAGCAGACGGATCAACTGTGACAAAAGCGATTGATGAAAATGATATACGATATAGTTCGGATGGTACGAATTTCTCATTTGCAAAATATTTGGAAGACGGAGACAGAGTAAGTGAAGTAAAGATAGAATGGAGTGCTCTTACAAATTCTTCGGGTGGTGGAAAAGCGCCAGGAACATTTAATTATGCGGTAGCGAGAACGCATGCCGATGGAACACCACTTGTTAAGGATGAGTTAATCCAAATCGGATATCATGCAGAACATCCGAAAAAAGATAGTGCACCATATACATACGATACAGATACGGATACCGATTATTTATATGTGAAGGTCGGTGAAGAAAAATGTAACGAATTTATGGAACAGGACTATACTGGAACCAAAGATGTATATTTCTTTGGACAGAAGAATGAGGCAAAATTTTGGTATAATGAGCCAAATGCCGGTGCAATCTATTTTAAAGGTGATGAGACAAATTACAGAAGTACATATACGAACCCTGTTATTACAATAAAGGCACGTGCAAATAATATTGTAGGCATTGAAGAGCCAATCAGTTATATTAAGGCGATTACTTTAAGCAAGCGCATGAAAGGTTGGAAAGTTGTTTACTCAACATACAACAAAGCTACCGGTGTAACAAAGAATGATCAAGAGTATACCGTTACGAATATGGATCCAAACGGTAGCGGTGCTGTTATCAGTAAAGAGACTTTAGGATTAGATGAAAACGAATATTTTACATCTCTACAGCTGAAGTATGATGGAGTTTTCCATTTGGAGTACGATAGTGATATCGACTTCTTGTACAATCACCAAATCGAATTTAGAATGGTTCGTATATTGGGTGATGCATCAAGAAATAAATCTTTATATCACAATCAGGATGTCAAGGTGAATGGTCCGGAAACAAATCGTGGGCAGATCTATTTTGACGGATATTTTAAATGTGACGATCCTTGCTCCGGAACAGTCTATACGGATCCGAACGGAATTGAAAGTAAAGTCGGATCTGGATCTGGAGACGGAATGGCTTTGAGATATAAGCCACAAGGAGAACGTTGGACGTTAAAGAGCACAGATTTTGAGAGCGATGATCGCACTGTTGTTGCTTATCAGGGTGGTATTGCAACGGCAGAAGAAAGCGAAGATACAACGCATATGTTCATGGAAAAATCTGGAGTATTTAACGGAGGTTTCCGAACAGAACGCAAAGATCTGTTGAATGATGAGAGATCGTCTACAGGCAATGCTCCAATGGATGTGCCGGAAGCAGTATATGTTGAATTGAAGGATGATGAGTTTGATGTTGCCTCCGTTGTTTCGGAAGTGAAGAGAAAATATGATTATTCATATGGGTATAATCTGAGTGCTGAAGATATATCCGTCGTTCATGCAAATGGGAAACGATATCTTAAGATTTCTAGTGGAGGTTCTTTGAGCCATTTTGATAAACTCCAAGGAAGTTTGGTATATGAGTTAGGTAAGATCAACTTACAAGTTTGGAATGGTGCTACTTTGGGAGACCATCATCCGTTTGGAAAGGTATATTATGATGTTTCCGGTTTATTAACAAAGTATGATGGATCAGAAGCAGCGGCTTATAAGAAATATGAGTTTGAGGGTGCTGTTCCGGATGTAGATGATATTCGTAAGACAGGTGATACGACGACACCAACTTTATTTGAAGTCGGTGACATGAGTAAATTCACAGTTAGAGTTTTACAGCATGTTCTTAACGGTGTGCAGTTATACCCAGGAAAGAATAATATTGTCGATAGAAATGGGCCAGTAACATTCTTGGCACGCGAAAAAGAGAATTTAATGGTAAGTGAGCAAGTGCATATTCCAGGGTCTCTCAATGAAGGTGAAGTTGTTGTAAAACTTCCTGAAAAGGGAAATCAAATTAATGTGACATCCTTTGATAGCGAAGGTAACGAAATAAAGACTTCAAAGACATGTGACTTTACCATGCGTTTAACCGGTCCAGCAAAGAGCAATCACATCTCCGGATTAGGAAGTACGGATACGGTTACATACACGTATAGTAAAGATGGAGAAAACTATGTAGATGAAAGTGCAATTTCATCTGCGGATTGGAAGGACTACCGCTATATTAAGGCTAAAATTGTACATCAACCGAATCCAGGAAGTGATGCAAATATTGATGTGAATATTCCTGTTAATGCGGAAGATACACCGGCTAAAGCTGATGACTTAAGCAGTTATATCACAGGTACATATACCTTTACGACAGGTAGTGAAGTGCTCTCAGCAAATACATCTTCAGCCCAATATATTTGGAAGCCATATACATTAAAAGGTAAATTGTGGTGGGACAAGAACGAAGATGGAGTAGTTGATGCGGACGAGCCGGCAGTAGAGAATACCGATATTGTGATGAATTTGGAAGATGCCAATGGAAATGTTGTTGGATCAACATCGGGAGAAGAAGGAATTATTGATGGACACGGAAATTTCTCAATACGTACGAATACACAGTCAACAAGTTATTCTGTACAAGGAACGTTACCGGCTGGTGTCAAAGCTACAAAACAAACTGGAACAGGCGATCCGACAGTAAGTGATGCAGATTCTGATTTTGATAGAACAACAATTAAGACGGCAACCCTCAATGGATTTGATGCAGCAGGAAATGCACAAAATGTTGCGGCAGGACTTATTAAGCTTCCTGAGCTGAATTTGACGATGCAAATGATCCATGTGACGGAATCACCATCCGCATTTAATCAAAATGCAAGCAGCGAAAATCCGAATAATTTGAAACCAGCATTAACGTATGTTCCGGTTTCGGAAGATATTCTTGATTCGGATGCAAGCGGTAAGGTAACACCAAAGCAAACAGGTTTGGTGAAGGATATTCAGGTTTCAACGGCGAATACACTTGGTGATGTCGTTGAGGGTAAATTTAACGCAGCTGTTTATGCAAACGTATTGTATAAGAATGATACGGCGGGTGTTACTGGCGATGCACCGGTGGATACAACACCATATTACCCAAGTATTGATGATTCCAATACAGATCGAGTAACCGTGCTAGGTGCGGGTACAATGAAGAAGACGGGTTATCGATTGGTGGGCTGGAAAGATGAAGATGGTAAGGTATATAAAGAAAACGATACTTTCAAAACAGGAATTGTGAAAAAGGATATTACATTAACAGCAGTCTGGGAACCTATTCAATATAAAGTGACCTATGTCATTGAAGGCCCTGATGGAAGCCAGACACTTGTTCCGGCATCGGAAACACATATTTATGAAGATGTTGTGACAGTTGCTGATAATCCAAAGCTAGAAGGATATCATTTCAGTGGATGGGCATCTGAAGATGCTTATGTGCAAGCCGGTCAAACGTTCTCGATGCCAGATCACGACGTTGTTATCAAAGGAAAGTTTATCCAGAATAGTACGCCGAAGACAAGCGACTCGCTTCATGTGAAGAAATATCTTGGTATGCTGATGATTTCTATGATAATTTCAATGATTTGCATGCTAATTGGAGCTGTGTTTGGAAAGAATAGATTAATTGTGAAACCAGCACGTGATGTGATATCTATGAATAGAATCAACCCCGATGTTTTTGAAGATAATTCTCAACAGGGAGTGAATGAGTCTATAATTGAAAACTATCATAAAGAAGCAGAACAAAAAAGAAATAAAAATCTCAAAAATAATAAGTTGCGATTATGATTCACTCAAGTGAAAAGTTAAATTCCACTTCTAAAGAATAAACAATAAAGTGGAAGAAAGTCATTCAGAAATAGTACTATCAAGGATTGATAATCCAAGATGGTACTATTTTCAAGTTGAAAAGAATCAAATTTTAGTTAGAATGAAGGTGAGGTAACAGAAAAATGAGTGCATGAAAGGTAGGCAGAATCTACTATTCAAAAATTTGTAAGAGTTGATTCTACTTCGTTGTCTGATGAAAGTTAAATGCCGACCCTTCGTGTGTGATTGATTTTGAAACTTCTTGACTATCTTCTTACTTTAGAAGATATGGTTTTAGAATTACTTCGTCTGCTACGATTTCGGTAATTCCAAAATCATAGAGTTTCTTGGCCATTTCTTCGTTGTAGAAATGGAGCAGCTGTATGGATGATTTTCCGTGCAGCTTTTCTTTTGGATATGAATTGATATGGATACTGATGAGATTTGCCTTTTCTTGTGATGTAAGTCCCAATGCATGGAGATCACATCCCTTTGGACATATCTCTCTTACCAATAGGTGTACGTTCTCTAGACTTCCTTTCTGCCAAGAGGCCATCGAATCACAGTAGAACATACGTGTCCTGCGAGTTCCATCTTCACGTATCTCAGCTTCTTCGGTCCTTCCTTCCAACTACTGACATTGTTATCCCTTTGTTTTTGGGCAACGTCTGCCATATAGAATACTTTAGGCAACTTGCAGGTTTTGGCATCTGGGCAATTGTTGCAGACATAGGGGAAACGAGATGTATGCTTGCATATTGGTGTAGAGATGAAATCGGGACATAGATCATTGCAGTTATCATGTTTGCAGAACTTACAATGACCTTGTAGACAGTGAGTACATAACCTTGTGCGATTACATTGATTTTGGCTACCACACTTATTATAGGTATTGGCACGGACGACAATTCTAAGATGGTGTGTTATCTCATAGCGAATGGCCTTGGGACTCCTGTCAAGAGTAAGGGCAATCATCTTGAGCGTGATATTAGGATCAGACAACAGATTTTGAATAATGAGTCGTTCGTCAAAAGAAAGCTGTTTGTATGTGCTAGTCATAAAATATTCCTCCTTTTCTCCACTTTCCTGGCACATATCCCTTGTACCATTATCATAAAAAGGAACTTTCAAAAATAATTGAGGAAAACATAAAATATTGTTAATAAAAACAAAAAAGCTATGACAATGTCAAGAATTATAAAGTACAATATATGTAACTCATTTGATATGAACAAATGATGACTTACTCAACAATACAATTTACAAATCACTCAGTGGGTTCACTTCCAGTGCCACAGTATTATTCAAAATATTGAGAATATCAATTAATATTTTTGCTGTTTGTTTTATATTATAAGGAGAAAGAAATGATGAAACTTTTAAAGAAATTTCTTGTAGTCTTGGTATGCTTACTGATGACAGCACCGCTCTTATGTACCGCAGTAAGTGCGGAAGAAATGCAAGCGGATGTAATAAAAAGAGCATGGATTACAAAGGGAGATGGATCACCTTTTGCTGAAGGTGAAAAAATTGGTGCGTGGACACCATTTAGATTGTATGCAGAATATGAGTTGCCAGATAATACGCTAAAAGAGGGAGATACAACCACATTGACACTGCCGGTGGGATTTGATACATCACCTCCTGATCATTTTGAAATAAAGGATGGAAATGAGGTTATTGCCACAGCAACTATGCATAATGAGAACCCTGCTAAAATCATCCTTAAGTATACAAAATATGTAGAGGAACATTCTGGGATTAAAGGTTCATTTTATTTTAATGTTTCTGTTAATGCAGAAAAAATAAATGAATCAGGGAAGTATCCTATAACCCTAACTGTTAACGGAAAGGTTATTCCTGCAGGTGAAGTTAACTATAATGCACCACAATTTAAAAATTCTCAATTTAGTAAAAGTGGTTGGATGACAAATGATAAAACTGAAGGAAAATATGATATTAGAATTAATCAAGACAATGTAATTCTTGTGAATGCTAAGTTAGTAGATACCCTTCTATCTGATAATGTTTCATTCATTGAAGATAGTATTGAAATATGGAATGGAAAATGGGAAAATCATGGATCCTATGTAGTTCTTGGGGGTAAAAAAATATTACTCAAGAACTTAAGGATGCAGGTAAAATTAATTTTGACGGCAAAAAACTTACAATTGATATTGGGGATTATCCCGAATCAAATGAAAAAAGAGGCTTTCAAATTCTATATAGGGTTAAGTTAGGTTATGAACCGGTAGCCGGTGAAATCATTCAAAACAAAGCAAATTTAACCTACGATGGATATAATACTGACAAATATGGTTCTTATGTAATTAAAGATGCCGGCGGTACCGGTGAGGGATATGTATTTAAGATTAAAGTACAAAAGACAGGAGATGATAATGCTCCATTAGCTGGTGCAAAATTTGATGTTATTCGTGTTCGTAACAATCAAAAGGTTGGAGAGATTACAACAGGACAAGATGGAAGCGGTGTGATTGGGAAGTTGCTTAGAGATGAGTATCAACTTGTTGAGACCGAAGCACCAGAGGGATACCAAAAATTAACGGATCCTATCACTGTTAATCCTGATAATTTTGGCGAGAATAAGATTGCGGTCATGAATGTAGTTAACAAGAAATACACCGCTGAAGGAAGTTGGGTACCAACTGCAACGAAGACGTTGACAGGTAGAACACTGGTTGATGGCGAATTTGAATTCGAACTCAAAGAGGATCGCAACGTTTTGCAAACAGTCAAGAACAAGGCAAATGGAACGATTCCATTTGCAGCAATCAACTATACGTTGGCTGATGTAGGAGAACACACATACACGATTACTGAAAAGAACACATCGCTTCCTGGCGTTACATATGACGATATGACGGTCACTTATAAAGTCAAGGTAGCAGACAAGGGAGATGGAACACTTGATGTGACGGTTACACAAGATCCTGCAGATAAAGAGTTCAATAACACTTATAGCGCAACAGGAAGTTGGAAACCAGCGGTAACAAAGCAACTGTCAGGTCGCCCACTATTAGATGATGAATTTGAATTTGAACTAATAGAAGATAGAACATATTTCTATAGAGCAACAGGAGATTTCAGACTTTTACAAACAGTCAAGAACAAGGCAGACGGAACGATTCCATTTTCAGCAATCAACTACACAATGGATGATATAGGAGAACACACATACATTATTAAAGAAAAGGAAGGAAATCTTCCGGGTGTAATTCACTACGATAGTATGGTTGTTATCTATAAAGTTAAGGTGGCAGATAAGGGAGATGGAACGCTCGAAGTGACAATTACTAAAGATCCTGCAGATAAAGAATTCAATAATATTTACGAAGCATCAGGAAACTGGACGCCAACCGCAACGAAGAAGTTGACAGGTAGAACACTGGCTGATGGCGAATTTGAATTTGAACTCAAAGAGGATAGCGACGTTCTACAAACAGCCAAGAACAAGGCAGATGGAACAATTCCATTTGCGGCAATCGAGTACACAGTGGATGATATAGGCGAACATACATACACAATTACAGAAAAGAACACATCGCTTCCTGGTGTAACGTATGACAGTATGACAGTCACCTATAAAGTCAAGGTGAAAGATAACAGGGATGGAACGCTCGCTACAACGGTAACGGAAGTTTCTAACGATACAGAGTTCAATAACACTTATGGTGCAACAGGAAGCTGGAAACCAGCGGTAACAAAGCAACTGTCAGGTCGTCCGCTATTAGATGATGAATTTGAATTTGAACTGAAGGAGAATGGCGACATTCTACAAACAGTTAAGAATAAGGCAAATGGAACGATTCCGTTTGCAACGATCAACTACACAGTTGATGATATAGGTGACCACACCTATGTCATTACCGAGAAGGCGGGAACTGTTCCTGGTGTAACTTACGATAACATGAGAGCCATTTATAAAGTTCATGTATCAGACAAGGGAGACGGAACACTTAAGGTGACGGTAGGTGGGGTTCCTAGCGATACAGAGTTCAATAATGTATACGAAGCAACAGGAAGTTGGAAGCCTACAGTAACAAAGAAGTTAATAGGTAGAGAATTAGTAGATGGCGAATTTGAATTCGAACTCAGAGAGAATAATGATCCTATCCAAATTGCAAGAAATAAGGTGGATGGAGCAATCCCATTTGAGGCAATCAACTATACGTTAGCTGATGTAGGAGAACATACCTATGTCATTAGAGAGAAGGTAGGCACAGAGTCTAACATAACTTATGACAGGATGGAAGTCACATATACTGTTAGGGTAATGGACAAGGGAGATGGCACATTAGAGACAACAGTAACGAGAACGCCTAGTGACACAGAATTCAACAATAGTTATACAAGTAAGCCACTAGTACCAAAGACAAGCGACAACAGCAATATAAAGTTATATGCAATATTACTGGGATTGTTTGGCGTAGCAAGCATACTAATTGGCTACAAACGTAGAAAATATTCAAACTAAAATCAGATATCGACCAAGAAGTTGGTATTGCGAACAGCGCTAGTTTGAATATCATTAAGATTTCAATAAAACAAAGGCGAGTAACAGTCAGGTAACTGCTATTCGCTTTTTTGTAGAATCAAACAAGTGCACCATTCTTTAATATAAATATGAGGAATTGAATGAATAGAAGGTATTTAATCAAATCATTTTTAATTAGTGTAGTATAATCCCATTTTTGACAGTTATAAATATAGAAAAAGATGGATATTCACCATCAATAAAGGGTGTATTCATTATCGTGTTAAATTACAACCGTAAAACTCCCGAAAAGTAAATGAATTTCTTGCAATTTAGTAGTATTATGTATAATATAAAAAGGCTTTATTGTATTTATATATGTAGATTATATCAATACAGTTTGAAAGAGAAGGAGAATAGTATGAGAAACAAAAGTGGGTTATTTAAACAAATTATATCCTTTCTGACAGCATTAGTAGTTATGTGTGGTATGGTACTACCAAGTACAATTACGGCAAATGCGGCAAACGCATTACCTATTGCACAGTACATTACTGTGAGCGGTACTGTCAGTGGTGTGGCAGGAAGTAATAATGGTACTTACAATGGGGAATGGAAAGCATCCATTCCAATGGCTGATGTCATGTCTGCATTTGAAACGGAAATGCGCAATGCAGCATCAGCTGGACAGTTCCCATGGGATATAGAAACCGTTAGTACAAGTGCATCTATTTATTATGATGTTACTTTCCCAGCAGGAGCAACAATAGGGACACCAACTATAAGCAGTACTACGAGCATTATTCCAGCATCTACTATTACATCTTCTGTTGCAGGGAATACAGTTAAGATGAAGTTTAAGTTGGCAGATGTTAACTGGCAGACTATTGCGAACTATTATGATGCAGAAAAAGGAACGGCAAATCATACAGTAGATATTACGATTCCATATACAGTCTCTGCAAATGGATATGGTGATGCTAAAAATATTGATGATAGCAAGCAAATTACAAGTAGCGGTTATTTTGCGTTCTATCCAAGTGGAAGTTGGGGTAGATGGGGAATTGGTAAACAAACATTCAATTCTGATAAATCTACGTTGCCTCTAACAGCTGATTTTGCAACAAGTACTGTATTTGCGCAGCCGTCAGTATCAAACTCATCTGCAACAGTAGATGTTGATGCAGATTTGATGTTAGATTCAGACACTGGAACACATGCAATTACAAAGCAAAAGACGGATGCGTTGAATTTTGTTGGTGTATTCCATGCTAAGACAATCAAAGATCAAATGGCATCTATTGAAGCAAGTTATTCAGCACAAGCCAATCAAATTGGTTTGAGCAACTTGCAGACACAATTCAAAGCAACTATAAATTTACCTGCCGGTGTAAGTTTTACAGATATACCGTCTACGGCAAATACTTCATTAGAAGGTAGCAATGGCTCATTTGTGGTGAGTGATGTTACAGGAGATGCCCATAAGGCAACTGTGACATTTGAGCTTGTCAATGCGAACAATATAACTTCATTTTCACAGTTAAAAGATGCGGTTAATGCAGTTGATGATGATATGAAAGTACGTGTTCCTGCTGCTAAGTTTGATGCGGATTCTGTAGGTGGAACAGATTATGAAATTACAGGTGAGGTTTCTGGTGGCTTAACTGCAACAGCTACTAATAATGTTTCTTGGAATGTTATTAATTTTGACTTGAAATGGAATGGTAAACAGATACCGTCTGGTGCAAGTGTTAACAATCCAAGTATCATTGCGTTATCTGTAAATTATCCTGCTCCTATTGAGAAGAATTTTAATGAAACTTTGACTTTACCTGGTGATATTTTGGTTGGAACTGATACTCAGCATGATCATGTGTATGAAGCTGCTAAAGATGCTAAAATTGCTTTTACAGGTTCGCTAGATGTTTCTTCTGTTAAAACACAGATGCGTCGAATTGAAGATACATATCACAGAGCAAATGTTGACCCAACAACAATTGCACTTACAAATTATAATTCTGAATTTATAGCAACATTAACCCTTCCTGATGAGATGGATTTTGATACAAATCCAACAGTCTCTCTATTACATGATAATGGCAAGTATAGAATTATCAGTCAGACGGTAAGTGGTAAGACAATCACAGTCAAGATGACTGTTGCAGCGCCAGTTACAACATTTGCAGATTTGAAAGATGCTGTACTTGGTATGGATGATACATTAGATGTTACTGTAAATGGGGCACACTTTAATAACAGTGCAAAACCAAATACAAATTATACTGTACGTGGTGCAATGGCAGGTCAACTTGCTGCTAAGGCTACAGATGTAAATAGTGGCAATGTTGTTAATTTTGTATTAAAGTGGAATGCTGAACAATCACCATCTGGGGCAGATTCTACAAATCCAACAAGTACTAATATTACCTTCACGTTGAAGTATCTTGACACAACAACTCCAGAAGTTGCTAAATCAAACACACCTAAAACGGGTGATACCTCAAATCTCTCCCTTTATATTGGTGCAGTTATTGTAGCTTTTGCAGCATTTGGATTTACGATTACAAAGAGATTTAAGTTGAATAAGTAATCATATAAAGCTTAAGTAAAATAGTCGGTAGGGTTTCGTGAAACCCGCTCTAAAATAAGTAATGAGTTTTGAATAGTGAAATAGGATGACTATAGAGTGCTAGTATTGGCATTCTGATGTAGTCATCCTTTTGTATACAAGTGATTGATGGTATTACATTGATTAGCTGTTCGTTAGTTAATGTGATAGATTGTCGTCTATATGGACTTGGCTCAGAGAAGGATTTCCCACATTCTTTACAGATATAGCGTCTTCTTGTTCAACCAATGATGGATGGTATACCTGCAACGTCAAGGTGATTATAGCTGTACGAAGAATAGTTCTTTATTTTTGTATGCCCTCCACAATAGGGACAGGTAGGGTGAGTATCATTCAGTTTTATTAAGATGTGTAATTTGTCAGATGATTTATGTGTATCAATCGAAAAAATCATATCGTCACTAACATTAAGTGTGGATATGATAAAATCATTTATAGCCATATGGCGCCTCCTATGTTTCATTTCAATCACTTGCAAGACTGAATTTTAGCATAGGAGTTTTTATTATGAATAGAAGACCTGTGTGATTTTATAGTGCAAAAAAGAAGTAAAGTTTCCTAGCATGCGGCAGATAAATTAAGGAATACGAGTTGGATTTGCGATTAACATAATGATAGAACGATAGAAAGGAGGGGGAGTTATGCATAAAATCTATCTATTCTGTAGTGCGGGGATGTCTACTTCTATGATGGCAAGTAAAATGCAGAAGGTTGCGGATCAACATACTTTAGATATTGAAGTAAAAGCATTCTCTGATAATTTATTAGATAAAATCATTACGGAACAAAATCCAGATGCCATTCTTTTAGGACCACAGGTTAAATATTTATATGACAAGGTAGTCGATCGTTATGGACATCTAGGAAAACCAATTTTCGTTATCGATACAGAAGAGTACGGTAACATGGACGGAGAGAGAGTTCTCAAACGTGCAATTTTAGAAATTAAAAAGAAGAAAGCAGAAAGCGAAGGTAAATAATTATTATGATTAAGGCTTTAGAAAAGTTCCTTATCCCAATCGCTGATACCTTATCAAAGAATAAGGTATTAGTGGCTATCCGCGATGGCTTTATGTATGCAGTACCAGTAGTTATCGTTGGATCCATTTTCCTATTAATCTCCAACTTCCCAATTGAGGGTTGGTCAGAGATGATTGCTACATTTGCTGGTGAAGGATGGGAAAAATATTTTGATGCAGTAACTGCAGTTACATTTGATTGCTATGCATTACTATCTGTTATGGGCATTGCATATGCATATGCACGAGAAAAGGGTGTTGATAAGATTGAATCTGCGGTTGTTGCACTTGTTACATTCTTGATGATTACACCAATGAAACATGCTGCGTTCTTGAATGCAGATGGCAAAATGTTCTCTGGTTTTTCGTTTGGTCATTTAGGTACAAAGGGTATCTTCTTGGCAATGATTGTAGCAATTATTTCTACAGAAATTTTTGCATTTGCAATTAAGAAAAAACTTGTTATTAAGTTACCTGATGGTGTCCCACCAGCAGTTATGGATTCATTTGCTGCGTTAATTCCTGCAGGATTATCAATGCTTGTATTCTTCTTTATTAACATGATCTTCGTTAATACTCCATTTGGAAATGTACATTCATTTATTTATCAAGTACTACAGGCTCCATTAGTTGGTTTAGGTAAGTCTCAAGCATTTGAAGTTATCTATCAGTTCTTAAGTACATTGTTCTGGTTCTTTGGTATCAATGGACCTGCTGTTACAAATACAATCTTCTCTCCAATTCATAAGGCATTAACATTAGAGAACTATGAATTGGCTAAGGCTGGTTTACCAATGACAAATGTATTTACATCAGCATTCTCAGACTTCTTCTGCAACTTCGGTGGTGGTGGATCTACATTAGGTCTTGTATTAATGATGACATTTATTGCAAAGTCCAAGCGTTTAAAGACATTAGGAAGAATGGCACTTCCTGCTGGTATCTTCGGTATCAATGAACCAATTATCTTTGGCTTCCCAATGGTATTGAATGTTATCATGGTAATTCCATTTATCCTTGCACCTGTAATGAATACAATTATTGGACAGCTTGCAACAGCAGTAGGATTCATTCCAGTTACATCTGGTGTTCAGTTATCATGGACAACACCAATCTTTATTTCAGGTTATCTGACGACTGGTTCAATTAATGCTGTAATCTTACAGTTGTTTATGCTACTTGCAGATATGGCTCTCTACTATCCATTCTTCAAGATGCAAGATAGTAAGTATCTAGAGGAAGAAGAGAAGTTAGCGAAGGAAGAGAAGAAGGATGAAATTGATGAATTGTCCTTCGATGATTTGAAGTTAGACTAATATGAAAGTAATATTGATTTTTGATTCCGGCTTAGCTGGAGCAGGTGGTAAGAGCAACACTGATTGCACACTAAGTGCAACGCGCGAGATTGCTGGGACTGCAATGCTTTTAGAACCATATTTGAAAGAGATAGGCGGTCAGATTAGTGCAACACTTTACTGTGGAATGGATTACTACAAGCAGAATAAAGATGAAGTGGTTATGAAGATGACTGCGATGGTGAAGAAATTGGAACCAGATTTTGTCTTGTGTGGACCATGCTTTAACTTCCCTGAGTACAGTGAAATGGCAGCTCGTTGTGCAAAATTAATTGCAGAAAAAACAACAGCAAAAGTCGCAAGTATGATGGCAATTGAAAATCAAGAAGTGATTGCACAATATAAGAATGATATTACGATTCTAAAGATGCCTAAGAAAGGCGGAACAGGGTTAAGTGAGTCATTTGAAAATATGGCAAAGTTCATTGATGCATCCGTAAATCATCCGGAAAATCTTGAAGCTTTAAAAGAAACAATTTGTTATTAGAATAAGTCAAGCCCGGACAAAAGCTAACTGTTCGGGCTGATTTTAAAAATTAGAGAAAAATATAAACATACATGTTTATTGAATTAAAAAGAAAAGAGATTAATTGTGAATAAGGAAGAGATATTTGCGCAGGTTGAAAGACGGAAACAAGATATGATTGATGACATTTGTACAATGGTACAAATTGATTCAAGACGTGGTGAGCCACAAGAGAAAAAGCCTTTCGGAATTGGGCCTGCAAATGCTTTGGAAAAAGCACTTGAAATTTGTAGACGAGAGGGACTGCCAACGAAAAATGTAGATGGTTATATGGGCTATGGCAGTTTCGGTGATAGTGAGGAATATATTGGTATTATTGGGCATGTAGATGTTGTTGAAGTTGGTGATGGTTGGATTGATCCACCTTTTTCCGCTGCAATCCATGATGGAAGAATTTGGGGACGTGGAGCGTTAGATGATAAGGGGCCACTCTTTGCGGCAATGTATGGCATGCTTGCATTGAAAGATTTAGGGATTCAGCCAAAGACAGCGATACATATCATCTTTGGTACAAATGAAGAAACTGGCATGGAAGATATGCATTACTTCTTGAAACATGAGGAAAAACCACTTGTAGGTTTTACACCGGATAATAAATTTCCTGCTATTTATGGTGAACGTGGTAGAGCGGTCATTGAAGTCTGGGGTGATGAACAGAAGGTAATTGAATTTGCGAATGAGTATTTCATGAATGCGAATGTCAATGGTGATAGATTGGGTATTGCTGTAAAGGATGAGCATTTTGGTGAGATGAAGATTCGCAATAAATTGTTATTGCATGCTAAGGATAAGATGGGTATTCGCTTCTCACTTAGCTATCCAACTTGTGATATGGACAAGATCATGCAGCAAATTCAAATAAAAGCAGTAGATTTAGAAGTGAGATTGGTATCCAATTCCCCCGTAGTGCTACACCATAAAAATTCGTGGCTAGTAAAGACAATGCAGAAGGCGTATGAAGAGGCAACAGATACAAGCGCACAACCAACTACAACAACAGGTGGAACATATGCTCACGTTTGTGATTCCATTATTCCGTATGGACCAAGTTTCCCAGGACAAAATGGAATTGCCCATCAGCCAAATGAATGGGTCAATATTGATGACTTGGTTGCGTGTGCAAAAATTTATGCATGGACACTATATAAATTGTGTACAGAGCAAATACCGGAAAATCCATTAGAGGAGGGAAAATTATGAGAAAACTAGGAGTTTCTATTTACCCAGAAAAAAGTAGTATTGAAGAGATCTTTGCATATCTAAAAGAAATGAGTGAAATCGGTGCAAAGAGAATTTTCTCTTGCTTATTATCTGTAAGAAAACCGGCAAATGAAATTAAAGAAGAGTTTACAAAGATTCATGATTACGCAAAGAGTCTTGGTTATGAAATCATCTTAGATGTAAATCCGTCTGTATTTAAAGAATTGGGTGTCAGTTATACAGATTTGAAATTTTTCCATGATATTCATGCGGATGGTATCCGCATGGATGGTGGTTTTAGTGGTTTTGAAGAAGCACTTATGACATATAATCCATATGGGTTGAAAGTAGAAATTAACATGAGTTCAAGTACACATACTATTGATACAATCATGGACTATAAACCAAATCGTTATCAGTTGTGTGCATGTCATAATTTTTATCCACATGACTATACGGGATTGGATTTGGATTTCTTCTTAAAGTGTTCTGAAAAGTTTAGTCACTATGGACTAAGAACAGCTGCGTTTATCGGCTCTTTGGAAAAGGCTGCGTATGGACCATGGCCTACAACGGATGGTTTATGTACATTAGAAATACATCGTCATATGCCGATTGATATTCAACTAAAACATCTAGTCGCATTAGATTTAATTGATGATATTATTATCGCAAACTGTTATCCAAGTGCTGCAGAAAAGGAAGCGTTAAAGCATGTTTGCTTAGATGTTGTAAATTTCAAAGTTGTACTAGAAGCGAATATTCCGGAAACAGAAAAGAAGATTGTATTAGAAGAACTTCATTTAAATCGAGGAGATTTAAATCCATGCATGATTCGTTCAAGCCAAAGTAGAGTGAAATACAGGGGTCATCATTTTGATGCGTTCCATGCTCCGGATATGATTCATCGTGGCGATGTATTGATTGATAGTAGTGAATATGGAACATATGCTGGTGAACTACAGATTGCATTACAGGATATGAAGAACAGTGGAAGAACCAATGTTGTTGGACATATTCGTGAAGAGGAACTCTTTATCCTTGATAGTCTAAAGCCTTGGCAGAAGTTTAAATTTACATTGTAGTATCCTAAATTATGTTTCTGAATGACAGAGTTATTGATGTCTGTAAATATAATGATAAAAGAAAAGAAGATGAAACAGGACGAGCTATCCTAAAGACATCTTCTTTTTTGACTCTATGAAATGAGATAACTAATGAATTCCTCATATGTGTTGCTCGAAATTAAGTGAGATAGCTTTTCGTAATCTTCTGTAAGAGAGGCGACCCAATCGAAGAATGGTTTGAGAGTTGTGGTATCGGGTTTATCAATTGCTAGTAGGAAAATAAGCTGTACCTCATACTTGCCCCATAGTACTGGTTTGTCTAATAGCATGATTGAGATTGCGGATTTAAGACAAGAGGAATCAATTGGGTGTGGTGTTGCAAAGTTAAAATTAAACGATGTTGGTGATAGTGCTTCACGTCGCATCACGGACGGATAGAATGCGTCAGTCACAATAGAAGCCTTTTGGAGTTCTTTTGACATGAACTGTAGAATCTCTTGTGGTGTATTAAAGAGTTGATGATTATAGAAGAACTCTTTTGAAATTAATCCTTTTAGATTTGTATAGAACTCTTTTTGTGTACGCGTTCTTTCAATTTCGTGAATCATTTCGAAAAGTTTAGCTTCATCATCTTTACTGCAGAGCAATGAAACTTCGACCGTTGGAATCTCGAGCTTATGACGTAATGGAATTGAACAGATTAATAAGTCTGGTTCATCCGCAAGGATGAGTTCCTCTTGAAAGTATGCATATACTTTGACAATCTCAATATGTTCATAGAATATCGTTTCAATCTTTTTACGTTGTGTATAGAAGGCTGTTTCACCTAACGGATAAATCCATATTGCTCTGAGTTTTTTGGAATGATAGATACGCTCGTATGCAAGTCCTAGATGTAAAGTAATAAAGCCAATTTCATCTTCAGTGATATTGATGTGTAGCCTATTTGCGAGGAAGGTTGCAGTACTTACTCCCACTTCAAAAATCAGTGGGAACTTACGTTTGATTTCTTGTAGGTATAAGTTGGCTGTATGGGTTTGACTAATACTGCGCTCAATTAACGATTGGAGATGGAGTGTTAAACCGAGCTTAAAGTCATCATCTTTAGAGAAGTCGATACCGTGATGACCGTATATAAAAGCAATCAATTCATTGACGATGTCACTGCAGAGTAGCCCATCGGGCATATAGTTGGAGATTTCTGCATCACTGATTTGTGCTGGATTGTTTCCCATCAGTAATAATGCAAGGATATTGACTTCACTTTCAATGACCTGCGCTTGATATAATATTGCAATTCGTTCGTAGAATTCTTTGGCAATTTTATATTCAATGGCATCGTGAATCTTGGAACTTGTGTATGTCGATTCAATGTATTTTCCACTTAGAATACGATCAATAGAAATACTGATGTGCAATAAGATGGATGGCAATGCATTTGCGTTAATTACATACTTGTGTTCTTGCAGTAAGTTTTCTAACTCTCTTTTGCATCTGAGTAAATCAAAGTTTTGATATAGATTTGCTAGCTCGTTGATATTTAAGAAATTCTGCTTGGTCTCGTCCATGAGAAGATGTTTGTATAATTTGCGTAGTTCATTTTCAGAGCCTAATAGGACGAGATGGTTTGATGATTTCTTGAGTTTGAGATTTTGATAATTTGCTAATTGTTTACGGATCTCTTTAAGATGTGCATCAAGAGTATATTCGGAGATGCATAACTGTTCTAATAAATCAGGGATATAGATAGAATCACGTGATAAAAGAAGGGACTTCAGAATATATAGATTTCTTTCGAGTGAGCTCTGCAATAAGTTCTGTCGTTTCGATTGAAATTGTTTATAGTTTTCAGGGATGAGAGCATATCCACTTCGAAGATTTGAGGTAATTAGCTTCTCAGAATAAACTTTATTGATTGTATCAACATCAGAACGAATCGTACGATTAGATACAGATAATAATTTGGCGAGTTCGTTAGCAGTGAACCATTTGTTTTCTTCACGTAGAATGTGAAGAATCTTTTCTTGTCGTTTATTCATAATAATCACCTTTCGTAGCATGGAATAATATTTTCCTAATAGTAGGAAAACAAAACATAGGAATCTATATGATAATTTATTAAAATAGTAGTATAAAAAAGAGGGGTAGAATGAAAGAGAAACTCATCGATTTTAAGCAGAAACAATCGATCCGTTTAGTGTTCAGTATTCTCTGTGTCATCTTTTCGGCTTTGTTGCAAACTTATGCCTTAAAAGTTTTTTTAAGACCTGCCGGATTGTTGTCGAGTGGATTTACGGGTCTTGCAATATTAATAAATGTTATAGGCAGTCAACATCAAATACAAATACCAGTTGCGCTAATGATTGTATTACTGAATGTACCAGTAGCGATACTGTGTGGTAAGTCTATTTCAACAAAGTTTACTATACTATCATCATTGCAATTTGCATGTGTGTCAATATTCTTAACGGTATTTCAATTTGATATTTTGTTTGATGATATCATGTTAAACATCGTTATCGGTGGTGTGGTGTATGGCTTAGGAATTGTGTCTGCGTTAGTAGGCAATGCAAGTACGGGTGGTACAGATTTTATTGCGTTATATGTTTCAAATAAGACGGGCAAGAGTATTTGGACATATGTCTTTGTATATAACTGTATCTTGTTATGTATCTTTGGCTTTGTGTCGGGTTGGGAGCGTGCAGGATATTCCATTATCATGCAGTTTGTATCAACTAAAGTTATTGAAAGCTTGTATCGAAGATATGATCGAAGCACGATACAGATAACAAGTAAGATGCCTGAAGAAATTGTAGCTGTCTATACAAAGAAGTATCGTCATGGTATTTCGGTTTGGGAAAGCTATGGAGGATATTCTCATCAAAAGAATTACATGTTGAATACTGTTGTTTCGACATTAGAAGTGAAGGAGATTGCACATTTGATATTAAATGTTGATCCTCGTGCAATCATAAATGTATATAGAACTGATGATTTCTATGGCGGTTTTTATCGGAAGCCGATAGACTAGACGGGAGGATATTTTGATGTGGGCAATAATTGCGACTTGGCGAATGGCACTTGAAGGTGTACAGGAGGCAGGTAACTTATTAAAAGAAGGTAAGAGCAGCGGGGAAGCGGTTGAACATGCAATACGCTGTGTGGAGGATTTCCCATACTATAAATCTGTTGGATATGGCGGTTTACCAAATGAAGAAATGATTGTTGAACTCGATGCAGGATATATGGATGGAAATACAATGGCTATGGGGGCTGTGGCTGGCATTAAAGATTTCGCAAATCCTATTTCCATTGCCAGAGAGTTATCAAAAGATACTGTCAATTGTGTACTTGTAGCAGAGGGTGCTGAAAAGTATGCTAGCAAAAAAGGTTTTGAAAGAAAGACAATGTTAACAGATCGGGCCAAGCAACATTATCGTAAACGTGTAAAAGAAGTTCGCGAGCAGGAGCTAAAACCATATGATGGCCATGATACTGTTGGTGAAGTTGCACTAGATAGTGCAGGAAAGATTGTTGCAGGAACTTCTACGAGTGGTTTATTTATGAAAAAGGCTGGACGTATTGGTGATTCTCCTATCGTTGGTGGTGGCTTTTACGCTGACTCTGAGGTTGGTGGAGCTACCGCGACTGGTCTTGGCGAAGATTTGATGAAGGGATGTATCTCTTATGAAATCGTACGTAAGATGAAAGAAGGAATGGCCCCACAAGAAGCTTGCCAAAGAACAGTAGATGAGTTAGATGCGAAACTAAAAAAGAGCCGCGGCTTTGCAGGTGATCTTAGTGTTGTGGCAATTGATAAAGATGGTAATTACGGTTGTGCTACGAATATTCAAAACTTCTCATTTGTTATATATCGTGAAAACGAAGAAGCCAAAGTTTATCTAGCAAATTGTATCGATGGTAAGACAGTGATTACAGCTGCTAGCCAAGAGTGGATGGACCAATACATGCAAGAAAGGATGGCACCGATTCAAGAATGAAAATAGATATCTTTGAAGTGTGTGCTGGAAGTGTGCAGGATTGTATCAATGCGCAACTTGGCGGTGCAGATCGTGTTGAACTAAATAGTGCTTTATATCTGGGTGGACTAACTCCTAGTCTTGCGATGTTAAAGCTTGTAAAAGAAAAGACGTCACTCAAGGTTATCTGTATGGATAGACCTCGGGCAGCTGGCTTTTGTTATGATGATGTCGAAATAGAGACAATGCTTGAAGATGCCAAAATCTTATTAGAAAATGGGGCAGATGGAATTTCCTTTGGTTTTCTGAATTCTGATGCGACAATCAATGTAACCGAAACAAAAAAGATGGTTGAATTAATCCATCGCTATCAAAAGGAAGCCGTGTTCCATCGTGCGTTTGATTGTGTGGCTGACCCTATACAGGCAATCAAACTATTAATTGCTTGTGGTGTTGATCGTATCTTGACAAGTGGTTTACAGCCAACCGCACTACAGGGAATCTCAGCAATTGCAAAATTACAAAGTGAATTTGGCAATCAGATTGAGCTACTTGCGGGTAGCGGTATTCATGCGGACAATATTAGAACATTAAAAGAACAAACAGGAATTCATCAATTCCATGGTAGTTGTAAGGAATGGTGTAAAGATCCCACCACAACAGTTGGAAATGTGAGTTATGCCTATCACGAAAGTGATGACTATGATTGCGTTAGTTTGGAAAAGGTAAAATGTATCGTACAGGAATTGAGAGGTAAGTAAAATGGAAGGCTTAGAGTTGATCTGCTTTAAAATTATTGCGTCGGTAGGAGAAGCGAGAAATTCCCTTTTGAATGCATATCGACATGCAAAAAGAAAAAATGTGGAAGAAGCGAAAAAGTGTATGCAGGAGGCGGAGGAGTTCTTCAATAAAGCACACCAAGCTCATGCGGAACTGATTACACAGGAAGCGAGTGGCGAAAATATCAGTGTGAATCTATTATTGGTTCATGCGGAAGATCAGCTAATGAGTATTGAAACACTTAAGATCATCGTAGAAGAGGAGATCTTATTTGCGGAAGGACTGTAGGCATGAGTAAAAATAAGCAATTAAGAAAGAAAATAACTGAAAATACACAGAATAATCAAAATGCTTTTCTTGCTAGAAGAGGATTCGCGTTTATAATTGATTTTATTATTACAAATCGTTTGTCACTCTTTGTGACAGGAATTGTATATGGATTGATGAATAACGGAAATATTCAGATTCTCAATGGGTTTGAAGGTATACAGCCAACACAGATTATCGTGTTATTGTTAAGTGTGCTTATCACACATGGATTCTACTTTGTCTTTGTGCCTGCCAAGATTACGGGTGGTTCAACGATGATGCAGAAGGTAATGCAGATTAAAGTTGTGCGTGAGAATGGTGAACCAGCTACGTTGAAGGACTTTGCGTTACGTTACTTCGTAGGATCAGTATTATGCGAAGGCTTGTTCTATGATGCTTTTGGTGTCATTCTGAGCGGTATCTTCTTTAGCATCTTTATGGCTGAAGATATTAGTCGTATCATTTATATCGTAAGTGCGATCAGTAGCATTCTTTCGCTAATTATGGCATTGATGGATAAAGGAAAATATCGATTCTTCCATGACAAGATTTCTAAGACAATCATGAAGGATGAATATGTTGCAAGTGGCAAGATATTATAAGGTTTGCAAAATTCTGCTACTGTAATACAAAGAATGGATTTCTATAAACAGGGTACATATATTGTTTGTATCCTGTTTTTGAAATTGGATATTTTCTCGGATATATAGCATTGGAATACAATATATTTCATTAAATTATTTTGATACCAGAAATCAAAATAATAAGAAAAGAAATGTTGAGAAAATTTATCAATTAACATACGGTTGGGAAAGGGATTATATACTCGCGATGATTCACAACCGTTAGATTTAAAAGGAATTACAAGTATGTTACAGAGGGAAACCTCTGATGAGAATATAAATTATTCGATAGATACCTTTGCAAAAGCTTTTAAACTAGTGTATCAACAATTGCTCATTGGTCTTTATTATGAAACAAGTTAAAAAGTAGATTATAGCATCATCGTGAATAAGTAATATGATTGCGTGAAATAGTGAACTCTAATATTTAATCTTGTTGATATGTTGTATGAAGGAAGGATTGAATATTTATGCTCAAAGATCATTATAAAATTGTAAAAAAGCGGTCACTTAAATTTGTATACATTTACAACAAAATGGGAGCTAAGAGAAATTGGAATTGGTTAATACTTTAGGCTTTTTAGAAAAACTTTGCGAAAACATTCCCTTTGCGACCGAAAACCTGTATACTTGAGGTGAATATGTAATTGGGGGGAACGATATGTTACATAAAATTCTAAAATATTTGCAGACAACGCTCCTTGCAGTTTTACTTGCTATATCACCGCTTTCGGTATTACATGTAGCAGCACTTGATGAAATTAAAGATGATACTGATTTATCAAAACTGCAATTATACCAGTTTTCTTTGCGACAAGAAAATATGGAGATTATTTCACAGTCAAATTCTGTTGTGAAAGATATTGTTGCGCCAAATGGTGCATGGAAACAGGCAACTGTTTTTTCAGTAAAAGTAAATAAAAATCAGAACGTTGAGGAATTTCAGGAGCCACTTACTTTGAAATTCTCCAATGCCGGAGTTGTATATGGCAAGAATGTTGATGTATATGTGAAGATTAATTCTGTAAGAACTGATCTTTTCGATAAGAATGCAGATTACAACAACGCAAATAAAACAGTAGTCCCATTTTTGACAGTTGATGAAAACTGGGGAACAAAATCTATCCAAATTATGGATTATATCTATCCTTCACATCCAAATGTGACACATGATATATCCAGTGCATATGCAATTGATGCAGATGTGACAGCTGAATTTAGATATCAAGATGGTACTCCGTGTGATTTGAAGATGGTTATGTTACCATCTGATATTGATGCTATACGTGGCAGAAGAAAAGAAATGTTTGGAATCTATGAAACACCGGTTTCTATCGACAAAATTGTTATGAACAATAGCAACTACCTTAAAAGTGAAGTAGCTAACAGTCTGACATTTTGGACTGCACCACATGGTGGCGGCACAAGTGGCGATGCAGAATATAATATTTCGGGATTTGCAGCACGTTCCGTTGATAATAAGATGCATTTTATGTATGGATCGACATCATCCAGTGGCGGATTATTTGGCTTCTTTACAGAGGTTATGGAACAACCGCCAACAAAACAGGTTGATAAGACAGAAGTGCCGGCAAAAGTAGGTGAAGAGATCACTTATACAACGAAGTACACAATGCCAATTCCGGGTAAAAATGTTATTGGCAATTTGAGTAAAATGAGCATGACTGACGAGTTTGATGAAAGATTGGATTTCCAAAGCTTGTCGGTAACTTTAGAAGGTCAATTATTGACGGAAAACGATGATTATACGATTGTACAGAATGGTCAAACTGTAACTGTTAATATCGATCAAAAACACCTAACAAAAGGTAATGGTGGAAAGAATTATGAAATTGTTTTTAAAGTGAAAACAAATGATAAGATTTTAAATAATGGATCAACGATCAAGAATAAAGTAACACAGACAGTTGATAATGTTATTTCTCCATCAAATGAAGTTGAAACAAAGGTTCTTTATAAAAAGACACACGAATTTATCAGTGGTACTCCAGGGAAAGAATTACCTGCAGAGGTAAAAGCATTGTTACCTGATACAGTTTATGACATACCACAAGGGACAGTAGTCACACCAGAAAATCCAAAAGGAAATATTACGAAGGTGAGTGTTTTGGAAGGTAACTGGGTCTTTAAGGGATATGACAAAACTCAAGAAACAATCGATAACAAAGATGCAAACTTCGTAGGTGAATGGGTTCTTGAACCGTACGAATTACCTACTAAAGATGTAGCTTTCGCTGCTGATCCGCAGACAAGTATTGATAATAAGCCTGTTAAGGCAGGGGACGAACTAGAATACACAATCCATTATAAGAACACAACAACATCACAACGCGATGTTACAATGGTTGATGTAATTCCAGAAAATACAACGTACATTGAAGGCTCTGCTTCACCAGCAGGCACTTACGATGCAGCTACTAGAACCTTAACCTTAAAGAAGGATGGTTTAGCTGCAGATAGTGATGTAACCTTCCGCTTTAAAGTAAAAGTAAATGATGATGTAAATGGTGCTGTGATTCAGAATACTGCATCAATTAAATCTGGTGACAATACATTTGCTACAAATACAACTAAGAACCCTACACCAACTGCGCCAATCAAAGATGTTCACGAAGAAGGAAAGCTTGATCAAAGTTTTGATCAGCATTCAGTTACAGCAGGTAAGATTTTGACATATACGATTTCATATCGAAATACGACAGGAGAAAAGCGTACTGTAAAGGTAACTGATAAGATTCCAGAGCATACACAATATGTTGCAGGATCAGCAAATGAAGCAGGAATTTATGATGAAACAACAAAGACATTACGTTGGCAGAAAATTGATTTGGAAGCAGGAGAGGTAGTGACATTCCAATTCAATGTGAAAGTTGATGATAATGTAGATGGTGAAATCATTGATAATCACGCAGATGTTGATGATGGTATGAATCAATATGTAACGAATGCGACAAAGAATCCTACACCAAAGAAAGTAACACCAAAGACTGAGGACAAGAATAATTCTTCTATTTATGGAACAATACTTGCAGGTTCTTTACTTGCACTAGTATGTGTAGCAGTCGTAAGAAAATTTGTATCGCATCAAGAATAAAGTGTAGCATGGTAGAAAATGATGTGCGGGCGATGAGGTTATTCATCCATGCACTATGATGCTCTTTCATTTGTACACTGGATTATGTAAATATTTTAATAAAGTGAACCTTAAAATTTGAATTATAAATGGTGGAGGTTCACTTTTATCGCAATGTATTAAATCAGGATAATTAGGATGAATTATCTCACAAAATAAGTTATAAAAATAGCACAAGAGCATTATAGAAGACATTGTTCATCTAAGTGTTAAAATAAAAATCAACTGTGTTTTTATACATAGTTATGGTGCTTCAAATGTTTTGCGGCCGTCGTATGACGCTCTTTCTGTTAGAATGTTAGATACACGTTATGAATTAGTAATAAGGATTTGGTGAAAGATATGTTAAAGAAAGTATATAGAAAAATTAGTACATCCATGTTGTCATTTCTTATGGCGTTTTCAGTATGCGGAATTTATCCGATGAATGTCATGGCAATGGATGGCGATAAAGGTATAGAAATAGATGCTTCGCGAACTGAATTGGAACAAGCAATTCAAGATGCAAGAAATTCTGGTGTTACCACGATACAAGATGGAACGCAGGAAAAGAATAACGTTGCAGAGATTGAGGCAGATTATAGCAATCAAGTAACTGCAATAAGAAATATGAAAAATTCGTTAGATGACTATAATCAAAAGAAAACAGATTATGATAACGCAAAAGCGCAGTATGACATTGAAAAGGCAAAATACGACGCTGACTATGCACAGTACCTTTTAGACTATGAGGCATTTAAGAACCAACTTGCAACTGAACAAGCAGCACTAGCAGCAGCACTTGCTGACTATGAAAGACATAAGAATGAAGAGGGCTACTTATCAGAACCATATGCTAAGAGTCTTATATATGATTCTGAGCCAGATGCTGTTTTATCAACAACAACAGATGGTAAATATATGTCTGCTAATGCAGTAGATGAGGCGTTTAGTCATGATACGGACAACTACAATAATCAATTATTGCAGCTGGATAATATGAATATAACTTATCTGCAGCAACCTAATGACGTTGCTTCTAGTCAAGAATTATATGGGAATTTTGGCAGTAAAGCAGGCTGGAAGACTAACATTAGTAGCAATCAATTGGTCAAATGGACAACAGTCTTACTCAAGAGGGGACAGAGTGTCACAGCAACATATACCAATCTCAATAATTCTTATTACAACGGTAAGAAGATTTCGAAAGTTGTATTTAAGTATACATTGACAGAGGATTCAAAATTCTATAATCCAACAGGAATGGCGTGGTTAGGTATTTTCACGGATCCTACTTTAGGTGTTTTTGCGTCAGCCTATACAGGTACTTTTGAAAAAAACACTTCGATTTTTGTAAAGAATGAATTTACGTTTTACGATCAAGATGGTAACCCAATTGAGTTTAACGATGCATTATTATCTGTTGCATCGTTAAATCGTGAGCATAATTCTATCGAACTTGCAAAAGATTACACAGGAAGATTCATAAAAATTTCTGGATCTACTATTGGCGAAAAAAATAGTATGGTTTATGCAACAGATTCTTTAAACTTCAAAAAAGGTGAAGGTGGTTGTGAACATACAATGTATCCACGTCAAAACGAACCAGGGTCGGGGTGGGATTCATCAGACGCTCCTAATTCTTGGTATGGTGCAGGAGCACTTCTTTTAAATGGGCCTAATAATTCAGTTACACTAGGTGCTACTTCTGCAACAAATATTTTACCTGCACCATATGGTCCATACGTTCCAGGTAAAAATAATGAAGATGGTAAAAAACCAAATATTTGGTATTCGCTAAATGGTCATTTACGTGCAGTTGGATTGCCGGAGATTAAAGCGAAAGAGCCGAAAAAACCAGTTCCACCTACAGAACCGGTAGAACCTGTAAAACCAGAATCAACAATTCACTATCATTACGCAGTTACTTATGTAAAACCAGATGTACAAAAAGCTGTTACTGCGGCTGATGGTACTGATTTACAAGGAAGAACAGTTGAAGTGGGCAGCAGAGTTGACTATACATTAAACGTAGCAACTATACCTGCAAATCACGAAACATTTGAGTCCATTGTTTTTAATGACAATCTACCAGATGGATATGAGATTGATTTAGAAGAAACAAAACAAGGATCTGCAGATTATGAAGTAGAGTATGATTCAAGTTCACGTCATATAAAATTCACTGCGAAATCATCTCTACTAGCAAGTATTAATGCAGACACAACAACCACAGCAGATATTCCTGCACCAAAAATCATTGGTAAAGTCACCAAAGCAGGTACAAAATATGATAATACGTTCAAGCTTAGTTTGGATAATGTATATACGGTTGAATCTAAACCGGTAACTGTATATACACCGACCCAACCAAAGAAGGAAGTATTCAAGCAAGGTGATACAACAACATCCATTGATGGACGTAGTGTAAAGGCAGGCGATATCCTGACATATCAGATTACATACACAAATACGACAGGTGAAACAAGGGATGTAGAAATCACAGATACACTTCCAGCACATACCACGTTTGTGAGTGCGGATACAAATGGTGTCGAAAACAATGGCACGATTACTTGGAACGTCAGTGGGGTAGAACACGGTAAGAGTGTGACTGTAAGCTTCCAAGTAAAAGTAGATGAAGATACACAAGCAGAAGTCATTGAAAACAAGGGACACACAAATGATGGTATTAATAGCTTTGATACCAATACAACAAAGAACCCAACACCGACTCAACCGAAGAAGGATGTATTCAAGCCAGCAGACATGACGACTTCTATTGATGGCAAGCCGGTGAAGAATGGTGAAGAAATCACGTATACAATCAAATATACGAATACAACAGATGCTAAGCGCACAGTAGAAGTAAAGGATGTAATTCCAGAATATACAGAATATGTAACTGGAACAGCAGACAATGGTGGTGTATATGATGCGGCAACAAAGACAGTGTCATGGAAAGTGGAAGATGTTGCAGTCGGTAATACAGTAGAATTCCATTTCAGTGTAAAGGTCAAAGCGGAAGTGAATGGGCAGGTCATTGAAAATAAGGCCGATGTACATGATGGGTTTAACAATGTGAAAACCAACACTACAACTAACCCAACACCGACCCAACCAAAGAAGGATGTATTTACAGGAACAGATACGACAAGTATTGATGGTAAGGCAGTCGTAGCAGGACAGGAACTAACGTATAAGATCACATATACAAATACGACAGGTACCAATCAGGATGTTGTCGTAACAGATAAACTACCTGCATATACGACATATGTAGAAGACTCAGCAGACAATGGTGGTACATTAACAGGTGACGTATTGACATGGAACCTGATGGCTGTACCAACAGGGACAACAGTGTCAGTAACATTCAAGGTGAAGGTAAATGATGATGTAAATGGTGAAGTCATCAAGAATGTAGGACGTACAAAGGATGGTGTCAATGAAGTAGATACCAACACTACAACCAACCCAACACCGACCCAACCAAAGAAGGATGTATTCAAGCAAGGTGATACAACAACATCTATTGATGGACGTAGTGTAAAGTCAGGCGATATCCTGACATATCAGGTTACGTACACAAATACGACAGGTGAAACAAGGGATGTAGAAATCACAGATGAAATCCCAGAATATACAGAGTATGTATTCCATTCGGCTACTGAGAATGGTATTTACGATGGAACGAAACGTACAATCACTTGGACAAAAACACTTTCCGATCAGGAGACGTGGACAGTACAGTTCGATGTGAAGATTTCTGGTGATATCAATGGTCAAGTAGTAGAAAATACGGCTGATGTACAAGATGGATTAAACCAATACACGACCAATACAACTAGAAATCCAACCCCAACAAAGCCTAAAAAAGATGTTCATGAAAAAGGAAAGACAGATATTAGTATTGATGGTCAGAAAGTGAATGCAGGACAAGAAATTACATACTCTATCAGCTACACAAATACGACAGATGCAATGTTGGATGTTGAAGTAAAGGATGTGATTCCTGCATATACAACATATGTGCCATCTTCTGCTAACTTGAATGGTACTTATAATCCTGCAACAAATACAGTTTCTTGGAAGAAAGAAAATTTAGCGGTTGGAGAAAAAGTAACCTTTACATTCAATGTAAAAATAAATGAGGATGTAGACAAGGTTATTATAGAGAATAAAGCGATTGTAAAAGATGGCTTTGGAGAATGGGAAACAAACAAAACAAAAAATCCAACAATTCCTCAGAGAATAAATCCAAAGACAAGTGATAGTACACATATATTCATGTATATGGGAGTGCTGATAGTATCGGTATTGTTTGGTATGGTTGCATATCATACGAAATCAGTGTACAGATAGTTCCAAGAGGACTCGCATATTGCAATATTCTAGGCGTAACTTTACTTAGAAAATTCTTGTTTAGATCTTCTCAATAGAAAAATGCTGTGAAGCAAGATCGTACCGAAAACATTCCAGTGCTCTAACAATGGTTGAATGCTAAAAATGTGCATGCATGTTTACATTGCATGAAAAGCAATCATAAAATATCCGTTATTAGATAGTGTGTTATTCAACTTTAGATGAGGGATTGAAATGAAAGTCGAGGTTTGCTATACTAAGTCGCGTAAATATTGAAATATATATTTGAAAGA
>ERZ773263.322-NODE-322-length-34799-cov-12.612825_pt1 | contig 34799 bp, 26 predicted proteins | sample MGYA00511076_ERZ773263 | MGnify/ENA primary metagenome ERZ773263 (study PRJEB29015, sample SAMEA2738155) | human oral metagenome | biome: human oral; feature: human-associated habitat; material: saliva | place: China | collected 2195 ... | reverse complement strand
ATATTGTGGTGTAAATCCACATCTAGTTGCAGTATTTACAATTAATAAAACCTTTCCTTTGTAACTTTTTAAAGAAATGTCTTCACCTTTTCTATCTTTTACTGTAAAATCATAAATTTTCATAACATTCTCCTTTTATACTTTTAAATTTTTTAGCATATCCATATGTTTTAGTTCTTTTGAGTTTTTAATCAATAAAATTTCACTCATTATACTAAGTGCTATTTCCTTTGGATCTTGATTAGATATATTAAGTCCAACAGGTGCATATACTCTTTTAAAATCCTCTTCTATATAATTTTTCTTTAGTAACTCCCCTTTAAGAAAAGCAGTTTTATTATTACTTCCTATTACACCTATATATTTTGCCTCTGTTTTTATAGTTTGTTCTAAGGCATCCTGATCTCCAGCATGATCTTTTGTAGCTATTACAACAAAGGTATTACTGTCAATTTTCACTTTATCTATAAAATTTGAATAATCTGAAATTATAATTTTATCTGCCTCTTGTAAGGAAGTCTTATTAGCATAATCTTCTCTATCATCAACAACTGTTACTTGAAAATTTAAAAACTTTGATAGATGCACTATACTCTCTCCTATATGTCCTCCTCCTATCATAAGAATATTATTTTTAGGAATAAACACTTTTATAAAGCCTTCAGCATTTCCGCCACATTTCATTTTTAAATCTCCATCTGGCATTAAACTATATGAAAATTTTTTATTTTTACCCTTTTGTAATGCTTCTATTGTATCTTTTATAACTTGATATTCTAACTTTCCTCCACCAATAGTCCCAAATGTCTTTCCTGTTTCCCAAACAGCCATTATATTTCCATCATCTGTGGGAGTTGAACCACTTACATCTGTTAATGTAACTAATGCTACTTTAGTATTATTAGATATACTTTCTAAAACTTTTTCAATAATTTTATTTTCCACTAATTATTCTCCTGTCTTTTATTTAATATATTTAAAATAGTAAATAGAACTGCATTTCCAATAGCCCTTGATTTATCAGATATAGTGAAGCAATTTTTTACTTCTGTTATTCTTGGATCTATATCTGCTATTTTTAAACCTTTTGTACAATAAAAACCATTTCTTATAAGACCTCTTAAAACACCATCTATTGTAGCAAGTACTTCATTATTATTTATCATTGCAATACATTCATCTTTTTTTACTATATCTCCAATTTTTTTTATATTTTGAATTTTTCCTTCATATTCTGCATGAATTACTCTCTCAGCAGAATAGCCTTTTATATCTCCTGGAACTCCTGTGTTTTCTTCAACTTCTCCTTCATAAAAAGTTCTTCCTAAATTGTGTCCTCTATTGGATTCTATGATTGCATGAGCATCAACATTTACTTTGAAACCTGGTCCTACTGCAATCACAATATCAGCCATATCTTTATTTGTTCCTAAATTTCTTTTGGCTATTGTTGCATCAACTAGAATAAATGGCTTTATATATTCTAAAGTTTTTAAAAGAGGATCCACTATTATTGGAATTACTTTTTCTTTATGATACTTATCAAATTGTTCTAAATTTATTTCAGAAATTTTTGCCCTTATACCTTCAATCATAACTTCTTTTTCATAGATGGCGCTACCAAAAGAAACAGCTCCTCTTATAAAACTTGGCTCATTAATTTCTGTCATAATCACTTTGAAACCTGCATCAAACAAAGATTTTCCTACTCCACTTGCTAAATCACCCGCTCCTCTTATAAGAACATAATCATTATATTTTTCATTAAGATTAAATTTCATAATTTCCTTTCATTTATTAATTTTATATATTCTTCAATAACATCAACATCTTGAAATTCATTAGCATCTTCAATATCCACAAAAGTAATGTTATCTAAATGGTTCAAAATAATTTGCTTTCCACCTCTATCTCCTTCTAAATTCAATAATGCAGAAGTATATTTATTAGGAAAAATAACTGGATTATACATAGTATTATTGCTTTTAGGAACTATAATTTTATTTGAGCTACTTTCTTCTATAATTTTAAGAATAGTTTCTTTTTTTAATAATGGCTGGTCAGCTACAAAAAACATATATTTATCTACTTCCAAATTATTTTTAGCATAAACAACTGCTTTTTTAATACTTTCAGAGATTCCTTTTTCTGCTTTATCATTAAAAATAACAAAAAGTTTTTCATTATAGTTTTTATATTTTTTATAAATTTCTAAATTGGATACAACTAAAATTATTTTATTAAAATTAATTTCTAATAATTTTTCTATTATTGTTTGAATAAAAGTTTTTTCTTCATATTCTAATAATAGTTTATTTTCTCCCATACGTTTAGAAAATCCTGCTGCTAATATTATTGCTAAAATACTCATAAATTATCACTACTCTTTTTATATTCATAGAATTTTTTATTTAATAAAGAAGCAATTATAACTTTTTCTATAATATTTTTTTTCTCAATAGAGTTTGCTAGTTGTTTAGCATATTCAAATTCTTCCTCTGTTTCAACTTGGTTAATAAATAATATTTTTTTTCCAATGGAATTTTTAAAAAGCCCTTCTTTATTTGTAATAATTTCATTCATCAATTCAATATCAATTTTATTTTTCTTTTTAAATTTAAATTTAGATTCAAATATTTCAAATCTATGAATATTTAAGTTATTTATCTCCATTCCAATAGCTTTAATAGGAATAATGCCCACAGACATTGTTGTTTTTGCTAAATATACTGGTTCTGTATCATTCCAAGCCTTTATCATTTTTTTTCTGCTTCCGTCGGCCTCTAATATAATATAAGAAAATTTATCTACCACATTTTCTAAAATTTCTAGTGGTAATGAAGATATTTTTCTATCATTTTTTATTCCTGTTAAATAGAGCCCTTCTACTTTTTCAAATAAACTTATATCAATTTCTTCTTTTGAATTAAAAAGTATTTTCTTAAACTCATTATCCAAAAAATCACCTATTTTAGTTGTTGTACTAAATAATATAGAAATGTTTTTATTTGATAAATACTTCTTATATAATTCAAGGGAAAGTACCTTACAAAAAGTTGTCTTTCCCCCTGAACCACTTACTGATATAATAAAATCTTTTTCTAAATTCAAAACTTCTATTAATGATGAAGAAAAATTTTCCAAGATTATCACCTATTGCCTAATATTCTTTTTTGGACTATATCAAACAAATCAAAAACTACTGCTTTTGAAGCCCATACCTTATAATCTCTATCAAATTTTTCTGGTGTAATCTCATATATTAATGAAGACATAAAGTTAGATATATCTTTTTTTACCTGAATATTAAAAAGCTCCATTATATTTTCATTTTTTAAATATTCTTCTGCTTTCTTTAATTGAACTGGTGTCAGTGAAATAGCTCCAATATATATTTTAATATCATCTATAGTACTTTCTTTAAAAGTAATTCCTATTGTACAACCAATTCTTGAAATAGTCAGTTTTTTTCTAGAACCTAACTTTATAAATGCTGAAATAAAGTCATCAATTTTATTTATTCTAAATTTTACTATTGCTTCTCCGGGTTCTAGTACTGTTTTTCCAGGTCCTAATATAAATTCTGAGATTTTTATATCTTTTAATTCTTTATTTTTTGTAGCCACTACAACAGTAGCATCTAACATAAATAAGACTGGTAATAAATCTCCAGCTGGAGAGGCATTAGCTATATTTCCTCCAATAGTCCCATTATTTCTTATTTGTAATGAGCCTACATCTTTTGCAGCATCACTTATTGCAGTAAAATATTTACATATTATAGGAGATTTTTCTAATTCTGTATGTGTTACATATGCTCCTATCTCAACATATTTATTATATTCAACTATATCCCTTGTTTCTTTTATAGAGCCCATATATAAAAGAGCATCTGGACTTAAACCTCCTTTTTGAAGTCTAATTCCTAAGTCAGTTGAACCTGCAACAATTTTACTGTTTGGAGTCATTTCAGCTAAACAATTAAATAATTCATCAATATTTTTAGGAATATAAGATTTTATCATTTTTCTACACTCCTTATTTCTTTTGAGCTTCTTTTAACTGCATTTAATATCTGAACATAGCCTGAACAACGACATATATTCCCTGATAAAGCAATTTTTATTTCTTCTTCTGTTGGATTAGGATTATTCAGTAATAATGCTTTTGTTGACATTATCATACCAGCAGTACAATATCCACATTGAACTGCAATTTCTTCCAGAAATGCTCTTTGAATAATTGATAATTCGCCACTTTCTTCTAATCCTTCAATAGTTATTACTTCTCTACCTTGTAAAGCTATTGCTAAAACTAAGCAAGAATGCATAGCTTTACCATCAATAACTACTGTACAAGCACCACATTCTCCTTCTCCACAGCCTTCTTTTGTTCCTGTCAAGTTCAAATCATCTCTTAATATATCTATGAGCCTTCTATCAGGTGTAGTTTCTAGTTTACGAACTACTCCATTAACTTTAAACTCTAATAGCATCATTTCCTCCTAAATATCACTGTTAACTCTTTTCTCTTTTTCTTGTAAATATTTTGCTATGGCATCTGCATTTATTGGAGTTTTACCAATAGAAGAACCCAATGCATCATTAACTGCTCCAGCAACTGCTGCTGCTACTGGAACTATTGCTGCTTCCCCAATAGATTTTGCCCCAAAAGGTCCATTATTAGCTTGTGCTTCTACTAAGTATACTTCTGTGTCTGGTATTTCATAGGAGTTAATCAAATGATAATCTTTTAAACTATTTATAGGTTTTCCATTTTCTCTTACTAAAAATTTTTCTGATAATGCTGCTCCTATTCCCATAACCACAGACCCTTGAATTTGGGCTATACACATTTCCCTATTTATAGCTTTTCCTATGTCATGTACAGCAACAAATTTTAAGACTTTCGTCATCCCACTATAAGTATCAACTTCAACCTCTGCAAATTGTGCTGCAACTGTTCCTGGATTACTTTCATTTTTATAACTTACAGAAGCAAAAGGTTCTATTTGTTCTTTATACATCATATAAAATGCTACTTCTCTATATGTTAAACATATTTCTTTATCTATTTTAGAATAAATTTTCCCATTTTCAACATATAGACTTTTCCTATCAATAGATTTATATTTAGCTGCATAATCTAAAACCATTGCTAAAAGTTTTTCAGCACAGTTTTGTGTTGTTTTCCCAATAACATAAGTTGTTCTACTTGAATAACAACCTAAGTCATAAGGAGTTTTTTCTGTATCTCCTTCTCCTAAGGTTATATCATCTACATCTATATCAAACACTTCAGCTGTTATAACCTTAAAAGCAGTCACTGTCCCGCAACCATGATCATGAACAGTTGCACTAACAATTATTTTTCCTTGATCAGTCATCTTCATATCAACTCTTGAATAGTCTATTACTTTAGGATAAAATCCACTTACATGTCCTCCACAAGCAATAGCTATCCCTCTTTTATATCTCTCATTTTTTTTATTAAACTCTTCTTTTTCTTTTTTTCTCCTTTCCCATTCAAATTTTTCTTTTCCTAATAAAATACATTCTTTCATATTAATATCATCTAGACTTACACCAGTTTGTATGTCCTTTTCTCCACTTAGCATACAATTTTTTAGTCTTATTTCAACAGGATCTATCCCTAAAATTTTTGCTGCCTCATTAAAATTAAATTCTATTGTTGTGGCTGCCTCTCCTGCTGTCCAACCTCTAAAAGCTCCTGAAACTGGTGTATTTGTTAGAACTGCCCTTCCTCTATACACTACATTTTCAAATCTGTATGCTCTTGAATATTTACTAAGCATTGTTGCAATATAAGGTATTGAGTTTCCTTCATAAGCTCCCTTATTTAAAAGGACATCTACTTCAACCTTTTTAATTTTTCCATCTTTTGTGAAATAGGAAGTCATTTTATTCTTCATAGTTGCACGAGAAATTGTTGAAACCATAGTTTCTTCTCTATTATAAACTAATCTAACTGGTCTTTTTACCTTCAATGCACAAGCCACTGCAATAGGTTCTACTATCCACTCTTGTTTTGCTCCAAAAGAACCTCCCATTGTTGTTTTCACTATTCTAACTTTATGATTTGGAATTTCAAACAAATTAGAAATAAGAGTTCTTATTCCAAATACACTTTGATTTGGAGAGTAAACTATTATACTGTCATTTGAAAAATCAATATCTACTACACAAGCATGAGTTTCCATTGCTGCATGATGTAGTCCTTGTATGTCAACTTCTGTTGTTATCTTTACACAATCTTCACAATTGATATTTTCATTACCATAAATTTTATTTAATTCTGCTGATATAGGCCCTTTTTCAGAAATATTATCTATTTTTCCAGATAGAGCTTCTTCTGCTGTTAAAGCATAAGGGTATTCTTCATACTCTACTTTTATAAGTTTTACAGCTTTTCTAGCTATCTCTTCTGTTTCTGCCACAACAGCTGCTATTGGATCTCCAACAAATCTAGGATGTTCAGTAAAAACCCTTTCTGTCAAATCAACTGTTTGTTCATCTCTTGTTTTATATCTACTATATTTATTTTGTGTAGTATTAAATGGATCTAATACTGCTATAACTCCATCTAATTCCAATGCTTTTGTAGAATCAATTGAAAGAACTTTTCCATGAGGTATTTCACTAAAAAAAACTGCAATATGTGCCATATTATTTAGTTTTATATCTCCTACATATTTCGCTCTTCCTGTTACCTTTGCATAAGCATCATGAATAGGGTAAGTTTTTCCTACTCTTTTCATATATCCTCCCTTAATATTGTTAATAACTTTAATAAAAATATTATATCAAATTATTAATTAATCTAAAATATTTTTAATAAATTCATCAGATTTTATTAAGTTATACATAGTTTTAATATCTTTGTATATTGGTCTATCTTCTGAATAAAATGATAAAACTTCTCTGATCTTTTTATATACTTTTTGCGTCCCTTCTCCTAGTATCCAATCTGTTCTTAAATCTATTGCCTGAGCTGTATGCATTAACTCTATTGCAAAGATATATAACATATTATCAACTATTCTTTTTAATTTTTCTACAACATAAATTGTATTATTAGCATGGTCTTCTATTTCTCCTGCTAATGAATAATAATCTGCTGTTGATGGATTTGATAAATGTCTTATCTCTGCATCTAAAGATGTGAATACTTTTTGAGTTTCAACAAAACCCTGTACATTATCCTTTGGCGATAAACATCTTGGTAATTTTGTAAAGTCTGGATTTGCCAGCTTTATTATTCTAAAACAACTATTCTTTGATAAATGTGACAATGCTATCCCTAAATTTTCTGCTCCTAATATCCATGATATTGGTTCATAGTTTGAGCATGATATTAATTTATCTTTTTCCAATATTAAGCAAGGATTATCCTCTGCTGAATTTAATTGTATTGTAAATAAATCTGTCGCATATTTATAGGCATCTCTCAATGCTCCATTTACTTGTACACTTCCTCTAAATGATAATGGATCTTGAACTGGCTTTTTCCAGTCTGGTTCATATATCATACTGCCTTTTAATAACTTTGTTACATTTTTTAGACTCTCTTTTTGACCTTTAAAGTTTCTTAATTCATATAAATCTGGATCTAATGGACTTGTATTTCCATTTAAGGCTTCCAATGACATTGCATACACTATATCTGCCAAATCTATTAATCTCTTTAAATCATTTAAAACTAATGAATATATTCCAGCTGATAATGCATTTGAACTTACTATCGCAAGTCCATCTTTAGGTCCTAAATTTATCTTTTCTATTCCTAACTCTTCAAATACTTCTCCACTATTTCTTACTTCTCCATTATAGTAAACATCTCCTTCTCCTATTATTGCAAGTCCTATATGAGAAAGATTTGTTATATCTGCTTCTCCAACTGAGCCTCTTGATGGAATTACTGGAATAATATCTAAATTTAATAATGTTTCATATATATCTACTATCTCTACTGCTACTCCTGTACAACCTACTAAAAAAGTATTTAATCTATTTAGTAAAATAGCTCTTCCTTCTTCTTTTGAACAATTAGGTTCTACTCCTAAAGAGTGTGAATATATTAGGTTGGTATTATATTTATTAAAAAAATCTTTTAACACTTTTTTATCTTTATTCCAACCAACACCTGTATTAAAACCATAAACTGGTACATCACTATCTACCATTTCAAATATTTTTTTTCTACCTGCAATAATATATTCCCTAGCTTTTTCATCTATTTTCACTTTATAGTTATCACAAGCCACTTTTTTTACATCTTCTATTGTTAAATTCTTTCCAGTTAAAACTATTGTATTTTCCATAATATTTCTCCCTATTATTCCTCAATTTTATCTATAAAAAATAATTTTATTACTGAACATACTTGTAGTATAAAAATAAATAATACAAAGAATCCACCAGCTGTAGCTAGTGATTTAACACCATCTACTCCTTGTTCTCCACCACCAAAAGCAGACATTATTATAGCTATACTTCCTATTACTATTCCCCATATTGCTTTTAAATAACCAGGAGCATCTTCTCCTACTTCTAAGTCTTTTACACACATTGAAGCTACTGTCATTGAAGTTGCATCAGCTGCTGTTGCAAATGAAGCTATTATGATTAATATGTTTATTGGAATTATAATTGTTCCTATTCCAAATGGAAGATTCTTTAAAAATGCCCATACTGCTGTTACTGCATTAGTATTTTTTATAACATTAACTAAATCAAAAGTCCCACTCATTTGCATATTTAAAGCTGAATTTCCGAATGTTGAGAACCATACTATTCCAAATATAGATGGTAAAATCATATTTACAATTATAAATTCTCTAATTGTTCTTCCATAAGATATCTTTGCTAAAAATATTCCCATTACAGGTGCATAAGCTATCCAAACAGCCCAGTCAAATAATGTCCAAGATCTTGTAAGTGCAGCTCCCCCTATATCAATAGGGTCCAAGCCCCAGTTCCAAAAATTATGTAGCCATTCAGCCATTCCCGCTGTTCCATTTCTTAAAATAAATAAAGTAGGTCCTATTAAAAATAAGAATATTAATAATCCATAATAGAAATATGCATTCAAACTTCCTATTACCTTTAATCCTTTATCTAAACCAATATAAGTGGAAAAAGTGAATAAACAAATTATTAATATACCAACACCATAAAATAAAGCCACTGAGCTTGAAATTCCATATGAATAACTTACTCCTGAAACAATTAACACAATACAAGCTGTTAAACCAGATGTTAATCCTAATACTATTGCTAACATTGATAAAATATCAATTATTGCACTAAACTTTGAAGAATTAATTTTTTCACCTAAAATTGGTTCTAGTGTTGTTGTTACACTTAATTTTCTTTTTTTATTAAAATATAAATATGCAATTACAACTCCACATAGTGTGTAAACTGCATAAGGAAGAAAAGTCCAGTTAAAAAAAGATCTTCCCATTGCAAAAATAGCTGCTTTAGCAGAAAATGGTTCAATTCCTAATGTATCAAGTTCTCCCCATACATTTCCATAGTATATTAAAGGTTCATTAACTCCCCAAGTAACAATACCAGAAGCAACTCCTCCTGTAAGTGCCATAGCAAACCAAGCTCCAAACGAATGCTTTGCCTTTGCATCTTTTCCACCTATTCTTACTGAACCAAGCTTAGAAAAGAATAAAGCCATCATTACTAAAAAAGATATCATAACTATTATTTGATATAGCCAACCAAAAGAATCTAGGGACCAAGTAAAAAACTTCTTTGTTATACTAGTTAAAGCTTCATTATTTACAATCCCTAAAATAGCTGCTCCTCCAGTAAAAATAATAGTAGGCCAGAATACTTCCTTTTTTAATTTAATTTTTCCATCTTTCATAAAAAGCAACTCCTTTTTTCCTATTTTTTAAATGACTTTAATTAATTAAGTATAACATTTTTGTAAAAAAAATAATATATTTTTTATAAAAAATTATTAAAAAATATATTTTAAGTACTAAACTAGATATAAAAGTTTGATAATAGATGTATAAATTTTTATAATAATTAATATATATTTTTTATATAACTACATAAAAATCTATCTGTTTATTGAATTTTTATGTATATTTTATTTGACATTTTGATTTTATTTGTTACTATATTAACAGGTTCTTAAAAATATATGAAAGGATACAGTTCTATGAAAAAACAAAGTATAATCATTCTCTATTTAATTATATTTTTAATTTTTATACTTTTTATTTCTATTTTTTTTATAGGAAGATACAATATAGATTTTCATATTATTTTTGATTTAAATAATTCTGAATTTAAAAATCTAAAACAAGTTTTACTATATATAAGACTACCCCGTATTATTGCAGCTCTATTAGTTGGAGCAGCTTTATCTGTATCAGGAGCAACATATCAAGCTGTTTTTAAAAATCCAATGGTATCTCCTGATATTTTAGGTGCTTCTAGTGGAAGTGCCTTTGGGATAGCTTTCTCTATCATTATGCACTTTAACTATGTAAACACTATTTTATTTTCATTTTTTACTGGAATTATTGCTGTATTTTTATCTTATTCTATAAGTAAATTACTTTTGAATGATAGAAAATTTAGTTTAATTTTATCAGGTATAATGATTTCAACAATATTCTCTTCTCTTTTATCCTATATAAAATTAATTGCAGATATTGATAATGAATTACCAGATATAACTTATTGGCTAATGGGAAGATTATCTGGTGTAACTTATAAAACTATCTTTTTTTCTTCATTTTTATTAATTTTTGGAATAATAGCTATTTTTATGATAAGATGGAGAATAAATATCTTTACTCTTGGTGGAGATGAAATAAATACTCTTGGAATAAATATTGAGAGAAATAGACTTTTTTTAATAGCAGCTGCAACTTTACTCACTTCCTTAACAGTTTCAATATGTGGAATTATAGGTTTTGTAGGTCTAGTTATTCCTCATTTTGCAAGATTATTAGTAGGGAATAATTACAAAAATTTAATTCCTACAACAATATTTGGAGGAGCCATTTTTTTAATAATAATTGATGATTTAGCTAGAACTATTTCAAGTTATGAAGTTCCTATTGGTATTTTAACTTCTGTTGTAGGAGCTCCTATATTCTTATTTTTGATGGTGAGGGACAAATATGCTTAAAATCTCTAATCTTTGTTTTTCATATAGAAATACCTCAATTTTAGATAATATAAATCTTTTTTTAGAAAAAGGAAAAATATATTTTTTATTAGGCGAAAATGGTGCTGGAAAAACTACTTTAATTAAATGTATTTTAAATATATTGAATTATAAAGAAGGTACTATTCAAATTGACCAGAAAAATATAAAATTACTAGATTCAAATGAAAGAGCTAAATTACTTTCATATGTTCCACAAGAACATATGCCACTTTTTAATCATCTTTTACTTGATGTTATTTTAATGGGGGCAGCTAGCAGATTAAATTTTTATGAATCTCCTAAAAAACCTGATATTGAAAGAGCTAATATGATTGCCAGTTACTTAGGTATTGAAAAGTTAATATCTAAGAGATATGGAGAAATAAGTGGTGGAGAAAGACAACTTACTCTGATTGGAAGAGCTTTAATGCAAGATAGTAAATTTCTTTTAATGGATGAACCTCATTCTAATTTAGATTATGGTAATAGAATAATGGTTATGAACATTTTAGAAAATCTTAAAAAAGATGGCTATACAATTCTTATTTCCTCCCATAATCCACAAGATGCCTTTTTATATGCTGATGAAGTTATCATTTTAAATGAAGGAAAAGTTAAAGTTCAAGGTCCACCTAATGATGTTTTAACTAGTGAGTTATTATCAAATATCTATAAACAAAATATTGAACTTATAGATATTAAAGAAAAAAATATAAAAATATGTATACCAATTACGAAAGGAGAAACAAAATGAAAAAAATTTTTCTAACACTTTTAGTTTTTTTAACTTTTTTTACTAGCAATTCAGTAATTGCTAACTCAATATCTCAAAAAGGTCAAAATACCTATGAGTTTGTTGATTCAGTGGGAAGAAAGGTTATGATTCCTAAAAACATTTCTAAGATTGTTCCTTCCGGAACAAATGCACAACTTGTTTTAGCAGGATTTAGTCCTGAAAAAATGGTTGGAATAGCTAAAAAACCTTCTAAAGAAACTCTTAATTCAATTAAAAATTTTCCAATTGATAAACCTGAAATTGGTCAATATTATGGAAAGAATCCTAATTTTAATAAAGAAGAACTTATTAAAGTTAATCCTCAAATTATAATAGATCTTGGTGAGAAAAAAAAGACAATAAAAGATGATATGGAGCAAATTTCTGAAAATACAGGACTTCCTATAATATTTATTGAATTAACTCCAGAAACTGCTCCACAAGCATATAGAACTCTTGGAAAAGTTTTAAATAAAGAAAAATTAGGAGAAGAAATTGCTAATTTTTTAGAAGAAAAAAATACTATTGTAAAAAATACTTTAAAAACTATTCCCGATAATGAAAAGCTAACTTTTATACAAGTTGGAAATAATGCATTGAATGTTGATCCATCAAATTCAAGTCATACTGAAGCTATTGAATTTGCTGGTGGAATAAATAAAGCTCCTTCAAAAGAAAAAGGTGCAAAAAGTAAAACTGAAAATCTTAATATGGAAGAAGTTATGAGCTGGGATCCTGATGTAATTTTTGCAAAAGATAAAAACTCATATGATATTATAACTACTAGCCCTGCTTGGTCATCATTTAGAGCTGTTAAAAATGGAAAAGTATATTTAATCCCTCAAACTCCATATAACTGGGTTACTTCTCCTCCTAGTGCTAATAAAATGATGGGAATTTATTGGGCTGCAAAAACATTGTATCCTAAATATTTTACTTATGATTTAAAAGAAATAGAAACTAAATTCAATAAACTTATTTATGGTATAGGAAGATAAATCTAAAATAAGGTGATACAATTGAAAATAGCTATCAATAATATAGCAGGTGGTTGTGCTAATAAAATGAGCCCTAAAACTCTTTCAAAATTATTGTCATCTTTTCCTAGAAATAATAATGAAAATTTATTAGTTGGTTTTGAAAATACTGATGATGCCTGTGTATATAAAATAAATGATAATCTAGCATTAGTACAGACATTGGATTTTTTTCAACCTATGATTGATGATCCTTATATTTTTGGACAAATAGCAGCTACTAATGCTTTAAGTGATGTTTATGCAATGGGTGGAAACCCAATCACTGCTATGAATATAGTTTGCTTTCCAAAAGAAGAAGATGAAAAAATACTTTTTGAAATCATAAGAGGAGGTATGAAAAAACTTGAAGAAGCCTCTGTATCTTTGGGAGGAGGACATTCTATATATGATGAAAAAATTAAATATGGTCTTTCTGTAACAGGAACAGTACATCCCAATAAAATATGGACTAACTTAGGAGCTAAAATTGGTGACACTCTGTTTTATACAAAAAAAATGGGAATAGGTATAATTGTATTAAGCAATAATTATGGTATTGCCTCTGAACAAGCCTTAGATGAAGCTGTTAATCAGATGACAACATTAAATAAATATTCCTATGAAATAATGATGAATTATACAATAAATGCCTGTACTGATATAACAGGTTTTGGTCTTTTAGGTCACTCTGTTGAAATGATTGGCAACAATAAAGATATTAGTTTTATTTTTGACTATGATAAGATTCCAAAAATTTTAAATGTTGAAGAATATTCTAAAAAAGGTTTTGTTTGTGGTGGAGGAATAAGAAATATAGATTTTTTTAAAACTTCTATTTACTTCTCTAATTTAGAAGAATGGCAAGAAAATATACTCTTTGACCCACAAACTTCAGGTGGTTTACTTTTTTCAATTCCTGAAAATGAAACTTATAAAATTAAACAAGAATTTTTAGAAAAAAATTTACCACTTTATGAAATAGGAAAGGTTTCTAAAAGAGAAGAAAACTTAATTATAGTAAAGTAAATATATAAAAAAGCAGGTTGTAACTGCAATTACAACCCACATAAAGTAAAACTTTGTTTATAATTTTTTAATTTCAACTCTAGAAATTAAAATTAAAAACTATATAAACACTTTTAGATAACAATAATAATAAAATTATTACTATCACTATGGTAATTAATGCTTTGTTCAATCTTTTCACCTCCTATTCAAAAGGTTACTGGGAAGAACAAATATAATGGTACAAATTATTATAATATATCTTATTGACTTTTTAACTTTAAAAAGTTATAATAAACCATAAGGTATAGAAATATATCATGGTGATTAATGCAAAAATAAAGGTACAAGTGTTACTAACTGCAATTAGTAACACTTTTCTTTTATATGTTGTAATATTAACTTTTTAACTTTAAAAAGTTATAATTAATCATAAGATATAGAAGTATATTACTATTATTGGAAGTAATAAAAGGATTACAAGTGCTACTGACTGCAATCAGTGGCATTTTCTTTTACAAAAAATAAGGGGCTGTTGCAAATCAAACTATTGAAATGAAAATAAAAAATAAGTGAAATTACATTCTAAATTTTAGATAAAAAATCAAATAGAATGAGCCGAGCAAATCTCACTGTGTTTGAACGAAGTGAGTTTAGTGAATTTGCAGCGAATTCTTGATTTTTTATCGTTAAGAAATTTAGCTAGTAATGAACTATTTTTTATTTCATTTGTAAGTTTGCAACAGCCCTTAACTTTATTTATTCCTCAAAACTTTTTAAACTTTCTTTTAACTTTTCTATCTTATCTTGATATTCTTTTTGTATTCTTAGCTCTCTATCTATTATATGTTGAGGTGCTTTTGAAGTAAACTTTTCATCAGATAATTTTCTATTTACAGGTTCTAATTCCTTTTCTAACTTAGCAAGTTGTTCATTAATCTTCTTAATTTCTGCCTCATTATTTAAAAGTCCTGTTAATATCATATATACTGATGAATTTCCTGCCACTCTTAAAGAACTTTGACTTGGTGCTTCTAAGTCTGTTCCACAAGTTAATTCTTCTAAGTTAGCTAATTTTTTAATGAATAATTCATTCTTTTCAAGAGTTTCTAATTCTTCTGAATTAGAAGTTGATACAACTACCTTTGCAGGTTTTGCAGGAGAAATTCCCTTTTCTGCTCTTATATTTCTAAGAGATGAAACAACTTCTTTTATATATTCAAAAGATTTTTCAATTTTAACATCTATTAAACTATCATCTGCTACTGGATATTGTTGTAGCATTATAGTATCTCCATCTACTTTTATCTTTTGCCAAATTTCTTCTGTGATAAATGGCATAAATGGATGAAGTAATCTCAATCCTTGTTCTAGGATAGTCCATAGCATATATTGTGCTGTTAATTTAGAAATTTTCTTATCTTCATCATCATTATAAAGTCTGATTTTTGCAATTTCAACATACCAATCACAGAAATCTCCTCTTAAAAATTCATAAACTGCTTTTGCTGCATTATCAAGCTCAAATTTTTCTAAACAATCTTTTACATCTTTTGCAGTTTCATTTAATCTTGAAATTATCCATTTATCAACAAGTTCATAATCTAATTTTGTTTTATCCACAGATTTTACATCAAAACCTTCTAAGTTCATAATAACAAATCTCGCTGCATTCCAAATTTTATTAGCAAAGTTTCTTCCCATTCCTAATAAGTCAGTTGAAAAATGTACATCTTGCCCTTGAGAAGTGTTATATATCATAGAAAATCTTATAGCATCTACTCCATATTCTTTGATTAAATCAAGAGGGTCAGGAGAATTTCCAAGAGATTTTGACATCTTTCTACCAATTTCATCTCTTACAATTCCATGGAAGAATACATTTTTAAATGGTATCTTTTTAAGTTCATACATACCAAACATTATCATTCTTGCAACCCAAAAGAATATTATATCTGCTCCTGTTACCAATGTACTTGTAGGATAGAATAAATCTAATTCCTTAGTTTTTTCTGGCCAACCCATTGTTGAAAATGGCCAAAGTGCAGATGAGAACCAAGTATCTAAAACATCTTCTTCTTGACTTAATTCAACATCATGTCCATAATGTTTTTTAGCTTGTTCTTTTGCTTCTGCTTCATCCATAGCAACAAAAACATGTTTATCTGGTCCGTACCAAGCTGGTATTCTATGTCCCCACCAAATTTGTCTTGATATACACCAATCTCTTATATTTTCTAACCAGTTATAGTAAATTTTTTCCATTCTCTTAGGAAGGATTTTTACTTCTCCATTTCTTACAACTTCAAGTGCTTTTTCTGCAAGAGGCTTCATCTTAACAAACCATTGAGGAGATACTCTTGGCTCAATAACAGTTCCACATCTATAACATTGTCCTACTGCATGATGTAAATGTTCAGTCTTTATAAAGAAACCTTGTTCTTTTAAATCTTCAACTATTTTTTTTCTAGCTTCAAATCTATCAAGTCCTGCATATTTAGGATAATCATCAACTATTTTTCCATCAGGTGTCAACATATTTATTATAGGTAAATTATATTTTTTTCCTAAATTATAGTCATTAGGGTCATGTGCAGGAGTAATTTTTAAAGCCCCTGTTCCAAATTCTTTATCAACATATTCATCTGCAATAACAGGAATTTCTCTATTAACTAATGGCAAAATTAAAGTTTTTCCTATTAAATGTTTATATCTTTCATCTTCTGGGTGAACTGCAACTGCCACATCTCCAAGCATAGTCTCAGGTCTTGAAGTTGCAATTATTATATATTCATCAGAATTTTTTACTGGATATTTTATTTCCCATAAATGTCCATCTTTCTCTACATGGTCAACTTCATCATCTGCAAGTGCTGTTCCACAAGATGGACACCAGTTTACCATATATTCACCTTGATATATTAAACCATCATGATATAAGTCATTGAAGATTTTTCTAACTGCATAAGAAAGCCCTTCATCCATAGTAAATCTTTCTCTATCCCAATCAAGTGAAGCTCCTAACTTTCTTAATTGTTTAGTTATTATTCCACCATATTTTTCTTTCCAATCCCAAGTCATTTCAATAAATTTTTCTCTACCTATATCTTCTTTTTTTAATCCGTCTTCTGCTAACTTTCTTTCAACCTTATTTTGAGTTGCTATACCTGCATGGTCGCAACCTGGCATCCAAAGAGTATTTTTACCTGTCATTCTATTATATCTTATTAAGGTATCTTGAATTGAGTTATTAAGAACATGTCCCATATGTAAAATTCCTGTTACATTTGGAGGTGGTATAACTATTGAATAATTTTCTTTTTCTGATGAAAGACTTGCTGCAAAATACTTTGAGTCCTCCCATATCTTATACCACTTTTCTTCTATCTCATTAGGTGAATAACTTTTGTCTAATTCATTCATTTTATTTTATATCTCTCCTTTCAAAATTTTATCATTAAAAAACCAACAACATCAGAATTAGCCCTCCTAAATATTTTTTCAGATATTTATAGATTGTCATTTTATCAACTCCTAATGCTATTGGTTTTATTTTTAATTATTTAATTTTTCTTCTATAAAGTTAAGAATTTCATCTCTACCTTTATTTGTTATAGCTGAATGGAAGAACACATCTTCATTATCAAAAACAAGTCTAGTTTTAATTGCTTTTAACTGTTTAGCTCTCTCATTATTTGATAATTTATCTATCTTTGTAAATATAATTTTGTAATCCATATCATTGTATTCAAGCCATTCAAGCATTTCTATATCTTCATCACTAGGAACTCTTCTTATATCAAGCAAAACAAAAACTAATTTTTTCCTTTTACTTGCAATATATCTTTCCATAGTTTGCCCCCATTGTTTTTTCATTTCCTTAGGGACTTTTGCAAAACCATAGCCTGGTAAATCCACAATATAGAATTCATCATTTATTAAAAAATAATTTATTAACTGTGTTCTACCAGGAGTTTTACTTGTTCTTGCTAATTTCAATCTTGATGTTAAACTATTTATTAAAGAAGATTTTCCAACATTAGACCTTCCAACAAAGGCAAATTCTATTTTATCTAATTGTTCTGGATAATCTTTTTCATATACTGCTGATTTTATAAAGTCAGCCTTTCTTATTTTCATAATTAACCTCTAATATTATTTCACAAAAACTAATTTACTTACATCATCATAAGTTTTAGCAAAGTGTATTTTCATTGTAGATTTTAATTCATCTGGAATTTCATCAGTATCTACCCTATTATCTTCTGGTAGGATAACTTCTTTAATTCCTGCTCTATGTGCACCTATAACTTTTTCTCTAACTCCACCTATTGCTAAAACATCACCTGTTATAGTAATTTCTCCTGTCATTGCTATATCTTGTCTAACCTTTTTATTAGTCAACACAGATACTATGGCAGTTGTTATTGTAATTCCAGCAGATGGTCCATCTTTTGGAGTTGCTCCATCTGGGAAGTGTAAATGTATAGTTCTATCTTTAAAGAAATTTTTATCTTTTGGTGGATATTTCTTTAAATTTGCTTTTACATAAGTCATAGCAACAGAAGCAGATTCTTTCATAACATTTCCAAGTGTTCCTGTCAATGTTACTTCTCCTTTTCCTGGTGTATCAACTCCTTGAACATCAAGAGTAACTCCACCAACAGCTGTCCAAGCTAATCCATTAACAACTCCTACTTTTCCAACTGCTTTTCTTGATTTTTCAGGTCTGAACTTAGCTTTTCCTAAATATTTTTCTAAATCAGCAGCTTTTAAGTTAAATTTTTTTATATCTTTTTCCACCACTTCTCTTGCTAATTTTCTACAAATATTTACTATTTCTCTTTTTAGATTTCTAACTCCTGCTTCCCTTGTATATTCATCTATCAATTTGAACATAACTTTATCAGGAATTTTTATGTCTATATTAGCAAGACCATTTTCTTTTTGTGCTTGTTTTAACAAAAATTTTTGTGCTATATGTAATTTTTCAAATTCTGTATAAGAAGATAGTTGTAAAATATCCATTCTATCTCTTAAAGGTGCAGAAACATTTCTTAAATCATTAGCAGTTGCCACAAAGAATACCTTTGATAAGTCAAATGGCATATCTATGTAATGGTCTTCAAAATTTTTGTTTTGTTCAGGGTCTAACACTTCAAGCATTGCAGATGCTGGATCTCCTTTAAAATCATTTGACATCTTATCAATTTCATCTAAAAGCATAACTGGATTATTTGTTCCTGCTTCTTTCATAGCTTTCATTATTTTTCCTGGCATAGAACCTACATAAGTTCTTCTATGTCCTCTGATTTCTGCCTCATCTCTAACTCCACCTAATGAAACTCTTACAAATTTTCTTCCCATTGACTCTGCAATAGATTTGACAAGCGAAGTCTTACCTATTCCTGGTGGTCCTGCAAGACATAAAATTACTCCATTCATAGATGGATTTAATTTCTTAACTGCAAGATAATCTAAAACTTTTTCCTTAGCATCTTTCAATCCATAGTGGTCTCTTTCTAATATTTCAGAAGCCTTCTTTAAATCTAAGGCATCATTTGTTTGTGAGTTCCAAGGTAGATCTAAAACTGCTTCTATATAGTTTCTAATAACTGATGATTCAGCTGAAAATGGTTGCATTTTAGATAATTTTTTAACTTCCACTTCCAATTTTTCTCTTACTTCTTTTGGAATATCAGCATTTTTTAATCTATCTACAATTTCTATAACATCATCATCTTGTGAAAAATCTCCTAATTCTTCTTTCATAACAGAAATTTTTTCTTTTAGATAATATGCTCTTTGTGCTTCATTCATCTTAGTCTTAACTTTATCATCAATAGTTTTTTCCAATGATGCAATTTCCATTTCAGCAACTATTTCATCTAAAATTCTATATCCTCTATCTCTGACATTACTTATTTCTAAGATTTCTTGTTTCTTTTCAGATGAGATATTCAAATTAGATGCCATTATATCTAAACCATTTGAATAATCTTCTATCTTCTTTAAATTTAAAATAAGTTCTGATGAGAACTTTCCTATCATACTTACATACTTTTCAAATCTTGTGAAAACTTTTCTATAAATAGCTTCTGTTTCTTTGCTATCTTTTAAAGTTTCCTCTATAACTGTATATGTAGTTACATATTCATTTTCTTCTTTTTTTATATCTTTAATTCTTACTCTATTTTCTGCTTCAACTAAAACTTTTATATTATTATTAGGCATTCTAATTATTTGCACTATATTTGCTATAACTCCAACTTCATAGATATCTCCATCAAAAGTAGGATTTTCTTGACTTGCATCTTTTTGTAAACCTAATACTAATTTTGTTTTATTTGCTATTGCTTTCTCTAATGTTGCTATACTGTTAGCTCTACCAACATATATTGGTGTTACAACATTTGGGAATATTACTAAATCTCTTATTGGTAGAAATGGTGCCTTTAACATTTTTCCTCCTTATTCCTTTCTTTTCTATATATAAAAATTAAAATTACACTATATCCAATTATCTCAAATAAAAACTTAAAAATAAATGAATTACAATTGTAGATTTTTAAGAAATTTATTAATCTTACATTTTTCTTGAAAGCAAGTTTAAATAATTTTAATTAAGACTACTGCGACGTCCATTATTGTTGAGAGAGCCTTTGTGGAGCTCTCGAAACACTAATGGCTGACAAGTAGTCGCTATCTACAATAAAAAATATTAAATCATTTTATTTCAAGAAAAATGTTTTTATAAAATTTTATTATTAAAAATCTACTTAGTAATAAACTATTTTTAGTTTTTAAATTATTAATAATCTATTCAAAAAAAATTTTAATTTTTATATTTAATCTCTGCTTTTTTGTAATTATCTATTGCTTCCTTAGTTATTGTTATTTCTTTTATATTATTTTGAGATGGTAACTCAAACATAATATCAAGCATAGTATGTTCTATGATTGCTCTTAATCCTCTTGCTCCCATCTTTCTTTTTAATGCTCTTTTTGCAATTTCAGTAAGTGCTTCTTGAGTAAATTCTAATTTCACTCCTTCTAACTTACATAATTTTTGATATTGCTTAACTATTGCATTTTTTGGCTTTGTTAAAATATTTATTAAAGTTTGTTCATCTAAATTATCAAGAGTAGTAATTACAGGTAATCTTCCTACTAATTCTGGAATAATCCCTTGTTTCATTAAATCTTCTGGTAAAACTTTCTTAAAAAATTCTCCCTCTGTACCCATACTATCCTGTTTTTGAACTTCTGCTCCAAAACCTATAACTTTTTTATTAGTTCTAGCCTTTATAATTTTTTCAAGTCCTTCAAACGCTCCTCCAACTATGAAGAGGATATTTTTAGTATCAATTTCTATTAACTCTTGATTAGGATGCTTTCTTCCCCCTTCTGGTGGAACTTGTGACTTTGTACCTTCTATTATTTTAAGTAAGGCTTGTTGTACGCCTTCACCAGAAACATCTCTTGTTATTGAAACATTTTCAGATTTTCTTGCTATTTTATCAAATTCATCTATATAGATTATACCTCTTTCAGCATTTGGTATATCATAATTACAGGCTTGGATAAGTCTTACTAAAACATTTTCAACATCATCTCCAACATATCCTGCTTCTGTAAGTGTTGTTGCATCTGCTATTGCAAAAGGTACATTTAAAATTCTTGCAAGTGTTTGTGCAAGTAAAGTTTTTCCTGAACCAGTAGGTCCTACAAGTAAAACATTTGATTTTTGTAACTCTACTCCATCATCATCTTGCCCATTATTTAAAATTCTCTTATAGTGATTATAAACTGCAACTGATAAAACTTTTTTAGCTTCATCCTGTCCAACTACATATTCATCTAGTTTAGCTTTTATCTCAACTGGCTTTAACAGTTCTATTTTCCCCTTATAATTCTTATTGTTTGAAGATTTACCATCTCTTAGATTTTCATACTCTCTTGCAAGAGAATACATATCATCTCTTAATAGACTATGGCAACTTTCAACACAACTATCACAAATAAAGACATCTCCTGGTCCTTGAAATAATTGTGTTACTTCTCTTTCTGTTCTACCACAAAAAGAACATCTATCCATTTTCTTTGACATTTTTTCTCACCTTATCTTCTAAATACACTATCAATTAAACCATAATTTACTGCTTCTTCGGAACTTAAATAATTATCTCTTTCTGTATCTCTTAATATTTGTTCTTTTGTTTTACCAGTATTTTTAGCAAGCAATTCTGCTAGTCTATCTTTTATCTTTAAAAGCTCATTGGCATGGATAGAAATATCTGTTGCTTGTCCTTTTAAACCACCTGATATAAGGGGTTGATGTATCATTATTCTTGAATTTTCCAAAGCAAATCTCTTTCCTTTTGCTCCTGCTGCCAATAAAAATGCTCCCATACTTGCTGCTTGTCCTACACAGACAGTTTGAACATCTGGCTTTATATAGTTCATAGTATCATATATTGCCATTCCATCCGTTACACTTCCACCTGGACTATTGATATACATAATTATATCTTTTTCTGGGTCTTCTGCCTCTAAATATAAAAGTTGTGCAATTATTGAATTTGCAACTGTTTCATCTATTGCAGTTCCTACAAATATTATTCTGTCCTTTAAAAGTCTTGAGTATATATCATAAGCTCTTTCTGATTTTCCATTATTATCTATCACTGTCGGATTATACATTTTATACCTCCCTCATTACAACTTTATACATATTCAACTGTATAAAAAAATAAGTGAGTTACATTCCAGATTTTAGAATAAAAATTAAATAGAATGAGCCGAGCAAATCTCACTGTGTCTGAGTGAAACGAGTTTGCTGAATTTCTTAGAAACACTTAGCAATTTATTGCTTAGAGTTTCTTAGATGCGAATTCTTAATTTTTATTTGTTAAGAAATCTGGCTAGTAACGAACTATTTTTTATATTTTAAGTACCAAAACACTTAAAATATTTAAAAACTTTAAGTGCTTTAATACTTACCCGAAATAAAAATTCGGATAAGAAAATTATATTTTTCTTAAATAAACTGCTGCGATGTCCATTATTGTTGAGTGAGCCTTTGTGGAGCTCATGAAACAATAATGGCTATCAAGCAGTTTACATATAGAAATGAAAATATTAAATTTTATATTAAGCATTTTTAGAATTTTTTACTACTTCATCAATAGCTTTTTTCATAACTATATCATATTTTACAGAAGCCTTAAAGTTTTCTAAATTTTTATTTTTCTTTAATTCTTCTTCTAATGCTGGAACATCCATTCCATACATCTTTGCTACTTCTTCCATTCTTTGACTTAATTCTTCATCAGTAGCTTCAAAGTTGTTATCTTTTGCTATTCTATCTAGTATTAAATCAATTTTTACTTTCTTTTCAGCAGCAGGTGCTAATTGAGCAGCAAAAGTTTCTACATTTCCTCCCATCATTTTTAGATAGTCATCCATTTTAAAACCTTGCATAGATAATTGATATTCTAATTCCTTTAATCTATTTTGGATTTCTGCTTGAACCATAGAAACTGGTACATCAATAGTAGTTGTTTCCATTAATTTATCTAATAGAGCAGAAACATATTCATTTTCTATTCTATCATTTTCTCTTTTTATAGTTTCTTCCTTAGTTTTAGCTTTTAATTCATCAAGAGAAGCATAGCCTAATTCTTTTGCAAATTCATCATTTAATTCAGGTTGTTTTAATTTTTTAATAGCATTAATTTTAACCTTGAATTGTGCTGGTTTTCCTGCTAATTCAGGTGCATGATATTCATCAGGGAATTTAACAGTGATTTCTCCTTCTTGTCCTTTTGTATATCCTACTAATTGTTCTTCAAAATTATCTATAAAACTTTTGCTTCCTAATTTTAATAAATGAGATTCTGCTTTTCCTCCTGGAAATGGAACTCCATCCATAAATCCTTCAAATGCTAAATCTACTGTATCGTTTAATTGAGCTTTATATCCAGCATCTTCAACTTCTTCAAGTTTAGCATGATTTCTTACCATAATTTCTAATTCTTCATTTAATATATCATCAGTCATTTCAAATGATTTCTTTTCTGCTTCTAAACCTTTATAGTTTCCTAATTCAAATTGAGGGTAAACATCTATATCAAATGTTAAGTTTAAATCATCTTTTAAATTAATTTCTTTTAATCTTACATAGCTAACAGGTTGTAATTTTTCTTTATCTACTATTTGTGGAAAATTAGCATTTATAGCATCATTTGCAACATCATTTTCTATATGGTCTTTATAGTTAGCCATAAGTACTTCCTTAGGTGCATGTCCTTTTCTAAATCCTGCTACTTCTGCATGTTCTCCTACATGTGCTAGAACCTTATCAACTATTGGTTTTACTTCCTCAGCAGTTAGATGTAACTTAACTTCAACAGCTGATTTTTCTAATTTTTTTACTTCGTAATTCATTTTTCCTCCTAATAATTATTTATTTTCTTTTATACTTTTTAAAATAATCTGTGTAACTTCTTCATCATTTAAAATTATTTTCTCTGGATAGTATACTATATTATATGTCTTATTCATATAGTCAGAAGCTATTTTTTCTGCCAACTCAAAACCAACAGCATTATAGCTCACATTATCTTTATATATAATCCCATTAAAATGCCTAAAATCTACTCCAAATCTTTTTATTTCATCTAATTTTAAATTTCTATCAAAGAATAAAGGATGTGGATTATTTGAACCAAAAGGTCCCATTTTTTCCATAAATTCAAATGTCTTATCCCCTAAATCTTCTATTGGTAGTTCAAAATCAAAATTCTTTTCATAATCTTTTTTATTTTTATTATGTTCTAACTTCATTTTAGGAATAGTATTAATAAAATATTCCTTAACTTTACTTATATTTTCTTTATGGATAACAAAACCTGCTGCCAAATCATGTCCTCCATATCTTTCTAAAAGATTTTTTACATCTGATAAAAGGTTAAATATACTTATATCTCCAACACTTCTACAAGAAGCCTTTCCATAATCTCCCTCTATTGCAACCAATACAACAGGAATATTAAACTTTATAGTCAACCTTGATGAAACAACCCCTATCACTCCTGGGTGCCACTTAGGTGAGGACAAAAATATAACTGAAAGTTTATCAAAAGGAATTTTTAAATTTTTTATTTTTCTCATGGCATCATCAAAGATATGCTTTTCTAAGGCCCTTCTTTGTTTATTTTGCTCTTTCATTTCTTCAATTATATTGTACAAATCAAAGTCATCATCTTTGAGAAAGAAATCTGCTCCCATTCTTGATATTCCTACTCTCCCCAAAGAATTTATCAAAGGTGAGATATAGTAACTTACATCTGTTGTTGTCAAAGTTTTCTTATTAAGTCTTAGATAATTAAGTAAATAGGATAAGCCTTTTACCTTAGTATTTTTTATAATTTTCAAACCTTTTTTTATTATCAAACGATTTTCATCTATCATAGGTACAACATCTGCTATTGTCCCTATCATAACTATATCCAAATATTTATAGATTATCTCCATATCTAAACCTAAGCTCATACATATTCCCTGTGCCAGTTTAAAAGCTACACCAGCACCTGAAAGATATTGAAATTTATAAGTTTTACTAAGTTTAGGGTTAAGATATAATATTTCATCATCAAACTTCTCTTTTATAGTCTTATGATGGTCTGTAACTATAACTTCAATACCTAAACTTTTAGCATATCTTACATCTTCTATTGTGTTATAGCCTGTATCAACAGTTATAACAAACTTTCCTTGTTTTTTATGAAAATAGTCTATACTTTTTTTTGAAACTCCATAATCTGTTTCTTTTCTACTTGGTATATAGCAATCAGCTATTATCCCAATTTCATTAAAAAATTTTGTTAAAAATGCTGTTCCACTTATTCCATCAACATCATAATCTCCATAGATAAATATTTTTTCTTTATTCTCTCTAGCAGAAATTATTTTATTGACAATAGCTTCCATATTTTCAAAATCAAAAGGATTCCTAAAATCTGAATAATCAGGATTTATAAATTTTTCTATTTGATTTCTACTTTCATAGCCTCTTTTTTCAAGTAATTCTTTTATTAACTCATCTGTACTTTTTTCTTTAACCATATACACCACTAAACTTTCAAATCATTTAAAAGTTTAGTGATTTTTATAGCATTTTCCATAGAATTATCTAATTTAACTCTTATTTCAGGAGTATATCTTATATCTACTTCTTCTGCAACTCTTTTTCTTAAAAATCCTTTTATTTCATTTAAGGCTTCCAAAATTTCTTCATTATCATATTGTTTTTCATCACTATTTAAAGGTGGTAAAATACTAAAATATGTATCTGCAAATTTCAAATCTTCTGTAACATCAACTTCTGTAACTGAAACTAAACCTTTGATTTTAGGGTTTTTTACTTCTTCAAGAAGAACCTTAGATATTACTCTCATAATTTCTTTTCCTATGCCTTCAAGCCTTTGTTTTTTCAAAATAATCACCTCACTTATTTTAGTGTTCTTTTTACTTCTACCATTTCAAATGCTTCTACCACATCTCCTTCTTTTATATCATTGAAATTTTCAACACCAAGTCCACATTCTTGACCTGCTACAACTTCCTTAGCATCATCTTTAAATCTCTTTAATGAAGCTAATTTCCCTTCATATATAACAACATTATCTCTAAGTATTCTTATATTTGAATCATTTTTAACTTTACCATCTATCACAACACAACCTGCAACATTCCCAACTTTAGATACTTTAAATACTTTTTTAATTTCTATTCTTCCTAGATATTCTTCTTTATATTCAGGCTCTAACATTCCTGCAAGTGCTTTTTCAATATCTTCTGTTATATGGTAGATTATTCCAGAAGTTCTTATTTCTACTTTACTTATTTCTGCTTCTTTTAAAGCCTTGGTTGTAGGTCTTACATTGTATCCAATTATTATTGCCCCTGCTGCTTCTGCAAGTTTAACATCACTTTCAGTTATTGCCCCTGATGCTGCTTGAATAATGCTGACTGCCACTTCATCATTAGATAGTTTTAATAATGAATCCCTTAAAGCATCAACAGAACCTTTTGAATCTGCTCTTAAAATAAGATTTAATTCTTTTAAGTCCTCATGTTTAAATTGGTCTGATAAACTTTCAAGAGATATAGTTTTCTTAGTAGTTTCTTGTATTTTTCTTTCTTTTCTAACTTCTTCAACTATTCTCTTTGCATGTTGTTCATTTTGAATAACATACATAGTATCTCCTGCATCTGGGACATTATTAAATCCGATTACTTCCACTGGTTGAGATACTGTTGCATTGTTTACTCTTTCACCTTTATCATTTAAAAGAGCTTTTACTTTACCTTGAACTTCTCCTGCAACTATAACATCACCTATTTTTAATGTTCCTTCTTGAACTAGAATATCAGCTATTGGCCCTATTTTAGGATCAAGTCTTGATTCTAAAACAACCCCCTTAGCTCTTTTTTTAGTATTTCCTTTTAATTCAAGAATTTCTGCCGTTATAAGTATGGTATCCAACAGTCCATCAAGATTTATCTTTTTCTTTGCTGAAACTTCAACAAATTCAACATCTCCACCCCATTCAGAAGATACTATTCCATGTTCCATAAGTTCTTGTTTAACTTTCATAGGATTTGCTTCTGGTTTATCTATCTTATTTACTGCAACAATTATAGGTACTTTTGCAACCTTAGCATGAGATATTGCTTCAACTGTTTGTGGCATCACACCATCATCAGCTGCAACAACTAATATTGCTATATCTGTTACCTGTGCTCCTCTGGCTCTCATATCAGTAAATGCTTCATGACCAGGAGTGTCTATAAAAGTTATTCTCTTTCCATCTTTTACAACTTGATAAGCCCCAATTTTTTGAGTTATTCCTCCTGCTTCTCCTTCCACAACATTAGTAGTTCTTATAGCATCAAGAAGCGAAGTCTTTCCATGGTCAACATGCCCCATTATTGTTATAACAGGTGGTCTTTCCTTTAAATCAGCTGCTTTATCTTCTATTTCTAAGTCAAATTTTTCTCCAAAATCCAATTCTACTTCTTGTTCTTCTTCAACTAAAACATCATAATCAGCTGCTAAATCTTCTGCCATACTTAAAGATATAGGGCTGTTTATTGTTAGCATTTGTCCTTTTAAGAATAATTTTTTTATTAACTCAGCACTATTTACACCTAATTTTTCTGCAAAATCACCTAGTGTTAGCTCTCCTCTGAATTTAATAATTTTTATTCCATCTTCTTCAACAACATCAGGAGTAGCTTCAACAGTTTTTAAAACAAAATCTGTTCTTCTACCTTTTTTCTTTTTACTCCTGTTTTTATGGCTATTTCCATCTTCATCAAATGTTATATTATTATTCTTTTTATTTTTTGTTTGTTGAAACTTAGCCTTTTTATTATTTTTTTGAGAATATCCTTCATTCTCATCATTTTCATCTTCAACCATTATCTTTCTTATTGGTTTTTCCTCTTTCTTTTCTTTATGAGCCTTTACTGGTTCTGGCATTTCCACTTTAAGCATATTCATTTTTGCAAAATAATCATCTATTTTCTTTACTTGGTCTTCATCTAAATTAGATAGGTGAGATGTAACATTTATTCCTATATCTTTTTTCAATATCTCTAAGAACTCTTTATTTTTAATATCATGTTTCTTAGCTAGTTCATGAACTCTTACTTTCATATATTCACCTTCCTTCAATCTTTTATTCATTCTTCTATTAATCCTCTTGCCATCTTCTTATCTTTTATTCCAATGACTGTTATTTCTTCTTTATTAAACACTTTTCCTAATTCCTGCATACTTCCTACTACAACATAAGGAATTTTTAATTCATTTATTCTTCTAATTATCTTCTCTTCATTCTTTTTGGAAATATCCTGTGCCATTACTATAAAATGTACATGCTCAATATTTTCAAAAAGTAAGTTTATGCCAAAAACTAATTCTCCTGAATTTTTCATTGAATTTAATATATTTATATAATTTTTATTTGCCTTGTTTATTATATTTAACATAGACATCAAATCTTGGCTATCAAGCTTTACTTTGTTATGTTTAGCTAATTTTCCTAAACAATTAAGTGATTTACACACATATACTGCTCTTGACTGCTTTTTTTGTTCCTTATCAAACTCATAGAAAGTTTCTTTTAATTTAGCAAGTCTAAATAACTTAGATTTTTCTTTTTTTGTTCTACAAATTATACAAGTTCTTTCTGGTATATGAGTATTACTCATCTTCACCCTCTTTTAAAGTTTCTTTATCTTTATCAATGACTTTAATATCTACCCTCATTCCTGTCAATCTAGCTGCAAGTCTTGCATTTTGCCCATTCTTTCCTATTGCTAATGATAATTGTGATGGTTCAACCAATACTCTTGCTGTTCCATCTTCTAAAATTGTAACACTTTCTACAACTGCTGGACTAAGAACTGCTGAAACGAACTCTTCCACAACTGGTTTCCATTCAACTATATCTATTCTTTCCCCGTTTAGCTCATCAACAATATTTTTGATTCTTGCTCCTTTTTGTCCTATACATGCTCCAATAGTATCAATATTAGGAACTGCTGAATAAACAGCAACCTTTGCTCTTGAGCCTGCTTCTCTTGCAACTGATTTAATTTCTATTATTCCTGATGTTATTTCTGGTATCTCTATTTCAAATAATTTTCTTAAAAGTCCTTCATTCCTTCTTGAAATCAATATCTTTGGAAATTTACTTGTTTTCTCAACACTTAAAACATATACTTTTATCCTTTCTCCAACCCTATATATATCAGAAACTGATTGTTCAACTGGTGGTAATATAAGCTCTACTCCATCAATTTCAATAAAGATATTCTTTCTATTGTCAATTCTTCTAATTATCCCTGTTACTATACTGTCTTCTCTTTCTTTAAACTTATTAAAGATATGTTCTCTTTCAGCTTCTCTTACCTTTTGAATAACTATCTGTTTACCATTTTGAACTGCATTTCTTCTAAAATTTTCACAGTCTACTTCAAATTTTAAAATATCTCCTATTTTTACTCTCTTTTTTATTTTTTTAGCATCTTCAAGAGAAATCTCCTCATTTGGATCTAAAAGATCATCAGCAGCTACAACTGTTTTGCTTGCAAAAACTTTTATATCTCCATTTTCTCTATCTACTGTAACTTCAACATTTTCATCTTCACCATAGTTCTTTTTATATGCTGCTAAAAGTGCCAGTTCTATGGCTTCTAGTACACTTTCTTTGCTAATTCCTTTTTCTTTTTCAAGCTCATCAAGTGCTTCTAAGAAATTTTTAGAATCCTTAGCCTTCATCGTTTTACTCTACCTCCATTATTATTTTTAAAAATCATTAAATTCAAATAAAATATTAGCTTTTCTTATTTCATTAAACTTTATTTCAATTTCTTTTTTATCTATTAAAAATATTATATTATTCCCATTTACTTCTTTTATTATTGCTTTAAATTGTTTTTTATCATCTAACTTATGCTTCAAATGTAAGGTTATTTTTTCTCCTGTAAATCTAATATAGTCTTCTATCTTTTTTAAAGGTCTTTCAAGTCCAGGAGAAGAAACTTCAAGAAAAAATTTATGTTCTATTAGTTTTTCAATTTTATCCTCTATTTTAGAACTCAATTTACTACAATCCTCTATACTCAAATCTCCATTTAAGTTTTCAATAAAAATTCTAATATACCAATAAGCTCCATCTTGCACATACTCTACATCTACAAGAGAGAGATTCATTTCTTCTACAAAAGGATTAACAATTTCTGTAATCTTTTCTACAATTTGATTATTTCCTTCCATAATGATCTTTCTCCTCCTTTTCTACAAAATAAGGAGTGGCTCTGTCCACTCCTTAAAGTACTTTCTTACTTGTCAAGTAATTATATCATATTTATTTTCATAAAGCAATTTTTATTTAATATTAAAAAATTAAATTTCAATCAAAAAAATTATTTTAATATTTATTTTTATAATTCATCTTATGAAAAAAAGAGAGAGAAGCACTAGCTTCCCTCTTAATAATTTTGCTTGGCAAATCCATACTCTCCCAGGCCGCTTCCAGCCAAGTACCATCAGCGTATATGGGCTTAACTTCTAGGTTCGGAATGTAACTAGGTGTACCCCCATAGCTATACTCACCAAGCATATGTATTTTATCACATAATATCTTTATGCGCAAGTCTGAACACTTGAAACTATATAGTAGATTTTAGATTAAAACTTTGATAATTAGTATTGGTCAGCTAAATACATTGCTGTACTTACACCTCCAACCTATCAACCTCCTAGTCTCAAAGGTATCTTAAAGAATACTTATCTTGAAGTTAGTTTCTCGCTTAGATGCTTTCAGCGATTATCTATTCCAAACGTGACTACCCAGCTGTGCCACTGGCGTGACAACTGGTACATCAGAGGTTTGTCCATCCCGGTCCTCTCGTACTAAGGACAGGTCTTCTCAATATTCTAACGCCTACAGTGGATAGGGACCGAACTGTCTCACGACGTTCTGAACCCAGCTCACGTACCGCTTTAATGGGCGAACAGCCCAACCCTTGGGACCTTCTCCAGCCCCAGGATGCGATGAGCCGACATCGAGGTGCCAAACCCTACCGTCGATATGGACTCTCGGGTAGGATCAGCCTGTTATCCCCAGGGTAGCTTTTATCCGTTGAGCGACGACCCTTCCATTCGGAATCGCCGGATCACTATGTCCTGCTTTCGCATCTGCTCGACCCGTCAGTCTTGCAGTCAAGCTCTCTTATGCCATTGCACTCTATGGTTGATTTCCATCCAACCTGAGAGAACCTTTGAACGCCTCCGTTACTCTTTCGGAGGCGACCGCCCCAGTCAAACTGCCCACCTAGCACTGTCTCCGTGGCGACAAACCACAGATTAGAATTTCAGCATTGAATGGTTGGTATTCCACCGATGACTCCGATACAGCTAGCGCCATACCATCATAGTCTCCCAACTATCCTATACATGCAATGCCAAAACCCAATACCAAGCTACAGTAAAGCTCCATGGGGTCTTTCCGTCCTACTGTAGGTAACCGGTATCTTCACCGGTAATACAATTTCACCAGGCCTCCCGTCAAGACAGCGCTCAAATCATTACACCATTCGTGCAGGTCGGAACTTACCCGACAAGGAATTTCGCTACCTTAGGACCGTTATAGTTACGGCCGCCGTTCACTGGGGCTTCAATTCGGAGCTCTCACTCCTCCTCTTAACCTTCCAGCACTGGGCAGGTGTCAGCCCATATACATCGCCTTACAGCTTAGCATAGACCTGTGTTTTTGTTAAACAGTTGCTTGAGCCTCTTCACTGCGACCCTCGTGCGCTTTGTATCGCGTGTATACTCACACACAAGGGCTCCTCTTCTCCCGAAGTTACGAGGTTATTTTGCAGAGTTCCTTAACGAGAGTTAGCCTGTCCGCCTTAGATTTCTCATCCTGACCACCTGTGTCGGTTTACAGTACGGGCAGTCATATATTAACGTTAGAAGTTTTTCTTGGCAGCGTGGGATTTGTACATTCATCTTACGACTGTATATCATACCTCAGATATAACTTAATGGATTTACCTACTAAGTCACCCTACATACTTCTACGGACACAACCGATCGTCCGCGCACATACCCTTCTGCGTCCCTCCATCACAATAAATGACTGGCACAGAAATATTAATCTGTTTTCCATTCGCCTACGCATTATAGCCTGGGCTTAGGTCCCGGCTTACTCAGGGAAGACAAGCTTTACCCTGAAAACCTTGGTCTTCCGGCGAGGGGGATTCTCGCCCCCTTTCTCGCTACTTATTCCTGCATTCTCACTTCTGATACCTCCAAAGTTGGTTACCCTTCTTCTTCAACAGCCTACAGAACGCTCTCCTACCAATCCATAAGGATTCCACAGCTTCGGTTTATAACTTAGCCCCGTTACATTGTCGGCGCAGAGACTCTCGACTAGTGAGCTATTACGCACTCTTTAAAGGTATGGCTGCTTCTAAGCCAACCTCCTAGTTGTTTGTGAATCTCCACCTCCTTTCCCACTTAGTTATAATTAGGGACCTTAGCTGGTGGTCTGGGTTGTTTCCCTTTTGACAATGGAAGTTAACTCCCATGGTCTCACTCCTGAGCTATAAATTATGGTATTTGGAGTTTGATTGATTTCAGTAAGCAATATGCCCCCTAGATCATTCAGTGCTCTACCCCCATAATTGAACACTCAAGGCTGCACCTAGATGCATTTCGGAGAGAACGAGCTATCTCCTGGTTCGATTGGCTTTTCACCCCTAAACCTACCTCATCCCCCAACTTTTCAACGGCGGTGGGTTAGGACCTCCACTGTGTCTTACCACAGCTTCATCCTGGACAGGTTTAGATCACCAGGTTTCGCGTCTACGCCAAACGACTATATCGCCCTATTAAGACTTGGTTTCCCTTCGGCTCCGTTATACTTAACCTCGCCGTTTAACGTAACTCGCAGGATCATTCTCCAAAAGGCACGCCATCACCCAAATGGGCTCTGACCGCTTGTAAGCACACAATTTCAGGTTCTATTTCACTCCCCTCCAGGGGTTCTTTTCACCTTTCCCTCACGGTACTATGCGCTATCGGTTAGTAAGAGTATTTAGCCTTATGAGATATGGTCCTCACTGATTCACACAGAATTCCTCGTGTTCCATGTTACTTGGGAGCAAAGTTATATGTGTAAGGATTTACTTATACAGGACTCTCACCTTCTGCGGTTTATCTTTCCATACAATTCTAATTCATCAATACACTATATTGAATATCTTACAGTTCTTCACTACTTTGTCCCTCAACCCCTTAAATACAACGGCTGTATCCTTGACATATTTAAGGTTTAGGCTTGACCCAGTTCGCTCGCCGCTACTTTGGGTATCGTTTTTACTTTCTTTTCCTCACGTTACTTAGATGTTTCAGTTCACGTGGTTCCCTCTTTCGTATTAAGACTCCATCTTAATAGATTGCTCCATTCGGAAATCCTAGACTCTTACGTTCGATTGCAACTTATCTAGGCTTATCGCAGCTTACCACGTCCTTCATCGGCTCTTACTACCTAGGCATCCTTTGTGTGCCCTTAATTATTTTAATCTATTTTTTGACAGCTAACTCTAAGAAATTGTTAGAGTTAATTTTTTTCTTGTTTGTTCTACTATATAGTTTCCAATGTTCAGAAGTAATGTAAAGAACATTACCAATAGAATAGAGAAAGACTTATACTCCTTAGAAAGGAGGTGATCCATCCGCACGTTCCCGTACGGATACCTTGTTACGACTTCACCCCAATCGCTAATCACACCCTCGGAGCATCCCTCCTTACGGTTAGGCCTGCTACTTCAGGTGCAACCAACTCTCGTGGTGTGACGGGCGGTGTGTACAAGACCCGAGAACGTATTCACCGCGACATTGCTGATTCGCGATTACTAGCGATTCCAACTTCATGTACTCGAGTTGCAGAGTACAATCCGAACTAAGAATAGTTTTCTGAGATTAGCTTCACCTCACGGCTTTGCAACTCTCTGTTCTACCCATTGTAGCACGTGTGTAGCCCAGCGTATAAGGGGCATGATGACTTGACGTCATCCCCACCTTCCTCCTACTCATCGTAGGCAGTATCGCATGAGTCCCCAACTTAATGATGGTAACATACGAAAGGGGTTGCGCTCGTTGCGGGACTTAACCCAACATCTCACGACACGAGCTGACGACA
>ERZ773263.319-NODE-319-length-34965-cov-6.272443_pt1 | contig 34965 bp, 31 predicted proteins | sample MGYA00511076_ERZ773263 | MGnify/ENA primary metagenome ERZ773263 (study PRJEB29015, sample SAMEA2738155) | human oral metagenome | biome: human oral; feature: human-associated habitat; material: saliva | place: China | collected 2195 ... | reverse complement strand
CGCCGGGCTCGTGGATGCGCGCCGCTGCGGCCTTGCTGGAGATAGACCCTGACGAGGCCGAGCGCATGCTTGTGTAGGGGCCGGCACGCACCGCGTCCACCTCTGGGAGGGGCCGCATGAGACGGACAAAGGAAGAGAGTGCCGACACGAGGCGCGCCCTCATCGCTGCGGCGACGCTAGAGTTTGCCGAGCGCGGCTACCAGGGAGCGTCGCTGCGCAGCATCTGCGCGACGGCCCACGTGACGACGGGCGCCCTCTACTTCCTATTTGCGGGCAAGGGGGAGCTCTTTGAGCGCACGGTCGGCCCTACCTTCGACCAGGTGGAGCTGTCCTTGCGCGCCCACTACCGGCGCGAGCGCGCCCGCCTGGGAGATGGTCAGCTGCGTGACCTTCCGGAGGGCGAGGACCTCGCCGCAGGGCTCGACATATACGACATCTGCGCGAGACGACCCCAGGTCGTCGACGCCGTGCTCGCGAACCGCGAGCACCCCTACGTTCGGGGGAGGTTGGCTGTGCTGACCCAGATGGCATCCGAGCAGGCCCACCTCACGCTGGGCGAGGATGCGCTCAAGAATACGAGTATGCACGGAATGGATGGGCATACCATCGAGTGGCTCGCGCAACTGCAGATCGACTCCGTTCTGGGCATTCTGTCAGAGCACCTCTCTCGTCAGGAGTTCATGACGAGGCTGAGTACCGTGGTGCGTTTCCTGCGAGGGGGAGCCATCGCCGTCGTGATGGGTGAAGACTTGACTGACCTCCTGACAGGCGCTGTCATGTGATTGCTCACGTTGAGAGGCGGTTGACGTGCGCGCGCATGTGGGTGTATCCTTTCTCCGAAGGGAGGAGTTAGTCATGGTTATTATGAGTCCGCCACGGCGGGTATATGCTTCATGGGTAGTCAGAAGGGCCATCGGCCCTTTTTTCATAACGATAGGATAACAACGTTACGTTTAATGGAGGCATTCCGGAAGGGATGCCTGAGAGGAGCAATGTATGAGAGACGCAATAAAAAGGTGCCGTCAGAATCAGGACGGGGCCGTGCGCGGGCCCTTCGTGAGCGTGCAGGACGTCTGCAAGAGCTATGGCTCAGGCGAAGGCAAGGCGCAGGTACTCAAGGACCTCTCGCTTGAGGTCGCGCAGGGGGAGTTGTGCGCCATCTTGGGAGCCTCAGGTTCCGGCAAGTCGACGCTTCTCAACGTCGTTGGCGGGCTTGACGAGGTGGACTCGGGTCAGATCTGCGTGGGCGGGTGCGACGTCACGGCGCTTGGACCATCGCAGCTTCTGGAGTACAGGCGGGACTTCCTAGGCTTTGTCTTTCAGTTCTATAATCTGGTGCCCAACCTCACCGTACGAGAGAACATCCAGGTCACAAGCTATCTGTCGGCAAACCCGCTTGATATGCAAGAGCTCATCGGGACCCTGGGGCTCTCAGCGCACGCCGACAAGTTCCCCTCGCAGCTCTCGGGTGGGCAGCAGCAGCGCTGCGCCATCGGACGTGCCCTGGTCAAGAAGCCGCAGCTGCTGCTCTGCGATGAGCCGACAGGCGCCCTCGACTCTGCGACCTCGCTCGAGATACTGGGTCTGCTCGAGCAGGTCAACAGGAGCTTTGGTACGACGATGCTCATCGTGACCCACAACGAGGGCATCACGGCCATGTGCGATCAGGTGGTGCGCATAAAGGACGGCAGCGTTGTGTCGAGTGTGGGCAACGCGCACAAGCTGTCCGCGTCTGAGATCGAACTGTAGGTGGTCGCGATGCAAAGACTGCTGCTCAGAAGGACCCTTCGCGACCTTCGCTCCAACCTCATCCGCTACCTGGCCCTTCTTGCTGTGGTTGCGGCGTGCATGGTCATCGTCACGTCTATCGGGGTCTCTGCCCAAAGTGTCATTAGAGGCGTGAGTCAGACGGCTCTGGCCACGAACGTCGAGGACGGAGAGTTCTCTACCCTCGTGCCGCTCACGGACGCGCAGCTGGCCAAGATTCGCGACAGGGGCGTCTCTCTGGAGGCGGAACCCTACCTTGACTTCATGCGTACGGACGGCTCAACGCTGCGCGTCATGGCGACGCGCGACTCCATCAACAGGGTCACTCCCAACTCGGGAAGGTTGCCCCAGGCAGATGACGAGGTCCTGCTCGAGCAACACTACGCGAGGGCACATGGCCTTAGCTTGGGCGATACGCTCGATGTGGGCGAGAGGCGCCTTGCGATCGTGGGGATCGGTTCCAGCTCCGACTACGACATGTGTGTGGCAAACATGTCGGACGCTTCTGTCGACCACGATGCCTTCGGCACGGCGTTCGTCACGTCACCCACCTACGCGCGACTGCTCGAGGGGGGTGGGGCCGCAAAGGCCGAGACCTGCCTCTATGCCTACACCCTGCCCGCCGGACACTCCTCGCAAGAGCTCAGGGAGCTTTTGAAGAACGAGGACTTCGACGTCGCCATAGATCAGGTGAGCGACCCATACTTCCAGGAGTACGTGGGCCGCAAGTTGGCAGATAGGCGCAACGTGGAGGATGCGCTGGGTAGGCTTACGGACGGGGCACGGAGCCTGCAAGACGCCCTCGGTGCGTCCGGCCTCGCGACGCGTGCGCAGACGCGACCTTTGGCACAGGCGGCCCAGGGCCTTGCCGATGGTGTCGACGCGTTTCACGACAAGATGGAAGGTGTCCTCGACGAGCACCTCTCGCTGAAAATAGATAACCTGACAAGCTTCGTCGAGCAGGCGGACAACCCGCGCATCAAGGCGTCCGCCTCCGACGTTCAGATCAACATCGCCGTCAGCCAGCTGGCTGGTGTCATCGTCGTGGCGCTCATCGCGTACGTCGTCTCCGTCTTTGTGGTTCATTCCATCGAGTGCGAGTCCACGATCATCGGCACGCTCTATGCCCTTGGTGTGAGCCGACGCCAACTCGTGCTGAGCTACGCCATGCTGCCGGTCCTCGTGTGCCTCGCCGGCGGAGCCATGGGTACGGTCTGGGGATCCTCTCCGTGGATGGTGCATGCGCTTGCCACAAACACGCTCACGTATTACTCGCTGCCTCCTATCTCCTTCGAGGTCGGGCCATGGGATGTCGCCTTTGGCGTCGTTATGCCTGCGGTGATGGCACTCGTCGTCAACGGGGTGCTCATCAGGCAAAAGCTCTCCCGTCCCGTGCTCTTGCTGCTGCGCAACGAGCCTGACGCAGGCAGGGTCTCCACGGCGCGCATCCGCGATCGGGGCAGTCGCGGCTTTGTGCGGACGTTTAGCCTGCGGCAGCTCCTGCGTGAGAGACGCAGCGTGTCCGCCGTGCTCGCAGGCATGTTCGTGTGCCTGCTCATTCTCTTTCTCGCCCTCGATGCGTACGCCTTCTGCGAGAACAGCGCCCAGGCAGCAGAGAGGGACACGTCCTTTGGATATCTCTATACCGTCAGGTATCCACCCGCTACGGTGCCCGAGGGGGCCCACGAGGCATACCTGAGGAGTCTCTCCGTGAGCAAGCTCGGCTATACGCTCGACGTCTCGCTCCTGGGGCTAAGGGATGACAACCCCTTCTTCCCAAGGATCGCAGCCTCGGGCGAGGGGGAACTGTCGATCTCGTCGGCGATGGCGTCCAAGCTCAACCTTTCCGTAGGCGACAGCGTCGTTCTCACCGACCAGACGCAGGATCGTCCCTATGCCTTCACCGTGCGCGAGGTGGTGCGAGACGACGCGAGTCTTCGCTGCTTCATGCGCATCGATGACATGCGAGCGCTCTTCGGCGAGGACGGTGACTGCTACAACGCGCTCCTTAGTGACCATGCGCTCAACATAGAGGCAGGACGCCTCGACGGCACGCTCACGAGGGAGAGGGTCATCGAGAGCACGGTCGTTTGGCTCGAGATGATGTGGCCGATGGTGATCCTGCTCGTCACCCTGTCGTCCGTTATCTTCATCGTCGTCACGTACCTCATGGTCAAGGTGACGGTCGACCGCGCCGCACGCCCCATCGCCCTCATGAAGGTCTTCGGTTACCGCAGGGGGGAGTTGCGCAGGCTCTACCTTGACAGCAATCTCGTCGTCGTGGCGGCAGGACTCCTTGTGCTCGTGCCTCTCTGCAAGCTGCTCATCGACCTTGCCTATCCCTATCTTGTGGCAAACGTGGGCGGAGGCCTTGACGTCACGTGGCCACCCTCGTGGTATGCCGTCGCCTATGTCGGTGCGCTCGTCTGCTACCTGGTGGTCGAGGCGCTCCTGATGCGCCGCGTCAACAGGATAGCGCCCACCGAGGCACTCCAGACGCGCGAGTAGCAAGAGAGGGGCTTGGCAAGGTGGCCGCATGCCATCGCGTGGGCATGCGGCCTTGTCATGTCATCGAGGCCGCCCACGGGAAGACGCAGAGACGTCGGTTTCTCGTGAGCGGCCCGTCCCATTGAGGTGCGGTGGTGTAGACTGAGCGGGTCCGCGTGACGTCCTGTCCACCTGCCTTGGGCAGGCCAGCCCCATCACGCCCGGTCGTCCCGTCTTCTGTCAGAGGAGAGGTAGTTCAACCATGAAGGCACTGTTCAACGACGGTCACGTCGACGAGATCCCCAAGGATGAGGAGCTCCACGTCATCCGTCACTCCGCCGCCCACATCCTGGCCCAGGCCGTCAAGCGGCTGTATCCCGAGGCCGACTTTGCCTACGGACCTGCCACCGACAACGGCTTCTACTACGACATCGAACTTCCCGAGGGTACGAAGCTCTCGGAGGAGGACTTTCCCGCGATCGAGGCCGAGATGCGCAAGATCGTGAGGGAGAACCTCAAGTTCGAGACCTACGAGCTCCCGCGAGAGCAGGCTATCGCCCACATGGCCGAGCGTGGCGAGAAGTACAAGGTCGAGCACATAGACGACCTGCCAGATGACGCCCGCATCACCTTCTACAGGCAGGGCGAGTACGTTGACATGTGCGTGGGGCCGCACATCCTCTACACCAAGGCCCTCAAGGCCTTCAAGCTCACGGGCGTCTCGGGCGCCTACTGGAAGGGCGACAAGAACAACAAGATGCTCACGCGCGTGTATGGCACCGCCTTCCGCAACAAGGAGGAGCTGGCCGAGCACGAACGCCTGCTCGCCGAGGCCGCCAGGCGCGATCACCGCAGGATAGGCCGGGAGATGGAGCTCTTCATGACGAGCGACGCAGGTCCGGGCTTTCCCTTCTGGTTGCCCAACGGCATGCGTGTCAAGAACGCCCTCATGCGCTATTGGCAAAAGATGCAGGATGACTATGGCTACGAGCAGGTACAGACGCCCGTCATCCTCTCGCGTTCCCTCTGGGAGACCTCCGGTCACTGGGACCACTACAAGGACAACATGTACACGACCCAGATAGACGACGAGGACTTTGCCGTCAAGCCCATGAACTGCCCCGGCGCCTGTCTCATCTACAAGAGTCGTCCACGCAGCTACCGTGACCTGCCACTCAAGCTCGCCGAGGCCGGCCTCGACCATCGCCACGAGCTCAAGGGGACGCTGCATGGTCTCTTTCGCGTGCGTGCGTTCACGCAGGATGACGCCCACCTCTTCATCACGCCCGAGCAGATCTGTGAGCAGGTCATCGACACCGCGCGCCTGATCACCACCTACTACGAGCAGTTTGGCTTTCCCTACAGGGTCGAGCTTTCCACCCGTCCCGAAGACTCCATGGGCTCGAGCGAGGACTGGTCCCTTGCCGAGGCCGGTCTCAAGGAGGCGCTTGAGACCATGGGCACCGACTACACGCTGAACCCCGGCGACGGCGCGTTCTATGGTCCCAAGATAGACTTTCACCTTAAGGACTGCCTGGGGCGCACCTGGCAGTGCGGTACCATTCAACTTGACTTCCAGCTGCCCGAGCGCTTCGAGCTCGAGTACACCGCCGCAGACGGCAGCAAGCGGCGTCCCATTCTCATCCACCGCGCGGGCTTCGGAAGCTTCGAGCGCTTTATCGGCATGCTCATCGAGCAGTACGCGGGCAAGTTTCCCACCTGGCTCTCTCCCTGTCAGGTCAAGGTCCTGCCTGTCTCCGAGAAGAGTCGCGACTACGCGCGCGAGGTGGGAGAGAGGCTTCGCGAGGCCGGCCTGCGCGTCAAGGTGGACGAGCGCGACGAGAAGATAGGCTACAAGATCCGTGAGGCCCGCTCCATCGATCGCGTTCCCTACATGCTGATCCTCGGCGAGCGGGAGGTTGAGGCGGGCAACGTCTCTGTGCGCGACCGCAGCGGCGAGACGACCCAGCACGAGCTCGACGAGTTCATCGCTTCCATCAAGGACGAGATCGCGGAGCGTCGCGGCTGACGCCAGGGTAGGTTGCGGCCATGTCTGACGCCCTCGAGAGACTCTGTGCCGATCAGTCCAAGCGGCTGGGCGCTGCCCTCACGCGCCTTGTGGACGCGAAGGCTGCCGACGAGCTCGTCTCTGGCCTTGTCCAGAGACGAGCCGCTGTTTGGGTTGAGAGTCTGGGCGACATGCCCATCGGCTTTGCCGACCTGCGAGCGCAGGCGGCAGACGCCCACGGGCGGGGTCTTCCGCTTGTGGTGGAAAACTCCCTCGCCACGTCTTTTGGCTGTCCCGCCTGCCGCCTCGGCGCGGATGTTGTCGTGGAGCGCTTTACACGCGCCTGGCCCGAGGGAACGGGGCGCTGCGTTGCCCTGTCCGCCTCAAAGGCGTGTCCGTCTGACCTTCGCGTAGCGCTTGCGGCGCTGCCGTCTGCGGTCTTTGATGACACGGCCGTGGCCTCGCTTGTCGCAGCCCTTGCGGCCTTTCCCGCCCGCCGCCGCAGGGAGGATGACGCCGCCCAGGTGGTCGCGGCCTACCTCTCGTGTCATCCGCTTGTCGTGGCTGTGAGCTACCCGGGACTCAAGGCGAACCCGAGCTTCAAAGCTGCCGCGTCCCAGCTCACGGGAGGCTTCGGGCCGGTTGTGGACTATCGCGTACGGGGCGCCGCCGCCTGGGAGCGCGTCCGCTGTGATGCTGGTGACCCGAAGGCGCAGGTCGTCTCGCTCGAGGGGCGGCTCTTACGGCTGTCATGATGATGTTCGCCGCAGCCTGGATGATCGCGGTCTTGGGGACGTGACCGCGACCTCGCCCACGACCGCACGCTCGCCTACGATCACGGCCTCGCTTACAGGAGCGGGATGCGTGGATCAGGAGCAGCTGCCTGTGGTCAGGGAGTCAGGCTCCTGATGGGAATCACGTAGATATCCTCCTCTACCTCGCACGCATAGAGAGATGTCACCGTAAGCACTCCCATGAAGGCGGGGGAGCGGACGCGCGCTTTGGGATTGTCACCGACAATCTTATCGTGCCTGCGCTTGAGGGAGGCGATGGTGTCAGGAACCTTTTTTGTCGCCCGTCTTTGCCTCGAGCACGGCCCAGCGTCCATCGACGAGCTCTATAAATATGCGTGCGATCCTCACATTAACCGTGAGGGTGCCACCCCCAGAGTGCGCCTTTCCGTGAGGGCGGCGTCATGCGGGCGCCCAGAATGCGCTTTTCCGTGAGGTGACTCGACGTTTGCCCAGTTGAGGAAAAGCGCATTCTGCGTGCGCGATGTGACGAAAAAGTACATTCTGGACGGGCGACACGATCACGGCGACGCGACGAAGAGGCGCACTCTGCGCAATTCGACTCCCTCGACCAGAGACGCACAATCGACAACGAAGACCAAAGCTGGGGCGGCGGCCTAGGTGGTGCCGCCGCCCCTCGCTGCCGTCCCACGCAGCCGCCGTCTCGCCCCGCCGCCCCGCGCCGGCCGGTTCCCTACGCTTTAGCCCAGCACGCTCAGCAGCCAGTCGACGTCCGTGGTGGTCCTCATCTTCTCGATGACCGACTCGTCCTCAAGCGCCTTGGCGACGTTTGCGAGTACCTGTAGGTGTTCGTCGCCGGTACCGGCAATGCCAAAGACCAGGTACGCCTTCTCGTCACCCCACAGGATACCTCCTGGGTACTGATGCAGTGTGACGCAGGTCTTTTTGACGCTGCCCTTAGCCTCGTTGGTTCCATGTGGGATAGCGACGCCCATGCCCATATAGACGCTCTGCTCGCGGTCACGCTCGAGCATCGCATCGACGTAGGAGGGGTCAACGGCGCCATGCTCGACAAGCAACTGGCCGGAGGCCCGTATGGCCCCCTCGCGGGTGACGGAGGGGCAATCGAGCTTGATGCCGTCGCGGTCGATGGCGACCGCACGCTCACGGCTCTCGATCTTCTCGGTGGCCTTCTCGACGTCGGTCTCTCCGACGCCCGATTCGACCTCGGTTGCGACGAGCGCATCATAGAGGCCGTCCAACGCCGGATCAGAGAGGAAGTTGTTGATGATGATGAACTGTGCATCTGGGGCGCTCTTCTGCGCGCGTCCGGCGAGGCTCTTCTGGACCACGACGATGTCTGTGTCAGCAGGTACCTCGTCCACACTGGCGTGGGTCACGACGATGTCCGGACGGTCGAGCTTGATGCGGTTGTGGAAGCGGGTGGCACCCATGGCCGAGGACCCCATGCCCGCGTCGCAGGCGAAGACAACGTGCTGACCGAACTTCTTGTCAACGTTTGTAGCAACCGCCTGTCCGCCCTTGAGTGCGCCCATCTCGTCTTTAGCCTCATCGAGGCTCTTGATCTCGGCGCGGGCGACGATGGGAGACGCGATGGCAAAGGAGACGCCCGCCGCAAGCGCGATACCTACGAGGGTCGTGATGATAGAGCCCTGGGGCGTCATGCTGAGGATGGCGATGACGGAGCCAGGAGACGCAGGGGCAACCAAGCCACCGCCCGCGAGGGAGAACCAGAGTATTGCAGCGGCGTTGCCAACGATGGGGGCGATGATCACCGTGGGGTTCATGAGTACGTAGGGAAAATAGATCTCGTGGATCCCGCCTAAAAAGTGGATGATGACGGCCCCGGGCGCAGACTGGCGGGTCGTCTCGTCCTTGCAGAAGAAGCAGTAGGCCAAAAGCACGCCAAGGCCTGGACCTGGGTTCGCCTCAAGAAGGAACATGAGTGACCTGCCCGTATTGGCAACCTGCTCAAGACCTATGGGCGTGAAGATTCCGTGGTTTATGGCGTTATTGAGGAAGAGCACCTTGGCGGGCTCGATGAAGATGGCGAGCAGTGGCATCAGGCTGTACTGCATGAGAACCTGGACACCTGCCTGCAGCACGGCGAGGATGCCGAGCATGAGGGGGCCTATGACCAGATACGCCACGATCGCGAGCACGAGGCCGCCGATGCCGAGCGAGAAGTTGTCGATGAGCATCTCGAAGCCCGCAGGCGTGTGCCCTTCGATCAGCTGGTCGAACTTCTTGATCAACCAGCCGGCGGCGGGTCCGACGAGCATCGAGGCCATGAGCATCGTCGTGACCGTCGTCTCGCCCGTCACGGGATCAACCGTGATGCCCGAGACAATGGCGCCCATGACGGCGATGGTGGCGATGATGCGCCCGCGCTTACCCGCGATCAGGTAGCCGCCCTGTGAGGCGATCAGGATGGGGATGAGGTAGGTGAGCATGGGACTTGCGATGGCAGCCAAGGTCTTGTTGGGAAACCATCCGGTTGGTATGAACATTGCGGTCATGAAGCCCCATGCGATGAATGCTCCGATGTTGGGCATGACCATCGAGCTGAGAAACTTGCCGAACTTGGACACCGACTCCCGTGCGTTGGCCATCTCTCTCCCTTTCCGACATGTCCGGCGCAGGTGCGCCAAGACCCTTGTCTTCTCCGCGATGACGAGGAAGACAAATGACAGTAACTATTGAAATAACAATACATTCTGTTGTAATAAAAATCTATCTTGTTCTGTGAACGGTAGAATTTTCTCCATAAACGGGTGTTCACCAACGATGATGCCAAAAAATATGTCTCAAAATAGAGCTTGACAATATTCCCACTCTTGTTATAGTAACAGCCAAGAGGTGTTGAACCAATAGTCCACGCTACTGACGGGCAGCACGCAGCCAGGTCGCGCGGGCGCACGAGAAGGGACATGGGATGAGGGCAAGGGCAGCACGACTCCACGCGGCACACGACATTCGCATCGACGAGTTCGAGCTTCCGGACATCAAGGACGATGAGATGCTCGTGCGGGTCATCTCGGACTCGATGTGCATGTCAACCTATAAGATGGCGATCTTGGGCACCGAACACAAGCGCGTCCACGCCGATGTGGCCGAGCACCCGGCCATCACGGGCCACGAGCTTGCGGGCGACATCGTTACGGTCGGCGCGAAGTATGCCGATCTGTACGAGCCTGGCCAGAAGTTCACGATTCAGCCCGCCCTCAACTACAAGGGCTCGATGGACTCACCTGGCTACTCCTACGAGTTCTGCGGCGGAGACGCCACCTACTGCATCCTGCCACAGGAGGTCTTTGCTACGGGCTGCTTTTTGGTCTATCACGGGGAGGCCTACTATCAGGCGTCCCTTGCCGAGCCCATGAGCTGCTCGATCGGGGCCTTCCATGCCGCCTACCACACCCAGATGGGTGTCTACACCCACGACATGGGCATCCGTGAGGGTGGCAAGCTCTGCATCAACGCAGGTGCGGGCCCGATGGGCCTTGGTGCCCTTACCTATGCCCTCCACTGTGATCGCAGGCCTGGCCTTGTCGTTGTGGCAGACATCAACCAGGAACGCCTCGCCCGTGCCGAGCATCTCTTTCCGCCAGAGGAAATCAGGCGTGACGAGGGTATCGAGCTGCACTTTGTCAACACGGGTACGGTCGATGACCCTGTGGCGACACTGCGCGAGATCACAGGGGGCGCGGGCTTTGACGACGTGCTCTGCTATGCGCCCGTCGCGGCCGTGGTCACTCAGTCGAGCCTGATCTTGGGCCGTGACGGCTGCCTCAACTTCTTCGCCGGTCCCACGGACAAGAACTTCCAGGCTCCCATCAATTTCTACGAGGTGCACTATGGCTCACAGCATGTCATCGGGACTACGGGCGGCAACACGCAGGACGAGATGGAGTCGCTCGAGCTCACTGCTGCCGGTCGCCTCGATCCTGCCGTTATGGTGACCCATATCGGTGGCCTTGACGCGGTGCCCGAGACGACGCTCAAGCTTCCCAAGATCCCCGGCGGCAAGAAGCTCATCTATACTCACATAGAGATGCCGCTCATCGCCCTCTCGGAGCTGCGGACGAGGGCAAACGAGGACGGACGCTATGGTACACTTGCCGATATCGTTGATGCCCACAAGGGGCTTTGGTCACCCGAGGCGGAGCGCTACCTGCTTGCCAACTGGGAGTCGGTGGAGTAGGCGAGAGTGACAAAGCCCGAGGGGCCTTTGGCCGTCCCATGCTCGGCCCGAGCCCAGGGGTGTGGGGAAGAGGAGGCAGCGCAGGGCATGGACATGGGCGAGAGGCGCTCGGGCATCGTCGAGCTCATCAATCAGGAGGGCTATGTGTCCTTCTCGAGGCTCAAGTCGGCCTTTCCCGACGTGAGCGAGATGACGCTGCGTACCGACCTCAAGAAGCTCGACGAGGAGCGTCTCATCGTACGCGTTCATGGCGGCGCTAAGTCCGTGAGTTTTGCCGTGGGAACAGACGACCTCTTGGCGCGCAGGAGCCTGCGCCATGCCGCCGAGAAGGCCGCCATCGCCCAGAAGGCAGCAAGACTCCTCAGGCCTGACACGACCGTTTTCATCGACTCGGGCAGCACGACGACGGCCCTCGCGCAGAAGCTGCCCGACATGCGCCTTCTGGTGTTCACGAACTCTCTTACAGTGGCCGTTGAGCTCTCCCGCCTCAAGAAGGTGACGACGCAGCTCGTGGGCGGTCGGCTCAACACCTACTCGCTGAGCACCGTCGGGGGAAGTGCCATGGAGTTCGTGCGTGAGATAAGCTTCGAACAGCTGTTTCTTGGTGTTACAGGCTATGGCGAGCACGGTGGGTTCACCTGTGGGTCGGATGATGAGGCTGCCCTCAAGCGCGCTTTGGTGGCAAGCGCGGAAGAGACGGTGGCCCTCGTCGACTCGAGCAAGGTTGGGAGAAACTCGACCTTTCCCATCTGTAGTATTGGCGACGTCGCGATGGTTGTGTCTGACGACGGGGTCTCAAGGGAGTTTCGGCAGGCCTGCGAGAATGCGGGCACGGAGCTGCTATAGGGATAGCAGGGCGGATGACGGAGACGCAGCTTGCCCATCGGACCTGCGCATGATAGAGTATCTTGTCTAAACATCCATCGCAAGGAGTAGTTATGAAGACGCACAACATGATCCGAAGGGCCTGTCAACTAGCGCTCGCCGCCCTGATCGTCATCGGGGTGAGTGTCGGCCTCTCCGCGTGCAAAAACGATGAGCAGATGGCCCGCGATAGCGCCGAGGCCATGTTCAAGGCCTTCAAGAATCCCACCGAAGAGAGCATGCGTCCCTACATGTCGAACGCCAAGGCTCCCATCATCTCGCAGATCGAGTCATACAACATTGACGTCTACGAGTTCTTGGGTCACGTCTTCAGACACTTTGACTACAGGATCGACAAGGTTACGGTTACGGGTAACACGGCAAGTATCGAGGCTTCGTTCAACAATGCCAACCTCTCGAGTGCTTTTGCGAACGCGAACACCGACTACCAGTCGACAGACACCGCGACGCTTGCGCAGATCTATCAGGATGGCAAGGAAGCGGGCCTCGAGAAGAAGCTCATGGAGCTCTTCTACAAGCGTCTGGATGAGGCGACCGACCTTACGCCGACGAAGGCAACCATCAAGTTGACCAAGGAAAACGGCAACTGGAAGGTGGACGATGGTTCCATCCAGGACTTTGCGAGCTCCATGTATGGGAGCATCAGCCTGTCCGGTGAGGTTGAGCCCGCATCGCAGTCGCAAGAGCAGCCCGCTTCTGAGGCGCAGGAGTCCGCCCCAGAGTGAGGGGAACGAGTTCGATCACAAAAAGATCGTAACACTGGACATTGTGGTGTGCAGATGCCTACGCGTGGGTCTATACTGCGGTCCAAGAGAGCCTGAAGTCGGATCCTCGCGGGCCGCAGTGGCAAAGGCCCAATGCCATGGCGTGTGGCCAGCATCTGTCTTCAGCATATGGCAGTAAGGAGTGATGATTGAGATGCAAGCTGTTATGATGCGAACCATGTTACGGAAGATCTGTCGGCTTACCCTTGCCGTGACGCTCGCTGCGGGAATGACCGTAGGCCTTGGTGCGTGTAACAATCGGCAGGAAGCTCCCACGAACAACACCCAGGGCGAGCAGACGGCTGCTGCGCCTGCCAACGGCGCGCAGCCGCAGCAAGAGGCCCCCGCGAATCCCAGTGCGTCGCAGGAGGCCCCCGCGAGCTCTGGTCCACAGCAATCTGCGGATACAAATCGCGACGAGCAGGATGTGCGCGCTGTCGTCACAAGGATGCTCGACGCCGTCAAGAATCCCAACAGGGAGAGCATGGAGTCCTACCTGTCAAACCTAGACAGCAACACCAAGGCGCAGCTCGATACCTATGGTATCGATATGTACGATTTTACTGAGCACATCTTCAAGCACTTCGACTATACGATCGATGATGTTCAGGTCAACGGCGACACCGCAACCGTCAAGCTCACGTTCACAAATGCCGATCTGATGAAGGCTCTCATGTCTGGCAGCAAGGAGCTCCAGTCGCTCGACCAGGACACGCTTCAGCAGCTCAGCGAAGGTGGCGAAAAGGCAATCATGCAGAAATACATGGAGCTCTTCTATGCCAGCATCGATGATGAGAATAACCTCACCTCGACGGAGGCAGAGCTAAAGCTTGTCAAGTCGGGCGGTGTGTGGAAGGTTGATGAGGATTCTGCTAAAAACTTCTCACATTTGATGTCTGGAAACTTCAATCTGTCTAACGGGGGAAGATGATCCGATAGTCTCAGATAAGTCGTGCGGCAATACCAATAGGGCCCATCGGTATCTTTGCAAGCGATCGTAACAAGGGCTGGGGTGGGAGCACACGGAATGAGCGAGTGACGGCCTTGGGAGCGAGGTGACTCCCAAGGCCTTTTTTGGTCGTCAAAGGGTGTGATGGCGCCCTGTGTGGGATGTCAAGACCGTTCCATGGTAAGATATGATAGATACGTATTTGTTACAAGGAGTAATGATGAACACACGCAAGACAATTCTCAAAGTCTGTCGACTGGCGCTTGCCGTTGCGCTTGTAATAGGGGTGACTGCGGGCCTCTCTGCATGCAAGAGTGACGAGCAGGAGATCCGTGCCAGTGTTGAGACGATGCTCAACGCCTTCAAGAATCCCACCCAGGAGAGTCTGAGCCCCTACATGTCGGAGGCAGACAAAAACTCTGAAGCGCAGGAGCAGCTCAAGAAGTCTGGCATCGACTTCTACGAGTTTCTTGGGCATGCTCTCAAGCACTTTGACTATAGGATTAACGAGGTAAAGGTGGAGGGCAACACAGCGACCGTCAAGCTCGACATCACCAATGCCAACATCAAAAACGCCATGGCGGCCGCTCGCTCGGAGGTTGGCAGTATGAGTAGAGAGGAGTCCATGCAGCTCTATCAGGATGGAGGGATGGATGCACTCATAAAGAAGCTCATGGAGTCCCTCTACAAGCATCTCGATGAGTCCACTGACCTCGTCACGACGAGTGTGGAGTTGAAGATGAACAAGGAGAACGGAACCTGGCAGGTAGATGAGGATTCTCTCAACGAGTTTGTGGGGGCGGTATACGGGGTAGGAGCGCTTTTCGGGTCCGATGCCTCAGCCTCTATGTAGGGGTTTACGCATCGTATTCGCGCGACTTCCTTTGACATGGTGACGAGCCGGTGGCGTGAGGGACGATTGGCTTGTTGGTGGCCCTGGAAGCGACATGGCTTCTAGGGCCGTTTCTTTCTTGGTCTCTTGCTTGGCTACCTGCACGTGGCGGTGAGTGCCTGCCTCAATCTGCTACTATATGCTCACTATAGCCTTGTACATGTAGTCAACCTGAGGCACGCAAGGTCATAAGGTCGAAAGGAGTCCCGCATGCAACCGGGTGAGGAAATCGAAAGTCTGTTGGATGAGCTCGAGCAGGTCGTGAGCGAGGCCAAGGCGCCCTTCACTGGTGGCATGCAGAAGAAGATAGTCGACTCTCGGGAGATCTACGAGATAATCGACGAGATTCGAAGCATGTTCCCCCAGGAGTTCGCCGATGCACGCCGCATCCTCAAGGAGGAAGACGAGATTCTCGGACGCGCCCAGCAGCAGGCCGACTCCATCATCGCTGATGCCCAGCAGCAGGCCATGATACTCTCGGGGGATCAGGAGGTGGTGCGGCTCGCCCAGCAGCAGGCCGAGGAGATTCGTGGTCAAGCCTCCCAATATGAGAGGGACACTCGCTACAACGCCGAGGAGTATGCAGATACGGTGCTCCAGCACCTGGAGGATAACCTCAAGTCACTCACAAACTCCGTGACGCGCGTACGCGAGACGCTCGACGAGAACTCAGGTCCGCGCAACCAGTCCAATAACGTCACGTGGTAGGGGGTGGTGCACGATGCGACGGGTGACGACCATCCTCGATGACAGGCTTGCCGATGTGGGAAGTACCCTCGTCGTTCAAGGTCATATCGACGAGAGCGGCTACCTCTTGGGTGGCCATGACTTCAGGCTGCCCAACGGCCTTGACTATGACCTCGTGCTTACCAACGCGGGGAAGGGAATCCTCGTGACCGGCATCGTGAGCGGCCGCGTGCTCGGCACCTGCGATCGCTGCCTGGAGGAGGCCGTCCTGGACCTGACAGGTGAGGTGGAGGAGTACTACCTCTTCAAAGCTCAGGAGGCGACCGCTGATGGCGGCGATACCCTTGGGGACGACGATGAGATGGACTTCTCTTGGGTGGGCGAAGACCACACGATCGACTTGACGGATGCCATCTCGTCTGCTCTTCTTATGGAGACTCCCTATGTGGTCCTCTGTCGCGAGGACTGCAAGGGCCTCTGTCCGGTATGTGGCGAAAATCTCAATCAGGTGGACTGCGGGCATGGCGCCCAGATAGAGCGTCGGCGTGAGGAGGAGCGGATGGCATCGGGTCCGTTTTCGGCCCTGAAGAAGCTCAGGCTCGAGGACGCCGACTGCGAGGCCGAGTAAGGGCGTACGGCATACGGTGAGCGAGGGAGCTCGCTTAAAAATATGTGAAACGTGAGAGGCCCTAAACTGCGCTTTTTGGTAACTCTGGAAGCGCAGAGTCACTGTAGAATGTGTCTTTCCATGAGGGATCGCCCGCAGACGGTTGGGCAAATGCCAGGCTGCTTCACGAAAAAGTACATTCTGCACCGACGCGCCTACGAAAAGACGCACTCTGCGATCCCCGGGTCGCGTAGACTGCGCTTTTCCGTCACGTTGCGGTGTCCGGGAAGTGTGGGCCAACCGCCCGCCAGGCTGCGGGGTACCTTGGAAAATAGCTCAACTGGGCAAATGCGTTCGAGCAACCGCCCGCCAGGCTGCGGGGCGGGTTGCGCAAGGGTCCGCAAACCTCTCTCTGGGGTTTGACCTCACGGAAAAGCGCACTCTGGCCCCATCCCTCACGGAAAGGTGCTTTTTGGTGAGACACATAAGCAGAATGCGCTTTTCCCGTCACGATACGGTCATAGAATGCGTCTTTGCGTGAGCCTCGAACTCCAAAGTGCGCCTTTCCGTAAAATGTGCTTTTCTTCACCTGGGTAAATGCCAGACCATCTCACGGAAAGGCGCACTCCGTGTTGACATCCTCACGAAAAAGCGCACTTTGAACCCCGGTCGTCTCGATCCAGAGACACGTGCCGCCGCATGAGGGTTCATCTGGACTCATTTGTGCAGTGCTCCTAGAAGAGCAGCGGTGCCCCTGGAATGTAGCTGTATATAAGTCCTACCAAGAGGGCGATCATGAGAAATGAGCACATGGGAAACCACACAAAGAAGCCAAAGGATCTTCTTGCAATCATGTAGGCAAAGTACACAAGCATGGCGACGCAGAGTGCCATATAAAAGTACGCAATTCCGGGAAAGCCCACGATAAAGGATGCGATCATTGCGAGCTTGAAGTCGCCCGCACCCACGCCACGACCATTCCACCGCTTTCTTCCGATGAACATAGCCAAAGAAAACATGCCGAGAGTGAGGGCGAACGACGCGAATCCACCAAGCAAGCTCCATGGATCTACTATGGCGCACACAATGCGGAAGACGATCCCTAGCGCGGCCACGATCAGAACGATCTCGTTTGGGATGATGCGGATGAGGATATCGACCCACGAGGAGATCAACGCTATGCTCGCGAATAGGCAGAACACGATAGCGAGTGTTATGCGCACGGCTAGGGGAATCGTCTCGTTAAGGGCGAGAATACCTCCTCCGATGCCGCACAGGAGCAAGTGCAGGATAGGCAACAGTATCCGGGCGAGCTTGCGCGAGCGATCGTCCGCGCAATGTAGGGTCAGTTCCTTGGCGCGTTTACCCTCCTTCTGCTTGGCGCCGTCCTTGCCCTCATCCGCTTGGCGCCTTTGCTCGCGCTTGTAGTCAACGACCTTCCATGAAATCTTATCTAGAAAGATACCAAGGATAATGCCATATATGCAGGCGAGAGAGAAGATGCTAAGCATTACTGTGGACATCTTGAGAAAAACCTTCCGCTAGAAATTTTCGAGGCTCGTTCACAGATGAACTGTGTGCTGAGCGTATTACTTAGTACTAACGGTATCTTATTCCCTTTTCGGACCAGAGAATCTGATCAACCAATAAAAAATTAAGCCTAAATCAAGATGTCAGAATCTGAAGCATTCACAGTTTGCCTGAGAGTGGCTCCAATAAGGGGATACGGCCTCGATCGAGTACATATATAGATAGAGAAAATATATAGATAGAGAAAAAGTTGGAACTCTAGCTCTATATCACCGTAAGGGAGCATGTCACTGGTAAATGTGGCTGAGGTCAGTAGGGTGGACATGCGATAGGCTGCGAGCGGACTCGACTCAACGCGTTTGACAGGAGTTTGACAGGATTGGGTGGTACCCACCCTTTTGAGGTGCCCCGGGTCGAGCTGGAGGCGTGAGTCTAACAGTGATGTCTGGTGGAGCATATCTCTGCGCTGACGGGGCCTGATCCCTTGCGATAATGGCGATCGTCTTCTTGCGCTTCGAGTTTCTGCTGGGGCATAGAGATTTCGGCACCGCGTACAGTTCTGCCACAAAGTGACGATGGGTGTCGACTTCTTTTGACCCCTCGCTGGTTGTAGTGGCTGGCACAGTGAGACAGTTTGGGGAGGTACAGAAATCCAAGTGGTATAGAGGAAGTGTGAAACATTGGTAGCTAGAATTAAGGCAAAGTATCGGATCCTTTTAGATAATGCGAGGTAGATAGATAGGTCTGACGATAATTTAAGTTGCTTAAATAAAAAAAGTAGATTCTGAATACGACTGTAGATAGGTTTGGATACAATACAAGTAACGCGAAAGTGGACTAAAAATTATTCGTGTAACTTCAAAGCGTAAGAGTATGGAGGGGAAAATGATTAAAGAGCTGTCCAGAGAGGAGAGCGGACAGGGCTTGGTCGAATACGCTCTTATCCTTGTCTTTGTCTCTGTCGTAGCAATCGCGAGTCTGACTACCTTAGCAGATAACCTATTCCAGAGCTATAACCGTTCAATTAACAAATTACCTTAAAGTGGTGCCTACACCAGTAAAAATATGGCTGGTGTCGCATAGTTCTACCTGATGTAGGGAATGTCTTGAGAGGAGGAAGCATGAAGGACATGGTATCTTGGCTCGCCGACGAGGAGAGCGGACAGGGCCTGGTTGAGTACGCGCTGATCCTCGCGCTCATCGCGATCATCGTCATCGTCGTCCTGTCGCTGCTCGGCAACAACGTCAACAACAAGCTCGGCTACGTCTCCAACGCCCTCAAGTAGGTTTGTAGTATAATAGACTGGCAATGATTAATTCGGCCGGACAGTCTATAACGGCTGTTCGGCCATGTTTCTGTAGGAGATAGGATTCTCGCATGAACTTACCATTTACATCGTCTGGGTCGTATGAAGACCGAACATCGAGGACGCGCCTGTTCGCTGTAGTGGTAGGTGTGCTTCTTGTGGCCGTATTGGGTTATGTTCTGGTATCGGGCAATCTGTTTGGTGGAGGTGGAGCGCCCGCAAAACAGAAGATCGTTGTCGCAAAGCAGGCGATTCCAGCCTATACCGCCATTACGACTGATATGGTTGAAACGACCGAGGTGACCTCAGCACCTCATCTGGCCGGCGCTGCAGACAATCCACAGGCGATCCTGGGTTCAATTTCTCAGACGCCTATCGGAGCAGGGCAGATAGTATACAAGAATCAGGTCTCACGAATAGATCTCATTGCCGGTGGCAACCCGCTATTTATGACCTTACAGAATGGTCAACGCGCAATGAGCCTTAGGGTCGATGACGTTACGGGCGTCGCTAACCTCCTGAGAGTGGGTAACAGGGTAGATATCATTGCGGTCTACAATGGCAATGAGGGCACTGCTGACACGCACGGGATTGCTACGACGGTCCTGCAAAATGTGCCGATTTTGGCAATAGGGAAGCAATATGAGAGTACCCCAGGCACTCCTGCTCCTACTGCGAGTACGTCTGATGGGTCAAGCAATTCGACTAACAAAGACAAGGGAAGTTCTGGCGATCAGAGCTCCTCTAGCAGCTCCTCCTCTAGTTCTGATCAAAAGACTGAGTATAATGTCGTTACGTTCCAGCTTACATCTTTGAAGGAAGCTGAGAAGTTCGCACTGGCTATGAACCTCAAGGACGTAAAGCTTTATCTGACGCTTCGCTCGCAAGATGATAACGAGATTGGTCAAGCGCAGACCATCAACTCGACCGAGATCCTTGGCTAAGGAGAAGGGTAGGTAAGACCAATGGCAATCAATGTCTTTCTCTTTGGACAGAGCTCAGAGCGTGAGGGAATCCTCATGTCCTCCTTTAGACCAGAGGACGGGTTCAAGATCGTTGGAGGTACAGAAAAGGAAGGCGATGTCATAGGCGCCATTGATACCTTGCGGGTGAGGATCCTTGCGCTCTACGTCGATGGATCGGACGCGGTGTTTCGTGTCGCGCAGCAAGTGTATGCGCTGCGCCCGAAGGTCATTGTTATTGCCATAGTGAAGCAAGGTCTTACTGAGGATCAGATACGAGGTTTACTATCCTGTGGAATCAGCGGGTCCTTCCTAGAGGACAGCCCGCATGCTGCGATAGTGGATGGCATACGTCGTTCCGTTTCCATTGAGACGGGACGCATCGATGCGATCACTGGGTCAAGCGCAATCGCAGATACGAAGTACATTTCGTTCGTGTCTGCAAAGGGCGGTATTGGATGCACTACCTTCATGTCGAGCTTGGCGGTTGATCTCGCGCGTCAAGGGAACAAGGTGCTCGTAATAGACCTCGATTTGCAGTATGGCGATGCGGGTATCTTCTTTGGAATTGACTCACGGATGAACTTGGGCGAGTTACTTCAGGAGCGTGTCAGCCCGACCATTGATGATATCCGCCAATATGTTGCCATTCACGATTCGGGCGTGAATATCCTCTGTAGCCCGTGTAGTCCAGAGATCGCGGAAAAGATCGGAAGCTCGCAGATCGATAGGCTTTTGTCAGCTGTACGCAGCTACTATGACTTTGTCCTTATCGATACGGGCACAATCTTTGATGACATCATGATTACGGTTTGCGAGCAGTCCACCTATGTCGTGGTTTGTGCAAGGCCCGATATCTCAGTCCTCAGGCATACGAAGAGACTTTTCTCCCTACTGCATTCGCTTAATCAGTCTGATAAGATTCGTCTTTTGGTTACCTTCTATGATCCAAGGGGCAGAATCAAGATTCCTGACGTTGAAAAGGTCTTTGGGACGCGAGTATGGGCTAGCATGCCATATGACTACCAACTTGCCTCGGCGGCAGTCAATAGGGGTATACCTGTTTCTCTTGCCGCACCAAGATCTGGAATCGCACAGGCGAGCGGCATGTTGGCGAGCCAGCTTTCTGGCTCACAGCAAAGGCCGATGGGGGGAGCAGGTGCTGGTGCAATGCCCATGAATGGCATGCCTGCGGGTATGCCCATGCCAGGGCAGCAGAAGCAACCAAAAGAGCGTAAGCCGTTGTTTAACATATCCTTTGGTAAGAAGAAGGGACAGTAAATGAGTCTTGAGGAGCGTCTAAATCGCGCACGTGGTGCACGAGGCACCTCTTCGGTGGTTGTGCAGGCCCCTACTTCGTCACAGCAGTCGCAGGGAGTGGGCGAGGGGGCATCTCGCACCGTCACACGCCCTCAGGCTGCGGCACGGCGTGTGGCTGCCAGTTCGGCAGGCATGGTAGCCCCAGCTGCCTCAACAAGTCGCTATGCTGACCTTAGAAGAAACCTCCAGGCAAAAGTCATCGAGGAGATCAATGCCACCATTGGGGACGCGGCAGATCATGAGGCGGAGCTTGATGACCTTATTCGTCAGGTCGTTTTTGAGGAGGCTGCTGAGGTCCCACGCTCCGATAGAGAGGTCCTCATACAGGAGATCCATAATGAAGTTATTGGTCTTGGTCCACTAGAGGGACTTATGGCAGACCCTAAGATTACCGAAATTATGGTCAACGGGGCGAAGGACGTCTATATCGAGCGTGATGGACGCATCGCAAAGACTAATGTAACCTTTGAGAACGATGACCATGTGCTGAGGATCCTTGACCGCATCGTCTCTCGTATAGGCAGGCATGTGGATGAGGCGAGTCCTTTGGTTGACGCGCGTTTGGAGGACGGTTCGCGTGTCAACGCCGTCATCCGTCCTGTTGCCATCAAGGGTCCGTCCATCACGATTCGACGCTTTAGTTCCGCGCCTCTTCAAATCGCCGATCTTATGGAGCATGGATCTCTCTCATACTCAATGTCTTCGTTTCTTGAGGCGTGTATTTTGGGCAAGGCTAATGTCATCGTGTCCGGAGGTACTGGTTCCGGTAAGACCACGCTCCTTAACATCTTGTCTGCGTTCATCCCTGACGAGGAACGTATTGTGACCATTGAGGATGCTGCTGAGCTTCAACTTGAGCAAAACGATGTGGTCACGCTTGAGGCCCGTCCCGCAAACTCGGAGGGAAGGGGTCGTATCTCTATTCGTGATCTCGTGAGGAACTCTCTGCGTATGCGTCCTGACCGCATTATCGTAGGCGAGGTTCGTTCTGCCGAGACCCTCGACATGCTTCAGGCTATGAATACTGGTCATGAGGGTTCGCTTACCACCGTTCATGCTAACTCTCCGCGAGATGCCATGTCACGTCTTGAGACCATGGTTCTCATGGGTGGTATCGAACTTCCCGTCAAGGCGATTCGCGACCAGATCAGTTCCGCCCTTGACATTGTTGTGCAACAGGCAAGGTTTAGGGACGGTTCTCGTAAGATCGTAAGCATTAGTGAAGTTGTTGGTATGGAGGGTAGTACCATTACTTTGCAGGATATTTTTATCTATCAGCAAGAAGGTCTTGATGCCAAGGGGCGGGTAAAGGGTGCTTTTAAGGCCACGGGGATTCGTCCACATATTCTCAAAAAATTTAACGAGATGGGTGTCTTCGTGCGTGATGAATGGTTCTCGTAGGAAGAAGAGCGGGTATACGTCATGGGTATCATCTTAGTACTTTTGATTTTAGGAGTTCTTCTTGCCGTTATTCTTGCCACGCAGTCTAACAGTGGGGGTGAGCTGAGTAAGCGCCTGCAGGAGATCGAGTATCTTGAGACTGCTGAGAGGCAATCTGGTCGCGACCAAGCTCGTAGAGGTCGGCGGGGCGCAGCTGGGTCAGATAACGATGCCATGCGTCAGTTCCTCGCAAAGATATATGTTCCTTCTCGACTTCGAACTGGGATACAGCGAGCAGGAGTTGATTTGCGGCCGGAGGAGTTCTCTCTTATGTGGGTCAGCGCCGTGATGGTACCTTCTTTTCTTGTGTACCTCTTTACGAGCAATATCATCTTTTCTCTTGCGCTTGCTATGCTCGGTGCGATTGCACCGCCCTTTTACCTTCACTTTATGACGAATAGAAGGTTGGAGACTTTTTCATCTCAGCTGGGTGATGCACTCCAGCTCATCTCTAATGGCTTGAAGGCAGGTTTTTCTTTTGAGCAGGCACTTGTTTCTGTCCGTACGGATATGGTTCCTCCGATATCGATAGAGTTTGGTCGAGCTATAAACGAGATGAACTATGGTATGTCCTTGGAGGATGCACTTACTGGTGTGACGGTGCGTATGGATAGTAGCGATATGAAGCTTCTGACCTCTGCTGTCATGATCCAGCGAAAGACAGGTGGCAACCTCGCCACTATCTTGGATAATCTTGCGTTGACCATTCGTGAGCGTATTAAGCTTAAGAATAAGATTAAAACGCTTACAGCCCAAGGCAGGGCTTCTGGATTTGTTCTTGGTTCTATACCTATATTTCTTTTCTTTGCTGTATCTTGGATTAATCCTGGTTACATGTCAGTTTTTTATACAACAACTTTAGGTATGATCATAATCGTCGTTGCGCTATTGCTTGAGGTCCTAGCTTTTGTGATCATTAACAACATGACAAAACTTGTCTAGGCCTGAGGGGCTCTTTCTATGAATGCCAGAATATTTATTCTACTTGCTGTTCCTGTAATCTATCTTTTCTTTTTTATTACCCTCATGCAGAAGCTCGGGTCGGGGGATAGAGTTGCAGTGCGACTGAAGTCCATTGAGGAGCTGGATATTCTGGGAATTGCCATTCCAGAGGAGGAGCTCAACCCGCCCTCGTTCCTCGATCGTGTCATCAAGCCCCACTTGGAGGGCGTTTCGAAGGCCATTAGTTCGAATATCCCGATTGATGAGGAAACTCAGGGTGCGCTTGCCATGAGTTTGAAGCTCGCTGGCATGAACATAAGTCCTCAGACCTATATTGGTATGGTTATACTATGCGCACTGGTTTTGATGGTCCCGCTTGGAATACTTTTCCAGCTTTTAGGAATCCTTATTGCCGCACTTGGTACCTATGCCGTTTCTCGCTATATGCTGCAGTACAAAATCAGTCAAAGACGAAAGAATATAGAGAATGCCCTGCCAGATACACTCGATCTTCTCAGCTCCTGCGTGTCCGCAGGCTTGGGTTTTGATCAGGGCCTGCTGCATGTTATCAAACGTACTGATGGACCTTTGACAGACGAGCTTTCTCAGGCGCAGCGAGAGATTACCATGGGTGTCCCACGTGCCGAGGCGCTTGGTCGTTTTTCAAAGCGCTGTGATTCTCAGCCTATCACTTCCTTTGTTGGTGCGGTTCTTCAGGCCGAGAGACTTGGTGTGCCTATCGCTAACATTCTCGAGACTCAGGCAGAGTCAGTCCGTGACTACCATAGGCAGAAGATTGAAGAAGAGAGTGCCAAACTTCCCATTAAGATGCTCTTTCCCCTCGTCTTCCTTGTTTTCCCCATCATTCTTATGGTGCTGCTCGGTCCGGCCATCCTCAAGATTATGAATAGTGGCGCGCTTTAGGTGATGTGTATGAGACAAGCAACGCTCGGTACAAAAAGGCTTGTTGTGGAGACAGCTGATACGTTTCTAGCGCGCTTTAGGGGATTGATGGGCAGGCGTGAACTGGCGCCCGCCCATGCCCTTTTGCTTGAGGGCTGCTCTAGCGTTCATATGTTCTTCATGAAGTTTTCTTTGGACATCGTCTATTTGAACAGGGACTTTCGCGTACTGTACGTAGAGACGCTCAGGCCCTGGCAGGTTGGAAGCCTTGTGAAGGGCTGCGCTCATGTGCTTGAGCTAAACGCGGGAGAGCTGTCTCAAAGTTGGCGTCCTGGTGAGTTGTTGAGTTTGGGAGATTCAATGCGCGAGGAGTGCTAAGTCCAAATATAGAGGCCATAGACAGAGACCATAGACGCAAGTATTGCGAACATTCTAAGGATTGACTGAATACAAGCTGTTTTTAAGAAAACAAACAGGTATGATTCTCTTAATCGCTTGGTAGGGTAATTTGATTGGTGCCGCCTATTGCCCTATACTGTGGGATATGCAGTTAATACGAATGGAGCGTTGTTATGGCTAATTCTGCTTTCAGGCTTGTTGATGATGACTTCGACTTCGAAGATCTGGATGAGATCGACGATATTGATCTCAATGGCTTGGCCAACCCCGAGGACGGAAATGCTACCGTTGGTGCCCCGGAGGCTGGCACGGGTGAGGTTGGTTATGCTGGTGACGTCGACTATGCGAACAATACAGGCTACGTGAATGCAGGCTATGCTGGTGACGCTAGCATGGGGGGCGAGGGCGATGCGAACGTCCCCATGCCCACCATGAGTGACAACATGGATGGCACCCATAGCTTCTTCTTGGAGCCCAACCCCGGTTTCGATACGAGCATGTTTGCGGACCCTGCCGCACCGGATGCTCCAGTACCTACCCAGGCCGACGAGAATCTTCAGGCCGAGGTCCTCGGGGATGGGGCTCTCGAGAACCTTGACGGTGTCCTCGAGAAGAGCCTCTTCAATGGCTATAGTCGCAAGAGCGTAAAGGAGTATGTTGATTCCCTCAACAACAATTCGAAGATGATACGTACTAGCTTTGAGAAGCAAATCAGTGACCTGTCCAAGGAGCGCGCAGACCTCTCAAACGAGTGCAACGTCCTCAGGGCCCAGATCGAGGAGATCGAGGGCAAGAAGCGTGAGCTTGAGGATCATATTGCGACGACCGAGCGCGAGGATAGGGAGCAGGACGACCGCATTAACGATCTTATGTCCACAGTGGACGAGTCAAGGCGGCAGGCCGAGGAGGCCCTTGCCCGCGTCGAGCAAATGAAGGGCGAGCGTGCGGCGCGCGAGAAGGCACTCAGCGAGAACGAGGCAGAGCTCGATAAGCTGCGCAAGGACGTGCAGTCAAAGACCGAGGAGATCAATTCTCTTGACCGTGAGCTCGGCTCGTTCAAGGACAGGGTCAAGTATTACTCAGGTCAGCTCGATTCCTACCGCAACGAGGTAAATGAGTACAAGCAGAAGCTCCTGGACTTCACCCAGAAGCTCTCCGAGCACGAGAAGGTTGTCAGCGACGCAAACGCGCTGCGCTCGCAGGTTGTCGAGCTCCAGGAGAGCGTCAAGAGCTATGAGGAAAGCACGGCCGAGCTTAATGCCCGACTCAAGGAACTCTACCAGAGCAACGAGGCTTACCAGCAGAAGAACGAGGTGCTTGAGGGACAGGTGCAGACCCTCTCAAGGAAGAACGATACGCTCCAGGGCCGTGTCTCCGATCTGCAGCAGCGCAACTCGAGCCTCAGCAGTCTTGTTAAAAAGCTCTCTGATGACAATTCGCTTTCCTTAAAGCGCATCTCCAACCTTGAGCAGCGCAACAACGGCTTTGTCTCCCAAATTGACAAGCTCAGGGCCGACAGCGAGGCCACCGTCTCGCGCTTGAGTGAGCTCGAGGAGCAAAATGATAGCTATGTGGCCCAGCTTGACAAGCTCAGGAGCGTGCAGCGTGAGTCCGAGGCAATTATCAACAAGCTCAGGTATCAGAACGAGGAGTATGTCACGCAGATAGGAACTCTAAAGGACAGGACTGCCGAGTTCGAGTCCCGTACTTCCGAGCTTCAGGAGCGGAATGATGGCTATGCTACCCAGATAAGCAAGCTTCAGGATGCTCGTGACTCATCCGAGGCTCGCATTCGTGAACTCCAGGAGCAGAACAAGAGCTTTGCTTCTCAGATTGGATCCCTCAAGAGCAAGAATGCCGCCTCAGAGGCCCGCATGATCGACCTCCAAGAGCAGAACGAGGCCTCAGAGGCACGGCTGAGCAGGCTCCAGGAGCAGAACGAGGCCTCGGCAGCGCGCCTGAGCAGGCTCCAGGAGCAGAACGAGGCCTCGACGGCTCGCGTCACGAGGCTCAAGCAGAAGAACGATGACTACGTCTCGCAGATCGGGTCGCTAGAGGATAAAAACGCCGCCTCAGAGGCCCGTGTCTTCGAGCTAGAGCAGAAGACCGATGACTACGAGTCTCAGATCGACGAGCTCAAGGATCAGAATGAGGCCTCCAATTTGCAGGTGGCAGAGCTACAGCAGACCAACAAAGGCCTGCGTGAGCGTATTGCGGCCGTTATCGAGCAGGTAGGGGATGCAAAGAAGAAGCTCGAGGTGAGCGAGTCCGAGCTTGGCAAGACACTGAGTTACGCTGCCTCACTTGAGCAGCAGTGCAGCGAGCTTATTGAGCACCTCAACAAGATGAAGGAGAAGTGCGATCTTCTGACCTCCAAAAACAAGGCCCTGCTTGATCTTGCGGACAAATATCGCAGTCAGGTTGAGCAGCACAGGAACGCTCTTCAGCGCATCGAGCAGTACGGTTACGAGGTCAACAAGTTCCAGCACTCCACAAGGGTCCTGTTTGACGCCGTGGGAGTCCAGTTTGATGATGGCACAGATGAGTTTGGATCCACACCTTACGAAGCTCAAGATGATGTGGACGAGGATTTTGGTGAATTTTAAGGAGGTGAACTAAGGAGGGTATTATATAGCTAAGGCCACTCAGCATACGTAGCATACTCAAGTCAAAAGAGGGTCGCGTCTTCAGAAGGAAGGAGGCGCGGCCCTCTTTACGAGTTGCAGCGAGTCTTGCTTGAATGACGCGTTCTGGATGGTCTGTAACGGTCTATGATGGTGCGGAAGTATTTCTGCAACGCAGAACTATGGAGTGTTACTGAAGTGTGGTGAATTTATCTGAATACAAGCATAGCACTTGGGCTATACTAGATACAAAGGCCTTTTGGTGGTTTGGAGAGAGAGGTGGTTCTGATGAGGCGTCTGAGATTTCTCAGGAGTGTGATCGCAGAAGAGGATGGCCAAGAGATCGTTGAGTTCGCGCTCATCGTAACGCTGCTTATCGTGCTCTTGATGGTACCAATCGATGTGTTTCGCTATGTTAACACACGCATGATCCTAAGCGATGCTGCGACCGACGCCGTTATGTCTGTGGACTATGACTCAATTGAGCATCATACCTACGAGGACAAGATCCTCAAGAGTGTGCAGAACTCGTATGGTTCGAGGCTCAACGAAGTGAAGATTGACTCTATCGTTGTGCAGAGTGATGATCAAATGGCTAAGTATACCCGTGAAGTCTTTAATAGCGATAAGCAGGATAAACTTCTTTACAGCGAGCAATTTGACCCCAGGAATTCTAACTACCACTATAAGCAGGTCTCGTTGACACTCAGTTGCACTGAACAGGCAATCACGCCGTTTGGAAGCATTTTCTTTGGCGGCATGAAATGGACGATCAAGAGTGACCCCAAGATCAGCAATGTCTCTACAAAAGGGTATGTGAAGGAGTAGGCGCTGGGCCTACGAATACTCAGTTATTCAGCTTTTTAATAGATGTTTGGTCTAAATGGATGGATGCATACAATGTTTAAAATACTGAAAAGATGGTGGGCTAGCACAAGCAAAAGGCGCACGTCAGGTCAGGCGTTGGTGGAGTTCGCGCTCGTGTTCCCACTCTTTATTGCGATCCTGTTTGCGATCATCGACTTTGGATGGATGGCGTATCAAAAGGCCGCCTTCGATTACAGTCGTATTCACACAAGCTGGGATTATGCAGGCCTCGACGTAAATAACCCATCATCGACGTTCTTTGACTGGAGGTATACCGGTAATCTGACTACAACGAAGACATACGACGATCCTAAAGTGCAAAAAGCCGTAAGGGACTCTATAGCGAAGGCGCCCTCCATAGGCTTCGACGCGGACGAGCTCAATGTGACGAGTGCTAGCGTGACGATGTCAAATATTCCAACCGAGTCTACCGTTCCCGACAGGGAAGGTAACGCTACGAAGGCAACAAAGATTGCACGACAGGCAACGCTTAAGGCTACAGTCACATACAAAATTAAGCCCATCATCGGCCTGCTCATCCAGCCGGTGGATGTGGTCGAGGAAATCAACGTAACACATGTGGTGGGCGATCAGACAAGGGCGTACTGATGTCTATTCCAAGACGGGGTGATGGCATGTTCAAGCAAGTCCAAGCGTTGCGCTCAGCTGCGATGCGGGCAGGTGGTGCATCTGAAGACGGCGAGAGCGGCAACATACTCGTTATGTTCGCGTGTTCCCTCATCGTCCTCATCTTCTTCATTGGCTTGGCGGTTGATGTAAGCATGGTTTTATGGCAACGGGGTCAGTTGGTCAATGATGCCCAGCTGATCAAGAACAACAGGTTTGTGCACCAAGAGTCAGTGCGATATGCAAAAGACCCAGGGGTAGAGTTCGAAAAACGAGCTCTTCAGATTCTTGATCTTAATGGCTATAAGGGCAGTGGCAAAATTTACTTCTATGAGTATTCTCGTAAAGAAGAAGAGCGTAAGGTCAAAGTTCGTGTCGAGTTGAATAAGAATGCTGATACGTACTTCCTTCAGGTCTTTGGGGTAAAGTCCATACCAATTCATACATCAATCGACTTTGAAGATACCTATGGTGAGTATGAGAAGGATCCATCGGGGGACTCAAGCAAAAACAGGGTGTGGCATCCAGATGATGCTGCGGCGACCTATAACGGTACGTATGAATTTGCTTCGACTTCCGCAGCTCAAAGGCGCACCTCACCCAACCTGCCAAGTGACTTTTGATAGACAGGAACCAGCCTTACTATGGTCAATATCGATATCAACATACCTATGGACAGGCGGACGGCCATCGCCGCAGGCGCTGTGTTCGTCGCGGCGGCAGGTGGTCTTGCCTACTGCGCCCTGCGCCCACGCGTAAAGGTCGTCTGTGCTGAGTCCATAGCTCCAGCGATGCGAGCAGTAGGCGACAAGTCCCCCTTTGCGCTTTCGGTAACGCCGGTAGCGGACGGCGACTGCACTGCGGATAAGGTCTCCTCCCTTGCCTCATCCCGTGGCGCCGATGTCATCATCTGGAAGAACAATGCCCCCTTCGAGGACTTGGATGGCTCAAGTCTGGGAAACCTGCAGTCGATTGCCTCTGAGCTGTCCCCCAAGCTGTCCTATGCCGTAAACACACAAGTAGAGATCAAGTCTCTACCGGTTTGCGGGGATGGGTCAGTGATAGTCTTCAATGAAGAGCTGGTCAGCATGATGGGTGGGGGGCTTCCAGGCGACAGTATACAGATCAATGTGGCTGCCCGTGATCTGCTGGAGCGTTACCCCTCCGGTGCGATCGGAATTGAGGATAGTGCGGGCGACTCATGGGGTTTGGCAGCCTGTATGGATTACTTCTCCGCTGCCGTGTTGGGTACGGATCTCATAGATTTACAGCCCACGACAGGCAAGGGTTCGGATGAGTCGGCGAGCTCTAACGATAACGCGGGGCACGGTATGAGTCCCTTGAGCAGGCTTCCCTTGCTGTCATACTGTATTGATGTCGAAGATCAGGCCTCCCAGAGTTCTACCGCGCTCGAGACGGGTTTTCGTGAGGGCCGCTATCCTATGGCGCTCATGCGCTACTCTTCCTTTGCCTCCCTCAAGGCTGCGGGCGTTTCTTGTGATGCTGTGCGCCTACTCGGTCAGTTTGATACGGTTACACCGGTCATGTATCCAAGCTATAGCTTGTCTATCCCCAGTGGAAGCTCTACAGCTACCGAGTTCATCAAATGGCTGCTGCAGGCGGATGCGCAAGGTGTCCTATGCAGTGCCGTGAACTATATTCCCGCTGCGCGAGGTACGGAAGCTCCGGACGTACTGAAGAAGGTATACGGTGACTTGTTGGACAGTGACGATGGTTCTGTGCAGGGTGAGCCATCCGCTGAGAATTCGGGGGAAGAGGTGCAGCCTGACGAGAGTACCTCAGGTGAGGGTCAGGTGAGCGAGGAAAATATGCCAACTGCGGGTTCCCCCCTCGTTTACGCCCTCCCCTCATGGATGTCGCTGATCGATGCCAAGTCACGTGATCGCTATATGGCGGATGCAAGGGAGGCCGTCAAAGCAATGCGCAGTGATTCGTGACGTGGGAGCCTATATATCAACCAGATTGATTTGATTGAAAGAGGTGGGAAGATGCTACGTGATGTGTTGGATGGCAGCTCCGGAGGAGGGCGAAGGGCAATGCGACTGCTTGCCGCTATGGCCGCTCTTTTCTGTGCTGTGGTGCTGAGCGCCATGTTTATGCCCACGAGGGCCGAGGCGCGATATCTTAATGTGACGTTCGTGATCGACAATATCGATGAGCATCCTGAGATAAAGGATCGACCTTTTACCTACGTTTGTTCTTTTTACAAGTGGAATGACTATGCAACAGGTGGCTGGCGAATTAGCAAGAACTCTACAGATTGGGAGTGGGAGGAACTGGACGGTAACTGGGTAGCTGGTCCAAACGATCATAACGGCAAACGCTGGAACTATATTGTTGCAAAGCACGGGCAGACCGTACGAGCGGACGCGCTTGATGGGGACTGTTTTTATTTTTATCCAAATATTGGCTTCTCTCCTCATCGTGATAAGACCCCTGCGGGACTAAGTTTTTTAGGGATCGACTGGACGCACAACAACAACATCAACACCTGGAAGATTAGCTATAATGACCAAGGTCATGCAAAATATGGTATTGTTCCGTTTAACTATGGTGGCTTTGTGGGCGTTGGAGATGGTTCTGTTACTATCCACATGCGCTATGATGAGGGAATTCCCAAACCAAAGCCTATAGTTCCTGAACTTACGATGACTACTACCAAGCAGATAGACTACTTGGGTGATGGCAAACCCAATCCCGATACTCCCAATCATTACGGGGCCAATGACTACCGTCTTTATTTGACGTGTAATACCAAGGATAATACTGCGTACGCTACGTACAAGCCCAAGAATATCATCTTAGCCGTTGATATCTCCCTCTCCATGCAGTACACGTTTAATGGTAATAAAAATGGAGGTGGAGAGAGGTTTAGATCCCTAAAAAATGCTGCTCAAAAGTTAATGAAAGGGCTGAAAGATAGCGATATAAACAATAAGTTCTCAATCGTATACTTTTCAAGTGACGATAGATACCCTTGGGGTGCAGCAAAAGGAAGTGGCAACCCAGTAAATAAGGGAAGTTTTGATCAAGCGAACAATGCGTTATGGGCACTAGATTATTCCAGATATGGTGGTACAGACTATTACAGCGCCTTTAGAGAAATCGATAAATGCTGTAGCGATACTCCCTCCGGCATGGAAAATGTCGTTATCTTTCTCACTGATGGTGAGCCGACGTCCTTACCGCATGATTGGTCATCGTCATTTCCAAATCAGGGTGTTATGACTCGATGGATGGGTGCTTCCAGTCAGAGCGTTGTTGCGGTTCCCTATACACAGGATGCAGCACAAAAGCTTCTTGGGAAGGTGTCACAGTTTTACTCTGTCTTTATCGGTACGAACACGGGCAGCTCTGCGGTCATGAGCATGATAGTGCAATCGATGAATATATCGGAGAAAGCAGCTGTTCAGGCATCGAATGATTCCGATATGCAGGCGCTCGTTGATAAGCTTACGAATAAACTTAAGAAACCTGAGGTCGGCGTCGCTATGTCGGACACGCTCTCAAAGTACGTTGACCCCTATACCCAGCCCGAGTACTTTAAGGTGACTGCAAAGACAACCGGCTCTTCTGAGGAGCCGCGGGTGCTTAACCCGGGGTCGGACTACGAGGTCAACTATGATGGGGCTTCGAGGACTATCAGGATGAAGATCAAGGGGCGGGTTACAAAGGATACGACGTATACCTTCTCATATGATGTAAAGGTGAATTCGACTGCGCTTAAAGAGTGGAAACTTACTAATAATTATCCTCATACGGGTGATGAGAATACTGACTATACTCTCACGGATAACGCTACGAGTTCCGGTAAGCCAGGCTTCTTTAGTAGTGAGATTGACAAAGCCGTCGGACAGATCACATATGATCTTGGGTCTGGTGATCAGTCGGCTGACTTCAAATTCCCGAAACCGGTCGTGCAGGTGTTTGATACCAATAATTCCGAGGGTAAGATTCTGGGGCATGTGACGCTCTATAACATGGAGTTGTCGAAACGCCAGTTTACGTTTGAGCTGATTGATACTAGAGACAATAGACCCGTAGCATCGGCGGTAAATGATGCGAAGGGTGACTTTAGCTTTGACGTTAACTCAATTAGTTTGGATCCGGGTATGTATACGTATAGGTTGAGGCAGTCTACGCCTCCCGATATAGAGGAATCCGACCAAATTGGTGGAGACCACATCAAGTACGATACACATGAGGTTGATGTTAAAGTTACGGTGACGGACGACCCAACGAGTGGACTTCAGAAGCAGGTGGAATACGCTAAGGATAGTGATAAGAAAGCTCACTTCTACAACTCCTTTGGGATTCAAGGTACGTATCAGTAATGTGTCGAATGTAAGAATGTAGTACTATAAAGGCCTCTCGCCCAGCTTGGGCGGGGGGCCTTTTGGGAGCTTGGTAATGAGGCCGTATCCACCACGTGGGGGTGTTTGTGTGCATGCTGCTGGTAGCTCGAAAGACGCATGACCTGGCTGTGAGGTCGCGTAGCAAGGGGGGTGACATCCGCCACCCTCGTATTGGTCGGTCGAGTCTTGTGGTGACACTCTGTCCCCTCATTTTGGTGTGTGCTTTGGGACTTTGCTTGATGCCCCGCCCGGCCTATGCCGACACACTCTCGGATCTACAGGCGAGGGTTGAGGCCAGCACGCGTGCCCTCAACGAGGCCACAGTGAAACTCGAGCAGGCACAGCGGGAGGTGGACGCGGGCCAGCATCAGATCGACGAGCTCAATGCCCGCCTCCAAGACTCGAGGGCACGCTTCTCTAAGAGCATGAGTGTTAGTTACAAGCTGCAGCAGGACTCTATGGGCCTGCTTGACCTCTTGGTCTCGTCGGATAGCCTTGAGGATGTCATCGAGTACGTGCAGTACTCCAATGCGATTTCGTACAGGAGCGAGCGAGAGATATCGGAGTTGCTGGAGGCGTCCAAGGAGCTTGCGGCCGCACAGAGCGATCTCGAGGCGAGGCGAGATGACGCCACGCAGGCGCGGCAGGACGCGGAGAACGCCCTCAACGAGGCGGAGGCCGCTCGAACGGCCGAGCAGAACGCCTACATGGCTAAGCAGGCGGCCTTGGCCGAGCAGGAGAAGGCCGCGCTCGAGGAGGCTGCGCGAGCCGGCACCGACGCCACGTTCCAGACCGAGAATGGAAATGACTCCCTCGTGAGGACTCCCACATCCGGTGCTGTCCCAGCTATCTTTGGCGTGAACTGGAACATGGACAGGGAGGAGTTTATATCCCACTGGGCCGCGCGCATCGATGCCTTTCTGAGTGGCTTCCCGCTTGCGGGCCATGGTCGTACCTTTGCGGAGGCTGCCTATGACCATGGCGTCGATCCTCGGCTCTCGCCAGCGATATCCAATGTAGAGAGTACCCGGGGCACGTACTGCTTTCTTCCCTATAACGCTTGGGGGTGGGGGCACGTGAGCTGGCCCGACTGGGATACGGCGATTCGCGCGCACATTGCGGGCCTTGCGGCGGGCTACGCACCCTATCTGACGGTCGCGACCGCAAATAAGTACTGTCCGCCCAACGCGGCCTACTGGTATGCGACCGTACTCTGGGGCATAGAGCATATTTAGCCCTGGATTCCCGCCTTCCTATTACGTGGCCTAGCCTCTGGCACGGCATCTTGCGATGATCGATCGGTTGCGTCTGGGGCCGGAAGCCCAGCCTCTGTTGTCTCGCCCATCGTCATAGCCTATGATTATGACGATGGACGAGGGGGATGGGGGCGGGATGGCCCTGATGAGGCAGACCGACAGGCGCACGGGCGTCGTCTGCGTGTACGAGGCCGAGGCGAGGTGGGACCCAAAGAGGAAGCAGTCGCGCTACGGCAGACGCAGGCTGGCGGGCCACGTGGACCCAAAGACCGGGGAGGTCGTGCCCAACAGGCCGACACGCGCGCCCGCGTCGTCCCCCGAGTCGCGCCGCGAGCTCCTCGGAGCGTGCGCGCTGCTCGACGCCGTGGCCGATGAGTCGGGGGTCACTG
>ERZ773263.318-NODE-318-length-35064-cov-3.357422_pt1 | contig 35064 bp, 32 predicted proteins | sample MGYA00511076_ERZ773263 | MGnify/ENA primary metagenome ERZ773263 (study PRJEB29015, sample SAMEA2738155) | human oral metagenome | biome: human oral; feature: human-associated habitat; material: saliva | place: China | collected 2195 ... | reverse complement strand
GTCAAGCCCGAAAACACCCCTTTTCGGACCGGAGCGTATACAAACTTCACACACCCCGCCTTAACTACACAATCCTCTTCCCCACCTGCATAAACGCCTCCCGAATATGTGCGCCATCCAACCCTGGACATTCCCCAGACCCAGACTCAGACACCCCACCCAAAAGCCTTTCTACTTCCGCCCCGAACGCCTCACTAGCGGAATTAAGCAATTCCTGTCCCTTATCGGTGATCACGGCGAAGACGCCACGGCCGTCATGGGGGCAGGTGTCCCGCAGAGACAGTCCTTTTGCCTCCAACCTCCCCAAAAGCCTGGTCACAGAGCTTTGGTTGAGTCCGATTTTCGCGGCGAGGTCGTTAACACGCAGTCCGCGCGTCGGGGATTCCGCCAGGTACATCAGCGCCCAGTATTCAGTCAGGCCCACGCCGTGGTGCGTGGTGAGCCATTTGCCCAGGCGGGCGTCGATAAGCGAGGCGAATACCGACACCTCGGCCCATTTCTTCTCCATGACCGACTACTCGTGCGCGGGCTCGCCGGTCATTTGATGGTCGGCGTGGTTGAGTGATTCGAACACCAGTCGGTTGAGGTGACCGTCGTCAACGCGGTAGATGACGCTACGCCCCACCCGGCGCGTCTGCACCAGGCCGCCGAGTCGCAGCTTGGCCAGATGCTGGCTGACCACGGTGCGCGCCACACCAGTGACCTCCACCAGTTCGGTGACGTTGCGTTCCCGTTCCGACAGTAGCCACAGGATATGCAGGCGCGTCGGCTCTGCCAGGAGTTTCAGCGTGCCGGTGGCGGAGTCGAAAATCCCAGATTCCGCATCAATATCATGGACGAACGATGGTTCGGTGGACTGGGGCTGGGCGCTCATAATGTAAAACTATACATCCTTCTCTACATGCACCGACGGCCACACATTCGCCGCCGCGATCAGGGCGAACCCGGCGATCAGCGCCAGCAGCAGCGACGTCCACCCCAACCCGAGCGTCGCGCCACACCATCCTGCCAGCGGATATGTGAGCATGTAGCACGCATGCGAGAGGGAAAACTGCGCGGCGAACACTGATCCAAGTTCATCGTCAGCAACGTTGCGGCGAATCACCTGCCCCATCGGGGTCGCGAGTGCGGACATCGACATCCCCAGCACAAACCACAGCGAGATGACCACGGGCCAGGTGGGCGCGGCGTCGATAAGCAGGAAAAACCCCAGCAAACCCGCAACAGCACCGCCCGCGCCGCCGAACAGCGTCACATGCAAACGCAGGTGCGGAATCAGCAGCGCCATCACAATCGACCCGGCCCCGCACGCACCGAGCAGCACCGCCACATCAGATTCGGAACGCCCCAGCTGCCCGCGCACCAGCACCACCGTGTTCACCAGCACCAGCGCCGTCGGCGCGGCCAGCGCAAGATTCAACGCCAGTACCCCGCGCAGCTCTGGAAGGCGCAGCATCATCACCATGCCTTCCCGCACACGCCGCGACACGCTTTCCCGCTTATCGACGCCCAGACTTCCCGAGCCTGCGATCATCGTCGCCGACCCCACGAAGCCCACCGCCGCAACGGCAAATACCTGGCCACGGGACACAAACGACAACAGCATCGCGGCCAACACGGGACTCAAAATCTGCTCAAGATCATAAGCAATGCGCGACAGCGACAAGGCCGAGGTGTACTCATTTTGGTTGTTGATGATGCGCGGAATCAGCGCCTGGAACGTGGGAGTAAACGTCGCGGCAGCCATCTGCAGAACAGCCACCGCCACGTACACCTGCGCCTCCGAGGTGATAAACGGCAAACTACACCCCACCGCTATGCGAATGACGTCGCTGCCCACCAGAACAGCCTTCACCGGGAAGCGAGCAAAAAAGGCCGACAACCACGGGCCCGCGCACACATAAATCAGAATCTTGATCGTGAGCGCCATCGACACCACCGCGCCCGCTATATCGAAGGCGAGAAGCCCAAGACCAACGTTTAATAGGCCCGTTGCCGTCAACGCCAGCACGTGGGCAGTGAAAAGACGCCGGTAGATGGGGTTTTTCAGCGGGGTGAGAAGGGTAGTTTTTGTTTCTTGTGAGGTGTGCGTCTGGGTACTTGATGTGTGTGATTGTGGCGTGTGCGTGGTCATCTGCGCCTCGGTTTCGCGGCTCGTGCGGTTTATATTGCTTATGTGCGTAAGTGTGCACGTATGTGATGATTGTAGGCTTACCTTCGATGTCGCACAAGGGGCGAGTGCATGGCGGTGGGTGGCGATCCCCCGAACTTTGCTGCACTTATGCCCGCCTTGCAAAGTGTGCTTATGCTCAAGCTCGAAAACACCCCATTTTGTGACCTGGAGATAAGCAAACTTTTATGCAAGCGTTTGCACTAACGGCGTTCAAGACCATTTCTAGCGCCGCACTCTACCAAACTGCCCACCCCTGCAAAGTGTGTATACCGTCAAGCCCGAAAACACCCCTTTTCGGACCGGAGCGTATACAAACTTCACACACCGTCTACCCCAGCAGCAGGTCACCGCAGTCGCGGGCGAGCCTTTCGAGGCGGGATTCTGTCATGGAGGCGATTTGGTCGATGATCACGCGCTGGCGCTGAGCGTCGGTGTCGGCGGAGATGTACCAGTCGCTAAACATGGGGTCGAGCGAACCCGGCGCGCCGAGCGTGAGGTAGTCATAGACTCGGTAAATACGGTCACGTTGCCGGTCTTGGCGTTTTTGGTGGAGCGGGTTGTCCATGACGTAGAGGACGGCAATTGTCTTGAGGAGTTGCACCTCGGCGGCAGCCTCAACTGGGACAACCAAATCCACTCCACCAGCGGCTTTGGTTGCTGCGATGGTTCCGCCGACATAGCGTCCAACAAGTTCGGATGTCATGGTTTTCAGGGCGGCGAGTGAACGGAAACTGCCATCGTAGTCGGCGGCGGCCGCAACGACGGGAAGTTGGCGGAGTCGTCCTGCGGCTTCGATGAGCAGGTCGGCGGAGCCACCGAAGGCGCGTTGCCCTTTTTCGGCAAGCGCGGCGAGTTCAACAAGATCCCACAGCACGCTAAGGCTGACGCGCCCGGAAAGTATGCCGTCCTCAACGTCGTGAACGGAATAGGCGATGTCGTCGGAGGCGTCCATGACCTGGGCTTCCACGCTGACACCCGCAGGCGCCGAAGAACCATCCAGTATCCAATCGAGTATGTGCTGATCTTCAACATAAGCCCCGTATTTCGTGCGCTCCACCCCGTCGGAACCAATTTTCGGCCAGGGGTATTTGCTGGCTGCTCGGAGCGCGGCGCGGGTGAGGTTGAGCCCGAAGGATTCGCCCTCGTCAGAGATGATTTTGGGTTCGAGGCGGCTGAGTATTCGCAGGGTTTGGGCGTTGCCTTCGAAGCCACCGCACTGGTCGGCAAGCGTGTTCAGGGCCACTTCCCCGTTGTGCCCGTAGGGCGGGTGCCCGATGTCGTGACTAAGTGCCGCGAGTTCGGCGAGGTCGGGGTCAACGCCGATGCCGCTGCCGATGCCACGCGCAATTTGGGCGACTTCGAGGGAGTGCGTGAGCCGTGTTCGGGGGGTATCGCCGTCGCGGGGGCCTACAACCTGGGTTTTGTCGGCGAGGCGTCGTAAAGCGGCGGAGTGGAGGACGCGGGCGCGGTCGCGGTTGAAGGCTCCCCGGCCGTCGGGGTTGTCGTGTTGGCTTTGTTTGAGTGGTTCGGGGTAGCGTCGCTCCACGTCTTTGTCCGTGTAGTGGCGCATTTAGGTGTCCTTTCTGCGGAGCGCGTCGTGGCGGGCTTTGCGGGAGGGCCGGAGAGTTTCGGCGAGGGTTCGGAGCTTGTTTTCCGCCCATTCGGCCCACCGCACATTGATGAGTCTGAGGTCAAGGACGACCAGGCCGGAGCATTCATGCAGGACTGTCCATAGCCATCGCTTGCCTATTTTACGGGTCGGCGCGTAGGGGGTCGGCGAGGGCCGCGCGTCCAGGCCCAGGCGGCGGGCGATGCTGGTGGCGCGGAGGCTGTGGTTGGGGTCGGTAATCACCAGCACCCGCCCCGGGTTGTGTTGGGCCACCGCGCTTATCGACGCCCAGCTGTCCGAGCCCTCCTCCACCGCAACGATGGCATCCTCCCGCACGCCACGTTCTATCAGGTAGCGCTTCCCGACGGCCGCCTCGGTAAACGCATCACCGGGAAGTTTCCCGCCGCAGGTGAATATCCTCTGCCCTGGTTGCCAGATTTCTGCCGCGTGGTCGAGGCGCGCCGCAAATTGCCGCGATGGGACGCCGTTGTATTGTGCCGTGCCGAGGATGAGCAGGGCGTCGATAAGCGAGGGATCATTGCGGACACGGCGGTCGGAGTAGCCGAGGACGCGCGCGGGGTAGCTGAGCACCACGAGCAGGAGAATCTTCATGCTAACAACGATATAATGTGGCAGTTATGAACCGACTTCGTCTTGTCGCTGCCAGTGCCCTTATCGCGTGCGCGCCGCTTGCCGTTGGTCCGTGGATCGCTGAACCGGTGGCGGTCGCGCAGGCCCCCACCACCTACACGGACGTGGTGACCGACAAGGCCGGGGTGCTGAGCGAAGCCGAGCGCGGCGAGCTGGTCGAGGAAATCCAGGGCGTGCAACGGAAAAAGCAGCTCAAAATCTACGTGGTATTCACCGAGGATTTCGGTGGTCTGAGCAGCGAGGAATGGGCCAAACAGGCGAAACAGCTCAACGACGGCAGTAACGTGCTGGTGTACGGCGTGGCGGTGAAAACCCGGGACTACGGGCTGGCCTACGGCGCGGACTGGAAAAGCGGCGACGTCAACGACATGAAGAAAGCCGCCTACAACAAGCTCGTGGAATCGGACTACTACGGGTCGGCAATGGCGCTGGTGAGGGAAGCGAATAGTTCTTCTGGGAATAATGCAGCGTGGCTCGGCGGCGGGGCTGCTGCCGTGGTGGCAACCGGTGCCGGGCTGGCGGCGTACTCCCGGCGCAAACGCACCAAGCAAACCGCCTCAATGACAGCTGATGCACGGGCCATCAACCCGAAAGACACTGGTAGTTTGATGGCGCTGCCGATTGACGTGCTGGAAAAGCTCTCGCAGGAGGAGCTGGTGTCCACGGATGAATCGATACGCAAGGCCCGCGCCGAGCTCGACCTGGCCACCGCAGAATTCGGAGCGGAACGCACCCGCAGCTTCGTGCGCGCGCTCAACCACTCCACCACTACCCTGCAACGCGCCTTCGGTATCCGCGCGCAACTCGATGACACCATCCCCGAATCCGAAGCTGAACGCCGCGCCATGTTGGTGGACATTGTGTCCAGCTGCGGGCAGGCCGACGACGCCCTGGATGCCGAGGCCGAGAACTTTGCCGCACTCCGCGACGTGCTGATCAACGCCGACGGCAACCTGGCCAAGCTCACCCAAACCATGGTTGACCTGCGCGGACGACTCCCCCAGGCTGAGCAAACCTTGGATCGCCTGCGGGGCGAGCACCCGGCGAGCATGCTCACCAGCATCGCCGACAACACCCAGTTAGCTTCAGAGCATTTGGAGCACGCCGACACCGCGCTGAACGACGCCCGCGCACTCACCGCCCAGCCCGCAGGCCAGCAAGGCGGACTCGTCGAAGCCCTCCAAGCCGCCGAAAAATCCACCCACGAAGCCGACAAGCTGCTGGCGGGCATCGAACACGCCGAGGAGAACATCCGCATGGCGCAGTCCAACCTGTCCGCGCTGGTCACGGAGGTGGAGCAGGAAATTGCTGAGGCTGGGTCGTTGCGGACGCGCGGGCAGGAACAAGGAACCCAGGCCGACTGGGCCTCACTTGACGACGCCGTGACCGCAGCCCAGGCCGCATTATCGACGGCGCGGGATAAAGGTGGGGACGATCCGCTTGGGGCCTACACCGCTCTTGCTGATGCGGATGCCGTGTTGGACGTTCAGCTAGATAACGTGCGCGAATCCTCCGCCAGCCAGGAACGACGCCTGCAGATCCTGGACAACACCATGGCGGCGGCGCAATCGCGTCTTACCGCTGCTGAGGACCTGATTTCCACGCGCGGGCGGGTTATCGGATCGGCGGCGCGCACCCAGCTTGCCGAGGCGCAACGACGCTTCGCTTCCGCGCAAAACCAGCGCACGCGTGATACTGGTGCTGCCGTGGCTGATGCTCAGGCAGCCTCCCAGGCTGCGCAAAACGCCCTGAACTATGCGGAAAACGACATTCGCGACTACCAAAACCGCCAGCGCGGTAGTGGTTCCGGCTCCGGTGGGGCTGGGTCGTTTATTGCGGGCATGGTGGTTAATGAGATTCTGAACGGCGGCCACCGTGGCTACGGCGGCGGGTTCGGAGGCGGATTTGGTGGCTTTGGGGGCGGGTTTGGTGGAGGCTTCGGTGGGGGCGGCTTCTCTGGTGGAGGCGGCTTCGGTGGAAGTAGTGGCAGCGGAGGTGGGTTTACTGGCGGGAAGTTTTAGGGGTTAATGTATCCTTTAGCGACTCTTCGCGAATTGGAATACCTAGCGTTCCCGCTCCCAAATAGGTGGAATACAATCAAACACAGACAAGAACATCAGCTTCTTAACGCAGATCCTCATATAGTTTCCATATGGGCCATTCGCGGAAATTATGCTGTTCAGGTTGACTCAACTTCCCGAACAAAAAATCTGCCCCATCTATGTCTTCAAGCAAAATTGCACATGCAAGTCGATTCGGCATAGACATCGAAAGATCTAACATTAATTCACGAATTTGCATTTTAATTTCTTTATTAAAACCATTCTGGCGCTTTATAATTTGCCAACGATTTATTAAATAATCAAACTCCTCACCCGATTCTAGGATAAGCCACTCGTTCAACTCGAAAGCAGATGCCAAAAACGCTTCTTTACGCGATGGTACCAAATCGGCGCTACTAATTAGACGTAATATCATCATCGTCGCAAGATGGAATGTATCTCTATACTTTTTAATATTATCGTAATATTTAGAAATATTTTCCAACGGAAGATTAATAACATAAGGAAATATATCGGCATCGATTATGTCGAAAGGTGTGACAAAATAACATACATCTTCTTCCTCAGAAGCAGCAACAAAATGCTGGGGAGATTTCTCACTAAAAAGGCTAACACGATGCGCTTTACTTCGATTTGATTCGTCAGGTATCAAAATCATTTCGATAACCCACTTTCCGATAGCCTGACGGTATCGCATAATCTGGCTATATGAAGACGAGTAAAGTTCATTCCCGACAGTCAAAGAATAGAGTCGAGAAAGGTCATCATGTTGTTTCTTAGTAATCGATTCGAGATCAATTAGATCTAGGTTCCGCACACCCAAATCAGATAGTATAAAAGCAAGTTTTTCCAAATAATTTAGGTATTCGTAAATTTTATTTTTCTTATTTACTCTACCCATTTGATATTTTTGAACTTTGCCATCAATATTGAGATTACCATCATTAATAAATGACATATAAAATCGCAAATCATTCAGACAACACCCCAAACTACTTTGAAGCATCAAATTTAAATTGAGAGGTTCATTTTTCACAGGATCTTTGATTAAGAACCACAATCCTTTACTTAATTTTATCTCAACGTTTTCATCATCAATTCGTCTACGATAAAATTTATTAAAGGTGACGTCACCACTAGAAATACTATGTTCCATCTCATGATAGCAATACTCCGCAGGAGTAATTTCAATTTCCATATCAATAGGAACTGAATTTCCATCTGGAAGCTTAACTTCTAGAGAGTAATCATCTTCTAACCTATTAAGAACTTGGGGCTTCGACAAGTCAATTTTTTCAGGAGAGCGCAGGAAAAACTCATCTGTTGATACATACTCCGCCGCAGCACTTGCCGCAGTATTTTCTCTCGTAGTCTCGAATGAATATTTGACAATTCTTTCAATATCTTCTCGCGCAGTTGGACACGCTTTTAGCCTGATGGAGGCTGTCTTTTGTTTTTCGGGAATACTCCGTAATATAGAATGAATTTTAAAAGGACTTAAATTACAGTAATATGCTTTTCTATTTTGTAGATCATTATCCATTGCAACAACAAAAAACAGCACACCAGAGTGATTTAAATAAGCAGAAAGATATTCTCTCCTTATACTAAATTTCTTACCCTTAAATTTTCCTGTAGTTCCTTTTATTTGAACAAAAACTTGTCCCGAATGGGTTCCAACATTTTCACTATCAGAGATGTTATGGATATCAATACGACCATCGGTAAAAGGTGTTTTATCGTTTGAGTCAATGTACGGAACAAGATGAGGACATCTTGAAATAAGGTCAGATATATAATTAACTGCGGCTTGTTCAATTTTTCTAGTTACTGGCTTTGCCATAGATTTCACATCCTATAAATTACTAGAAACTTTCGAGAATAATTTTCATTAAGTGGGAATTATATTTTCTATAATGTCATATATTATTCGACTATCTTCAGTGCGTAAAGATCGAAAAGGTGGGAAACTATTTTTTGTTCGTCTCCGCCAAAATCAACACCGTATGCAGCTTCAACCGCTCTATCCAATTTTTGGTGAGCCTTGACCAGAGATGGATACAGGAACTCATTATCAGGATCATAGAGATCCGCTAGGGTCGATCCTTCATATTGAGTGCGTGCATCAAGGATAGCTTGCGCGCATTCCTCAATTCGCTTTCGTTGAAAATCAGTAGCATCAGGCCATACAAAGTTATTATATACAATAGTATTGCCATAGCTATAGTCGGACTTTAGACGCCCTGAAACAACACGAGCCCAGGCATTGTGAAAAAGTGAAGTAAATACACCAAAAACGTAAAGCGATCCCGACGAAATAAAGTGTAGCTTATTGCCAGGTATCATTCCATCTTCTACAAAGCCAACAGGAATATATTTGCGCCGCTCAGACGAAACCACAGGAATGCCAATATATGCCTCGTCCTTAAACTTAGAGGTCGGACGTAGAAGATGTGGTCTATCTGCAAGCTTGTAAGCATCGCCTGTTGGCGTCTGTGCTAAGCGCCATTCCCGACATGCTTCTACTCGCTCACGTATTTTGGGAACTTTCTTCAGCTCAGGCGCGGTGATTTCAGGTAGCCATAAGCAGTAACGATCATCACCGTTGATGAATTCTTCTCCCATCGAAAACTTTCGAATCCATCGTTCAGCTTGAGGTTCTTCAGAAAGTAGTGTCTCCTTGTCCTCTTTGGAAAGAAGAAGATGACCACCATCAGCAGCTTTGTATCCTTGTGCCATAATCGGTACATCACACAGCGGCTTAGACCTCCGCTCTAGGAACACGCTGACTGCATCAGCAAGATACCCATTAAGCTGCTTGACCTGTTCTTTTTCAACTGCGCCCTTGGGATAGTTCCAGGCAAACTTTTCGGCTCGTTCGACATACGAAAATCCAACGATTACGCAATATACGTGGGCTTGGTCTGCGGATTCGTTGGACCAGGTAAAGGTGCGATGGGCAAAGTTGATGTGTATGCCCATCTCAAATAAAGGTTTCCATAGTGGGGTGACCTGTTGCCCTTGGCAGATTGAGTTGGTGGAAACGAACGCAGCCTCGGCGGTCGTGCCTTGCATGTAATTGGCAGCAACACGGTACCAACAGGCAACATAGTCAAGCACTCCCCCAGGCTTGCCGAATATTGCTAGCCTGTCTTCTTTTTGTTCTTTACCCAGACGGGAGTATCCCAGGAACGGTGGGTTACCAATCACGTAGGAACATTTCTTCGCAGGGAGGACATCGTTCCAGTCGAATCGCAGTGCATTGCCCTGATGAATATGTGCAGCATCGTGCAGAGGCAAGTCCTCAATGTTGCGTGTAATGATCATCTCGGCTTCGCGGTTCGCCTGCAGCTGGGCAATCCACAGTGCGGTGGAGGCTACAGATACGGCAAAGTCGTTAATCTCCAGGCCAAAGAACTGATCGAGGGAAATCTTGAGTGGTGAGGCGTTAATGTCATCAAAACCAAGGCTGGTCTGATCATCAGCCAAGACAGACAGAACCTTGTTTTCGAGGCGTCGTAAAGAAATATACGTTTCAGTGAGGAAGTTGCCGGAACCGCACGCCGGATCAAAAAACGTGAGGCTAGCCAGTTTGTCGTGGAACTGGTTAAGGTTCCGCTTGCGTTTTGCCTTAGTTATACCCGGTTCCTCCAGAATGTCCTCCAACTCTGCTTTGAGGGAGTCCAAGAAAAGGGGGTCAATGACCTTGTGGATGTTATCTGGGGACGTGTAGTGCATGCCGCCATGGGCACGGGTTTCCGGGTTCAGCGTTGATTCAAATACGCCACCAAAGATCGTGGGCGAGATTGAGGACCAGTTGGTATTCTGGCTCACCTCGTCAAGCAAAACAGTCTTGATTTCATCGGTAAAGTGCGGGATGACTTCTTCCTGCGCGAACAAACCACCGTTGACGTATGGGAAGCGAAGAAGATCTTGCGCGCTATAAGGATCACGCTGATCAACCGGAGTGTTGAGGGCCTGGAAGAGTTCTTGTAGTGCGCTCCGAATGTGAGGAGCAGGAATGTCTTTAAGGTAGTTATAGAACGCGTCTTTTTCAAAAAGTTCTGCATCCTCGGCAAAGAGACAGAACACAAGCCGAACGCACAACACATTGAGCGAATGCTGGCTCTCTGACGAATCTGGGTCAATGTACTGTTGGCGCAACAATGAGTACAATCGGCCGATCAGGGTACCAGCCGTGATGGAGACTTTCTCCTCACGCTTAATACGGGCGCGCTGAGGGTCTATCAGGAAATCAAGCAAGTACAGCTGATCGGGGAGCTCCGAGAGGGTGAACTCAATGTAGTCGGATTCTGGATTTTCCTTATTCAGATTGTGAATGCGGAAAATATTGAAGTCGCAGACAATAATGTAGTCGGGGCGCTGCGAGTTCGGAAGCGTGTTGGCGTAGTTACGTGCCTGCTCGAAGGGAGTAACCATTACTCCTTGGCGTTCTTCTGGCTTATCCAGGTCAACGCCAAGTGATTTCTGCTCAATGATGGTCTTCGCATCGGCAATGGTCACATCAATAAATCCACGCCGCGATGTTCGCTGTTCAAAGAGCACATTCGTGGTCACATCTTCCATACCCACAACATCTCTGAGTAGTTCTAGCCAGAAAGACGGAGTGTCACCTTTTTCATACCCGCGACCAGCCCATTTTTTGGAAAATGACCTGGCTGCCGCTTTGCGGCCAGCAGGCTTTGTGGTGGCACTTGTGCCAGAAGTCAGACCCATGAAAAAGATTCTAGTAACAAGCTAGTAATTCACAGAAGTTCAGGGGATTAGTCCCCTACCCCCTCATCTCCCTCTGCGGCATATCCACAAGCACGCAGCACCAGGTCAAAAACACCACGTCTATCAGCGGCAGCTCGTCACCCGAGTCCAACCGCGCCAAAGAAACAACCAACTCCCGAGCCCCAGCCTCAACATGAGCCACCTCCACATCACCACGCATAATCACCCTCCCCTTGCGCCACGGCGATACTCGTCGTAGCTCATACTCCCGCCCGGCGCAATCCCCCACCAGCGTTGATACCGTGAAACCGGGTTGGGTAAAGGTGAACACCTCCCCACCAGACGTGGTTCCGCGGCAGCGGAAGCGCACGGTGCGGGTGAGGCGTTCGATGAGCAGGCTTTCCTGGTCGCCGATGTAGATCACGTCGGAAAGCACGTGCGCGAGCTGCGCCCCGCTACCCCCTGCCCCGGCCTCACCAACACCATCGGCCCCAACACCACCCAAACCAACATCCCCCACACCAGAATCACCACCGCAACCCTGTGCACCTGCGGCGGCGGTCGCGGCGTCGAGAAGCGTGTTTCCGCGCCACACCAACTGCTGAGAGTCCATTTAGATGAAGAAGTACCAGATGATAAACGGGGTCATGGCGGCCAGGGTCATGGTGAGAACCCAGGTGGTGCTCACCAGTTTTTCCTCCAGCGTGAGGCGCGCGATCCAGGCGACAAAGGCGGCTTCGACGGGCGTGAGCTGGGCGTCGGGCTCCATTTCCACGATGACGTGCCGCACGCCGTGGTTGGCACCGCTGAACTGGCCAAGTTTGGTGCCGTCCTGGTCCTCGATAACCCAGTCGGATTTCGCCTCGTTCACCATGCACAGAGAGCGCTGCCCCAGGTCAAGCATGATTTCGTCGGAGCGGCTGAAGCGCTGCTTGTTGGGGTGGGCGCTAAACGACGCCCCGTTCGGCCGGTCCGCTTTCGCCCCACCCTTGCCGTTAAACACCAGGTCGATTTTCTCCGGCGAATCGCCCTCTAGGGTGGCGAACTGCACGTCGGGTGAGGCGGAGGTGTCGTACACGAAGGTGGCGATGACCTCCCCCTCCAGGTCGCCCAGGTGCAGTTTCATGGACGTGACTTTGCCTTGGGAGTCACGGGCACCCCACACAAGGTTCTCCATTGCGACAATTCCCCTTCTTTTCTTGCAGCCGGTTTTTTAGCAGCCGATCAGGCGTTGCGCGAGGTAAGCCTGCAGCTCCGACAGCGAAATACGTTCCTGTGCCATAGTATCGCGCTCGCGTACGGTCACGGCATTGTCTTCGAGGGTGTCAAAGTCCACAGTCACACAGAATGGGGTGCCGATCTCATCCTGACGACGGTACCTACGCCCAATCGCCCCCGACGTGTCATAGTCAACACTCCAGAATTGCCGCAACTCCGCCGCCACTTTCTCCGCCACCGGCGTCAGCGTTTCCTTCTTGCTCAGCGGCAGCACTGCCACCTTCACCGGGGCCAGGCGGCGATCCAGCTTCAGCACCACACGCTTATCGACGCCCCCCTTCGCATTCGGCGCTTCATCCTCATGGTAGGCATCCACCAGGAACGCCATCAGGGAGCGACCCAGGCCCGCAGCCGGTTCGATCACATACGGAATCCAGCGCTCATTGGAATCCTGATCAAAATACGACAAATCCTCGCCCGAACCCTTCGCATGGGTGGACAAATCAAAATCGGTGCGGTTAGCGATACCCTCCAGCTCGCCCCACTGGCCATTAGCAAAATGGAAGGCATACTCAATATCCACAGTGCGCTTAGAGTAGTGCGACAGCTTCTCTTGCGGGTGCTCGTACAAACGCAGATTATCTGGGTTAATACCCAAATCCACGTACCAGTTGAAGCGCTGGTCAATCCAGTACTGGTGCCACTCCTCATCCGTGCCAGGCTTGACGAAAAACTCCATTTCCATCTGCTCAAACTCGCGGGTGCGGAAAATGAAGTTACCCGGGGTGATCTCGTTGCGGAAAGACTTGCCAATCTGCGCAATGCCAAACGGCGGCTTCATGCGAGCCGTGGTCATCACGTTCTTGAAGTTGACGAAAATCCCCTGCGCCGTCTCCGGGCGGAGATAATGCAGGCCCTCCTCATCATCCACTGGACCGAGGAAGGTTTTCAGCATGCCGGAAAACTCCTTCGGCTCCGTCCAGTTGCCTGGCTGGCCCGTCTCAGGGTCGTTGATATCCGCAAGACCATTTGCCGGCGGGTGGCCATGCTTCTCCTCATACGCTTCCAGCAAATGATCAGCGCGGTACCGCTTGTGCGTGTGCAGCGATTCCACCAGCGGATCCGTGAACACCTCCAAGTGGCCGGAACTCACCCACACCTGGCGAGGCAAAATCACCGAAGAATCAAGGCCAACCACATCCGCCCGCGACGTAACCATGGCACGCCACCACTGCTTCTTGATGTTCTCCTTCAACTCCACACCGAGCGGGCCGTAGTCCCAGGCCGAACGGGTGCCGCCATAGATCTCACCACAGGGGTAGACCAAACCACGCCGTTTACACAGGTTCACCACGGTCTCAATCACGGATTGGTTAGCCACGAGACTTAAACTCCTCAAACAAAATCTTGCGCTGCTCTTGCGTTACTCTTGCGGTGATGCTCGACACCTTGACGAGCACATACCTCTGCACAAGTGTAGCCCACCAGCCCGAGAGGCAATTGCGCAGGTCCACGGGTAAGAAACGTCACAGTTCAGTTGGGGTGTTCCTTAAACCTTTCCATTAATTTTTTTTAATGGATATGATGCTACATAAAGTGCAGATACTGAGGTGCTGGCCTGCACATGCTGTGCGCCCTGAAGAGTTGGTTATTTATCGTGGTGAGAAGGATCTGGAATGGTTACTAAGAGCGAAACGGCAGTACCCAAGCTCGGTGCACGCAACACCCGGCAACGAACCGCAGTGGTCAGCGTCCTTCGCGACATGGACTACTTCGCCTCAGCCAAAAAAATCCACGAAGAACTCACCCGGCGCGATTACAAAGTCGGCCTGACCACCGTGTACCGCACACTGCAATCCCTGTCCGACATTGATGCCGTGGACGTGCTGCACATGTCCAGTGGGGAATCCCTCTACCGCGCCTGCGCCACGGAAACCCACCACCATCACCTTGTGTGCACCGAATGCGGTCGAACCGTGGAAATTGACGGTGGTCCTGTCGAACGCTGGGCCCGCGAAGTAGCCCACAAGCACGGATTCACACTCACTGGCCACACCGCCGAGGTGTTCGGGCTCTGCAACGAATGCCGGCCGGTGGAGGGGTAGGTTGTTACTTTTGGGGTTTGGGCGGGTACTCCTGGCCTGGGTTTTACCGTAATTACACCGTTCGGGTGGGAATTGGTGTAGTTATGATCTGATCTTGCTGGAAAACCCCAGTTCACAGAAGTATCACAGAACATAACTACACCGTTTTCGCGAGAAGGGTGTAAAAATGTTCTGCCCTGCACAATGTGCTTATGCCCAAGCACGAAAACCGGCGATTTTTGAGCTTGGGCATAAGCAAACTTTCATGCAAACAATTGCACTAACGTTGTTCAACGAGCATCAGGATTGCAACGACGCACCAGGTGCGGCATCGCGGTCCCAGGTGAGGGAGGGAGTTCGTTGACTGGATTCTCGTCAATGCCTGGGAGGTGGCATCGTTCTATCGCTGCAACTGCCTCGTTGTAGGGAAAATCTTGAGGAAGTTCCTTCGTCGCTGTATTGGCGATTCTCTGGAAATGCCGTTGGGCATCCTGCTGGGAGCTGTACCGATGCACTTGTTCATAGTGCGCAATGAGCCACACCTCAAAACAAGGCCGAGATACGATCCCATACCAGGGCTGCTGCGAGGACGAGGCTTCCTGGCAGGCAGCAAGAAAGCCTGAGCGGTCCATCCCGTCCTCATCAACGACAATCCATACCTCTGAATAACCTGAAGTATCGCCCCTTGGGTTCTCTAGCTCGCGTACAAGCGTCTCTGGCTCACCATTGATCATTTTCACTTTGATGTGAGTGTTGTCCAGGCAAGCACGCCTCTTGAGTTCTTCAAGATAAGTTTTTTCAGTAACCCGCCCGTTAGTTACCAGTAGGATGGTTTGCCGAGGTTGACGGGTTTTTCTGGAGCGCTGACGTCTGGCCATTTTATTTTCTACTACCCTCTTGCTCAGCAATGAACGTGACAAGAAGACTGTCATCAATGTCAGGCACCGCTCCGAACTGCCCAGCCATGTACCGACGTTCACTGTTATTGCCCTTGCGGTTATCAAAATCGTCCAGGGAGTAAAGTTCAGCTACTCCACAGTCGTTTTTACCCACAAACCAGACGTTCCTGGGTTCAAGAAGTCTGGTTGGTGCATTTCCTAGCAGCGAGACATCGTGCGTGGTGAAAATGAGCTGTGCACCACGGCTATTGAGCTGCGGATTGAGGAACAGCTCTACTATGTAGCGCACCAACTCGGGGTGCAAGCTTGCATCAAGTTCGTCAACCAGGAGGACCGCTCCCCTACGCAACGCATCGAGTGCATGCCACGCGGTAGTGAGCCACACAATAGTGCCGGCACTTTGCTGTTTGACTGATAGTTCAAACTCTTCTCCACCTTCAGCACGGTGTACAAAAACGATGGCATCGCGAAGTTGCGGCACGGCGTCGTCAGGCATGCCCTCGTCACCATCGGTGAGTGCCTGCATGATTCTCCGCACTCTCTCCTGCACCTTTGCCGGGATTTTCTCTTCTCGCACCTCAATACGTTCGACGCCCAGATCAGCGCTCTTCACCAAAGCTTTCACTAGGTCAATCTGGGTTTCTGATCCGGCGATCATCTCCATCATGACCCGCTTCAGCACTTCCTCATCGTGGCGTTCCCTAAAGGAAATATGCTCTATCCCAATCCCCGCCACAAGTGCACGCGCGATGGGCGCCAATGCGGAATGCCCATACCGGTGCGCAGTAGCGAGAAATAGCATCTTGCTGGTGGTAATGCGCTTAACTTCCGCAGTTGGACCAGTAAGGGATTTACCTTTTACAAAGGTCATCTCCGCATCGGGACTATCCTGTTCGCGCATAAAAAGCACGCGTGGCGCGCTTTTGGGATACGAGGTGAGCGTTTCGCGAGCGATCCCCCAAGATGCCACGCTGACGCTATAACGAAATAACACCTCTTCAGCAACAAACTCCACCTCATAGTCGGTGGTGGGTTTATCGCTGTGGCGAGAATGGCTTGGCTGATAGATGCTGCGATCACCAGGTGTACGCACTGCTGTTGAAAGCGCATACATAGCATCAAGAAGTGTGGTTTTCCCAGCAGCGTTGGGACCGTACACTGCAGCCACACGTTCAGTGGCATCAATCCAGGTCTGCCCCTTACGTGGAACGGTGGTTTTTAACGCCACAGAAGCTAGGCTCAGCTCCACTTCATCTGCGAAGCTACGGAAGTTTCGGACTGTGAATGAGAGCAACACAGGTTCCATAATACCCAAGAACCGCTATTTTCGGAAAAAAATTCCTGAAATGACGTGATATGGAGATATGCCCAGCCGACACGAGGGGTTAACCAGCTAAGCATCCATGTGGGTCTTTACCCCCCTCTCTATCGCGTGATCAGCAACTGGAAAGTGTGCTTATGCTCAAGCACGAAACTGCCCTGTTGTGCGGCCTGGAGATAAGCAAACTTTCATGCTTGTCATGTAGGTCCACCAACATGCCGCCAGCCCCACGCAAAGTTTGTATACGCTCAAGCCCGAAAACACCCCATTGCCGCACCTGACGGTATACAAACTTTGCACAACCCGAACGGCTATCCCACTATCCCAGCGCCACCCCGAAGAGGTTGCCCAGCCCATAGGTAATCCCCGCGGCCCCCAGGCCAATCGCGAGTTGTCGCAGTGCTCGGAGTCCAGGCGAGGTGCCCGACAGCACGCCCACGATACCGCCGGTGCACATCAGCGCAATGCCAACGAGCACGCAGGCCAGCACAGCGGCCACCACGGAGCTGGCACCAAAAATGAAGGGCAGGATGGGAATCAGCGCCCCAGAGGCAAAGAAGAGGAAACTGGACAGTGCCGCCGACCAGCCACTTCCCACAACTTCAGCGTTTGCGTGGGGGGCCGCCCCCACTGGTGCACCACCTGAAACACTCCCCAAGCCCGAACCAACACCTGACCCCCGCACGCTAGACAGCACCTCCCGCGCATGCGCCTCGGCGGCATCGGGATCCATGCCGCGGGCGCGGTACACCAGGGCGAGTTCGTTGGCATTGATGTCCAGTTTGGGCAGCGCTCCGTCGGTGTCGGGGCTGGGCGCGGAGGCTTCGAGGAGTTCCCTTTGGGAGCACACGGACACGTATTCGCCAGCGCCCATGGACAGCGCCCCGGCGAGCAGCCCGGAAATGCCGGTGAGCAGCACATAACTGGTGTCTACACCCGATCCGACCACGCCTAGCACCAGAGCCAGGTTGGATACCAAGCCGTCGTTGGCGCCGAACACAGCGGCGCGGAAGTTGCCGGACATTTTCTCCCGGCTTTTCGCAGCGAGTCCGCGCACCACTTCGGCGTGGATGCGCTCGTCGGCGGTCATCTGGTCGGTGGCGTCATCGTCTTTTTCGTAGGGGGTGCGCGCCTCAGCGGATTGCATCAGTGCCAGGGTGAACACGGAGCCGAATCGTTTGGCTAAAAACCCCATGAGCAGGGTGGAGTAGTCGGGCCTGCGTGGCATGCCCACGTGGTCGCCAAGGAGGGTTCGCCAATGTTCTTCGTGGCGGGCCTCGGCCTCGGCGATGCCCAGCAGAATTTCACGTTCCTCACCCTGCTTTTTCAGGGCGAGTTCACGGTAGACGGCAGCTTCGGCGCGTTCGTTGGCCAGGTAGCGCTGCCAGCGTTTGATTTGCTTGCGGGTTGGTGCGGTCGGCGTTGCTGCGGAGGATGCTGTCATCTATTTCACCCCACCGAATCGGCGGTCGCGCCGCGCGTATTCCAACACTGCGGCGTAGAGGTCGTCGGGGGTGAAGTCGGGGAAGAGTTTGTCCTGGTACACCATTTCGGCGTAGGCCGATTGCCAGAGCAGGAAGTTGGAGGTGCGTTTCTCGCCGGAGGGGCGCAGGAACAGGTCAACGTCGGGCATGTCGGGCTCGTCGAGAAAATCAGCGAAGTTTTTTTCGTTGATGTCCTCGGGTCGGAGTTTCCCCTCGGCGACGAGGGCGGCGATGCTGCGGGCGGCGTCGACAATTTCGGCGCGGCCACCGTAGTTGACGCACATGGCGAGCGTCATGGCGGTGTTGTCCTTGGTGAGTTCCTCGGCGGTCTCTAGCTCGCGGATCACACTGCGCCACAGGCGGGGACGCCCCACCCAGCGGATACGCACGCCTTTATCGTGCAGGCCGTCACGTTGGCGCCGGAGCACGTCGCGGTTGAACCCCATGAGGAAGCGCACCTCCCCCACGCTGCGCCGCCAGTTTTCCGTGGAGAAAGCGTAGGCGGAGAGGTAGGGGATGCCGAGTTCGAGGCAGGCGTCGACAATGCTGAGCAGCACCGCCTCGCCGCGTTTGTGTCCTTCCGTGCGCGGCAGCCCGCGTTCCTGCGCCCAGCGGCCGTTGCCGTCCATGACCAGGGCGACGTGCGTGGGCAGAAACTCATCGGGCACCGCAGGGGTGGTTGAGAAGACAGTCACCCCCCTATTGTGCCACCACCGTCGACAAAATCCAGAGCCTGCACTTTACGCTCCATGTGCCATTGCACATGCGCCCGGGTCATCTGGTGTACGTGATGTGACACGTCATCGAAAAAACCATCGCCCGCGCTTATCGACGCCTCCCGCGCGGCGTCCACAGCCCGCCACTGGTTGTGCGCCAACCACCACATCACCCGCAGCGCCTCCGGGGGCGGGGTGGCGGATCCCGGCGGACGGCATTCCGTGCAGACCGCTCCCCCAGCCTCCGGGTGGAAAGCGCGATGCGGGCCGGGTTTGCCGCACTGCGCGCAGTTGAACAAGCTGGGTGCCCAGCCAGCGTGGTCCATGGCTTGCAGTAAGAAAGCATCCAATACCAGGGTGGGGTCTGGGTGCTGTTGGATGCGGCGGAGGGTAGTGAGCAGGGCGTCGTAAAGAAACGGGTCTTCGCCGTTTTCCGCGACGGCCAGGCGTTCGGCAGCCTCCAGAGCGGCGCAGGCGGTGGTGTAGCGCGAATAATCCTCAATGATGCCGGCCCCGAAGTAGGAGACGGTATCGGCGGCGGTGATGTTCGCAAGCGCGCGACCTGGGTAGAGCAGCACATCCAACTCCACAAACAACTGCACGCGGGAGCCAAACCTGCTTTTGGAACGCCGAACCCCCTTTGCCACGCCGCGCACCAGACCGTGGCCTCGGGTGAGCAGCACAACAATGCGGTCGGCCTCCGCGAAATCGTAGGAGCGCACCACCACGGCGCGTTCCCGGTAATTCTCCCTAGCCACTTAAAAACCCAGACGTCCCAACGCCTTCGGGTCGGACTGCCAGTTTTTCAGCACTTTAATGCGCAGGTCCAGGTAAATATTCTGGTTCAGCAGCTTAATAATCTCCAGGCGGGCACGGTGCACGATGCCGCTGAGCCGACGGCCGTCTTTACCCGCAATGATGCTCTTCTGGCCAGGGCGCTCCACGTACAGCACCGCATGCACATTCAGCACGCCCTCGCGATCCTGGTCAGGCAGCACCTCGTCAATCTCCACCGCCACCGAGTGCGGCAGCTCGTGCTTCAGGCCCGACAGCGCAGCCTCGCGGATCAGCTCCGCCATGCGGGTATTCACATCATCATCCGTGACGTGATCATCCGGGTAGAACTTCGGCCCCTCCGGCAGCAGCGACACAATCACATCCAGCAACACATCCACCTGTTCCCCGCTCACCGCTGAAACGGGAACCACCTCGCATTCCCCGCCCAGCAGTTCATGCACCGCCATCAGCTGCTCCGCCACCCGATCACGCGACACTTTATCCACCTTGGTCACCACACCCAGCAGCGTGGTCTTGGGCGCGACCCGGCGCACGGCCTCCACAATCCAGCGGTCGCCGGGACCGATCTTCTCATCAGCAGGAACGGTCACCCCGATCACGTCCACATCGGCGTAGGTGTCTTTGACCACCTCGTTCAGGCGTTCACCCAGCAGCGTGCGGGGACGGTGCAGGCCGGGGGTATCCACCACGATCACCTGCGCATCCTCGCGGTGCACAATGCCCCGGATGGGGTGGCGGGTGGTTTCCGGCTGGTCGGCCGTGATGGCGATCTTCTGCCCCACCAGCGCATTCGTCAGCGTTGACTTGCCGGTGTTGGGGCGACCAACAAAACTGACAAAACCTGACCTGAAACCCTCCGGGGTGTCAGAAAACATGGGGACTCCTTTAATGTTCGAGTGGATCGGCGGGCTGCTGGACGTCGATAAGCACTGAGGTTACCCGCATACGGCCGCGACGGTCACGCTGGCCCTCCGCCGTTAAGCGCAGGCCCGAATGCTCCACCGTTACCCCCGGTAGCGGAACCCTGCCCAGGGCGTACGCCAACAGGCCACCGACGGTGTCCACCTGATCCAGGGTTTCGTCGCTGAACACCAGATCCTCATCCAGCATCTCATCCACCAGATCGTGCAGGTCATCCAAGCTTAAGCGCGAGACCACGCGGAAAGTTCGGGGACCGATCTGCTCAATCGGGGCGACCTCCGCGTCGTCGTACTCGTCGGCGATCTCACCAACGATTTCCTCCAAAATATCCTCAATGGAAATAAGCCCAGCGATGCCGCCGTACTCATCCACCAGCATCGCAATGTGGAAACGCTCACGCTGCATCTGCTCCAGCAGATCATCAAGCTTCTTCGAATCCGGCACAAACGTGGCGGGCCGCATCACCTCCGACACAGACACCCCACGGCCAGCATCCGTCTTGTGATACGTCTTCTGCACCACATCCTTCAAATACACCACCCCCACAATGTCATCCACATTCTCCCCCACCACCGGAATGCGGGAATGCCCCGAGCGCACACACAACGCTGTGGCCTGGCCAGCGGTTTTATCCGCCTCAATCCACACCATTTCCGGGCGCGGCACCATCACCGAGCGCGCCGTCGTGTCACTCAAATCAAGGATTGACTGGATCATCCGGCGCTCATCCACCTCCACCACGCCGCGCTCCTGGGCAAAATCCACCATCTCCAGCAGCGCCACCTCAGAGGTGTATGGGCCGCCCTGAAACGGCTCGCCCGGGACCAACTTATTCCCTACCCACACCAGTGCATTCGCCGCCGGGCCCAACAGCCACGCCACTGTGGACAAGGCCAACGCTGAATTCCTGGCCACCACATAGGGGTTCCGGCGGGCCAGCGTGCGCGAGGAAATGCCAATAATCGTGTACATCACCAGCGTCACCCCCGCGATCGCCGCAACCATTGCCCACAGCCTGGACGAAATCAGCTTCAGGGCCAACGCGCCCGTCAACACCGCCGCCGTCACATCCAGCAAGCGGCTGAGCAGCACCAACAAGTTAATGTGCTCCGACTTGCGGTCCAACACCGCCAGCAGGCGCTGCGCGCCCGGCACATTTTCCTTCGCATCCTCCTCCACCTGGGCGCGAGAAATCATGGCCACGGCTGTTTCCACGGCATTCAACACGCCAGCGGACAACAGCGCGGCCACGGCGCCAACGCCCATCACAAAGGATTCCATCTAGTGCCCGTCAGCTCCTGGGGCGTCGGTGCCTGGATTGGTCTTCGAGTCTTCTTGCATGTCCCGGTCCAGCTGCTCGCGCTCCGCCGCGGTTGGGAACGCACCCGGATTCATCGGCTTCGGCTGATACACCACCCCGCGCGCGGCAAGATCGTCGTACCAGTCCGCCAGAATCTCATTCTGCAGGGAAAACATCTCCTTCTCCTCGGCGGGAGTGATGTGATCGTAGCCCAGCAGATGCAAACAGCCGTGCACCGTCAACAGCGCCAACTCGTGGCCCAGGCTATGGCCCGCCTTTCGGGCCTGCCTGTTCGCAAAATCAGGGCACAGCACAATATCGCCCAGCATCGACGGCCCCGGGTCTGGCGCATCAGGACGCCCCGACCCGGGTGCCAACTCATCCATGGGGAAACTCATCACATCCGTCGGCCCCTCCAAATCCAACCAACGAACATGGAGATCAGCGATGGTATCCAAATCCACAATGTGAATGGACAACTCCGCATCCGGGTGCACATCCATGCACTTCAGCGCGAAGGACGCCACATCAACCAGAGCTTCCTCGTTCACGCCCACATCGGCGGAATCCTCCAAAACCTCAGCCTCCCGCTCGCTGGGAGTGTAGGAATACCCGGACTCGTTAAACACCTCAATGCTCATTCGCGCTCCTCCCGCTGGGCTCGTTTGCCCTGCTCAGCCCGCTCCTGCTTAGCAATCTGGGCCGTCTCATAATCGTCGTAGGCATCCACAATCGCGCTGACCAGCTGGTGGCGCACCACGTCATCGCTGCCCAGCTCCGAAAAATGCACATCATCCACGCCGCGCAGAATATGACGCACCAGCCGCAGCCCGGACTTCTGCCCACCCGGCAAATCCACCTGAGTAATATCGCCCGTGACCACCATCTTCGAGCCAAAACCCAGTCGCGTCAGAAACATCTTCATCTGCGCCGGGGTGGTATTTTGCGCCTCGTCCAGGATCACAAACGCATCATTGAGCGTCCGCCCACGCATGTACGCCAGCGGTGCCACCTCCACAATCCCGGCCTCCATCAGCTTCGGAATCATCTCCGGCTCCACCATGTCCCGCAACGCATCATGCAGCGGCCGCAAATACGGATCAATTTTCTCATTCAACGTACCCGGCAGAAAGCCCAGCTTCTCCCCCGCCTCCACCGCCGGACGTGTCAAAATAATGCGGCTGACCTGCTTGGCGTGCAGCGCCTGCACGGCCTTAGCCATGGCCAAATACGTTTTACCAGTACCCGCAGGACCCAGACCAAACACAATGGTGTTCTGGTCAATGGCATCCACGTATTCCTTCTGGCCCAGGGTTTTCGGGCGGATCGCCTTGCCGCGCCGAGTAATGATGTTCTCCGCCAGCGCCTTTGAAACTGACAAAGGTGCCTCCACCGTCACAATAGCCACGGCCTGCTTCACCGATTCGGGGCTGATCACGTGCCCGCGCCGCGCTATAGCCTGCAACTCATCCAGCACCTTGCGGGCGCGCGCAATCTCATGCGTCGGACCGGTCAGGGTCACGGCGGTGCCGCGCACGAAAATATCCGCAGCCAGCTGGTTTTCCAACACTTTTAAATTGTCATCATGCGTGCCCAACACGGTTTGCGCCACCGCTGGCTCCAGCTCGTAGGTCTGGGTCATGATGTCCGACTTGCTATAAATGGCCAAGAAAATACCTCCGCAGCTACTCTACCAGCGCCCCGAGCACACCCCTAGGGCCGCCAACGCCACCATCGCCGCGCTCGCCGTGCGCAACACTTCCGGCCCGAGCAGCACCGCCTGCGCCCCCGCGTGGGTGAACTCCGCCACCTCGTCAGGGGCAAGCCCACCCTCCGGTCCGACCACAAACAACACCTGCGGGCAGGTGGAAAAATCGATGCTGCTAAACGACGCCGCGGCATCCTCATGCAGCAGCAATGCCACGCCACCGTCGGCCACGACTTGACGAATCAGCGCCACGATACCCGCAGTGTCCTGCACGTCCCGCACCTCGGGAACCCAGCTGCGTCGCGACTGCTTCGCCGCCGACACCGCCATCGCACGCCATTTAGCCACGCCCTTCTCGCGCTTCGCCCCCTGCCACTTGGCCACGCACCGCGATGCCTGCCACGGCACAATCACATCCGCCCCGGCCTGGGTGGCCAAATCCACCGCCAACTCCGAACGCTCCGACTTTGGTAACGCCTGCACCACAATCGCCTGCGGCGTGGGTTGCGTCACCTGCGTCCGCTTCTCGACGTCCCCCACCAACCGATCCTTGCCACTGACAGCGGTGACCAGCACCTCGGCGGTGGTACCGCGGCCGTCGACAAGCATGACGCGCTCGCCGACGCGCAAGCGGGTAACCGTCACCGCGTGGCGTGCCTCCGGCCCGGTCAGCTCTATCTGCGTGCCATCGGAGGGAATCGGGGCGTCGAAAAGAAAAACCGGAAGCGACATACTACCTGCGGAACCTGTTGCGCAGGCGGGAGAACAGATTCTCCTGCTCCGCAGCCGTCAGGCGCACCTCAGACGTTTCTTCGCGGTGCGTGCGCAGCTGCTCCAGAAGCTTGCGAGATTCCGAATCCAGTTCCTTGGGAACCGTCACCTCCACATGCGCGATCACATCGCCCGTGCCATCGGCGCGCAGCTTCGGCATGCCCGCGCCCGGCAGGTGAATCTGATCCGAGGGCTGCGAACCCGGCGAGACATGCACCGTCAACTGCTCGCCGCTCAGAGCCTCTACCTCAATATCGGTACCCAGCGCGGCGTCCACCATGGGGACGGTGAGCGTCATGTGCAGGTCGTCACCGTCGCGGCGGAACACCGGGTGGGGTTCCATGGACACCTCAACATACAGGTCGCCGGCTGGGCCGCCACCAGCGCCAACCTCGCCCTGACCCGCCATGCGGATGCGCATGCCGTCGTTGATACCGGCGGGAACATTCACCACCAGATCACGGCGCGCCCGCATGCGACCGTCACCGCCGCACTTGTGGCAAGGGTCGGTGATGCGCTCCCCGAAGCCCTGGCAGGTGGGACAGGGCCGGGACGTCATGACATTACCTAGGAAGGAACGCTGCATTTCCTGGATTTCGCCGGTGCCCTGGCAGCTGGCACACGGGACGGGCTTGGCTTTCGACTCGGAGCCGGTGCCCGAGCAGTGATCGCACAGGACGGCGGTATCCACCGTGATGTCCTTCTTCACGCCGCTGTACGCCTCACCTAGGGTGATGGTGGTGCGCAGCAGGGCGTCGTTACCCGGCTGAACGCGGGAACGCGGGCCGCGGCCGCCCGCAGCGGCCCCGAAGAACGCCTCGAAAATGTCGCCCAGGCCGCCGCCGAAACCACCGAAACCGCCGCCCGGGGCCGCAGCCTGCTCCAACGGGTCGCCGCCCATGTCCACGATGCGTCGCTTCTCAGGGTCCAGCAGAACTTCCTGCGCAATCGAAATTTCCCGGAATTTCGTTGCGGCTTCCTCCGTGCCATTCACATCCGGGTGGTACTTGCGGGCCAGCGAGCGGTACGCCTTTTTAATCTCAGCGTCCGAAGCCGAACGGTCAACTCCGAGAATGCCGTAATAGTCACGAGCCACAGTGAAAACAAACTTCCTTTTATTTTGTTGGTTCTTAAAATAACGTCACCACAGTGTACTGCACGGGAGTGGTTTACTGCCCAGCGAGTACCCGGCTGACATAGTGTGCAACAGCTGACACCTTAGACATTGTTCCCAAATAATCCATGTACGTGGGGCCCACCACACCCAGCCCGCCGAACGTGGCCCCCGTCGCACCGTAACCAGTGGTGACAATCGAGGTGGTGTACAAATCCTCGTCCTCGTTCTCCTCGCCGATGCTCACCTGCACCTCACCCAAATCCCGGGCAGTAGACAGCAGTTTCAGCACCACCACCTGCTCCTCCAGGGCCTCCAGGACCGCAGGGAGATCCCCGCTCATGCGGCTCAGATTCGACGCCCCCGCCAAAATCAAGCGATCACTCGGGGCCTCCACCAGCGTTTCAATAAGTACTGTTGATGAGCGAATCACGGCATCCCGAATATCCTCCGGGGCATTGCTGGCGAGATCCGCCAAAGACACACTCGCGTCCGACAGGGTTTTACCCACCAGCGCGTGATTCAGCACCTCCTTCAACCGGGCAGCCTGCTCCATCGACACCGCGGCACCCAGCTCCACGTTGCGTTGCTCCACCCGGCCTGTGTCCGTGATCAACACAAGCAAAAGCCTGAGTGCGGAAATGGTGACCACCTCACAATGCCGCACCCGCGACACCTTCAACGTGGGCAACTGCACCACCGCCGCCTGGCGAGTCAGCTGGCTCAGTAACTGCACCGAACGGCGCAGCACATCCTCCACGTCCACGCCCTCGTTCAAGAACCTAGAAATCGCCGCGTGCTCCGCCTGGGATAGGGGCTTTACCTCGTTGATGGAATCCACAAACAGGCGATACCCCTTCTGCGTGGGAATCCGGCCCGAACTGGCGTGCTGCTGCTCGATATAGCCCTCCGACTCCAGCGCAGCCATATCATTACGGATTGTCGCCGAACTCACGCCCAGGCTGTGGCGATCTACCAACGTCTTCGACCCCACCGGCTCCTGCGAGGCAATATAATCCGCCACAATCGCACGCAAAACCTCATGGCGACGACGCTGCGTAGCACTAGACATAGCAGGCACTCCTTGTGGTTTGTTGGGTTCTTGGGTGGTGCTGGCTTTTTAGTAGGTGTTGGTTCTGGTTGCGGGTCTGGTTCTGGGCCTGGGTTTGGTTCTGGGGACAGTCTACCGAGTCACACCCTCTAGTATGCCAACCAAGCGTCCCCTAACCTACAGACATGGATAACGTATCGCAGACACTTTTCTACCCACTACTCGGCCGTGCACTCGCCTCCCGCCAGTGGCCTGACCTTTTCCCCGACCCCTGGGCGCGACAAGCTGAGGAAATAGCCCGCAAAGAAGGAACCACTGCGAAGGCGATGGAGGGATTCCCCACCATCATCTACGGACTGAGACACCGCATCAGCGTGCTAGAAATCACCCGCTACCTGGCCGAACACCCCGGCGCCGCCGTAGTGAACATCGGATGCGGTCTGGACAGCCTCGCCCAAGACCTGGGCGGCTACGACTGCACCATCTACAACCTCGACTTCCCCGACGTCATAGACATGCGCGCACGCTGGATCCCCCGCGCTGAGAACGAAAAAGAACTCCCCTACTCCGCCACCGACTTGGAATGGCTTGACCACGTTGATGCCAGCCGTGGGGTCATTGCCGTAGCTGCAGGCGTGTTCTTCTACCTCGAAATAGACGACGTTCGCGCCCTAGTTACCGCCATGGCCGAACGTTTCCCCGGCGGCCGCCTCACCTACGACGCCGAAAGCCCCTCCATGACCGAACGCAGCGAACGCATGGTTGCCCAAAACGGCACACCCACGCCCATGCCATTCAAACTCAAAGACCCCTACACGCCACGCACCTGGAGCGACAACATTTCCGACGTCCACGTCACCTTCAACTTCCTCGACTACTTCCCCCGGAGCCTCCGGCGACAACTCCCCCTCTTCACATTCCGCTTCGGCATGTTCATGATCAAACTCATGCGCGGAATGTACCAGGTGACTATTGATTTTAAGGGCTAGGTGTACGGTTGATAGTCCCGCACACCTAAGACATGTCATTCCAGATCTTCGTCCTCATCCACCCACTCAGTCAGGTTAACCACAAACTCTTCAAAAGAATTGGCTGCTAACCCAATATCCATCTCATCATTGATGCACAGAATAGAATGTAATGGATACTCTTCAAGGTCATAATTGATCATGAAGACAACATGCGGCCCTCCACTGCCAATAGCAAACAATAGCGCCTCATCAGGATACTCCCAAATCTTAGCTATACAATCAGCACCATGTTCTGGATGATCAATGGAATTGTGATCACCGTTAGACAAAATACCGTTGCCATAGATTTTCTCAATGGTAGCACCACCAGCCTCTGACCAAAGATAATCACCAGGAAGCAGATCGTGAGTAGAGTTTGGATATCCCCCACCAGTTTCCATGATGAATCTAGCATATGAGTCAGGGAGCTTACGCTGAAGATTTTTCTCAATCTCAGCGATACGAGCTTCATCACAGGGAGACCCCATATATTTAGGGTCTAAAATATCAACGTACTTGATAACCATTAGCTAAACCTTCTTGCACCATTCTCTTGTCTGCACAGCAACCGAGATCCTACAGCGCGCACCAACTCAAAAGGCCCTCTACAGCTTCTATTTTTGAGGCATCCACCAACTGACACTCCAGCCCAACACACCCTTTTCCGAATGCTAGCTTACTGTGCCTGCGTTGGAACCGTAAAACCCACAGTGCCGTCGCCCACTGCCGCTGACTTAAGCGTCTTCTGCCGTTACCAGCTGCGAAGCTGTAGAAGTCATCCGCTCCTAGTTTTTCAAGCCTACACAAGATACTGGTAGACCAGAAAAATGGAGGCGTGATTATCCTCTGTTTGAAGGGTGCACTTGTGCGAGCCGACAGCGTGACCGCACACAGAACTAAATCCAGCCAAACGACCACCGATGGCGATACCACCTGCGAATAACCATCAACTAGCTTTCGAGAAGGAAAACTTTACCATCTATGCTGCAAACTTCAGGTTCTATACACTCGTGACGGTAGACCATTATGATATCGTCTCGATCAACTCGAGAAGCAATGTGTAGCATCACTGCTGCAACGGGCAATTTTAATGTGGTGTGGTTCACACATTTGGATACGATCGCTTGGCTTTTCATCCTGATAATACAAACTCACTAACGTGGCTTTGTCTTGATCTTCTGGGTTCCAAGCGATCGAAGCGTACCATCCAGAAGATTATCGTTTCGCGTTTTTGCTACACAAATCCATGAACCATTGTCTTCAATTCCCTTAGTTTCCAAAGTATCTTCCCATTTTCCTTTTTCAGTTTTCATGTAGTCCACTGCCTTCGCGTCGCATGATAAATGCGTGCTGTCACCATCAGGCTGGTGATATACAACCTCCCCTGTATGCGGCTCACCACAGCTGACAAACTGATCCGCACGGTCAGGATTAAAGCAACTACGAAGTTCAGGAAGCTGGCGAGACGCATCCTGCCATTTTCCATCTACAGATTCTTCCAAAGAAAAAGGAAACTTAACCCGACACCCATCGGGGGTAGATTCGTAAGAAATCCCTGGCATGGGGGTATCAACCTTGACAATTCCACCTAGGTAATTAACCAATACGCCTGGGTCACAACTAGAAGCGTTGACAATCATCTCACCGTTATGTGAGGTATCACATGGTACGGGAACATCCGATGATAAACATATTTGCCCAGAATCCTGTCTTGGTTCTTGAGGTTTATTATCACGGATATTCGTTGCGTTATTGTCATAGGATCTACTCGTAGCCCAGGAAGTTTCCTTATTTTCAGTGGTATTATGACAGAATAAGCAAAATTGGTTATGATCACCAAGTAAATTTACAGTAACGGCCACAATACTAAACGTCAAACCACCTAAGGAAAAAAGTATCTTATGCGCCGCTACAAGCTTTACAAATTTTGAAAACAGAGTTTCCTTTCGTCCTGCATTATCGCCGCTCATCATCACTCAAGGACCGCATCATAAATAACGGCAGTTACTGGGTCATTCCCACAGCTCTTCACACCTTCATCAAGGTAGAATTGCAAGAAAATAACGTTCTTATCCTTAACGTCTACCTCAACGTCACTGACCTCATCGAAGCCAACCCGAGCGATGTCTCCGAACTGCTTTTCGCCGTCAGTAGAACGAATGAGCACCGCCTGACCTATATCCTTGGATTCATTCTGCTGACCAACCTTGAATTTGAGCGTTGTATAGCGATGTCCGAGATTGAATCGTAATACTGCTGGATAGTAGGGACCACCCTGGCCGAATCCAGCACCTTGAGGAACTTTACACGCTTCCAAATCAACACTAAAACCAGTTATCCCCGACTGGTCTGCAACGTTATAGTTTCCATCTTTCCACTCGCCTTGCTTGTCCGAGAAGTCGCCTGCAGTCAACTTCTTCCCAGAAGGCAAGGGGCCGACACTTGTTGTAGAAATGCCTGTACTCGAGCTACTTCTAGCTTCTTTTGTAGTAGTAGTTGTAGTGGTGGAAGTATTTGTACTGGTAGCTGACATAGTGGTTGTCACGTCACTAGCCGCTTCTGATGTGGACTCCGCAGCATTATTGTTGTCTTTTGAGCTGCATCCAGTTGCAAGCATAACAACCGATGCAAGTGCTAACACGCAGATAGATGGACGCTCCATATACAACCCCTTACCGAAGGCTTGGAAAAATGTAGATGCTTCCTTTTAAATATAAAATCCCAGTCCTGCTTTGTTGGCAACACCTTTATGTGCTACATGCCCCCGAGGCAGGACTAAATAGAATACTTTCTACGTCATTTTCTACAGGTTGTCGGCCAAAAAATCACACGACCTCTACATACCCCCATTAACAGTTCCTGGAGCCACTTCGCACATCATATGTGTAAACCATTGACCGTTGTATCATTTACGCTGTTAGCGACAATAATTGCTGACTTGTCAGCATAATTGCCTTCCTCACGAACCCAACGCAACTAAACAGCGTAACTATGCTACCCCTCAGAAAGAGCGGATCATTTTCATAGATCATCGCGCGTCCGCAATCGTTTGCGTAAAGTTTGTATACCGCTAGGTCAAAAAATGCTTGTTTTCGCGCCGGAGGATATACAAACTTAACAAGCGCACGGCTTTGCAGAAACCCCCTATTCCTCCTCAGCAATCAATACATCGGCAATAATCCCGTCGGCGAGGAGGCGACCGGATTCGGTGAGGTAGACGCGGTCGTCGTCAAGTGTGAGCAAGCCTCGGTCCTGGTAGTGCCGCAGTGCCCGCTCAGCACCCTCGCCAAACAAAGAACGCGCAATCACCTCACGCAGCCGCAACCCCAGCATCACTTTCTCCACGTGCCTGTCGTGGGGGCTTAGGTGTTCTTCTTCAGCAATGGGCAACGCCCCCGCCGTGCAGTGTTGGGTGTAGCGGGCTGGGTGCTTGACGTTGAAGAAACGTCGGTCGCCGAGGTGGGAGTGGGCACCGGGGCCTGCACCCCACCAGTCGTAGTCGCGCCAATAGCCAAGGTTGTGGCGGCATTCGCCGTCGGGGCGCGCCCAGTTGGAGACTTCGTACCAGTCGAAACCTGCGACGCTGAGCACACCGTCAATCAATGCGTAGCGGCTGGCCAGGACGTCTTCGTCCGTTACTCGCAGTTCCCCGCGCCGGACTTTGCGGGCCATGGCTGTGCCGTCTTCCACGATTAAGGAGTAGGCGGATACGTGGTCTACTTCAGCGGCGAGCACGGCTTCGAGGGTGGCACGCACGTCGTCGTCGGTTTCGCCGGGGGTTCCGTAGATCATGTCCAGGTTGACGTGTTCGAATCCGGCGGCGCGGGCTTCTTTCGCCGCCTCCACGGGCCGCCCTGGGGTGTGGCGGCGTTCCAATACCTGCAGAACACGGCTGGACGCGGATTGCATGCCCAGCGACACCCGCGTGTAGCCCGCCTCCAGCAGCCCCTCGAAGAATTCGGGAGAGGTGGATTCTGGGTTGGATTCGGTGGTCACTTCCGCACCTGGCGCGATGCCGAAACTTTTGCGCACGTATCCCAGCACTTGTGCAAGTCCCGAAGCTCCGAGCATGGAGGGCGTGCCCCCACCAACAAACACGGTATCGGCGGGCTGCACCGCCCCGCCGAGGCTTTCCGCAGCTAGCTCTAGTTCGATGTCCAGGGCATTCAGGTAGGAGTCCACACTCGCGGAGGACCCCAGTTCGCCGGGAGTGTAGGTGTTGAAGTCGCAGTAACCGCAGCGTGACGCGCAGAACGGGACGTGAATGTACACCCCGAAGGGACTGTTCATGAGGCGTATCCGCCGCGCCTGCCGCTTGCTGCCTGGGCGCGTTTGGCCGCTACCTTGGCCACCACGGCGTCGATACGCGCGCGCTCTAACAGGAACGCGGGAGGGTTCGAACCTCGCATGGTGCGAACGTAGGTGGGGTGTTTGCGGGCAACGGTTTCCAGCCAAGCATAGGCGGCGGATTCCACCAGCTGTTTGGACTGCGTGTACAGCAGCGGAAGGGACAGCACGTCCAGGTCGTCGGCGGCCAGGGCGGTGCATTCCAGCACCCATTCCACGATGTGGTGGCAGTGCTCAATCACCAGGTCCGTGCGCGCGCACAGTGCTGTGGTGAATTCCCGCACGATCACCGGGGTTTCGCCGAGCGGGAATTTGTCGGTCAGCGTGCGGTCGGTGATCAGCGTGGGTTTCTCGGTGCGCTTTTCGACGTCGTGCAACCCCCACGGTGCACGCACGCTCACCGTTCCCGAGCGAATGCCGGAGGTCAGGGCGTGGCGCACGCCTGTGAGTTCCGCGACCACGCGGCGGGAGTCGTCTCGCGCTTCGGTGAGGATCACCTCGATTTCCATGAGGCAGTCTTCCACAAGCTCCGCATCCCAGTCGGCGATGGCCTCGGCGAGGTTTTCCACGTATTGCGCCACCTCGTCACCAATGTTGTACACCTCTTGGGTGAGTTCACGGTGGCGGAGCAGGGCATCGTCGGCCAGGTTCAACGGGCTGCTCCTTTACTCTTGCGTGCTTGTGCTGCCGCGCGGGCGCACCATGGTGTTGAGATATTAACGGAGATTCACCTTAAAACACATTCAGCACATTCGGTGTGTGCCGCGCCGGACACGCGACACACGCCGCAACGTGGGTACCAAATGGGGGGTTGTTTCCTACCGCTTATAAATCTGGTCGATCTCCTTCTTGAAGCGGCGAACCACCACGTTACGCTTGATTTTCATGGTCGGGGTGAGCTCGTTTTCTTCCTCCGACAGGTCGCGATCCAGGATGTAGAACCTCTTGATCGACTCGGAATGCGACACCAGCGAGTTGGCGTCGTTGATGGCGTCCTGGATTTCCGCGCGCAGCGTCGGGTTCACCGCCAACTCGCTGACCGTGCGGGATTCGGGAATGTTGTGGGTGAGCTTCCACCGCTTCAGCGCGGCCTCATCCAGCGCAATCAGCACACCCACATAGGGTTTGCCGTCGCCCACCACCAGGGCTTGGCTGATCAGGGGGTGGCTGCGCAGGCGATCCTCCAAGGGACCGGGAGACACATTCTTTCCTCCGGCGGTGACAATCAAATCCTTCTTCCGGCCGGTGATCACAATATGCCCGGAATCCAGCAGTTCGCCCAGGTCACCGGTGTTAAACCAGCCTTCCTGGTCGATGTTTTCGGCTGTGGCCTCCGAGTTGTTCCAATACCCGTCGAACAGCGTCTCGCCCCTGAGCAGGATCTCGCCGTCGTCGTTAATGCGGGCGGACATACCACCCACCGGACGGCCGACCGAGCCGATCACGTTGTCATCAAAGTTCACGGCGGCGGCAGCGGTGGTTTCCGTTAGGCCGTAGCCCTCGTACACTGTGACGCCCATGCCCCGGAAAAAGTGCAGCAAATCTGGGCTCATGGCCGACCCGCCGGAAATGCAGTACTTCACCGACGCGCCCATAGCCGCCCGAATCTTCGAGTACACCAGCTTGTCAAACATGGCGTGCTTCATCCGCAGCGCCCACGACGGCCCCTCCGGGGTGTCCAACGCCCGGGAATAATCCTGCGCCACGCGCTCGGCCTGGGCGAACGCCGCTGCCCGCAGGGGTCCGTTATCCTGGGCGTTCGCCGCCGCGCCGTTGCGGACCTTCTCAAACACGCGCGGCACACCCAGGATCATGTTCGGGCGGGCGCGTTGAAACTCCACGCTCAGGGACGAAAAATCAGACCAGTGCGACTGGGTCGCCCCGCCAATTGCCACCGCCAACGACACCGCCCGCGAGAGCACATGTGCCAACGGCAGGAATGTGAGCACCCGCGTACCCGGAACGGCAATCGCACCAATCGGGTGCGTGAGCAGCGCCCGCACCTGCGCCAGCCAGTTATGGTGCGTGAGTCGGCAGCCCTTTGGGCGGCCAGTGGTCCCCGAGGTGTACACCAGGGATGCCAGGTCGCTGAAGTTCGTGGCGTCGATACGAGCGCGCACCTCATCGTCGCTGATGCCGCGGCCCTCGAACTTGAGGGTCGGGATCGCTGAGGCGTTAATCTCCAGCACGCGCCGCAGCTTCGACGACGACCCCTTCAACGGCGGGCGGCCCTCCGCATCCAGCTCCAGGCGCTTGACCATGTCCGTGTGCTCTGGGGTCTCCGTCACCGCGAACACCGCACCCGAATCCTCAATAATCCACTCCACCTGGCTCAGTGACGACGACCCGTAAATCGGCACCGTCACAGCCCCCGCCGCCCAAATGGCGAAATCCAACAGCGACCACTCGTAACGCGTTTCGCTAAGCAACGCCACGCGGTCACCCTGCGTCACGCCATTAGCAATCAGGCCCTTAGCCACCTCAAAAACCTCGTCCACGAATTCCTGAGCAGTCACATTCACCCACTCGAAATTTTGCGGACGGGTAAACAGCACGCCATACGGGCGCGCGGCCGCTGTGGCCAGCAACGCCGTCACACACGACTCCTTCGGGCCAATCGTGTACTCCGCCGGAGTGGTGTACTCGCCTGTACGGACGGACGTCATGAGGTTCCTTTCATCAAATTCATACACACAACACACTGTCATGCTTCTATGCAGCCTGACAAGCAGCATGAACCATGCTATCGCGCGCCGCAAAGCACAAGGTGGCAATATATACAGATGTGACCTATACCGATGCCTCCGCCGCCCTCGCCGCCCTCGCCGACACCTACGGAATTGCCACCTCATACTGGTCGGCAGATGGAGACCACATCACCGTTAGCGACGATACTCTCCTGAAAACCCTGAGAGCTCTCGACGTACACGTTGATCCCACGGAAGAAAGCTGTCGCGCAGCCATCCAACACTTCCACGACGAGGCATTCGCTAGGCCCCTGCCCCCCTGCGTTGTGGCCATCCAGGGCGACACACACCACATCAACATTCACGTCCACGACGGCGCCACCGCCGACGTCACCCTCACCC
>ERZ773263.309-NODE-309-length-35727-cov-4.217622_pt1 | contig 35727 bp, 34 predicted proteins | sample MGYA00511076_ERZ773263 | MGnify/ENA primary metagenome ERZ773263 (study PRJEB29015, sample SAMEA2738155) | human oral metagenome | biome: human oral; feature: human-associated habitat; material: saliva | place: China | collected 2195 ... | reverse complement strand
CCAGCGACCTATTGGTTAACAGCCAACCGCTCTACCACTGAGCTATGCCGGAATACGGATCTTATTATAGCGAGTTTTTAAACAGTTGTAAAGTTACTGACGAACAATTTCTAGTGCTTTTTTCAAAATTTCTACTTCTTTGCGCGATTTTTCATCATCTTTTTCTTCTCTTTTCTTGATTTCTCTAGTCAAATTCTTCCACCAAACCTCTTTTTCAGCACTACACACAGCCAAAGACCTTACTTCGCCGTCGCGCTTGTCCAGTAATCCTGCCGACACCAAATTATCAACATGCTTAGCTACAGTTGAAACCGATTTATATCCGAGTGCACGCATAATTTCCCGCAGTGTCGGACTGTAGCCGTTACCCTTAATAAACCCATCGATGAAATCCAGTATCATTTTCTGTTTTTTAGTCAGCTTCATATCTAAAGTATACACTATGCGCTATACTTACAGTATGGCAAAAAACCTCATCAATGATATTCAATTTTGGCTCCTCGTAACGGTTATTTTCGGTGGTGCATTTGCCTTGCATCCCAGCCTCAACTTAGCAATCCTCGATTTTCCTTCATTACGATTAGGTCTATATCAGTTAGTTGCAGTCAGCCTAGTACTATCCACGATACCGATATTATTTAAGAAACGGCAAACCTTCCTTAAAAATCGTTACCTAATCGGCGGGTTTTTAGCAATTTTTCTAGCCATGGCTATCGGCGTCTTTTTTGCCGAAGCGCGTCTTCGCACTGCGCTTTATTCATTGTCGCTCTTATTTTTATTAGTTGTAGGTTTGTCGGCTGGCGTGGTTTATACAGAATTGTCAAAGACCAAAAAACACAGATTAGTCAAGTTTGGTTTATGGAGCGGTCTGGTTTTCGGAATCTTAGCAATTATCCAGCTCATCGTCGCCACCTTCGAACCAACTGGCTTTGGTACGCTTTGTTCTGGCTGTAAAGCTGACGTTTTTGGTTTTCCGCGCATCAATCTATTCGCCGCTGAACCACAGTTTTTAGCCAATGCCCTGCTACCCGCCTTTTTCTTAGCCCTCTTCCAACCAAAATCCCGCCTCACTCAACTCAGTTTATTTTTCACTGCCACAGCCATAGCCTTAACCTTTTCTCGCGGCGGATTTTTAGCAATTTTTCTAGCCATTATAATTTTCATCGCTATCGCCTCAATCAAGCGCCTCAATATTTCTTTCCTCTATAAAAACCTTCCTCTGATTATTATCGGCACGTTTTTCGGATTTACTTTACTATTTCTGTCTGCCAATATTCGCTATAGCAGTTCGCCGTTTATAGCACATAACACGCTTGTTAGTATGATCGACCAATTATCCCTCGGCCGAATTAAAATACCGCAAAAAACTGCCATTAAAACCCAGCTAGCACCATCTTCTCAACAGAAGACCTCAGATATAAAATCCACCCCGACAAAACAGGACTTCCAGCCTACCGGATTCGTTGAAGCTTCAGCTAACGATCGTCTTAGCGCCAGCGACCTAGCCCTTAAGTCCTGGCTGAGTTCGCCTCGTACGTTATTCTTTGGCGTCGGCCTCGGTAATCTCGGCAGCTTCATCCAAAAGCACCTCCACATTAGCGTACCGACCGACCAAACCGTCTACATTTTCTACGTTTTACTACTTAGCGGACTCGGCATCATTGGCTTATTGCCGCTCATCCTACTATCTCTTACAATTATCTTCTTTGCTATAAAAAATATCTGCCACCCTAAAGCGCAGCTTATCTTTTCATTAACCACTGCACTACTTATCCATTTCTGGTTTTTTGGCAGTTTTATTAACACAATTCATTGTTTTGCTATAATTGGTATATTTTTGTATAATTACCCCAGAGATTATGCGGAAAAAGTCTGATTTTTACTTCAAAGTTGTTCTGGTCGTTCTTGATATCTTGGCTTTATTAAGCGCCTTTACTATTGCCTATATTTTACGCATATCCTTAGACCCTAGGCCATTTCATGTCAGCATCAACGCCCTAGATTTCATCACATCTATCATCATGACCTTACCGCTATGGATTATAATGTTCTATTTCTTCGGACTTTACGACCGCGAAAGCTACACCCATCCCTTACGCCAATTTGGACGAATTCTTCTGGCATCAGTTACCGGAATTATGATTATGATTTCAGTAACCTTCTTCACCAACACACCACTATTTCCAGCCAAGCTTGTCGCTGTCTATGCCGCGGGAATCGGCTTCATTTTACTGATGATATTTCGGAGTACGGCAAATATTATCCGCTTGCGGCTGTTAAAGCATGGATTGGGCGCACGTCGAGTCGTAATAGTTGGCAACTGCGACTTAACTCATGTTTTGGCCGATTTTATCGAGAATAATCCATTGACTGGCTTTAAGGTTAGCGGAATTGTGGCGCGAGCTGAGTTTATCCCGATTGAACTGAAAAGTCTCAGACGCTCATCATTAGAATCAGCACTAACCAGAGATAAAATTGACGTTATTATCCAAACCGATTCAAAAAATGTCAGTAACAATTACCAGCTCGCCCAGAAACATTATTTAGATTTTTATCAAGCACCAGAATTTGACGGAATCATGACCACTAAGCACACGATCGATATCATTGATTCCGTACCGTTAATTCACGCTCATCCGACGCCGCTGATGGGATATGGCCGAATTGTGAAGCGAATTATGGATATTATAGGCGGAACAATTGGCATCATTTTAGCCTCGCCAATAATGATTTTGGTGGCAATTGCCGTGAAAATTAGCGATCCAGCCGGCCCAATCCTGATGCACGGCAAACAACAAAAACGCCTCACTCGCTATAACCGACCGTTCAAAGTTTACAAATTCCGCTCGCATTATGCCAAATTTGACGGTAAGACTGACGAAGAAGTATTCCAAATGGTCGGCAAACCGGAGCTGATTGAAGAATATCGTAAAAACGGCGATAAACTTGATCAAGATTTTCGCGTTACGCCAGTCGGACGTTTTATTCGCCGCTTTAGCCTGGACGAATTGCCACAGTTGTTTAATATTTTAAAGGGTGACATCAGCCTGGTTGGACCGCGCGCCTTGGTGCCACATGAACTCAGCGCATACGATAAAAAACATGTTTTATTGGCGGTAAAATCCGGACTAACTGGACTGGCGGTAGTTTCTGGCAGGCGCAGTATTAGCTTCGAGGAGCGGCGACGAATTGACCTATACTACGTACAAAACTGGAGCTTATGGCTGGATATTACTATTTTATTAAAAACCTGCTTGGTTATTTTCCAAAAGGATAATTGATGAGCAAGCCGAAAATTGCCATAGTTCACGACTGGTTGTATGGCGGCGGCGCTGAAAAAGTCGTCTTAGAAATTCACAAATTATATCCAGAGGCGCCAATTTATACTTCTTTTTGCAGCGACGAATGGCGACAAAAACTAGATAATAAAGTCGTTACTGGCTATCTGCAACGTTGGCCATTTGCCAAACTACGGCGTTTTCTGCCGCTGCTTAGACAATGGTGGTTCGCGCGGCTCGACCTTAGTGAGTATGATATTATTATCTCTAGCTCGGGCAATGGCGAAGCTAAATTTACCTGCAAATCCCGCCCCGAACAACTGCATATTTGCTACTGCCATACGCCAACGCACTTTTATTGGCGGCACTATGATGAATATATTAAGCGCCCCAGTTTTCGTCCGCGCTGGCTAGCCAGATTAGGTTTAAAAACTTTGGTTCGTCCGCTGAAAAAACGCGATTTTGCTGCTGCCCAGGAAATTGATATTTTCATTGCCAATTCCACTGGTATCCAAGCTGATATCGCAGAATTTTACCAGAAAAAAAGCACTGTTATTTTTCCACCAATTGACTTATCGAATTTCTCTCCGCTGGCTAAAACTCGTCAGAAAAAGAGCATTCCTAAAAAACCACACTGCCTAATTTGGGGACGAATTGTACCGATGAAGCGACTTGATGTGGCAATTGAATCCTGTCAAAAACTTGGCTGGCAGTTAGATATTATAGGTAAGGGACCCGACATGGACCGTCTAAAAAAACTGGCTGACTCACATACAGATTTCTTAGGATTTGTTGATGATGCAACGCGGGAAAAGTATATAAAAGAAGCCGATTTATTTATTTTTTGCTCGCATGAAGACTTTGGAATTGCCCCAGTTGAGGCTTTAGCGGCAGGAATTCCGGTGGCCGCTTACCAAGCGGGCGGTGCGCTTGATTATATTAAGCCAGGAAAAAACGGCTGGTTTTTCTCAGATCAAACAGCTGAAGAATTGATAAAAACTTTGAAAGAATTACCAGGTAAAAAAATTTCGCCAGCAAAAATTTCTGCTACTGCCAATGAATTCTCAGCCGCCATTTTCCGCAAATCAATGAAAAATATAGTTGAAAAATCATGGAAGGAGTATTCTCATGAAAATCGCCATTGACGCTCGCACATTACGAACAAGTACTGGCCGCTACATTGAAAGGCTGATTCATTATCTACAAAAGATTGATAAGAAAAATGACTATATTATTCTACTAAAGCCAAAGGATTTCGATAGCTGGCAGCCAACTAATCCGCGTTTCCAAAAAGTAGCCTGCCCTTATAAAGAATATACTTTTGCTGAACAAATTGATTTTAAAAAGCAGCTGGAAGAACTAAAGCCAGACTTGGTGCACTTTGCGATGGTTCAGCAACCAGTTTGGTATCATGCTAGTCCAGTCGTCACCACTATGCAAGACCTAACCACTGTTCGGTTTAGAAATCCTGATAAAAATCCCGTTATCTTCTGGATAAAGCAACAAATTTACAAATGGGTCAATAAAAAAGTCGCTCGAAAATCCGCTCATATTATCACTATTTCCGATTTCGTGAAAAATGATTTGGTTGGCTTTACTGGTATTAGTCCAGATAAAATTACAGTGACACTGGAGTCGGCTGACGAACTGCCAAAGAGTAATAATCCGGTCAAATCGTTAATTGGCAAGAAATTTATTATGTATATCGGTCGGCCAACGCCGCATAAAAATTTACGGCGGCTGATTGATGCTTTTGCATTATTGCAAAAAAAATATCCAGAGTTGACTTTAGCTTTAGCTGGCAAAAAAGACAGTAATTATGCTCGCCACGAAGCATATGTCAATAAGCATGGAATTAAAAATGTCGTATTCACTGACTTTATATCAGATGAACAATTGCGCTGGATGTATGAAAATACGGCTGTTTATTGTTTCCCCTCACTTAGCGAAGGATTTGGCTTGCCAGGTCTTGAGGCAATGCTCCATGGTGCGCCCGTAGCTTCAAGCACCGCTACTTGCCTACCGGAAACTCACGGTGATGCCGCCTGCTATTTTGACCCATACGATGTCGAGGATATAGCGCGGGCAATTGATGAAATTCTGTCTAGCGAAAAGCTACGTCAAGAATTAATTAAAAAAGGCAAGCAGCACGTCAAAACTTTTTCCTGGCAGCGGATGGCTGAGCAGACGCTGGCAGTGTATGAACAGTACGGCCGCCAGGGCACTGACTCATAGAGAACGTCCAGCTCATCTACACTAGACTTACGCCCTGTAACCATAGCCTTTTAGGTTACAGCTCGGCTACTGGGCTATTTTTGTAATTTCTTCGCAATGTCACCACACTTAGCAGCCACGTCTCGCCGCGCCACCAAAACACCGTCTGGCGTATTGACTACCACCACATTATCAAGACCAATCACTGCCACCGGCTTGTCTGTTTGTTCATTACGTATATAAGTATTATCAATATCAATGGTGTGGATATTTTCGCCACGAATATAATTACCCGCTTCATCCTTAACTACTGCATTATGTAAATCCTTAAAATTCCCGATATCCATCCAGTCAAAGTCAGCCGACACTACCGCTAGTTCATCTGCTTTCTCGATAAGGGCAATGTCAATGACTTGATTATCCAGCGCCAGGTATGCTTGATTGTAAGTTTCACTGCCGAAGTCGGTAATTGACGCTAGTGTCTGATAATTAGACCACAGATCTGGAGCACTCCGCTGCATTTCACTCATAAAAACGTCAACCGAGCCAACAAAATAGCCGCAATTCCACAGATAATTTCCTGACTCAACATACTGCTTCGCCGTCTCGTAATCAGGCTTCTCTTTGAACGACTCGACATTATAGACACCCGCCCGAGCATCAATCACCCCATCGCGCTGAATATAACCAAATCCAGTCGATGGGAAAGTCGGCTCAATACCAATGAGAGTAATGCAACCACGCTCATTAGAGACGCGCGCTGCCGTATCAAACGAGTGAGCAAATCCCTGGATATCACGAACGTTATGATCAGAATGGATAAAAGCAATCGGTTCGGTTCGGTCATGATGTCGATTAATATAGTCCAGTGCAAATACAATACAGTGCGCTGTTCCTCGCCGCCCTGGTTCAATCAAAAAGGCTTCGTCTGAGAGCTCTGGCAACTGCGCCCGAAGCGCTCCAGCATGGCTGGCCTCGGTCACCACGTAAATTGTATCACCAAGCTTTCTTGCCCGATCATAGGCCTGTTGAACCATGGTACGTTCACTGGTTAATGCCAAAAGCTGTTTCGGCTGATTGGAAGTTGAGAGCGGCCAGAGACGAGTACCTGAGCCACCAGCAATTATTACAGTTATCATGCTATATATTATAACGGCTTAGCTATGCAAATGCTATCTATTTCTAGATACGAGCCCCACATCAGAATTCCTAAAAAATATCTTTGACAAACAGTATGGAATCTTCTACGCGTTTCACATTCTCACCCTGTTCACCCGGACGCATTTCGATTGATACAATGCCCTCATAACCAATGTACTTTAGCGCATCAGCTGCAACACGATAGTCAACGTCGTCGCGATTATAAACTCGATCGAGCATCGGAGCACTGACATGAAAATGCTTCAAGATATCGCCATTGTTTCGTATCGATTCGCCAATATCATCGCCAGCTAACGCCATACACGCCGTATCAAGATGCAGACCGACCCCCTCCGAGTTAATCGTACGAACAAGCCGCGCGCCTTCATCCGCCGTTGTTACGTAGTCACAATTGTATTGGGGAGCATTTGGTTCGATACAGAGCATGGTATTATGCTGCTTGGCGACATCACCGAGTTCAGCAAAGAAACGGCTTGCAACGCTGTCTGCTTCTTCTGCTGGCACCGTACCGCGCTGTCGATTCTTTGGCGAACCAAACACCAGTCGACCAGCGCCCATATCCCCGGCTAATCGCAAAAAGTCAGCCAAATACTGCCGCATTTCGTCGCGAAGCTCGCTTGACTCAAACATCTTTAGGTCAGGGCGCGCAAACAACATTGACTGAAAGGCTACAATCTCAATACCATACCCCCGCCACCACTCGACATACTCGTTAATTTGCTCGGAAGTTGCCTTGGTCGGATCATCCCAACGCTTCGTTGGCGCGATCTCGACATAGCGCACACCAAGCTCCTGCAGCTTTGCGGCGACATCTGCCTCTTCTTCATTTGTCCATGCGATGTTAGATACAGCTAGCTTCATATTATCCTACCTATTTTTTGCAACAAATTCCTTAATGTCGTTCAGTTCCTGCTCCTTTGTGTACAGGTAGTCACCCTCACCGCCATACACATCAGCATATTTACTGTGCATATCCCAATGAGCTGGCGTTACCCCCTCCGGCGTATTAGTAAATTCCATACTAAAGGCAATCTTGGCAACTTCCCTCGTACTGACTGGTGGTGTTGCAAAATTAACCAGCGGCAGATTATTATCAAGCGCAATAGTGATATCACGCCAAATATTAGTAAGATTATAGTACTGATACATGCCATCAGCATGTATTTTTTCAACCATATTGTTGTTCATCAGATCGTAAATAACATTTTTCTTCAGCCCGTCGCCAAATAAACCTGGTAGGCGAACAATTGTTGTGTCAAAGTTCTCACGGCAGAATTGCTCAAGGTAATACCTATTAACCCCGTACGGCAAAAGTCCTTCGGTTTCGATGAGTGTATCTTCGTTAGCGCCATTTGGATTTTTATAGACACCAACCGTCGAAATCAGTACAAGCTTCTTAGTCTTTGCCTTCTTGATATGTGAAATAAAATCTTCAATCTCCGCCCGATCAACCTCTGGCTCCTGATTGATCCGCCACATTTCAGCACGGTTTGCAGCGCTCACCACCAGGTCATATTCCTGACCCTCAATGTCAGCTATATTTTTGCTGTTATAATAATCGTCAAACTCGTGTTGACTCTTTATATTTCCACCGACAAATCCAGTATATCCAATTAACGCAGTCCTCATAAAACCTCTTTCATTAAAACTTCTATATCCATATAATATCATACGATCGAGTAGACATAATAGGCGCGACCCATTACACTATATTAAGAGTTATGATTCAAAATCAGAAAAAAATTGTTCGCAGGGCGATTTGTCTTATTACTCCTTTTCGAATTGTCCTATTACTGTCGATATCCTACCTACTTCTCATGATTTTGTATGTAGTCTTGGCTTCTCTTGGCAATGGACTTAATATGGACACCTATGCGGCTAACGGTACATTTCAGCTATATAACCCGATGCGCCGTTTGCTTCACGGACAAATAATTGCTAAGGATTTTCCATTCTTCCACGGAGTAGGTGTACCCCTCTTTCATTTTCCAGCGTTCTATATTCTCGGACATAATATATTTGCCGCCGAGGTTGTTAAGTGGCTGGTGTCGCCGCTCGCGTTTCTTTTATCATCACTTGTTATTTTTTGGGCATATTTCCGCGATATAAAGAAAAGTATTATCGCAACCAGTATCCTTGCCATTATATCCCTATACTGTATTGATATAATCTGGCCAGGCAACTCGCTCGTCGGCTTTCGAACCACTTTTCCATTCGTGGCGGGGGCTTTTATGCTATGGCGGCCATCATGGAACATTAAACTTAAAAACGGTAAACAATTCCAACTGTACTGGCCGATTTTGTATATTCTTTTTGGGCTGGCTATCGCTTGTGGCACCGAGCAGGGTTTGGCCGTGGTGCTATCCTACGTTGTGGTGAAGCTAATTACATACGTACACTCCAAAAAATCGATTAAAAAATGGCTGCCTTATTTATTATTAGAAATATTATATTTGAGCGTTGTCGTATATAGCGTCTTGTCGTTGCTTACCTTGGGTCATGCGCACGATGCTCTGCAATACGCCTTAGTAGATATCGCCAAAGACCAGGGGTGGTATTTTGGCGCACCGCCCAACAGTATTTTAAATTGGAATACGTTATCGCAATTATTTGATACTCGAATGCTATACATGATACCTATTTTATTGGGAGGTCTCCTGTCGTTTATCGTTGGCATCAAGAGGAAAATGCTTTCTAAGAATGAACTCTTCGTTTTTTCGGTGTTGATTTTATATGGGTTTATTGTATTTTTCGTATCAATTACTGGTTATTGGGCACCGAGTACCCAGCTGATTCCACTAGAGAGAGCGGCTGGCATTATATTAGTAGCCATTCTCGTCAAGGCTGTCACGGCGAACCGCAAAAAGCTGATGACAGACCATAGAGCACTATTTGTTGGTCAACTTTGCGTTTTATGTTTAATCATATTTGTCTTGTGCTTTCATGTATTTACGACATGGCAAAAAATCAGTTGGATACCAATTAAGTCTATTTTAACTAACACTAAGCTGGCGCGCCACGCTTCCGATGAGGACTATATCAGCCAGTCTTGGCAGGGTCGCCTCGCTAGCTTCAAGCCATACATAAAAGATGGCAGTACTATTTGGTCGACGTATACTGGTCTTTACGACTCTACCCGAGGTCAGCTCAACGGCTCAACCGGAGGTGAAGACTATATTATTCATGCTCTAGGGCCAGACAGGCGTGATCGCTATACTCGAGACTTCATAAAACAAAACCCCGACTATGCAATTACTCTCAAGCCAAGTTATTTTATATTTGAAGAATGGTTATGGAGTCGTCACTGGCCGTTTTACAAAGAATTGCAAACCAACTATAAAATAATAGCCGAAAACGATTCGCATATTTTATGGGAACGACAAGAACGAAACGGCCATGCCAGCACTGAAAAGTCGAGCTATACAATTCCAAAAGTGGCATCTGATGCTTACAGGGTCAATCTTAGCGAGTCAGACCGTATTCGGTTATATGAAATTACAGTTACTTACAAAGCCAAAGCTGCCATCCCCTTCTCCAGCAAGATACCAAGGTATCTTATAGAGTTATCGGGGTCTTCACTCCAGGAATACCCAGCGTCACTACCGCAGTACGAAACAACTTGGCAATTTCCTGTGACATTGGCCCCGAATGACTCCTTTATAGAGCTTAAACCTAAAATTTATGGTCTCATGCCCGGAGCCTCAATTGATATATCAAACATAACCTACAAAGAGCTCCCTATCAGCAAAGAAAACCTCTACATGTACTATAATAATAGCTGCTCGCCGAACAACAGACAGAAGAGTAAGACATCTCCTTGTGATTATAATAAATCTACAAACTCCCTAGAATACTACATGTCGAAACTCAAATGACGAAATACCGATACCAATAAACAACCCTAATCACGAACGATCGCCTATGTCTTTGGTCGGCTTAATATTATCGTGAATAGTCCGGACAATATCGTTGCAAAAACCGACCAATAAATATACCGATAATCAACAGCCACAGCCATAGGAGCGTACGCCACGATATATATAAGACCCGACAAAGCCACTGCACGGGTAAAGCGTCGCTGTACCTGTTCTCGTATTCTCCCGCTCTTATAGTAAATGAAGACAAGGACAGCAAGATATAGCCATGGCTGAAAAATCAGCGGAATATTCGCCTGAGCACCGCCTTTAACATATGCTGCTAGGCCACTAACGGCATATTCATTCTTTACCGCGGCACCGACCTGATTTTGCTCAATGCCAGGCTGAAAAATATACATACGCTCTGGTTGCGGAAAGAGAAATATTGAAAAAGTTGCCGACCGGTACAATGCGTATTTGATTGGGTGCGCTAGAATCGTCGATAGCCAATCATTAAATACGCCTTGGTGTTCATTCTTGAGTACTTCTCGCTGGGCGGCCGTTGTGCATATGATATAAGAATTCATGATATCTTTTGTCGTATTGCGGCAGGTATCGTGAATTTTTTTGTACATAGCCACCCTGCCGTAATATTCTTCTCCATCAAAATTAGTGACATGGACTATATCATCAAGCTGCACGGCAGTGATTGGGTGAGTCTTTTCGCTAGGCTGATTGATAAAAGCTGTAACACTAATCGTTACTATTAAACCAGCCGCCATACAGGCAAGACCGCTCCATACAGGAAGTCGCTTGGTAAATAATCTCGGTAGCACAAACAAAATAGGCAGCACCGCAAACAATGCGTTATATCGTAACATGCCAGCATAAATAATCAACAGTAATGCTAGTCCAACAATACCATAAGTGGCAACACGTCCTAATGGTTTTTTGCTACTTACAATGAACCATATGAGCAGCACCGTCAATGTTAAACTGAATGCCATCTGAACATCTTTCCATATTACACCAGCAATGTTCACTATATTAGGCAGTAGCAAAATCATGTAGGTAGAAAGAGCCCATGCGCGATTACGAGTGTGCCAATACACGAGAATCGACAACACAAACATAGCCACGACAAGCAGCACCAGCTGAAAAATCAACATCGATGAAATGTGGCCAGTTACTCCAATCAGAACCCCCCAGAGTCGCGTCATCACTGGCGGATGCCAATCAGTGAGGTGAGATACGCCCGTGGCTTGCTCAAGGTGGCTGATGGAGTCAGGCGACATATATCCAGGATAGAAAACAACAACAAGTAGCGTTAGTATACACACTGCTACTAACGCAGACTGGATGTGAAATTTTGAGAGGCTATTTTTTATGCTTGCGATATTTTCCGGCCACCGCATAGAATAATACCTTCAAAACGTGCATATTTCCCTTAATTGGGCTGATTTTTGTTGGTGTCTTGCCCTTCTTCGGATAGGTTCGTACCACTGGCGTTTCGACGGTTTTATACTGCTTGCGGAGGCTACTCTCTATAGCAAGATAGTAATGAAGCTCATAGGTTTGAAATATATCACGGAATACGGCAATATCTGGGTCTTTAAGTAGCTTTGCGCTGTAAGCGCGGAATCCATTTGTGGTATCGGTATGTCTCTTACCAGCCGCCAGACTTATCAGCGGCGCATGAATAAGATGAAGACCTATCTCTCTCGAAAGGGGCGTATTCACGGCCTTGCCGCCCGATATAAATCGTGAGCCCTGAATGTGGTCATATCCTTGGTCAAGCAGCTTAATAAAATCAGGAATCCTCTCTATACTATCCTTACCATTGCCATCAACAACCACAACACCTTCATAACCCTCAGAAAGAGCCCAAGCAAACGCCATCCTCATCTGTGCACTCAATTTACCCTTGCCTTTTTTCGTTAATAAAGCGCGTACGTCTTGAGATTTCAAAAAGTCAGCTTCAAGCGAACCATCATTACTACCACCATCGGCTACCACAATGTCAATTTGTTTTGCTAACGGCTTCATTTTTTGCAGCTGCTTCTGAATTCGTTCTCCTTCATTGATTACGAAAACGCACACGCAATACTTGTGCTTTTTTTTGTTTATCTCATTAATTTCAAACTCTGGAAACTCCCACTCCGGATTGTTGCGACGGATATAATCATGTTTGGTTGACGGAGCTTTTTTCACGATGTAACATTCTTCCTTTCTGCATTTGCTAGTGACGTTGTACTACTTAGCTCATCAAGCACATAATACCGAGCATCCCGCCGTGATTCCACTAATATCTTACCAATATATTCGGACAGAATCACCATAAATAAAAATAGGATGAAAAACATTCCTGATAGCTCAAGCGACGTCGACACCCAGCCCTCAGCGACATTCTTTTTGGTGAGGGCTATGATTACAACATAAAGCGCATACACCAAGTTCACAACACTGGCAAAGAACCCAACCCATGACATAAAGCGAAGTGGCTGAGTGGAATGGCTAGTAATAATATCAAGCGCCTCTAATGTTCCTCGTCCAAAACCATGTTTTTTTGTAGGGTCGACTAGGGGAGAATATTTATATTCAGCATATGAATAACCAATGCTTCTTATCATATGTCTAATGTGACTGTCATGTCTAGTCGATAAGGTTATCGCCCGTATAGCACGACGATTCAGAGATATAAGATGTGTCGCTTGCAACGGAATATCTATGTTAATGTATTTGCGATTATACCAATAGAATAACCTGCGGCCAAGACCAGATTTCGATAGAAAATGTTTAGTCGTTATGTCGGCAGCACCTTGTATAATATCGTGTTTTTTATTCGCCTCAACAATATTCATCACATCCTCTATAGCGTCAATAGCGGGATTAGTTACTACCGCATAATCGCCAATCGCCCCTTCGAGGCCAGCAATAATGGCAATATCGTATGTGTATTGTCGAGAGAGACGAATAAGGCGTATGCACGGCAATTCATCAAGAAGTCCACTAATATCAATCACACTACTTTGACTCAAATCATTATCAACGATAATAATTTCATAGTTTGTATAGCTATTCATCAACTTTTGCGAAAGCCTGCGACAATAGTTAGGAAAATCACTAAAGTCACGCGTTACCACAATAACCGATACAAAAATATCCTGTTTGCTTGATTTTTTACTAGTCTTGGTTAAACTATTTTTTGCCATATAGTTTATCTAACTCCTCATATACATCGTAAATATTATCTAACTTACCGCCCATTATACAAACATATCCATCATAACCCAAGTGGGCTTTAAACAAAATAGGACGGCTATCATCATCCTCGCTCTTAACAAGCACCGTCTTCACTTCAACAATCGACTCTTCATACTTCATGTCTTTGAGAGACGGAATAAATCGTACTACGTCATTATACATTTGTTTATAATTAGTTTGGAAAGAGATTTTATCTAGGTAAGCATGTGTGTCAATTTTTTCAGCTGGCGTATCCTCATTATCAACCCAAGACTCATGCGGCGTATACCTGACATGAGAGAGTGTATATAATCCCTTGGAGGGAAACGGCATAATAGAGAAAAACGGACCGTCCATCACTGTAATACTAAAGTCCTTCAGATACTCTGGCAAACTCACTAAACACATTTCCGTAACTTCGTGTTTTAAGCCAACAAGAGGTATGTTTGATGCACGATGAAGCGTATTAATATTGGCATACGTACAATTTAATACGAAGTCGCCCCTGAATTTGCCACCATCAGTGACAACGCACAGCCCATCTGGCGTTTTATTAATCCTCGTAACGCGACAACCTGTGTGAAGTGTTATTCCCGGACGATCGTTAATTTGCCGTAGCAAGTCATCCCTTAGGGCATAGGCATTAAAGGCATATTCCTTGACTTTAAAAACTTCTTCGATAAGATTTTTATTAAACATTTTCTGAATATTTGGTGGAGCTACTGATATATCTGCTTTGATCTTATCCGCAAAATTCTTGAATTGATGCGCATTGACCTTAGACAAATGCTTGGCAACGGCATAGTACTTATCAAAATCCGAATGAATCGCTGCACCAAATTGCTTTGTGAAGCGCGGAAAATTAACAGCCGAACGATAGCCAGTTAAGATACTTCTTGGGTAGTGGTAGCCATTGTGTACCCTAGCCTGATTAACGTATGACGCCCGAGTCATTGTCTGTTTTTCTTTCTCTAAAATATCAATATTCTTGACACCCAAGGTGTCGTACAGATATAGAGCTACACTCAATCCATAAAAACCACCGCCAATTATTACTGTTTTGTTATGCATGTTTTCTCCATTTTTTAACCATATTGCCAACGCACAAACCAACTACCATATAGACAAACAGAAGTAGCGGCATGCAAAATACAACACCGTTGATGTGTGCATGCGGAAGCGCATGTCCTGGCATAAGAATAAGCCAACTAAGCGCCCCAGCAACAGAAAGATGCATAGACCAAAGAAGGGACCGATGATATTTCTTCTGAATACACTTTCTAGTAATGAATATGATGAAATACCCTATCGCGATCCAAAACGTAACAGATTGTATAGCCTCGCCAAACATGCCACCAATATGAACCGGTAGAATAATTGCTGGCAAAAGGAGATAATTAAGAGCATTTAGAAGGATGTATTTGTAGGTTTTTCCGTTATTGTCAGACAAATCGTCAAGATTGGTTATCTGATTTATAAAATTATATGTCTCAGGTCGTAGAATCTTTAGATTATTAATAGCATGGAGTCGCATAGACCGTATGCCAGCAATGCCCCTTTCAGACGCTCTAGCATTAATAACTTCTAATGCCCTTTCTGATGATCCATAATAACTAGCAAGCGCTGAAAAATTCATCCAGTAAGCACCAACGAACGCAATGATCGTCACCGTAAGAATGATAGCCGCCTGCTTCCAAAGATTAATAATTTTTGTCTTTTTATCAACTAACTCAAAGAATACTATAGGCACCAGAACCGATATAGCGATGGTCGACACATACTCATAGCCGTTCAATAGCTTGAGAAAGATAACCAGCAGTTCAATAGCATAAAACAACCAGAGTCTTTTTGAATTCTTGAAATACTGATAGCCCACAAAAGCTATCGCAAAAGGAGCAATCATTAGCGGCTCTATCCAATATATATTACGAGCATATCCAACTATCCATGGACTAATTACCACCATAGCAACAAAAACAGACGCCGGAATTAGACCAAATAGTTTTCTTGTTTTTTGAGCAATAGCTGCCATTATAAGAGCAGTAAGCAGAGCGAGAAATATAGAAACCTTCTTAAGATATGCAGGCACTCGCGATACGTCACTTGGAGCAAACTCGGTTATAATCCTTGCCTGAGCCCCGTACTGCGGAGCATAGGGTTTCATTTTAGCCATGTCACAGTCCTGACCCGTCATCAACCTGTTATAGTCGCTATTAACAGCTACTATTAGCGGGCCTTTGTAATTGGTCGTCTTTTTACAATAGACTGTCTTTTCTATTATTGCAGACGAATCCTTTTGAAAGCTGTCAAACCAACCATCCCACAGGCCTGTACCAAAGAAATTACCAACAAATGACACTACCAACAAAAGCCACACCACAAAGAAGAAAACTACACTACCCCGATGCTTCATCCACTTTTTCATCACAATTATCATGATAGCACAAACCAGCAATAGACTAAAGAACCAGCCTGGTCTATAATTTAACTTATGAAGAAGAAAGATTGTATTCTATCCATTATCGTCACCGCCCACCACGAAGGACTCATTGCCCACAAAACAATGCGATCAATCGAGCGCGCCGCGGCCAAACTCGAAAAAGCCTCGCTACCTTATGAGGTAATCATATCGATTGACCGGGGAGATGAAACTACTGTTGATTATTTTAAGAGCTATAACAACCTGCCAGTCACTGTATATCACTGGGATCATGGCGATCTTTCGAGTTCAAGAAACAGCGCCATCGCAAAAGCACATGGTAAATTTGTCGCTTTTATTGATGCCGATGATTTGATGAGTGAAAATTGGCTACACGACAGTGTCCAACTGCTATCGCAAAAAACGTACAATAACTATGTCGCCCACAGCGCCTATACCATAGAATTCGAAGGTGCAGATGCTATCGTGCAAAAAACTGGCTGCACCAGCAAAGCTCAAGATATGCTACTTAGCGTACTTTCTGGACGCTGGAACTCAGTCATCGTTGCGCCAATCACACTCCTCAAAAAATTTCCCTATTCTCCAAATAGTCCTGGTTACGGCTATGAGGACTGGTATTTAAGCTGCTGCCTAATTGATAGTGGTGTAAAAAATATTCTTGTCCCTGAAACAGCCATCTTTGTACGGCGCAAGGCTTCAGGTTCAGAATGGGCGCGACAAAAAACCAGCCGGTCGCTCCTACATGCCCATGCAATGTTTAGCCCGTCACGCTTTCGAACTATAGATATTAAAAATATCCAAGTTCCGTCATCTGAGCAACGCCGCCAAACAAAAAATACTATCAAGGAACTCCTTGTGCGATCGCGCATACCCCTTGGACTAATTCGGCGTCCGCTAGCCATCATACGTCGTAGCCGCAACGCCCTATCAAGGCGACCAACTACGCAAACTGCACCTACTCTGCCAAAATGGCTAGATAAGGAATGGCGCGCCCTTCATGCTATAGAAAAGAAGATTTTTCCGCCATCACCACTGCCTACGGTCTACCATACGATCACCGATGATCACTACAGAGTAGGTCTTGCATACTGGGAAATATGTAAAGAACTGCGCAGTGATACCTACGATTACATATTGTTTGTTCCGTGGCTTAAAAGGGGCGGCGCAGACCTGTTTGCGGTTAATTATGCAAACACTGTAGCCTCGCTAGGAAAGAAGGTCTTGGTTATTTCTACTAATGAGGTAACTGCTAATTATTCAGAGTGGCGATCAGAGCTAAACAAGGACATCGATTTCTTGCAATTTGGCACAATCACGCAGTTTTTTAGCGCTGATCAAAAATATCGTCTGCTTGAACAATTGATCGAGAATACTAGAGTTATGACCTTACATATTCTCAACTCCGAACTAGCTTATGACTTTGTCCGCGACCACGAGGTGTATATAAAAGCGACAGGCAAGCATATAGTTGCCACCGCTTATAGTCAAAGTACTGATACTACCGGACGAGTTTTTGGTTTTTCACATAGTCATATCCCACAGGTATATCATCTACTTGATCTAATAACAACGGACAATGAGGCAGTAAGATCTATGTGGATCAACGAGTATGCATATGATCCACAAAAAATAGTCGTACACCATCAACCGCTCACAAAAAATCATTACCCTGCCGTTAATAAACTATCAAATAGCCGTCGAATACTGTGGGCCTCCCGGTTAGCGCCAGAAAAACTACCTCAACTGGTAGCAAAAATAGCCGACCTGCTTCCCGAAGACGTCCATATCGACATGTACGGTGACACCTCCCCAGAATTTCCTGCAAGTAAGCTACCAGCGCACCCGCGTGTTCATTATCTTGGCGGGTTTAACGGTGTAGCGTCGTTGCCAGTCGAAAAGTATGATGTTTTTCTTTATACGTCACTCTTTGATGGCATGCCAAATACTCCAATAGAAATAGCTTTGCGAGGATTACCAATCGTCGCAGCTCGAGTTGGTGGATTACCTGATTTTATAGGTAAAGATGGTCATCTAGTTGATGATGTCACCAGCCCAGAAGCATACGCTAAGGCCATTAGTGACACCCTTACTGACATAAAATCCTCGTTTAATAATGCTAAGCTTTTGCGTAAAAAGGCAGTTCGCAATTTCTCTGAAAAATCGTTTATGAGCGAAGTCAAAAAGATGCTTTTAAACAACTAGTTCGAGACTCTCATCTCTCCCTTCACCGCCTCTTGACCAGTTTCGAGAGGTGGAGCAGCATATTCGTGCCAAGTACGACCGTCAAAGGTAGAAAAGTAGGCGCGGTAAACACCGACTAGGAAAGGACGAGTGGTCTTGAACTCTTGTTCTTGACCAGGTTGAATGGTGGTTGGTTGGAGGCAGCCGAGGTCGTAGTTTGCTCCATGTTGGTTGCGCATGATGAGACAGGTAAGATTAGTGGTGGTGATGGGTTGACTAGCAAAGTTCTTGATCTTAAAGGTGGTAGTGACTGGCTCGCCGGCACGTGGAGAGGGGTTAGAGAAAGTGATACCCTGAGTGAGAGTGGGATTGGGAAGGATGGTGAACTGCGCCCGATTACCAACACTAGCTGGTGTTGGCACCGGGTACTGCGCCTCGGTCCAAGTTATCCCCTTATCGAGAGTGCCGCTAATTCGCACCTTGTATATACCACTTTCCCGCGGAATAAACTCCCGGTCGTAGGTGTAGTTTGCACCCGGCGCAAGGCTGTTGACTGTATCAAAACCGATATCAGCATTTAGTCCGCTCGGACTAGTAATTGCCGCGCCAAAATAACCGAGTTCGATTGGCTTCGGACTATTATTTTTAACCGTGAAGCGAATACGTGTTGATTGCCCAACGTGTGTCCGTTGATTCCGGATGGCGATTGGCGAGGTGACGGTCGGTGCTGTCTGGACAAACGTTGATACCTCACGACTATGACCCGAGGCCGACTCTGGGTAATTATCGCTCCATCCATTGCCATCACGGTAATTTGTTATCCAGAACTTATAATTCTCCTCTTTCGTTAACTTAGTTGTCACTCGATAAGTATACGTCTGCCACGGTTCAAGAATAATTCGCTGGCTACCAAAATCATAATTATTCGATTTACTGTCTCGACCCGCAATTGCCATAGTACCTAGATCGCGGCGCTGATTTGTGGCATTACGGATAGTAAACGATGCGGTTATTGTCATGTCTGTAAACAGTTTTGACCCAGTCCCCTCCGTCCTCACCGACAGCGGCGATTCAATTCGCACCGAATTCAGCGGCGAACCAAACCACTCATTAAAGAAGCGCCAAAAATTACGATTACCATACGCACCACAGTGGGCTGTCCCTGGATAGGTATTGAGCGCTCCTTGATTTGGCTGATATGGGGTGTAGTTGTACAAATTAGCTGTTGCTTGATTCTCAATATATACCCATGAGCCGCCACAAGATGCATTTGTGCTATACTGGATATAATTTGACCGACCAGCCTTGTAGCGATACTCACCCGGTCGATTGGTATACAAACGGAATTGACGCGCTGCCATCCGCAACTGGTTGTACATGCCAGCATATTCATTTGAACAGTTTGCTGTATTACCCGGGCCGCTATCTGGACAAGCAAAGCCCATAGCATACTTGTACTGGCTCTTGAGCGGCCAGACATCAGTAAACAACGAACCCTGTTCTTTCTTTAGCGTTACAAGCATTACTTGCGGATTAATACCAAACTCTTTTGATACATTCCAAATAATATTGGCCACCGACAGACCGCCAGCAAACCAGCCACCGCCCCTTTCAAACGAAGTCTCTTTCGTGCTTGGATTTTCGTGATAATCACGCAGGCAGGCATACGGCGGACCATGCCAACCGCGCTTAGCCGCATATTGCGCTCGCGTACCTCCTCCATACTCAGACGGTCCAGTTCCCCACGTATCGCAGGCTGGCGTATGACTGTTAATAAAGTTTTGAATATCTTGAACGCTTGAAAATGTATTAGTGTCATAAAAAACATTGTCATCAATAATTCGTCCAGGGCTCCATGGCGACAACGCCCCTGTTTTTGGCCAAAAAATAGCCCCTAGGCCAACAACACCAAGGACAGCCAGTGTATACACGACACGCTTTAGCCAGGATGGTTTCATACTCTGTAACTGAATCACTGTAGTCCCTCTTTGCGTAATGATGGACCGTTCGTGGATTCTCCGATGTATGCGTTTGATGAATAAGCAACCTTGATCGACATATCAGTACCTGATGGTAGTTCTGATAGTGGAATCTCGGCCATGCGGCAGTTTGTAGAGCTTGGCCCAGCAGACGCGCTAGTTTGGCGCGAAACTTGACCGCCAGACCAATATATAGTAAAGGTGCACCCACCGCCATTTTCGACAATAGCGTTAACGCCGCCGTCAATTTGTAGACGCTGCTTATCGCCACTGAGGCCGTAGCCGCTCACAATCGGCGTTACTGCTCGTTTTGAGCCGCGTTGCTCGCCAGGACCAGCCGGTCTGTCAGAATTACGACCATCCTGTTCTTCTGGCTTCGTTTTACTGTCATCAACTTTCTTACTGTCGCCTTTGCCGTTATTCTTTTCTTTTGCCTGGGACGAATTGACATCATTTTTGGCCTGCTCTGTCTGTTGTGGCTGCGTTATCTCATAAACAACCGCCGCAATAGCAATTACAATGACCGCACTTACTAAACTAATTATTACAGCCTTGGTCTTCTTTGATAATGTTTGTTTAACTCGCATAGTGTTATTTCCCCTGTTTTATACTACAGATTTAAGCATAACAATTAATCGCTGAGTTTTCAATGTTTTTATAGATAAAGATGTTATAATATACTGTATGAGTGCAAAGAAGCCCCAAGCTAAAACACCATTGGTGTCAATTATTACCGCCACCTATAACGACGAAGTATACATTGAAAATTCAATCCGCTCCGTGCTGTCGCAAGATTTTACTGATTTTGAATATATCATTATCAATGACGGATCATCAGACGGCACAAAAAAAATAATTGAACGCCTGCAAAAAGAAGATAGCCGCATTCGCCTCATTAATCAAAAAAATAGCGGTCTAGTGGCTTCACTTAACCGCGGTATTACCGAAGCGCGTGGTACTTACATTGCCCGTATTGATGGCGACGACGAGTGGTTGCCGCACAAATTGAAAACTCAGGTTGCTATGCTTGAAGCAAATAAAAACCTAGTTCTGATTGGCGGAGGCGCAGAGATTATGAATCAAGATAGCGTGCCGACTGGTTTTATCTTTAATGTTGCCCGTAACGAGGATATTCGCCTTGGTCTTTGCATTTTTAATCAATTCTGCCATTCATCGGTTGTTTATCGCCGCCAGACAGCACTTGATGCCGGCCTTTATCCTGACACCTGCCCGGCTGAGGATTATGACCTGTTTAGCAAATTTACCGAACACGGTGAGCTTGCTAACGTGCCTTACCCCATTTTTCGCTATCGCATTAGTGACGGCAGCATCTCGGCTAAACGCCACGATGAGCAAAATCGTCTTGCTAAAAAGTTTTCGCTTCGCAACTGGGATATCGTTCAGCCGACGGTCACTAGCCGCACCGACATTAAACGCGCTTTCGCCTATTACCTAAAAAATCCAATTAGCTATGACTTTGGAATTAGCCACAAGCACGCCTACACGTTTGTACTGATGCGCATTGGCTATCGCATGCTTCAAAAGGGACAGATTGGTAAAGGACTCCATCAGCTTTGGAACGTGGCATCAACCGGGCGCACTGCCTCCAAGATCGTTGTTAAGTGGGGGCTTGATATCATCAAGATTAAGCTTAGACCATCACATCGAAAAACAAAAACAGCAGCTTAGTAGTATGAAGACAGAAGACAGCTGATTTATCACCAAACTATTGGACGTCTATCCTTTTTATTTGTGATCATGATGCCACTGCCGCGGAATCAATGTTAATCCCCCAAACGACTGCCCAACCACTGAAAAGTCTTTCGTGATAGTAAATTCCTCGGCACGATAAGCAACGTCATACTTTACTGACCCATCATGATTGAGGAGATTAACATCAACATAATACGACCCCGGGCCCAAGTTTGCCTCGATATCAAGTGTCAGTTTTTTGTCTTTAGGCAGTTTAGCGAAGCCTTCACGATTAGTAATAAAATTCGATACTAGATCACTATCTTTGCGATACAAATCAACCATGATTGCTCGCGTCTTATCGTGGCACCAAGCGATATCAAACGAGATGGTCTCGCCAACCTTAAAGCTGCGCTGTTTTTTACCTGTCGCGCCACGGATTGTAACATCAACATTTTCACCAGTATATTGCCGATTTCTATCAATACTTGCATCAATCACTGCTTGATTAAGCCGACTATACTCGTCAGCTACCTGAACTGGGTTTCCCTCTTTAATGATCTTACCATCATGAATTAGCACAGCACGATTACAAAACTTCTTGACTGTTTCCATATCATGTGTCACCAAGACAACTGTTTGCCCGCTGGCCTTATACTGCTCAAATATGTCGATACACTTGCGCTGAAATGCCTCATCACCGACAGCCAATACTTCATCGAAAATCATAATATCGTTACGCGCCTTGATTGCTACCGAAAACGCCAATCGTACCTGCATGCCCGACGAATAATTTTTTAACTTCTGATTCATAAACGGTTCAAGTTCAGCAAATGCAACAATCTCATCATACATCACCTCCATCTCTTTGCGAGTAAACCCGAGTAACGCCCCGTTCAAAAAAACGTTGTCTCGGCCAGATAACTCTGGGTTGAATCCAACGCCCAGTTCAATAAATGGTGTCAACTTACCGTTTAGTTGGACATCCCCGCTCGTTGGCTGATATACGCCCGCTAGGATTTTAAGCATAGTGCTTTTTCCAGAACCATTCCGACCAACAACGCCGAAAAAATCGCCCCGATTAACAGTAAAACTAACCCCGTCTAGTACTTTCTGGACGGTCTTTTTATTTCTCTTGACAATATTAACAAAAGCATGCTTGATGCTAGAATTTTTTGACTGCGGGAGAATAAACTCCTTACGCACGTCTTTAACTATAATAGCCGGCTTCGTCATCTAAATATCCTCCGCAAATAAACGTTGCTTACGCTGGAAGTGCCACCAGCCCAATCCAAACAACCCAACAGTTATTATAATTGGAACAAACCATAGCAACGGATTGTGAAATGTCTGCCAAATTGTCTGAGAAGCGGGGTTACTGGGCATAAGTGCATGCCTGGCGTCTTGAACTATTTGAGTAACAGGATTCAAAAATGCAGCTTTCTGGATGACTGCAGGCATGTAGATAATGGCAAAAATAATACCGCTGGCATAAAACCCAGCTTGCAATAAAATCTCCCAAATATATGCAATATCACGAAACTTTACGTAAAGTGCCGAAAGTAAAAGAGATATGCCAATTGACAACAAAAACAACTCGGCAATAATTGGAATTAACAGTAACCAGGACAGAGTTGGAGTAAGACCGCTCAAAATAGCAAATATTATTACTACAGCCATTCCTAAGCCCAGGTTGATTAGTGCTGATACAGAGCTAGCGACCACCAAGAGGTGTCTTGGGATTGCCACTTTACGGATTAGCTGTCCATTTTCCACCACCGAGCGAGTACCCACCATCGTTGCCTCGGAAAAAAAGTTCCATAACACGACGCCAGTTAACAGCCAGACTCCAAAGCGCTCAATCCCCTTGCTACCCTGAGGAAACGCATAGGTAAATAGCACATACAATATGCCAAATATAAATAGAGGTTTTAAGAGAGACCAAATATACCCTAAAACAGAGCTTTGATAGCGAACTTTAAAATCTGTACTAACTATTGCAAATAAAATTGCTTTGTTTTCTCTATTGCCAAGAATATTTAACACTTTACGATTATACCAAATTATAATAAAAAGATATATACTCATTAATATGAACCAGCTACGGACTATTATAATACGAAACGCCGCGCCTTATGATTTTGGCGGCGGTGAACGTTTTCCAGTTTTCTTGGCGCTAGAATTACAAGAACTTGGTCATCTACCAATAATTATGAGTCGCCACACAAAGTTATGTGACTACGCTAAACACGAAAAGGTGCCGTATCACCGCTCCTGGTGGTGGTCTAAGCAAAACTGGAGTGGACGACAGGCATTAATGATACCGTTATATGTCCTATGGCAATTAATTCTCACTTTGTATTATATTATTCAATTCCGTCGCTACCAGCCTGACGTCATCCATCTACAAAGTAAGGATGACTTTATCGCTGGATCGATTGCAGGAAAGATTATCGGCGTTCGGGTCGTTTGGACCGATCACGCTGACCTTAAGCACATCTGGCGGCAAGTCGACATGCGATGTAAAAACCCAACCGGTAAGATGGTTGCCTGGGCAGCACGCTTTGCTGATGTTATAACTGTCGTTAGCCAGAGTGAGCATCGCCTAGTCACAGACAACCTACCGCCTAATTCACCTATTCATCGAAAAATAGTTGTTGTTTATAATGGCATTAACGACCAAAAACCGAAGCGCTTGCCACCTAAAAATAAACTCTTTACTTTTTGTATTTCTGGCCGTCTTGTTATCGATAAGGGAATTAGAGAAGCAATCACCGCTTTTAGGCAATTTCACGCCGTCCACAGTGACTCACGGCTTGTCTTAATTCGCGACGGACCAGATCGCTTACAATTTGAGCAACAAGTAAAAAACCTTCCAGTTATCTTTCGCGGGTATAAAACAAACCCCCTACCGGAAGTTGCTGCCACCGATGTATATCTTCATCCAACATACCACGAAGGGTTTAGCGTCTCGCTAGTCGAAGCCAGCATGCTGCAACTACCAATTATTGCAACCAGTGTCGGTGGCAATCCAGAGATTATCCACAATAATAAAACTGGCCTTCTTATCCCCGTAAAAGACTCGACAGCGCTGAGAGATGCAATGGAACGACTATACACCGACCGTAAGTTTCGTACTAATTTAGCCGCAGCAGCTCGTAGTCAATATCTCGCACGATTTGTCTTTCATACTATCGTTGAAAAACAGTTTATCCCCTTATACGAAAATGGTATACTATAGCGTATGAAAATTCGTATTGAAACTGCCGCCCTAACCGCTCCCAACATATCTGGCGTTGGTCACTACACCCGTATGTTAACCAATAGCTTAGCCCTTTATTCGCCGCCGGGAACTGAGGTTTCAGCATTTTATTTCAATTTTCTAAGCAAACACCGAGATCCTATACTAGACGACTCGGTTAAACACGAAAAACACACTCTCATGCCGCAGCGGCTGTTCGCTAAACTCCAAAGCTACGGACTGCCACTACCGTATGACCTTTTCTCTTCATCTGTTGATGTCGCGATTTTTCCGAATTTCGACCGCTGGACAACCAGTAAAGCAACTATTACTGCCGTCGTTATTCACGACCTCGGCTATCTCTATTTTCCTGAGACGATTGAACAGCGTAACCTGGCCCATTTACGCCGCCGCGTGGCTCATGCTGCCCAGGTAGCAGACCTCATCATTACCGTCTCAGAGTCGGTTAAAGCAGAAATTATCGCCGAATATGGCGTACCTGCTTCAAAAATTATCGTCACGCCAATACCAGCTGACCCAATTTATTACCAGCCAGGCACGATTAACGTCGTCGCCAAATACAACCTACCAACCAAGCGGTATATCTTTTCAATCGGCAATCTCGAACCGCGCAAGGATTTACCGACAATGATTGCTGCCTTTCGGGCCCTGCCAGAAAAAATCCGCAAACAATATTCGTTAGTGTTGGCTGGCGGTAAGGGCTGGAAGACCGAAGCTACTGAACGTGCCATCGCTGAAGCCCAAGCTGCAGGTGAACATATTATCCGTCCGGGATATGTCCCCCAGGAAGATGTACCTGCGTTTTATCAGCAAGCAGACCTTTTTTGCATGAGCTCCATTTACGAAGGATTTGGCATGCCGATTGTTGAGGCGCTGACTAGCGGTACACCCGTCGTTGCCTCGGATATCCCAGTATTACGCGAAGCAGGAGGACATGCGGCTTTGTATGCACAACCAAAGAACCCAGATGATTTTTCTAAAAAAATTCTATCTATAATATCTGACCCAAGTGCACGCAACAAAATGCATAAAAGCATACGGAATCAAATACAGAAAATCTCATGGGAGAAAAATGTTGATGTCCTTATAAGGTCTTTTAGAGAGGCTTTAAATAAATCATGAAATCGATCACCCTCCTCATCCCTGTCTATAATGAAAAGTCTGTCCTTCCTAAACTATTTGAGCGCTTAGATGATGTTGCAAAAAATACGCCCAATTACCAATTTGAATTTCTATTCATCAATGATGGCAGTGTCGATGAGTCCTTGTCTATTATTACCAATCAAGCTCAGAAAGATACGCGCATCAGCTACATCAACTTGTCGCGCAACTTCGGTAAAGAAATAGCGATGCTCGCCGGAATTGACCATACCGAAAGCGATGCCGCCGTGATTATTGACGCCGATTTACAAGATCCGCCAGAGCTAATAAAAGAGATGATTGCCTATTGGGAAGATGGTTATGATGATGTCTATGCTCGCCGCAGTAGCCGGCAGGGCGAAACTTGGCTAAAGAAAAAAACCAGTCAGTGGTATTATAGAACCCTCCAAAAATCGACCAGCATTCCTATTCAGATTGATACCGGCGATTTTCGCTTGCTGTATCGGCGCTGTATTGAGGCGCTGCGGCAATTTCGCGAATCCCAGCGCAATACTAAAGCAATTTTCAGTTGGATTGGCTATAAGAAAAAGGAGATTTTTTACGATCGCGACCCTAGATTGGCTGGCCAGACTAAATGGAATTATCGCAAATTAATCAACCTAGCTATTGACGGTATCACTAGCTTCACCACCGCGCCACTGCGAATGGCTACCATTTTTGGGTTTATCATTTCCTTCGTGGCTTTCTGCTGGATTATCTATCTTTTAGTTCGCCCTTTGTTCGGAGTTCCGACTGGCGCCGGCTACTCTTCTTTAATGGCGGTTATCCTATTCTTAGGCGGCGTTCAGCTACTGTCACTGGGAATAATTGGTGAATATGTCGGCCGAATATTTATTGAAACTAAAAATCGTCCATTATATTTAATTGAGGAGTATTATGCAGGAAATCGCAAAAAAGCACGCAGATAAACTACGTTTTACCATTGTCGGCAGTATAAATACGGTAATTGATTTTAGTATTCTCTTTACCTTAACTACACTCTTTAATGTCCCGAAAGAATTGGCTAATTTTATATCAACTTTTGTTGCCTTTTTGTTCTCTTTCTTTGCCAATAAAAAATACACTTTCAAATCAACATCTAAAAACCTAAAAAGACAATTCTTATTGTTTACCGTTGTTACTCTCTTTGGTCTGTGGGTCATTCAAACGATTATTATTGCTGCCATCACGCCAGTATTCACCAATCTTGGCGTAAATAAACCAGCAGCTCTACTTATTAGCAAGCTAATCGCCACTGTCGCCAGTCTTATCTGGAATTATACTCTCTATTCCAGAGTAGTTTTCAAAAATCCTAAGAACTCTTCTGACTAATAATCAGCTGACGATCTCGACCCTCACCCTCAGAGTGCGTCTCAATATCGCTATACTCACCCGCCAAATGATGTACTGTCCAGCGATCAGCCGCGTTCAAATTGACAATCTTTGACTCGCCAGTCCGGCGAACTTCCTCAATCCAGCCACGTGCTTTTTCAATAATTTTCTCGGCATGCTGTTTTTTATAATCAGCGATATCCAAATTCACCCTAACAGTCGAAGCTTTTTTATGATGAAGTGCTGTCGATAAAAGGGTCTGAATACTACGCAGAGTTTCCGCACCCCTACCAATTAAGATACTACTTCGTTCGCTACGCGGAATTGAAGCTATAATAATTCCATCCTCAATTTTTACAGCAACTTCCAGGTTTAAATCAAAAAATGTCAATAAATCTTCCAGATATTTTTTTACGAATTCAATAGTTTCGATTTGATCCATATTTCCTCCTTAACCTTTAGCCTTGATCCGCGTTATTCGCGCTTCTGTTGCCTGTTTAGCGCGCTTTTTCGTCTTGGCTGACGCTATAGACTTTTGAGAGGCTGTCTTTTTATTTGCAACTTCTTCCATTTCCAAAGAATCTTGTTTAAGAATAATATGATTCTGTAAATATCCTACTGCACTAGCGGTTGCCAAATAAAGAGCTAAAGCTGCTGGTAGATATATAGTCACCATAAACATCATTAGTGGCATAAATTTCATCATCTTTCGAGTCATAATAGCATTCACTTCTGACTGATCAGCTTCTTTACCGCCACCAGCCTCAGCCAAGATATCTCGTAATTTGCGCTTACTGTCCGACTGTGGAGATAGCTGTTTTGAGGTCAAATATTGCAGATAGGCAGCAACTCCCGCCAGAACTAATAGCCCAATGACGACTCCATCTTTAGACACAGCGTGCTGAGTTAAGTCTATAACACCTAAGAAGTTCTGATTAAACTGGTCTGGATTATTAACCAGATTATTAGCTACTGGAAGATTTTTTACAAAATCATAAACATATTTACCCAGATCAGCACGACTAGAAACGAAAATCTGCACCACGCGGTACATCGCAATCAAAATCGGTAATTGGATGATTAAAACGCCTATAGAGCCAAACGCACTTATATTATGTTTTTTATAGAGCTCCATCATCGCCAAATTACGCATCTGCGGATTTTTGGCATATTGTTTTTTAATCTTAGCCAGCTCAGGCTGCATCTTGCGCATTGCCTTTGCCTGATGAAGCTGTTTCTTAATCAATGGCCATAGTAATAACCTTACTAAAATCGTAAAGACAATAATACTAATACCAAAATCTGGAATTAGACTATAGATAGCCATCAACAGATTAAGAATCGGCCTAACAATAAACTCATCAAAAAAACTCATATCCTGATTATAGCAAAAATACTACTATTTATACAGTTTTGCCTGAGAAAGGATATTCTTTATGACTTGTTTTAAATCATTATGTGGCATCAATAACACTTCTGCTGAAAATATAATAATAGCAACGTCTTGATCATTTTTTAGATATGGCAGTTCTAAACGAATAATTTCATAAACCCGTCGACGTATTCTGTTCCGCCGCACTGCTGATTTTAAAACCTTTTTACTCACAACTACCGCGAATCTACTATGACTGCGGTATGGATTTTTCACATATTTTACAGTAGCTATAGAAGAACGAGCCGCTTGTCCATTTTTATAGACAAATTTCAGACTACCATGACCGTGAAAACGATTACATTGTTGTAACATATTTTACAATTATATCAAAAAATCCCGCCTACATCGACGGGATCTTTTATTCGCTAGATTAAATAGCAATTTTAGCACGACCCTTCAAACGGCGTCGCTTCAAGACCATCCTACCGGCCTTAGTAGAAACTCGCGCTCTAAAACCGTGCGTCCTTGCACGATGTCGAGTGTGTGGTTGAAATGTTCGCTTTGGCATATCAAGAAATAGTATATATTTTTTTAGCATTTTTTGCAAGTCGCTAGCCACTTTTCCACTACCATGGCTAATTTTTCCACAGTTTTAACAGATGTATTTTTTAATTGTGGAAAACTCCACCCCTGTTTTCCTTTACATTACAGTTTCCGGAATTGTACTTGTGGAAAACTCTTAATATTTGCTATAGTAAAGATAGTTAAAGAATTTGAGGGAGTAAGTTTTCGTGGATAGTCATGCAGTTTGGCAGGGTGTATTAGGTGAAATTGAAGTAACTGTATCGTCATCATCTTTTACGGCGTGGTTTAAAAACACGAAACTAGAAATAATATCAGATAAAGAAATCTCAATAATTGCCCCAAATATTTTTGCTCGCACTCAACTCGAAAAGCGTTTCCACCCACAAATACTTGAAGCTTTATCTCATAACGGAATAAATTCTCCATCAATCTCCTACCACGTTGAATCTAGCAATAAAAAGCCTCGTATTAACCGTGAAATCACTAAAACTGAGAGCCAGGAATCGTCAGCTCCGCTCATCTTACCATCAAAAAAATCTCACGCCAGTAATCTAAATCCTCGCTACACATTTGATAATTTTATCGTTGGTTCTAGTAATGACTTAGCTTACGCTGCCTGTCAGGCTGTCGCCTCTCATCCCGGGGAAAAATATAACCCGCTTTATTTGTATGGTGGCTCTGGACTTGGTAAAACTCACTTAATGCAAGCGGTTGGTAATGAAATAATTAGAAAACAACCATCCGCCCGCGTACTATATATCACCACAGAAACTTTTGTGAATGAATTCCTTGACTCAATTCGCTTTAAGAAAAAGGGTTTTTCGGATAAGTACCGCAATGTTGATGTCCTAATCGTTGATGATATGCAATTTATAGCCGGCAAAGAGAAAACTCAGGACGAGTTCTTCCATACATTTAATGACCTTCATCAGAACAACAAACAGATAATTATTAGCTCCGATAAACCACCGAAGAGTATTCCGACTTTAACTGATCGTTTACGTAGTCGCTTCGAATGGGGTATGGCAATTGATATTCAGATGCCAGATTATGAGACTCGTTGCGCCATAATCAAAGCGAAGGCTGAGCTCAGTAATACCGAATTAGATTCTGATGTCGTAGAATACTTAGCAACTAATTTTAAAACAAACATTCGCGAATTAGAGGGCGCATTAAACCGACTCTTGGCATATGCAGAAATGCAAAACTTTACTCCAGACCTTATGGCGGCTGAGGGTATTTTAGGCGATATCAAGCGCAGTCGCCCACAGCATGTTACCGCCAAGCAAATTATCGATAAGACTGCTCGCTATTATAATATCGACGTGAAAGATATGTGCTCGTCCAGGCGCGATAAGTTTATTGCTACACCAAGGCAAATTGCTATGTTCCTTCTGCGTAGCGAGCTGAAGATGAGCTTCCCAAAAATCGCCCAAGAGCTTGGAAGAAAGGACCACACGACCGCTATGCACTCAATTGAAAAGATTACTAAGGAAAGTCTTACTAATGTCAGTATTCGTGAACAAATTAATGATATTAAGGATAAATTATATGCTCATTAATTGTGGAAAAGCTGTGCAGACCCTGTGTTTTTTTGGCGGATTACTAACACACAGATCTGTGGAAAGAATTAATTACTATGTTAAGCAGTGGAATAATAGAATAATATCCACCATAAAGCCCACAGCCAATACACAGAGTTTTCCACCTATAAAATCAACCAATTACCTCTGTTTGAACACATTTTTTACCCAGTTTCCACAGCGCCTATTATTACTAAGACTAATTAAAAATTAAGGAAAGTATAATGAAAGTATCAGTCACTCAAGAAAAACTTGCAAAAGCCCTTAACCTCATCAAAGACATTGCTTCGAGTCGTAATGAATTACCCATATTAAACAATATTTTACTACGTACTGATGGAGGCAGATTATTAGTCGCTGGAACAAATTTGGAAATTGCCTCTACTCAATATATTGGTGCTAAAATTGATAAGCACGGCTCGATTACTATCCCTGCTCGCTTGGTCTCAGAGTTTATTTCAAACTTACCAAGCGGTACTGTTGAGCTTGAAGTCAAAAATGAGCATCTTCATATTACTTCAGGTAAATTCTCATCAGTTATCAATGGTGTGGTGGCGGATGAGTATCCGGAATTACCAACAATTGATGAAAAAAATGCCATCAAATATGAAATCGATGTTGAAGATTTAAAGAAGGCGATAATTCAAACGAAAATTGCAGTTAGTTCTGATGTGACGCGGGCGGTTTTGACTGGCGTGTATTGGCATAATCACGAAGGCTCACTATATCTGGCGGCTACTGACGGCTATCGATTGGCAGAAAAAAGACTAGCTAAGTCTAATGATGAAGTATCAGCTATTATCCCTGCTTCGACACTTTCAGAGGTAAGTAAGAGTGTTGGTGAAGAGAAAAAAATCACCGTTCTCTTTGACGAATCTCAAGTGTGCTTCAGAACGGGAGATATGGAAATCGTTAGCCGGTTGATTGACGGAAAATTCCCTGATTATCGTCAATTGATTCCGTCAAGTTCAGAAACGGAAATTGTGATTAAAAAAGCTGATTTTAGTAGAGTGACAAAGATTGCAGCATTATTTGCGCGTGAATCTGGTGGCGGAATAACCGTGACCGCCTCAAAGGAGAACTCTCTATTATCTATCCACTCAATTGCATCTGAGCTAGGTGAAAACACCTCAGAAGCTTCGGCGGAAATATCTGCCGATGGTCAAGTAACACTTAATTCACGGTACCTGACGGAAGTTCTGAATATTATTGATGCTGACGAAATTACATTCTCGTTTAATGGTAAATTATCGCCATGCGTCATCCGAGAGCAGGTAAAAAACCCTGATTATACACACATTATTATGCCGCTTAAGAGCTAGTGGAAAATGGTGATAACCTAGATGCTGCTTCGGATAAAATTTCTTCTGGAATATTTTTAGTATTATAAGTAGTATTGATTATTTGTGGTCTAGTTTTAATTGTCCATTTATTATTTTCTTTTTTTAATATGACAGTGTAGGCGTCTCCTGAATTTCTATCTATATCCTCTCTTTGGTAGGTGGCGGCATACCAATCGATATTCTTTCCTAATATAATTTCCTTTTTAAGTATGAAAGATGATTTTAATTCTGGGTATTTAGTAAATAATACAGCTGAAATCTCATTTTTGTATTCGGCTATTTTATTGGACATAAATTTCTTGCTGTAGCTGGTTTTTATAGATATATCCTTGTCTGATCCTTCGACTGTAAATTCTGTGTAATTTTCATTTATATGTCCAGACTTAGATGAGGTTTTAATTATATATTTGCCATCTGATAATTTTATTTTAGTATCTCCTGCTAACGATATAATTTCGGTGTTATTTTTTGCATTATTGCGATATATTTTAGCCGATAAGTCTGGTTTGTCGAAAAATATCGAAATAGTATATGTTGGTCGAATGAAGAAAAAAGACAATAATAATAGTACGACTATTATAGAACTTATTATTATAATAATATTTCTTCGATTCATAAATTACTCCTTAAACGCATTGGCATAATTTCTAAAAACAATATTTAGTTTTGATGGATCAAATCCTTGTTCTTTAATTTTATTAATAGCAGCATTTCTATATCCTTCTATAGTATCGATCTCTACAATAATACCATTTGGGATATTTGGATCTACTCTATAGCCTATAGAGTAGATTAGATTTTTGATAGGTAATTTTTTAATTATTGGATTTGCATCTTCTAATGCTTTTTGCTCGTCAACAAGTTTGTCTGTTGTAATTTTGTCTATTTCAGCGCCCCTAGAAGATGATTTTAACTCTTTAGTTGCCTCTTGAGTAATTGGAATAAGTGAAAATACTATCCTTAGTGGTTTATCTTTCTTTACTTCTATATGAACGGTTTCGCTCTTAAAGCCATCTCTAGATGCTTTAAAATCATATATTCCTGGTTCTAGATATATAATTTGTGATCCGATAATTTTTTTATTTTCTACGGTCATTTCTGCTTTATTTGGTGAGACTAATAAAAATACTGGTACCGTATTAATTCTGGATGTATATATGACAATTCCGTAGGTTAATATAATAAGTGATGATAAAAATAGTAATATACTAATTGTTCTTTTGTTCATTATTTTTTCCTATACCAAGTTACACTTGGAGAAGTTAAACTTTCACCTCCTGCTTTTGGTGCATATTCGCATTGTGAAGCAGATGCTATTTTTGAATCAAAACCCTCTATATCGCCAACGTAAACAAAGGTATGTCCTGGGCTGTGCGCAACATCACCGGGTTTAAGATCGGCTACGTTGATTGAGCTACCATTACCGAGAGTTTGCCAGTTAGCCTCTGCCCATGCTCTCTGTACGCTAGTTGGGCCAGCCTTACCGTTTTCACCTCCGTAATTATAGTTCTTATCAAATCCACTGTCATTTAGTATCGTTGTTACAAAGGCGCCACAGTCTACACCGCCCCCAAGACAAGAATCTCCAATGTATCTGTTCTCGCTTTTTGCCTTTTCTATAGCTTTTGCATATTCAGGTTTTTTATCTTTACGTACAGTTTTTTCTGGCCAGGCATAACGTTTGACATAGTCGATAAAGTCGCCGCCACTTGATGAAGAGCATCCTCCTCCGCTTCCGCCCGTACCATTAAATCTTTCATAAATCTTTTGAGCAGCAGCGCCACGTATATTTTTGACCTGCTCTTTAGTCATAGCTGATTTTTCAAAATCATCATGCCAAAAAACAGTAGCTTCCTCTACTGTTTTTAAGGTTTTTAGTAGCTCCCAAGAATTTGACGCAGTACCGAATCCAGAAGCAGTAACGGGCCTTTCCGTTCCTTCTTGAACTAGATACTCTAATTCGAAAATTAATAATTTATCGTTATCTTCTACAGGAATAGAGTCTATCATTCCTTTTTCGTTGGGTGCGCCACCATATTCTTGACTGTAATATTTTTTTAGATCGGATGGTATTTTATTAGCTATTAAAGTACGCCTTCCAAATGTCCATTGAGCAAGACCCCATCCTCCGGATTCCCATCCCTGTCCTACTTCGTGCCTAGTAGGACTAAATCCTGACTCTGCTTGAATATTAGCCATCACACCAGCTGTCTGTTCAGCGCTTAATCCTACGTTGCGTAAATACCCCCAAATCTTCTCTTGGTTGTCTGATCCTGACACTCCATTAGAAGATGATCCGGAGCAAGTTGTTGAATCATTTCCTTTGTACCAAAGAATATCGTTTGTTACATATGAATCGGGATATCCTGCCGCTAAAGATACTGGCTGCATAGTAATAGCAAAAGATATAGCAAAGCAAAGAGCAATGGACAACTTTTTATACATCAGATCGATTCCTCTTATATTCGCTTATAATATCTGCAGGAACGCCAATATTTTTTAAGGCGTCTGGGGATTTTCTATCATTAACACCTGTTATGACTGAATTACTCCTCAGGACTGCATACACGCTATAGGTAGATTTGAATTTCTCGCTATAAATTTCTAATGTGACCAGCTTAAATTCGCCATGCTCTTTTACTATTGAGTATTTTTTTAATTCACGATTACCGTAGGTACTGGAAGTAGAGTTTAGCAATTCGGTGATAACTTTTTGTTCTGACGATTGCCCGTGAGTATTATTTTGATTACTTTGATTCTTGTTAGTGCTTTGAGGTGATGGCAGGACGGTAGTATATTGATTACTGTTAGGGTTTTTAATAATAAGGAAAGTTGCCGTAATGCTTATTAAAAATAATACGAATGATATTAGTATGACTTTATTTTCTTTATTCATTAAACCTTCCTCGCATATTCCCAGTGCCATTGTTCGGGGTTACTCCCACCCGGCTCAGCCCAAGCGGGATGTACATAACCGTATTTGTGGGCGTTAGCCTTTAGCCAATTATATGTAGAAGACCCAAACGCGCCAACTTCAATATCTGCAGCAAGTCCCCAGCCGT
>ERZ773263.302-NODE-302-length-36082-cov-6.718239_pt1 | contig 36082 bp, 34 predicted proteins | sample MGYA00511076_ERZ773263 | MGnify/ENA primary metagenome ERZ773263 (study PRJEB29015, sample SAMEA2738155) | human oral metagenome | biome: human oral; feature: human-associated habitat; material: saliva | place: China | collected 2195 ... | reverse complement strand
GCTATCTCTGATGAGGTTTTGAACAAGGCTTTATATGATATCAATCACCGACCACGAAAATGTTTAGCTTACAGAACTGCTAGTGAAGCTCTAGAGGATGAGTTCAAGTAAATGTTGCACTTATTCTTGCAATTTATTATGGAAAAAAGAACACAGCGTTTCTCGCTTCGCAAATACAGTTTTGGTTTAGCATCTATTGTATTGGGAACAGTAGTCTTAGCCTTTGGAGCAAATCCTGTATCAGCTGATGAAACTGCTAATGGAACAAGTAGCGAAAATATTGCTTCAGCACAGCCAACAACAGCTAGCCAGTCAGAAAGCACCAGTGCTGGGCAACCAGCAACAAGCAATGTTGCCGAGGATAGCGCTAAATCCCAAACAGAGACAGCTAACGCTAGCACCACCTAGGCTGCTAGTGCCCAATCCGCCACAGTTCAGCCAACAACAGCTAGTGAGACTGAAAGTCCTGAAACTAGTGGTGCTGTAAATACTGCTAGCAATTAAGAAGCGTCAGGATTTACACTGCCAGACAGCTACGTTCAAGCCCTAAAGACTTATGCTGACGATCTAAGTCAGCAAGTATCTGTTGATGAATCAAATAAATTAGAGGAAGCTAACTACTTAAAAATTCCAAAAGTAGATGCTAATGATAGCAAGCTACGAAGTCAATAACCTTCCGACAGATGTTCAAAATGAACTATCAAACTATGCTGCAAGCCTCATCAATAGTGCCCGCCAACAACTGGGAACTCCGGAAGTGACTGTTACTCCCAATATCCAAGCCTTTGCAAATAAAATTGCTCAAAACCTCCAAGACGACATCAAATCAGGGGTCTATGATCCTACCGATGAGTCAAGCAATGATCAGTCCGCTATTACCCGCAATGCCAAAGACTATGGCGTGGAACCAGCAGACTATAATCACGCGGGAACCACGACAGACTATTATGATGAAGCACTTTCCGCCTCACAACAAGGTACGGCAAGCTTGAGTGAGTTGAGACATAGTATTGCTGACGAAGTTCTAGCTTCTTTAACCTTGCCTAACTGGAGAACCTTGGCTCTCTTTGGTCTTTCTAACAATGAAAAGGCAGAGTTTGCCCTTGGTGTTGAAAGAACCCTGAAACCTGAAGAAGGCAAGCGTATCACTACATACCACTTTATTGTCGTTCCAGAATCTGCACTAGGAGGCACAACTTCTACTGATAGGCCAGCTGATAATCCACAGACACCCAGTCAGGAAGATCAAGATAATAAAGCTTCTCAAGTCCAGGTTGAGCAAAATAGCCAAGCTCCTCAAGTTGAGGCCAGCAATCCTGTAAAAGCAACTCCGCAAAAGGCCACGACCAGTCCAGTTGCTAATGTTTCCGCAACTAAGGTTGCTAATCCTGCCAAGGAAAATCAAGTAGTAAGTGCTGAAAAAAACTTACCTCAGACGGGAGATAGTAATACTGCCAATGCAATAGCCCTCCTACTCGGTTATCTTAGCGTTTTTGCCGGAATTTTCGTAGGCTTTCGGAAAAAGCCGGATAAAACAAAATAGAATAAGTAGCAAAAAGCCCTGAGCCTAGGGTTTTTTCTAGTTTTTGAAAAGTCCTAGGCCTTTTTGACTTTTTAGCTACCTTAGGGGTGTTCCTCAGAACCATGTGCAGTTATTGTTTTTCGTGGATGACAGGTTATTAGAGTTCATTTTTATTTTCAAGGCTGGTGTTAATTTACTGTTTTCCAGCCCCGTTGTTTCCCGAACTTTTATAGTGTATAATAGATACATTGTTCAAAATTATCGAACAAAAACGGCAGAAGTCTTCTGCAACCTATCTTATTACTATATTCTAGAGGAGTTATTAATTTCAATGGAAAAATTTTTCAAATTGAAAGAACACGGAACGGACGTCCGTACTGAAATCATGGCTGGTTTAACCACCTTCTTTGCCATGTCCTATATTCTCTTTGTCAATCCGGCCATTCTCAGCCAGACTGGCATGCCAGCTCAGGGTGTTTTCCTGGCAACCATCATTGGTGCTATCGCTGGGACCCTGATGATGGCGCTTTACGCCAACCTGCCCTATGCTCAGGCACCAGGGATGGGGCTCAATGCCTTCTTTACCTATACAGTTGTCTTCTCGCTGGGCTACACTTGGCAACAGGGTCTTGCCATGGTCTTTCTGTGTGGGGTTATTTCCCTCATCATTACCTTGACCAAGGTCCGCAAGATGATTATCGAGTCTATTCCGGCTTCCCTCAAATCAGCTATTTCCGCTGGTATCGGGATTTTCTTGGCCTATGTTGGAATTAAAAACGCTGGCTTTATTCAATTTGCCATTGACCCAGGTAAGTATACAGCGACTGGTACGCTCAAGGGGGCCAAGGCTTCCATTACTGCTAATTCAGCAGCGACACCAAGCTTGGTTCACTTTGATAATCCTGCAGTTATCCTAGCTCTGATTGGCTTGGCTATTACTATTATCTTCATTGTCAAAGGAATGAAGGGTGGTGTTATCATTTCTATCGCCTTGACCACTATTGTCGGAATTTTCATGGGTGTGGTTGACCTTGGTTCTATCAGCTGGGAAACGACCAATCTTGGAGCTTCCTTCCACGATTTCAAGACCTTATTTGGTGCAGCCCTCGGCAGCAAGGGCTTGGGCTCCCTCTTTACTGTACCAACTAAAATTCCTAGTGTCTTGATGACCATTCTTGCCTTCTCTTTGACCGATATTTTTGATACCATCGGAACTTTAATCGGTACTGGCCAAAAGGTTGGTATCATTGCGACAACTGGCGAAACCCATGAGTCAACTGGTTTAGACCGAGCCCTCTATTCTGATTTGGTCGGAACTTCTGTTGGTGCCATTGCTGGTACTTCAAACGTAACGACCTATGTTGAATCGGCAGCTGGTATCGGTGCTGGTGGTCGGACTGGGATGACTGCCTTGGTAGTAGCCGTGCTCTTTGCCATCTCTAGCGTCTTCAGTCCCCTGGTTTCAATTGTGCCAACTCAAGCAACGGCTCCAGTTCTGATTATCGTGGGGATTATGATGCTGTCTAACCTCAAGAATGTTAACTGGGAAGACCTTTCTGAAGCAGTACCGGCCTTCTTCACCTCAGTCTTTATGGGCTTTGCCTACAGCATTACTTATGGTATCGCAGCTGGTTTCATCACCTATACTTTGGTGAAAATCATCAAGGGTCAAGCTAAGGATGTCCATCTGATTCTTTGGGTTTTAGACCTGCTCTTTATCCTTGATTTTGTCAGCTTGGCAATCCTCTAAGTTAAATCGTTAACTGAAGGCTGGGAGTTTGGTTTCCTGGCCTTTATTTTTTAGGTGCATCTGCTTGCCGGCGTGCTACCAGCCATAAGTTCGAGAAGTTACCGGCCCCAACTTTATAGGAGGAATTTCGGAAAATCATTGGAAGAGATTTGCTTTTTTGGTATAATAGGCACATGTTTTATAGTCGCAATGAAGATGAGCTGATGGCCATCGGTTACAAAATAGGACAGTCACTGCAAGCGCAGGATGTCCTTATTTTGACGGGTGAACTTGGTGCCGGAAAAACAACGATTACCAAGGGAATTGCCAAGGCTCTGGGCATTTCGCAGATGATTAAAAGTCCCACCTACACCATTGTCAGGGAGTACGAAGGGAGCCTACCTCTCTACCATTTGGATGTTTATCGTATCGGCGATGACCCAGATTCGATTGATTTAGATGATTTCCTCTTTGGAGATGGGGTCACCGTAATTGAATGGGGGGAGCTTCTCGGTGAGAATTTGCCTAAAGACTACCTGACTGTTAAACTTGATAAAGTTGCTGATGGCCGGCAAGTTTCCCTGAACGCTAGCGGTTTACGGTCTCAAAAGCTCTTAGAGGCTATTGATGGCTGAGGCGGAAGTTCTCTTTGAGGAAGCCCAGCCTAGCGATGCTGAACTCTTGGTGGACTTTCTGGCTCAAGTCATGACTGAGAGTGATTTCATCACGCAGACCAGTCGCCTCTTGACCCAAGCAGAAATGGTAGAATTTTTGACGAGGCAACTAGCCAGTTCCAGAGATATCTGTCTGCTGGCTAAGTTAGGACAGAAAGTTATTGCCACCTTGAATCTGGTTTCCTATGAAAAATCGGGAGGCTATTGGGGGGATCTTTTTCTAGCCGTCGGTCAATCCTATCAAGGGGCTGGTCTGGGTCAGACCCTGATGGCGCTAGCCATTGATTGGGCAGAGCAGGTTGGGAGTCTAGCAGGCTTAAGCTTAAGTGTCCAGGTTCGCAATCAAAGAGCCGTTCATATTTATGAGAAATTTGGTTTTGCCATTGATAGTCTCAAAAGGGCTGCTGTCAAAAGCAAGACTGGCCAAGAACTTGATATTTATTACATGAGTAGAGCAATAAAGTAAGGAATAGTATGAAAATCGGGAAGAAAATTTTTTTGATGGTGCTGACCATCCTTGCGACAACAGTGATTGCCTTTTTTATCTATACAAGGAATGTTCTGAATTTCTCTAACAGTCAGTTAGGAAAAACTTTTAAGCAGTACGGGAAGAACAGTAGCGCAATTGAGCAGACCAAACCCTTCTCTATTCTTTTGATGGGGGTCGATACAGGTGATTCTCAACGGAAAGAGACCTGGGAGGGAAACAGTGATACCATGATTTTGGTTACGGTCAATCCCCAGACTAATAAGACAACGATGACCAGTCTAGAACGTGACGTTCTGGTTGATTTGGCTGACAAATCAGGCGAAGAAGATCAGGCCAAGCTCAATGCGGCTTATGCCAATGGTGGAACCAAGGAGGCCTTGTCAGTCGTTAGCAAGCTCCTTGATATTGACATTGATTATTACATGCAGGTCAATATGCAGGGCTTGGTTGACCTAGTTGATGCTGTCGGAGGTATCAAGGTTACCAATAATTTTGACTTCCCAATTTCTATTGCAGAGAATGAACCGGAGTACACGGCTAAGGTTGAACCAGGGCCCCACCATATTAATGGGGAGCAGGCACTAGTCTATGCACGGATGCGTTATGATGATCCAGAAGGTGACTACGGTAGGCAGAAACGGCAACGGGAAGTGATTCAAAAGGTAGTGGCTAAGCTGTTGGATATGGGCAGCAGTGTCAGCAGTTACCAGAAGATTCTTAAGGCAGTCAGCAAAAACATGCAGACCGACATTGACCTATCAACTAATAATCTTGGCAATCTTCTGGGTTACCAATCAGCCATTAGCAATGTTAAAAACTATCAGCTCAAGGGAACGGATGCTACTATTAATGGCGGCTCCTACCAGCTGGCGGATGCAGATGGTATCCTGAAAATTCAAAATCGGATTAAAAAGCAACTGGGGCTCAAGGAAGGAACCAAGAAGACTCTCAAGACCAATGCGATCCTTTATGAAGACCTCTACGGTCAAGGCGGCTTGGATACTTCCGACGGTTCTGATAGCTCAAGTTCATCGGCCTATGGTGATGGCTATGACAGTTATGATTCTGGTTCAGCTGGTGGAAACTCAGCAGGTTCAGGTGGTAGCTACAATACTGGCAGTTATTCTCAAGCCCCATCCAACGATGCCGGTACCAGCGGCGGAGGATACAACAGTGGTGCCGAAACTGGTGGCGGTACGGCTGGAGGAACTGGCTATTAAGTGATTAAAGACTAAAACAAAAGGCAACTCAAAAAAATCTGAGTTGCCTTTTTCGTGGATTGTGTTGGGTACTTGGGTGATATGATATTCTTCGAGGATAAATTAGTCAGAGAAAAAGGTGAAATTCGCACTTTGCTTTTAGCTGAGTGACATCAAAAAGGCTCTCGTTTTGAGAACCTTTTTCTTTTATTCTTCCTGCCATTTTTCTATTCTTTGGTTGATTTCATTGAGGCGAGATTGGGCTTCTTGGTTGAAAAGCTTGAATTTGTAGGTCAAGTCTTTCTTGTAGTCTTGAATTAAATCGGCCTGCTGGGCAATGATGTTTAGTTGGTCTTGGATGATTTCAGAATCCATTTGAGCCCTGTCGAAAGCTTTCAGGGCTTCTGCCAAGCCGGCTCGGATTTTTTCACGGTTTTGGTAGGCCTTGTAGCTGGCATAGGCCGCCAAGCCAAGGAAGGCTAGATTGCGGATTTTCATGCTTCCACCTCTTTTGCAATGTCTTGGGCCAATTGTCCCAGAGCTTCAAAGTCAGGCTCGTGCTCGGTGAAGGTGATGGCCACTTCATCTTGATCGCTGTAGCGGGGGATGATATGGATATGGGCGTGGAAGACAGTTTGACCAGCAATCTCTTCATTATTGTTGAGAATATTGAGCCCCTTGGCTCCAGTCGCCGCCTTGACGGCCCGGGCCAGTTTAGGTAGACGGGCAAAGATATCAGCTGCCGTTTGGTCGGACATCTCTAGCATATTGCGAACGTGTTCCTTGGGGATAACCAAGGTGTGGCCCTTGGTGGTCTGCGAAATATCCAAAAAGGCTAGCACTTTATCGTCTTCATAGATTTTAGATGAAGGGATTTCTCCCGCAAGGATTTTACAAAAAATACAATCAGACATAATTTTCCTCCCATTTTGTGAGCTTTAAATTGATGAAAATCTCAAGCTAGGTCAGCAAAGCAGGCCTAGAATCTGAAAAATCAGGCCTTATCAAACCAACTACTAGTGAAAGAGCAAGGCAATCTTCCTGTTCCCCACCTCTTAGAGGTCTGCTGTCTAGTGGCTGGCATCTTTGCCCCGTCTCGTTTTTGATTTTCAACAGTCTTAAAGGGGACAAACCCCAAAGCTTATCAAGTTTTTGATATAATGATTATATCAAATTTTAGAAGAGAAAGTTATGTTAAAAATAGACAAGATGACAGGAGGCTACCGCAATATTCCTGTCTTAAAAGAGATTTCCTTTGAGGTGCCCGACGGTCAGCTGGTCGGTCTCATCGGTCTTAATGGGGCTGGGAAATCAACGACCATCAAGGAGATTATTGGGCTTCTAACTCCCTATCAGGGGGCTATTACTATTGATGACCTCAACTTAGCTCAGGACAAGGAAGCCTACCGGAAGAAGATTGGCTTTATTCCAGAAACGCCCAGCCTCTACGAGGAATTGACTCTGAAAGAGCATCTGGAAACCGTAGCCATGGCTTATGATATTCCGACGGCTGAGGCCTTGGACCGAGCTCAAAAGCTTCTTCAACTTTTCCGCCTAGAGGATAAATTGGACTGGTTCCCTGTCAACTTTTCTAAAGGCATGAAGCAGAAGGTTATGATTATCTGTGCCTTCATCGTCCAGCCTCGTCTTTTAATCGTTGATGAGCCTTTCTTGGGTCTGGACCCCCTAGCCATCAATGATTTGATGGATCTCTTAGAAGAAGAAAAAGCCAAGGGAACTGCCATTCTCATGTCCACCCATGTCTTGGATTCGGCCCAAAAGATGTGTGATAGCTTTGTTATCCTCCATCAGGGGCAAATCAGGGCACAAGGGACTCTGGCGGATTTGCGGGCCAGCTTTGGTCAGGCAGATGCCAGTCTCAATGACCTCTACATGGCTTTGACAAAAGAGGTCTGATTATGAAAGCAGTATTTGCCAAACGTCGCTTTGATTTCAATCAGCAGTGTCTCAAGTATCTTCGCTATGTTCTCAATGACCATTTCGTTTTGGTCTTGGTTTTCCTTTTGGGCTTTGTTCTTTATCAGTACAGCAATTTGCTTCGGCATTTTCCTAAAAATCATTGGCCAATTATGGCAGGGCTAGTGCTGGTCAGTTTGGTCCTGCTCTGGTTGGGACGGGTGGCAACCTATCTGGAACCCGCTGACCGAGTCTTTCTCCTACCCCAGGAAGATGACTTAATCGCCCAAATCAAGGGGGCTAGGTGGCGGAGTTTTCTGGTTTGGGGAGGCCTGCAAACCCTCTTCTTGTTGGCCCTAGCTCCCCTCTTTTTAGCCCTAGGCTTTTCAAAATTAGGATTTTTAGTCTTTCTACTTTTCATGCTGCTTGTCAAAGGCGGTCTGGTTCTTTTTAAAAGTCGCAAGCTTCTTATCGCTGGTAATCTAAATTGGGAAGAGGCTCTGGCCCAAGAACAAGGGCGAAAACAAGCTATCCTGAAATTTTATTCCCTCTTTACCAATGTTAAGGGCATTTCCAGCCAAACCAAACGACGGGGCTATCTGGATTTTCTCCTGGCTGGTCTGACCAAGAAGCAGTCCCAGCTTTGGTCCAATCTCTACCTACGGGCCTATTTACGCAGTGGTGATTATCTGGCCTTGAGCCTGAGACTTCTCTTTCTTAGCCTGCTCAGCTTTATCCTTGTCAAGGCCGGCCTAGTCGCGCTGGCCCTAGCCCTGCTCTTTGATTATCTCCTGCTCTTTCAACTTCTGTCTCTGGCCAAGCATTACGATTATCAATATTTAACCCAGCTCTTTCCCTTGGGAGCTGGTCTGAAAAAGGCCAACCTCAAGCAGGTTCTACGAGGGATTCTCTATGGCCTGGTTCTGCTACAAGCAATCGTCCTACTCATTTTTGCCTTCTCTTGGCAAAATCTGGCCCTGCTGGTAGGTGTCGCTCTCCTCTTGGTGGAGCTTTACCTGCCCTATAAGTTAAAGAAGTTGTTTGCTTGAGCCAGCCTGAAACTCTGCGAAAATCAAAAAGATGCGTCGTTAACTCGCTTTGCCGTACTTAATGAGGAAAGCAGAGCTTTCCTCATTCTGCGCCTCAAAAGGTCTGGGAGACCTTTTGAGCTACCTACAGTTCGTTGCCTCGCCTATTTTTGATTTTCATTGAGTATAACCAAGCCAGCTTGATATTGACGAGGCCTGATAAAACCAGTAAAATAAGAGAGCGATTAAAAACCAACCTCTGCTTGTAAGCGGACTTGGTTACCCTAGATGAAGGGGCGTGGAAGGAAAATTTCGCTGGCAAGGCTGAAAAATCACGCCCAATGACAATAAATGGAGGAAAATGATTTGGTTACAACCGATTCAGATTTAAGCCTAAAACCCCTGCGGGGTAAGAGTGGCAAGGCCTATGTTGGCACCTATCCAAATGGTGACCGAGTCTTCGTCAAAATGAATACGACACCAATTTTGGCGGCCCTAGCCAAGGAGCAGATTGCCCCTCAACTTCTCTGGGCAAAACGCATGTCCAATGGGGATGTCATGAGTGCCCAAGAATGGCTCAACGGTCGGATTCTCAATAAGCAGGATATGACCAGCAAGCAAATTATCCAGATTTTGCTGCGGATGCACCGCTCCAGAACTCTGGTCAACCAGCTCATGCAGCTCAATTATCGGATTGAAAAACCCTACGATTTGGTTGTCGATTGGGAGAGTAATGTTCCTGAACAATTGCGGGCCAATTCTTTCTTGCAATCTATTGCCAAGGAATTGAAGGATAACCTGCCGGAATTTGACCAGGACAAGGCCACTATTGTCCACGGAGACCTAAGGCACAGCAACTGGGTCATCACCACTAGCGGTTTGATTTACCTAGTGGATTGGGACTCTGTTCGCCTGACCGACCGGATGTATGACGTTGCCTATATGCTCAGCCACTACATTCCTTACACCCATTGGAACGAATGGCTCAGCTACTATGGCTACAAGACCAATGATTTAGTCATGAACAAGGTTGCTTGGTTCGGTCAATTATCCTACCTGACCCAGATTCTCAAATGCTACGATGAAAACGATATGGAACATGTCAATCAGGAAATTTATGACCTGCGTAAGTTCCGTGAAATTATTGGAAAGAATTAGATGCGAGTTAGAAGACGTAAGGGTGCTGAAGAGCACCTAGCCAACAACCCTCATTATGTAATTTTGAATCCCGAGGATGCCAAGGGACATTGGCAGGAGATTTTTGGCAATGATAAGCCTATCCATATCGAAGTCGGCTCCGGCAAGGGAGCCTTTATTACGGGTATGGCCCTACAAAATCCTGGCATCAACTATATCGGGATTGACATCCAGGTTTCAGTGCTCAGCCATGCCTTGGACAAGGTTCTAGCTAGTGGGGCAGAAAATATTCGCCTCCTCCAGGTTGATGGATCCAGCTTAACCAACTATTTTGCGGACGAGGAAATTGACCTCCTCTATCTCAATTTCTCAGACCCCTGGCCCAAGAAAAAGCATGCTAAACGTCGGCTGACCTACAAGACATTCTTGGATACCTACAAGCAAATCCTGCCTGAGCATGGTGAGATTCACTTAAAGACCGATAACCGTGGCCTCTTTGAATACAGCCTTGCCAGCTTCTCGCAATATGGCATGGTCCTCAAGCAGGTCTGGCTGGACCTCCATGCCAGCGATTATGAGGGCAATGTCATGACCGAGTATGAGCAGAAATTCTCCGACAAGGGTCAGGTCATCTATCGGGTGGAGGCTATGTTTTAGGTGCCTAATGGCGGTGATAATCTCATTTCTAGCTATCTAGGCAAACTTCAGAAATTAAATAACAATACCCATAGGAAGTTTGTGTTTGCGATCCATTGAAAAAATTATTTTGAAAAATTGAGAATTCATGTTATAATGTCACTCGTTGACATTTATGGAGAGGTCGCATAGTGGCCGAGTGCGCACGCTTGGAAAGCGTGTAGTCCTTAACGGGGCTCGGGGGTTCGAATCCCCTCCTCTCCTTAACTAAGATACTAAGGGCGTTAAAAAAGACGTATGATTTTAGGGTCTACTTGAGAAATCCTGATTTCTCGATAGGAGACGTCTAAATCACTAGTCTTTTAGCCCGAGTTCAATTCCACATCAAGATGGCTAAGTCTCCTTTGCGGTAAGACTTGCTAGGAAAACCGCTGAGGCGGTTTTTTTGTATTGTGAAATGAAGTTACGAAGGCGCAGTTGAAATTTATTATTTAGGATAACCTGGTTAGGTTTAGCCTAGACATAATTAAAAAGTTTACTGTTGAAAATTTTTAGAAGAAGAGAATCAAGCTTGAAAGGGAACTCTGACCTCAATAACGGAACTGAAGAGAGATACTCTATGAGACTTGTTTTCTTTTAATCAGCAAGAAATAATTGAAATTAGTAATTAATTTAAGAAAACGCTTGCAAATGCAACTATTTCACCTATAATAGGATTGAAAGGGGTTGAAGATATGAAAAATTTAAGATTTTCATCATGGCACTATGCTAAAAAGTATTTTGTTGGTCTATCGTGTGTTACTGTGCTGGCAGCTGCTAGCTTTATTGCGAAGCCAGTTCTTGCAGACACTGTAGAGACAGAACCAACAAATACAAGTGAAATACTCATGACCACAAATCAAAGCCAACCTAGTACGGATGTTGAGACTGTTACCCCTCCAACTACAGAAACTAGTTTGAACACCCTAAAGACTGAACTTGGCTCCCAGGCTTCTAATGGTACCTCAGAGGATACTGTTCCTCAAGCAGTATCGTCCAATTCTGAAGTTCCCGCTACCTCTTCAGCAGATTCATATACAGGAGGAGATAATGTTTCTGTCTCAGCCAAAAACAATTTAGTCACTTCCGAATCTAAGGGTTATCATAGTGACGAACAGGGCAATTGGTATTACGCTGATGGCAATGGGAATAAGTTAACCGGGGCTCAGATCATTGATTCTGTCAAGGTCTACTTTGATGAGAACGGCATCCAAGTCAAAGGGAACTTTGCCTCTGATGGCCATTATTATGACAAAGATAGCGGGGCTATGTTGACTAAACGTTATGTCGAAGTGGCCGGCAATTGGTACTATGTTGATGGCAATGGAAATAAGTTGATCGGTGCTCAAACGGTTGATTCTGTCAAGGTCTACTTTGATGAGAATGGTGTCCAAGTCAAGGGTGCCTTTGCACCAGCCAAAGAAAGTATTTTTTCACCAGATAGACATTACTATGATAAAGATAGTGGTGCCTTGGTGACGAATCGTTACGTTGAGGTGGATGGCAATTGGTATTATGTTGATGAAAACGGCAGGATGTTGACGGGATATCACACGATTGACGGTGTTGAAGTTTACTTTTCTGAATATGATGGTCATCAGGCTAAAGGGGAATTTTCAGGAAATGGTGATACTGGAGACTTCTATGATTGGGATTCTGGAGCTAGAATTACTGGTAAAGAAGGAACTCCAAAATTTATTAAAACTAGGTCAGGTCACTGGTATTATCTCAATGAAAAGGGGAACCAAGTGACCAGCATTCAGATCATTGATGGAAATATTTACTATTTTGGTCTTCCAACTAAAAAATATTACTATGGTATGCAATCAAGGGGCGAGTTAGTCTATGCTTATTATAGTGATTTTATTCCTAATAGTAGCCGCATCTACTATACCAATCCTGAGACTGGTGCGGCTTGGAAAAATCGCTACGTCGATTGGGAAGGTAGCCGTTATTACATGGGACCAGAAGGCTATGCTCTAATCGGAGAGGCAGTTGTCAATGGTCAATCTGTTTATTTCCATAGAGACGGTAAGCAAGCCCGGGGTGAATTGATTACCGAAAATGGCGTAACTCGCTACTATGCCCCTGATTCTGGGGTGCGAGTTCGCAATACTAAACTGACTATTGATGGTGTAACCTATAGTTTTAATGCTGATGGGGACGGAACCATCATCTCCGATTAAAAGCAAGTTGTTAGGCGGGTAGCTAGTATCATTGACTGATGTTGGTTACAATTTGTGATTTTGATAGTTGACTTCGGCGATATCGTTAGACAACTATCATCAAAGGGTCTCAGTTTCTAGAGAAAAGAGAAGATGTGACTAGAGGTCCGTTGTTAAACCGCCAATTCTCCCATTTTTGATTGAAATGCTAAAAACTTACTAGCCTATTCCTTGCAACAGGTTAATCATACAGTCGAAGATATGGCCTGATAAAAGTTAGTAAGGGATATAGAAAACTTTTCAAGAATTCTTGGTCAACAGTCTAAGAATACGTAATAGGTTGACCTTGTCCCTTGCAATTAGGGGGCTGACGTGCTATACTATAAGAAATAATACAGAGAGGGGCGAAGTTGGATGACTTCGCCTCTTGTCTATGTATGGATTTGTTTTCCTTTTCATGAGGGGAAAACTAGAAAGCAGAGGTAAATCTTATCGCTAATCAGACGCTTATTGATACGGTTACTCAGGTTGTTGCTCCTGCTATTCCCCAGCCTTTTGAGCTGGTTGATGTGGAATATGAAAAGATGGGGGCTGATTATGTTTTGTCCATTCTGGTGGATAAGCCAGAGGGCATTACCGTTGATGATACGGCTGAGCTGACGGATATTATTAGTCCGCTCTTGGATACCATCAAGCCTGATCCCTTCCCCAGCCAGTACATGTTGGAAATTTCCAGTCCCGGTTTGGAGCGCCCCTTGAAGACAGCTGAAAGTCTCAAGGCTGCTGTCGGTTCCTATGTCAATATCAGCCTCTACAAGGCCATTGACAAGGTTAAGGTATTTGAGGGGGATCTGCTGGATTTTGATGGCCAAACCCTGACCTTGGAATATCTGGATAAGACTCGCAAGAAGCAGGTGGAAATTCCTTATGCGACGGTTGCCAAGGCCCGCCTAGCCGTCAAGCTATAGTCGGACCTAGTTGGAGTCAAGTTATAGTCGAATGGCTAAGAGCCTAGCGAGGTCCTTAGACTTTTGTTAGGAAGCTAGGCCTAATCAAAATTGTTAAGAAACTTGGATTTAACCTTGATTCCAAGAAACTTGAAAATATAGAAAGGATAGCTAGTCCGCTCAGGAGCGGATAGAAAAACTTATGAGCAAAGAAATGCTAGAAGCCTTCCGTGTTCTGGAAGAAGAAAAACACATCGACAAAAACGACATCATTGATGCGGTGACCGAATCGCTCAAATCTGCCTACAAACGTCGCTATGGTCAATCTGATAGCTGTGAGGTTGAATTTAATGAAAAGACTGGGGATTTCCAAGTCTACAGCGTGCGTGAAGTTGTCGAAGAAGTTTTTGATAGCCGCTTGGAAATCAGCTTGGCTGATGCCCTCAAGATTAGCTCAGCCTATGAGTTGGGTGATAAGATTCGTTTTGAAGAATCTGTTAAAGAATTTGGTCGTGTGGCTGCCCAATCTGCCAAGCAAACCATCATGGAAAAGATGCGTCGTCAGATGCGGGAAATTACTTACAATGAGTACAAGGAACACGAAGGTGAAATCATGACCGGAACGGTTGAACGTTTCGACCAACGTTTCATCTACGTCAACTTGGGCTCGATTGAAGCCCAGCTCTCCCACCAGGACCAAATCCCTGGGGAAACCTTCAAATCACACGACCGCATTGAGGTTTATGTTTATAAGGTGGAAAACAATCCTCGTGGGGTTAATGTTTTCGTCAGTCGGAGCCACCCTCAATTCATCAAGCGTCTCATGGAAAAGGAAATTCCGGAAGTCTTTGATGGTACTGTGGAAATCATGAGTGTCTCCCGCGAAGCTGGCGACCGGACCAAGGTTGCGGTTCGTAGCCATAACCCTAATGTGGATGCCATCGGAACCATCGTTGGTCGTGGCGGTGCCAACATCAAAAAGGTTGTCAGCAAGTTCCATCCAGTCCGCCTAGATCCTAAGTCAGGTCTGGCCGTCCCTGTCGAAGAAAATATCGACGTTATCCAATGGGAAGAAGACCCAGCTGAATTCATCTACAATGCTATTGCTCCAGCGGAAGTTGACTATGTTATCTTTGATGATGAAAATAGCAAGCACGCAACCGTAGTCGTGCCAGACAACAAGCTATCCTTGGCTATTGGTCGCCGCGGACAAAATGTTCGTCTAGCGGCTCACTTGACGGGTTACCGCATTGATATCAAGTCAGCAACAGAATACGAAGCTATGGAAGCAGAGGCTGAGGAAGCCTATGAAGCTGATGACTTGGTTGAAGCTGAAGGCCTTGACCAGGTAGAAAACTTAGAGCAAGACCAAGTGGCGGAGGAAGTGACTTCCGATGATGCAAGTGCTGCAGAAGCTGAAGAAGCTGAACTTCAAGTCCAAGATGAGCTTGTTGAGGAAAACGAGGCGGCAGACCTTGAGACTTCAGCTGAAGCTGCTGAGCCAGCAGATCAAGATTAAGAGGAAGGCCTTTTATGGCTAAAACAAGAAAGATACCTTTGAGAAAATCAGTTGTTTCAGGTCAGGTGATTGACAAGCGAGACCTGCTGAGAATTGTTAAGAACAAGGAAGGGCAAGTTTTCATCGATCCAACTGGCAAGCAAAATGGCCGCGGCGCTTATATCAAGCTAGATAATGAAGAAGCTCAGCTGGCCAAGAAGAGACGGGTCTTCAACCATAGTTTTTCTATGGAAGTTCCCGATGAATTCTATGATGAATTGATTGCCTATGTTGATCACAAGGTTAAAAGAAGAGAGTTGGGCCTTGACTAATTTAGAGAAGTTATCCAATTTATTAGGTCTGGCTCAGCGGGCAGGAACTCTAATCTCTGGTGAAGACCTGGTCATCAAGGCCATTCAGAAGCACCAAACCCGATTGGTTTTTCTAGCCCATGATGCTGCTCCCAATTTGACCAAAAAAGTAACTGATAAATGTCAATATTACGATATAGAAGTCTCCACAGTGTTTTCCGCACTGGAATTAAGCGTTGCTATTGGTCGATCCCGAAAGGTGCTGGCCGTGACTGACGCTGGATTTGCAAAGAAAATGAGGACTCTTATGAACTAAAGAATAGGAGGACATGATTTGTCTAAGAAAAGATTGTACGAAATTGCCAAGGAACTTGGCAAACCAAGTAAAGATGTGGTGGAAAAGGCCAAGAGCTTAGGTCTAGATGTCAAGAGTCACGCTTCAAGTGTTGAAGAGGCGGACGCTAAGCGGATTTCCAGCAGTTTTTCTGCTACCAAGGCGTCAGCTCCAAAGGCTAGCCAATCTGAAAGTAAGCCCGCTCCAAAACCAACTTCAACGCCTAAGTCGGAAGTAGAGGCTAAGCCAGCTCAAGAGGTTAAAGCGGCCTCAGAAAAGTCTGTCCAGCCCAAACCCGCTGCTAAGCCAAAACCAAAAATTCGTAACTTTAAGGCGGAGCGGGAAGCTAAGGCTAAAGCGGCAGCTGAGCGTCACCAAAACCAAGGCAAGGGCAAGCAGAATAATCGCGGTGATCGACGCAACAATGACCGCCGTCGCGATAACCGCTCTGGCAACCGCAATGACCAAAGAAACAATCGTAACCAGGCTAACCAAGGACCACGGATTGATTTCAAGGCCAGAGCAACTGCCCTAAAAGCTGAACAAAATGCGGAGTACTCTCGCCAAAGCGAAGATCGTTTCCGTCAGGAACAAGAAAGCAAGTCTGTGGCAGCCCGTCGTCAAGAAGAGGCTCGTCAAAACAAGCGGAAAGCTCAAGAAGAAGCTCAGGCTCAACCAAGTAAGCCAACGCCAGCAGCGGCTCCAACAGTAGCTGCAAAACCAGCCCCAGCCAAGGCCAAGGATACCCGTCGCAAGAAAGCTAATCGTTCAGACAAATCACGTGACTTTTCACATCAGAATGAAGATGGGCCAAAACAAAGTAAAAATAAGAAGTGGAATAATCAAAACCAAGTGAGAAACCAAAGAAACAGTAACTGGAATCATAAGAAGAAAAAAGGAAAGAACAACCGTAAGGATCAAGCTCCAAAACCAGTCACCGAACGTAAGTTCCATGAATTGCCTAAGGAATTTGAATACACTGAAGGAATGACGGTTGCTGATATCGCAAAACGTATCAAGCGTGAACCTGCCGAAATCGTTAAGAAGCTCTTCATGATGGGTGTAATGGCTACCCAAAACCAATCCTTGGATGGTGACACCATTGAACTCCTCATGGTGGATTATGGTATCGATCCTAAGAAAAAGGTTGAGGTTGATGATGCCGATATCGAACGTTTCTTTGTTGATGATGACTACCTCAATGAAGACCAATTGGTTGAACGTGCACCAGTCGTAACCATTATGGGACACGTTGACCATGGTAAAACAACCCTTCTAGATACTCTGCGAAATTCTCGGGTAGCCACAGGTGAAGCCGGTGGTATTACTCAACACATCGGTGCCTATCAAATCAATGCCAACGGTAAAAAGATTACCTTCCTAGATACCCCAGGACATGCGGCCTTCACTTCGATGCGGGCTCGTGGTGCCTCGGTTACTGATGTCACCATCCTGATTGTTGCTGCAGACGACGGCGTTATGCCACAAACTGTTGAAGCGATTAACCACTCTAAGGCTGCCGGTGTGCCAATTATTGTTGCCATCAACAAGATTGATAAACCAGGTGCCAACCCTGAGCGGGTTATCGGTGAGCTGGCTGAACACGGTGTTATCTCGACCGCTTGGGGTGGTGAGTCAGAATTCGTTGAAATTTCAGCTAAATTCGGTCAAAATATTGATGAACTTCTGGAAACTGTCCTTCTGGTTGCTGAAATGGAAGAGCTCAAGGCAGACCCAACCGTTCGAGCTATCGGTACCGTTATTGAAGCCCGTTTGGATAAGGGCAAGGGGGCGGTTGCCACCCTCTTGGTTCAACAAGGTACCCTCCATGTCCAAGACCCAATTGTTGCGGGTAATACCTTCGGTCGGGTTCGGGCCATGACCAATGATCTGGGGCGTCGGGTCAAAGAGGCAGCGCCATCAACACCAGTATCTATCACAGGTCTTAATGAAGCCCCAATGGCTGGTGACCACTTCGCAATTTATGAAGATGAAAAAGCAGCTCGGGCTGCCGGTGAAGAACGGGCTAAGCGGGCTCTGCTCAAGCAACGTCAAATTACCCATCGTGTCAGTCTTGAAAACCTCTTTGATACCCTCAAAGATGGCGAAGTTAAGTCTGTTAATGTCATCATCAAGGCAGATGTGCAAGGCTCTGTCGAAGCACTAGCGACCTCTCTGCAAAAGATTGAAGTCGAAGGGGCTAAGGTCACCATCGTTCACTCGGCTGTCGGTGCTATCAACGAGTCTGACATTACTCTGGCTGAAGCTTCTAATGCCGTTGTCATTGGTTTTAATGTCCGTCCTACCCCACAAGCGCGGGCTCAAGCAGAAACTGATGAAGTTGAGATCCGTCTCCACAGCATTATCTACAAGGTTATCGAAGAAATTGAAGATGCCATGAAGGGAATGCTGGATCCTGAATTCGAAGAAAAGATTATCGGGGAAGCCCTTATCCGTGAAACCTTCAAGGTTTCTAAGGTCGGCACCATCGGCGGATTCTTGGTTACCAGCGGTAAAGTTACCCGCGACTCCAGTGTTCGGGTTATCCGTGACGGTGTCGTTATCTACGACGGTAAATTAGCCAGCCTGCGTCACTTCAAGGACGATGTCAAAGAAATCGGCAACGCCCAAGAAGGTGGTCTCATGATTGAAGGCTACAACGACATCAAGGTTGACGATACTGTCGAAGCCTACGTGATGGAGGAAATCAAACGCTAATCAGAATTGAAACTAAAGCTTCTAATTCTGATACGAGAACTGCTATGGCAGTTCTCTAAGCGTTATACTAACTCGAAGCATTAACTATTATCGAGTTAATGCTTCAAGCGTCGCAAGCGTTTGTTATTAAAACTGGAACTATCTTCCTAGTTTTTACACGGCAGCTACTAAGGTAGTCTGCCTAAACGCTATACTAGCATTCAAGCTCAACTATTATCAACTTGAGTTCGAATGCGTCGAAAGTCTAATCAGAATTGAAGCTAAAGCTTCTAATTCTGATACGAGAACTGCTATGACAGTTCTCTAAGCGTTATGCTAACTTGAAGCTTTAGCTATTATCGAGCTAAAGCTCCAAGCGTCGTAAACGTTAAGGGGTGAGAAAGTCTTGTATGGCGAAGCCATCAATTTCGTTGTCTCACCCCCGCACAGTTGATTAGGTTGGCCGCTGTCACTTGTGACAAGGACAGCCAAACAACCACTGCGCTAAAATCGTATCAACGAATTTTTGAGGACTGGTAGCTATTGTCCCCCCAGTCTTATGTCAGCTACTATGATTACCTGACTAAGCGTTAAAACACTAATCAGAGTTGAAACTAAATGGAAAGAAGGCAAAGGATGGCTAATTCTTTTCGGACGGATCGAGTTGGTATGGAGATTAAACGGGAGGTCAACGAAATTCTGCAAAAGAAGGTTCGTGACCCTCGTGTCTCTGGTGTCACCATCACCGATGTCCAAATGCTAGGGGATTTATCCATGGCCAAGGTCTATTACACCATTATGAGCGACCTTGCTTCGGATAATCAAAAGGCCCAAACCGGTCTTGAGAAGGCCAAGGGAACTATCAAAAGGGAACTCGGTAGGAATCTCCAAATGTATAAAATTCCAGATTTAACCTTCATCAAGGACGATTCGATTGCCTATGGTAATAAAATCGACCAGATGTTGCGTGATTTGGAAAGTAAGAAATAAGAAAGGCTCTCAAGGGAGCCTTTTCTCTTAGCTCATTCAAACAACTATTGAGGACCACTATGGAGCTGGAAAAATTATTAGCTGCTGATCCAGACATCATGAGAATTTTGTCAACTGTAAGAGACCTTGGCCTGTCGGATTCTTGGCTGGCTGCAGGAACCTTACGAAATTTCATCTAGAATAAATTATCACATCTGCCGGCTTTTGATGAGACGACCGATGTCGATATTGTATTTTTTGACAGAAAAGTTCCCTATGAGAAGACCAAGAAAATTGAAGCTCAGCTTCGACAAGTCTATCCGACCTACAACTGGGAGCTAAAGAATCAGAAAGATATGCACGGTCACAGCCCTCACACCTTACCTTATACCAGTTCTAGGAATGCCATCAGTAAATATCCAGAACGCTGTACAGCAATTGGGGCTAGGCTCGATGAAGAAGGACAGCTATAAGTATTTTTACCCTATGGCTTAGAAGATATTCTGAACTTTGTCGTGAGGCCGACGCCACATTTTAAAGCGGACAAAGATAGAATGGCTCTGTACCAGAAGCGGTTGACCGAAAAAAATTGGCAGGCCAAGTGGCCACAATTAAAGATAGAGAACTGATAAAAACAGACGTTAGAATCGACTTGCTCATTGGCAGGTCGATTTTTTTATATAAAATTTTTATATAAAAAACCTTGACAAAGTTGCCATCAAGAACTATTCTATAGATGAGAGCAATATATATTATTTTTATATATTTATAATTTTATATATAAGGAGGACAAGACTATGTTGATAAGTCGACATCTATCTTTCGGTTTTAACCGTCATAAAATCCTCAAGGATCTATCGCTTAACCTTGAGAATCGTAATCAGATTATTGCTCTGCTTGGTCCAAATGGAGCAGGGAAGACGACTCTCCTAAATATCTGGGCAGGATTCTATCAAAAATACAAGGGACAAATATCCAAAGACAGTTATAGAGCTTTTCTTCTACCTGATAGTCCTTTTATTCCCAAAGATATGACAATTGAATCTTGTCTCAAGGACTTTAAAAGTCTCTACTCTCATTTCAATGAAAAAAGAGCTAGACAAATGTTGAAGGATTTAAGGCTGGATCCTAAAAAGAAGGTAGCTGATTACTCGAAAGGAATGAAAGAGCAACTACACCTTGTTTTTGCTCTTGCTCAGGATGTTGACTATTACCTACTAGATGAACCCTTGGCTGGGGTTGACCCGCTGACACGGGAGATCTTGATTGATTTGATTAAGCGCTATCGTCGTCCCAATAGTGTTGCCATTATTAGCACCCATTTGGTTCAGGATATGGAAGAACTTTTCGACGAGGTTCTTATGATTAACGATGGAAAATTAATTCTGTATGAGAACGTTCGGGCCTTACAGGATGACTATCGAGGATTGGCTCTAGATGATATCTATAAGGAGGTGAACCGCAATGTTGGCACTTATTAAAAGGCTGTTGAAAGATAACGCCGGACTCTTTTACTATATTTATTCACTCGAGATTATCCTACGCTTGATAAAAAATATCTGGAAACAAGAAGCAATGATAGACAAGATCCATAGCTTATGGGTCATGGTTGCGGCCACCCTCTTAATTATTTACTCAACCTACCGATTATATAGGCTAGCTTATACCAGAGATTCTTATTTTTACTACAGTTTAAAATACTCCATTCATCAGGTACTTTTAACCGGAACAGGGATAAATATAATTTTGAATTTAATCTTTTATTTGTTATACTGTCCGGCTAAAACCTTCGATTTGTTCGGTAAAACACTATCCCTAACTTCTTACTTTGTCCTCGTTGTAACCTTTCTCTATTTATTCCGAAGCTTATCTCATAAGGTTTTGGCGAGAAATATTTTCCTATCAACTTTATTAGGAACTCTAATCGCTTATCCTTTAGCCTTCTATAATACTTTTCAAGATAAGATGAAGCCGTTTTTCATCGGTGCCTCTTCTGGGATGGAAAAAGTCCATCAAATTTATACTTCGATTTTGCCAATCACTATTGAGAGATCGAGTGGCCTTCATATTTTGACTAGCACGAGCACGATGGTTAACCTTATTATCATCGGTTTAGGCCTCCTTGTTTATTTTGCTTCTAAACCCTTGAAAGTTAATTGGTAAATCTACCTTATGAATGAAAGATTAGCAAAATAAGTTTGAACCACTTTTGTGGTTCCTTTTAAGTTCTTTCAGTTTACAAATGTAAATCATTCTGCTATAATATATCTACAAACGTAAACGAAATAAGTTCAAGAAAAGGTGGTTGCTATGATTTCGAATGCCGAATGGGAAGTACTGCGGGTGGTCTGGGCCAAGGGTCAGGCAAGCAGCAAGGACATCATTGGAGTTCTGGCTCAAAAGATGGACTGGTCTGAGTCAACTATCAAGACCCTGATTGGTCGTTTGGTGGAGAAAAAGATTCTCCAAAGCAGGCGGGAAGGTCGGTCCTTTATCTATTGGACAGAAATTTCCGAAGAGGAGGCCAACCTAGCTAATCTGCGGACGGAGCTGGCCAAGATTTGTCAGACCAAGCAGGCTGGACTGCTGGGACAAATCCTAGCTGAGACTCCTATGACAGCCCAAGACCTCCAAGGCTTGCAAAAGATTTTAGACCGCAAGCAGGTTCTGGACCAGCTTCCTTGCAATTGTACACCTGGTCAATGTCGCTGTCAGGAACATGTTAATAGTCCTGAAAAGGAAGAGGTGGTGATTTAGATGGCTCAAGAAACTTACTTAATTGATGGCATGACCTGTGCCTCCTGTGTGGCAACGGTTGAAAATGCCGTTAAAAAATTGCCGGGCATGACCAGCTGTTCGGTCAACCTGACGACCGAAAAAATGGCGGTCTCCTATGACGACAGCCAGGTCAACCAAGAAAAAATTGAGCAAGCTGTAGCAGATGCTGGTTATGGAGCCAAGCTCTTTGTCCAAGGGCAAGCCGCCAGCCAGGAAGAACGGGAAGAAAAACGCCTGGCAGGCATGAAGCAAAGGTTGATTTGGTCAACAATTTTCACCCTGCCCCTGCTTTATATTTCCATGGGCTCGATGATGGGTCTCCCCCTGCCAGCCTTCTTAGAGGCGGCCAGTCATCCTCTGACCTTTACCCTGGTTCAGTTGGCCCTGACCCTGCCGGTTATGGGCATTGGTTGGCACTTTTACCGGACCGGCTTTAAGACCCTCTACAAGGGGCACCCCAATATGGATAGCCTGGTGGCTGTGGCCACGACTGCAGCCTTTCTCTACAGTTTGGCTAGCACCTACCACGTTTTTCTGGGGCACGCTCATCATGTCCACCAACTCTACTTCGAGTCGGTCGCTGTCATCTTGACCTTGATTACTTTGGGAAAATTCTTTGAAACCCTGTCCAAGGGTCGCACCTCTGAAGCGATTAAAAAGCTTATGCACCTCTCCGCCAAGGAAGCCCTAGTAGTCCGTGACGGTCAGGAAATTTTGCTGCCCATTGAAGAACTGGTTTTAGGGGACCAAGTTCTGGTCAAACCAGGGCAAAAGATTCCTGTTGATGGTCAAGTTCTCTCAGGCCACTCTTCGGTGGATGAGTCCATGTTGACAGGGGAATCTATTCCTGTAGAAAAAACCATCGGCGACCAGGTCTACGGCGGTTCGATCAATAGTCAGGGTGCCCTAACCATTGAAACCCAGAAGCTGGGCAAGGATACCCTGCTGTCACAAATTATTAAGCTGGTTGAAGACGCCCAAGCCACCAAGGCCCCAATTGCCAAGATTGCTGACCAGGTTTCTGGTATCTTTGTTCCCGTGGTTATGGGAATCGCCCTAGTGACCGGTCTGGCCTGGTTCTTCCTGGGCGGTCAATCCTTTAGCTTCGCCCTGACAGTGGCTGTCAGCGTGCTGGTCATTGCCTGCCCCTGTGCTCTGGGACTGGCAACACCAACGGCCATTATGGTCGGGACAGGCCTAGCCGCTAAAAATGGTATCCTCTTTAAATCAGGAGACAGCCTTGAGTTGGCCCATCAAGTTGATACCATTGTCTTTGATAAGACAGGGACCCTGACCCGAGGCAAGCCTGAATTGGTCAGCCTGACCAGTTACCAAGCGGACTGGAACCGTGAGCAGCTCCTTAGATCTGTGGCCAGCCTGGAAGCTCAATCCAGCCATCCTATTAGCCAAGCCTTGGTCGATAAGGCCAAGGAAGAAGGTCTGAGCCTGTCAGCCGTTCAGGATTTTGAAAATTTGGCTGGCTTTGGCCTTAAAGGCCAAGTCGCCGGTCAAGAACTTCTGGTCGGCAACAAGGCCCTTATGGAAAAGGAAGAGGTGGACTTATCTTCTGCTCAAGCTGATTTTATCCAGCTGACCCAAGAAGGGCAAACGCCAATCTTTGTGGCCAGCCAAGGGCAACTGCTTGGCCTCCTGGGTGTAGCCGACCAGCTTAAGCCCGATAGCCAAGCGGCCATCCAAGCCTTGCAAGCCAAGGGAATTGAGGTCGTTATGCTGACTGGTGACAATGAACAAACCGCTCAAGCTATCGCCCAAGAGGCTGGTATTAATCGGGTCATCAGTCAGGTTCTTCCTGACCAGAAGGCCCAAGCTATTGCCGATTTGCAAGCAGCTGGCAAGAAGGTTGCCATGGTTGGCGATGGAATCAATGATGCACCGGCACTGGCTCTAGCTGACTTGGGGATTGCCATGGGAGCGGGAACGGATATTGCCATCGAGTCCGCCGACATCGTCCTCATGAAGCCTGACCTGCTAGACGTGGTCAAGACCTTGGCTGTCAGCCAAGCTACTATTAAGACCATCAAGCTCAATCTTTTCTGGGCCTTCATCTATAATATTTTAGCTATTCCAGTGGCTATGGGTGTGTTATACTTATTTGGGGGACCACTTCTCAATCCAATGCTGGCTGGCCTAGCCATGAGTTTCAGCTCAGTATCCGTGGTTCTCAATAGTCTGGGACTAAATTATCGAAAAATATAGACGAAACTGTAGATTGGAGAAGTAGTATGGGTCATGACCACCACCATCAGCTAGGGAATCACCAGCAATCGCAAAGAGCCATCTTTGGCTCCTTTCTCTTAAATTTTGGCTTTGCCTTGATTGAATTCATCTTTGGTGCCCTCTTTAATTCGAGTGCGGTGCTAGCTGATGCCGTTCATGATACTGGTGACGCCTTGGCCATTGGCCTTTCTTGGATTTTTGAGAAGGTCTCGACCAGAAAGTCCGACGACCATTACACCTTGGGTTATGATCGCTTCAGCCTTTTGGGAGCCATGATTACAGCCACTATCCTAATCGTCGGTTCCCTAGTCGTAGTCGTCGAGAATTTTCCCAAACTCTTCCATCCTGAACCGGTCAATGCTAATGGGATGCTCTGGCTGGGCCTAGTGGCCATTGCCGTTAATCTAGGCGCCCAGCACTTGCTCAGCCGAGGCTCTAGCGAGCACGAGTCCATCCTCAGCCTGCATTTTCTTGAAGATACCTTGGGCTGGTTGGCTGTTATCCTGGTTTCGGTCTGCCTACATTTTACCAACTGGTATATTCTTGACCCTCTGCTCTCGTTAGCTATCTCGCTCTTCATCCTCAGCAAGGCCCTGCCTCGCTTCATTAAAAACATGACCATCTTTCTGGAGGCCTCTCCTAGAGACTTGGACATGTTGGCCATCAGGCGGTCCATTAATCAATTGGATGAGGTTGAGGCCGTACCCCAGCTCAATATCTGGTCCATTGATGGTCATCGCCATGTGGCCATGATTCATATTATTTTAGAAAATCGTCAGGATGAAAAGCTAGTTAAGGATAAAATTCACCACATCCTGGAAGATTATCAGGTTGTTCAATCAGCCATCGAATGTGATGATTCCAGCTTTGAGCACCATCATCATTGTCCACCAAGTCATTAGGAGAAAAGTCTCCTCACAATAAAAGAATGGAGTAAGTATTATGTCAACAACTTATCAAGTCAGCGGAATGAAATGTGACGGTTGTGCCAAAACCGTCCAAGAAAAATTATCAGCCGTCAAGGGTGTCGAATCAACTCAAGTTGATTTGGCTAAGAATCAAGTCACCATCGAAGGCAAGCCTTGGAAGCTCTCCCTCAAGCGAGCTCTCAAGGGGACCAAGTATCAGCTGGGTGGCGAAGTTTAAGGTCAGACTCTTAGAAAATCTCGAGATGACTAAGCAAAGCAAAGTTGAGATTTGAGGAATTTCGCCTTGCCTGGCAAGACATATTGTGGCCTGCCTCCTTAGCGACCAGGTCTTCCCTCCCGTCTTTGATTTTCATTGAGGGTAAGCTCGTTTTTCCTTGTGCTCTCATCTTGCCCTACCAATGAATTTTCTTGGCTGAAAAGTCGGCTATATCTGCATCTGGCAAAGTCCGTAGCAAATAATTGGCAAAGACCAAAAAATTCGCTAGAATGACAGTAAAACTAAGAAAGAAATAGGTGATACTATGGCAGAAGTCGTAACCGATAAAACCTTTGAAGAAGAAACCAAGGACGGACTCGTCCTCGTTGATTTCTGGGCAACCTGGTGTGGCCCTTGTCGCATGCAGGCTCCAATCTTGGAGCAACTTTCAGAAGAATTGGACGAAGATGAGCTCAAGATTGTCAAGTTGGATGTGGATGAAAACCCAGCCACCGCTCAAAAATTTGGCATCATGTCCATCCCAACCCTGCTCTTCAAAAAAGACGGCCAGGTCGTCAAACAAGTCGCTGGTGTTCACACCAAGGACCAACTCAAGGCTATCGTGGCAGAACTAGCCTAAACAAGAAAAAAGAGAACCGCAAGGTTCTTTTTGTTTACTTGAAGCCTAGGAAGACTGCCCGCATCTTATTTGAAATTTAACCAACCACTTGGATAGACTTCTTGTCACCAAATCTTAATCTAGCAGGTAAGGCAAGTATTAAGGGATGACCAGTCATCAATGTTATAATGATTACAAATAAGAAAGGATGCAAATCATTATGAAAACGACTGTATTTGTAAAAGCTGGCCAAGTGGCCGTGCAAGAAGTTGAGAAGCCCCAATTAGTTGAGGCCGATGATGCCATCATTCGTGTGGTTCGGACCTGTGTCTGCGGTTCGGACCTCTGGGGTTATCGGGGTGACGATGATAAGGCTGAGGGTTCCGACAATAGTGGTCATGAAATTATCGGAGTCATCGAAGAGGTTGGTTCTGCCATTACCACTCTGAAAAAAGGAGACTTCGTCATCGCCCCCTTTACCCACGGTTGTGGCCATTGTGCAGCTTGTGTGGCTGGTTTTGAAGGTGCCTGCCAAGATCACACCCCTGCTACCAATTTCAGCTCAGGCTACCAGGCCGAGTTTGTACGCTACCCCCATGCTCAATGGTCTCTGGTCAAGATTCCAGGTCAACCAGGTGATTACAGCGAGGGTATGTTAGCTTCCCTGCTCGCCTTGGCTGATGTTATGCCAACCGGTTACCATGCTGCCCGTGTTGCCAATGTCCAAAAGGGTGATACCGTAGCAGTTGTCGGTGATGGGGCCGTTGGCCTCTGTGCCGTCATCGCTGCCAAACTTCGAGGGGCTAAACGCATTATCATCATGAGTCGTCACGAAGACCGGCAAAAACTGGCTCTGGAATTCGGGGCAACAGATGTCGTGCCTGAACGGGGCGAAGAAGGGATTGCCAAGGTCCGTGAATTGACTAATGGTGCTGGTGTGGATGCCGCTCTTGAATGTGTTGGCACCCAACTTTCAACGGAAACAGCTCTGAAGATAGCTCGCCCAGGTGCCGCCATTGGTCGAGTTGGTGTTCCTCACACCCATGATATTAATCTCAGCGATTATTTCTTCCAAAATGCTATCATTGCTGGCGGACCAGCCTCTGTAACCACCTACGACAAGGAACTCCTTCTTAAGGCAGTTCTCGATGGTCAAATCAATCCTGGTAAGGTGTTCACCCAAACTTATAGCTTGGACAATATCGACCAAGCCTACAAGGATATGGAGAACCGCAAGACCATCAAGGCAATGGTTACAGTCTAAAATTGACTCTGTAAGCCAGATGGACAACGACTTAAATCTGCTTCTACATATAATATTAAGTTAAAATCAAAACCTGAATTGTTTTCAAGTAGGAAAACTTTGTTGTGGGTTAATCCGCTAACGAAGTGAGCTAAAAATGATATTTTCGCCGTAGTTGAATTTTCAGTGACAACGGAAGTGTCACTGAAAACGGGATTTTTGAGACTTTAGGCTCAAAAATTTATCACGGGGCAAAGACATCAGCTACTAAAGTAGCGATGTCTAACACCAATCTCTAGAGCGATTGGCTAGCCCCCTGATTAACTCGGTTAGGCCAGTAAAATTGACCGGCCAAACCTCGTGTCGCAATGAAACTCCGAAGGAGGTTGTTTCCGTCCGCACTACTTAAGAAAATATCAAAAATCTGATTTTGATGTTTGATGAATATAAAAAGCCCAAACCGATTGGCATGGGCAACTGGGACACCTTAGTGTCCCTTTTTCTTTTGACGACGTTTTTCCTGTTTGAGTTGAAACTGTCTTTCCTTGTACTCTTGCTTTTGCTGGCGTTTGGATGCCTTCTTTTTCTGTTTCAGCAATTCATAACTGGCCTGCATGGCCTGTTGAGCCTTGGAGGACAGGACAGGCTTTTTCATCTGTTTGCTGACCTCCCTTTGCATCCGCTTGGGATTAATAGACTTATGGCTCATGGATTTGTCGGGCTCATCAATGACCAAGCCCAGCTCCTCTTGTCGTCTCATCCAGTGGCTCAAGCGGCGGTGGACAAAGTTGAGAACTTCCTTGTCCTTGGGTTCCTTACCAAAAGCATAACGGAAGGCCTGATAGCCCAGTTTCTTATCTTGATATTCAAGCAAGGCAAACCAGAAACCGCCGTCGAAATATACTGTCATTTTCATGCCAGCCCTCCAAAAAAGATAAAATTTGATAAGGGACGACCTGGAGGGAAGGTTACTGACACCAAAGGTGCTTGCAGACTACCCAACTGCAACTGTGTTTTTATATCGCCTCTATTATAGCATAGATCTGCTTTGCTGGCTTTACATTTTTAGAATATAGCAAAATTCCAGCTAGTCTAACTTGGTTCTATCTTTGGCAGACTAAGGGGAGGCCAAAAATTCAAGACAGCTTTCCCTTGACAATCCCACCTAGATGATGAGAAATTCTAGTTTAATCTTTTTGCTGGTAGGCCTCAATCATTTTTTTCTGGGGAGTTGCCATAGGATAATTGACAAAATCTTCTGGAGCAACCCAGCACAAGTCCTTGTCTCCTTTTAAGTCTGTTTGGTCAATTTGCCCTTCAAGCAGACTAACCTGCCATTTTTGATGGCTAAAAGTATGCTTGACAAGGGGGAAATTTCCTTTCGTCCAGACTGGCTTGAGTCCGTAATCCTCTTCAAAAACATTTTTCAAGGAGACTTTTTCTAAGACCTCATCATCCTTATCTTCTTCGAAAAGATTGAGCTGCTTGGCTAGGAGCTGGGTCTCCATCAGGGGAAAGGACCAGAAGCCTGCTAGGAGGCCAGCCTTTTGATTCTTCTCCAAAAGAAACTGTCCCTCTTGATTTCGGATGATGAAAGCCTGAAGCTGCATAGGCTTGGGCTTTTTCTTGGGTAGCTTAATAGGATATTTGTCGTAGGTCCCGTGTAAATAGGCAGCATTGAAGGCCCGGATGGGGCTTTCGTCAGGTCTGGGATTTTTAGCGGATTCGATATCCGTTCCCAAGTCCATCAAGGCCTGATTAAAATCACCAGGTCGCTCAGGGTCAATCAGTTCCTCCATAATAGCCTGGAAAATTTTTCTATTGCTAGGATTGCCGATGTCATAGTCTACCTCAAAGAGGCGGGCCATGACCCGCATGACATTACCATCAACAGCGGGCTCAGGCAGGCCAAAGGCGATACTGGCAATGGCCCCAGCGGTGTAAGGACCAATTCCTTTTAAACTCAGAATCTCTTGGTAGGTCTTAGGAAAGATCCCAGCAAAATCGTTCATGATTTGCTGGGCACCCTTTTGCAGATTTCTGACGCGAGAGTAATAGCCTAGGCCTTCCCAGGCTTTGAGCAACTGTTCCTCAGGAGCCTGGGCTAAATCTTTAATACTAGGGAACCAGTCTAAAAACCTTAGATAATAAGGAATGACTGTTTGAACTTGGGTCTGTTGGAGCATGATTTCAGAAATCCAGATATGGTAGGGATCCTTGGTCCGCCGCCAGGGTAGGTCTCTTTTTTCTTGGTCATACCAAGCCAAGAGGGTCCGCCGAAAGGACTGGATAGTTTTGTCATCCCACATTTGGACACCAAAGTCTTGTAAATTTAGTGTTTTCTTCATAGGAAAAATTATAACAAAAATGTTTGATAAAAAAGATTTAAAAGCTTGACAAAGGAAAACGCTTACATTATAATAAAAATGTAAATAAGATAAGACTTAATCAAGGAGGTATTCCCATGATTAGACAAAACATTTCGAGGTACAAGAACGGTGACAGGCCTTAGATGGTAGGCAAATAAAGATTAATTTTACGGTAAGTATTGTCGCTAGTTCGTATGAGATATTGTGTTAAGAGGTGATTGTAATGATTAACATGAATAAATCTCGGTACAAAAATGGAGACAGTAGTTCAATGATAAGCGTAACCGACCAATTAGTGGTTGATTGCTAGTTCTAGTTTGAGATATAGTAGTAAGCAGAAGATTTTTAAAGTAAAGCTCATAGTCCTAACAGTAGTTAATCTTACTAGTCAGTTATAAATCTTGCAAAAGTGCTGGAGGAACGCTTATGTTGATGTTTGACCTAAGTCGTTACAAAAATGGAGATTCTTTAGCTGTCGCATAGAATAGCTAAAGGAGTGGTACCCATGCCAAAATTCTAGTGTACATTGAGAAAAGAAGGTGTGCTTATGCTAAACTTTAATCAAGGACGCTATAAAAACGGAGACATCCTAGGCTGTTGCATAAAATAGCTTAAGGGGTGAAACTGATGTAATGAAAAATTTAATAAAAAGCTGCTTAATGAAGTCTAGTATTAAAATTAGAGGCTGAAAGTAGAAGATAACTCAGCAAGGTAAATGATAAAAAAGGAAATTAGATATTCAAAAAAGCAAAACCTACTTGTCATTGAAAGAGGTGGCATTAAGATTGAATTTAAGCCGTAATCAAAACGGAGACAATTATCTACCTTAACCTCCTTATGAGAAAAAAGAAAGGCGTGATGCTAGCTTGACAGAAATTGAAACAGAACAATAGAATCCGATTCTAAGTGTGCAAGAATCGGATTTTTTAGTGCTTTTTTATTATCGGGAACTTTTGCCAATACTGTGACTAACTACTTGGCCCTTTTTTACTAGTATGAAAGTAGGTTAGCTAGAAAAGTTAAAAGTTTCTAAGATGAATTAGATTAATAATCACATTTGATAAGAGCTAAGTCGTGTCGCCAGTCAAACTAATAGAAAAAATTGAAAGAGGACAAATAAATCCAGAATCTAAAAAATCAGTAGCACTATTGGTACTGATTTCTGGAGTTGGAGAAGAAATTATTACCTTTGGAGCCATTGCTGATGCTTATTTTGGCTATAAGGCAGAAGGTTATTTGATTAATTAAGGTAGTGTAAAATAAGTTGTGTAAACACAAAAAAGAATAAATCAGTTATAGTAGAGTTGCGAAACATTACTAGAAAGAGATTTATTCCTATGACTCAGTTTAGCACAGAACTACTTAACTTCCTAGCCCAAAAGCGAGATATTGATGAATTTTTCCGTTCTTCTCTTGAAACAGCTATGAATGACCTGCTTCAAGCAGAGTTATCAGCCTTTTTAGGGTATGAACCTTACGATAAAGTAGGCTATAATTCTGGGAATAGTCGTAATGGAACCTATTCACGGAAATTTGAAACCAAATATGGGACTGTTCAGTTGAGCATTCCAAGAGATCGTAATGGGAACTTTAGTCCAGCTTTAATCCCTGCTTATGGACGTCGAGATGACCACTTAGAAGAGATGGTTATCAAACTCTATCAAACCGGTGTAACAACTCGAGAAATTAGTGATATTATCGAGCGAATGTATGGTCATCACTATAGTCCTGCCACGATTTCTAATATCTCAAAAGAAACTAGGGAGAATGTCTCTGCTTTTCATGAGAGAAGCTTAGAAGCTAACTACTCTGTTTTATTCCTTGACGGAACCTATCTTCCATTAAGACGTGGAACCGTTAGTAAAGAATGTATTCCTATCGCACTTGGCATTACACCAGAAGGACAGAAGGCTGTTCTTGGATATGAAATCGCCCCAAATGAAAACAATGCTTCTTGGTCCACCCTGTTAGACAAGCTTCAAAACCAAGGCATCCAACAGGTTTCTCTTGTAGTGACCGATGGCTTCAAGGGGCTTGAGCAGATGATCAGTCAGGCTTACCCATTAGCTAAACAACAACGTTGCTTCATTCATATTAGTCGAAATTTGGCTAGTAAGGTGAAGCGATCTGATCGAGCAGTTATTCTGGAGCAATTTAAAACGATTTATCGTGCTGAAAATTTAGAAATGGCAGTCCAAGCTTTGGAGGACTTTATCGCTGAATGGAAGCCAAAGTATAGGAAAGTGATGGAAAGTTTGGAGAATACGGATAATCTTTTAACTTTTTATCAGTTTCCCTACCAGATTTGGCACACAGCATTTATTCGACAAACCTCATTGAGTCTCTTAACAAAGAAATCAAACGTCAAACGAAAAAGAAGGTTCTTTTTCCTAACGAGGAGGCTCTGGAACGTTATTTAGTTACTTTGTTTGAAGATTATAATTTCAAGCAAAGTCAACGAATCCATAAAGGGTTTGGCCAATGTTCTGACACACTTGAAAGCTTATTTGATTAACACTCCGTAACTCTACTTGAGTGTTTACACAAAATTATTGACAGTATCTTAATTAACTATGAAGTATGTTATAAATTTTATCCTTTAGATATTTTTGATATTTTAGATACAATTTTTTTTTAAGATTCTCTAAAAATGAGAAATTTAACCCCCTATCTTTCACGTCAATTTTAATGATGATAATTTTGCTAGCCATCTACGATTTATTCTGCACTAAGAATATCGCTTGAGTTTTTTTCATTTTTTAAATAAGAGTAAGCATAGCTGAAAATCTCCACCTTCATTTTGGTATCAGGGAATTTTTTGAAAGGAAAAAGATTTTCGTATATATTAAAGTTTCAGAAAATTCTTATTTAGGTATCGTCTTTGTTTTTATTTTATTAAGTCAATCTTAAAAATATTGCTAATTGAGTCTATTTTTGTTAAACTGACTTCATAGATAGATATGCCCTGTTCCTTATTTGGTGTCGGGGATATTTTTCTGAAATCGTCCTCAACTATTTTCACGGGTTGGCTGGAAAGGAATCTTATGAAGCAGATCACCTATATTATTTTGATTGTAGCTCTTGTTATCGCAGTCAATATTATTTTAGAGGCCTTTAGACGCTACTTTAGATCTAAGAGAGGGAAGTCTAGTCCTCAATCATCTCAAGCAGTAGCTGGTTCTTCCAGTTCAGTTGGGCTATTTTGGCGTAGGCGCTACAAGTTTATTCCTCAAGTGGATACCAGAGACTGTGGTCCAGCAGCCCTAGCTTCAGTAGCCAAGCACTATGGTTCGGACTATTCTCTGGCTAGATTGCGAGAGCTTTCAAAGACTGATAAGCAGGGAACGACAGCTCTTGGTTTAGTAGAAGCTGCCAAGGCTATTGGTTTTGAAACCCGCTCGATCAAGGCTGATATGACTTTGTTTGACTATACGGATTTAACATACCCTTTTATTGTCCATGTGGTTAAGAACAAGCGTCTCCAGCACTATTATGTCGTCTATGGCAATGACAAGAATAATCTGATTATTGGCGACCCTGATCCTAATGTCAAGGTTACTCGCATGTCCAAACAGGACTTCCAAGAAGAGTGGACAGGTCTAGCCATCTTTCTAGCGCCAACCCCCAACTATAAGCCCAAGAAGGATGAAAAAAATGGCCTCATGAGCTTCTTCCCTATTATTTTAAGGCAGAAGGCCCTCTTGACTTACATTGTTTTAGCCAGTCTGATGGTAACCCTGATTGATATTGTTGGTTCTTACTATCTCCAGGGCATGCTGGATGAATACATTCCAGACCAGTTAATTTCAACTCTGGGTATTATTACCATCGGCTTGATTATTACCTATATCATTCAGCAGATGATGAGCTTTGCCAAGGAATACTTGCTTAATGTCCTTAGCCTGCGGTTGGTGATTGATGTTATTCTATCTTATATCAAGCACATCTTTACCCTGCCTATGTCTTTCTTTGCGACTCGGCGGACAGGGGAAATTACCTCTCGTTTTTCTGATGCCAATCAGATCATTAATGCTGTCGCGTCAACCATCTTCTCCATCTTCCTGGATGTAACCATGTTAATTCTGGTTGGTGGGGTGCTTTTGGTGCAAAATAATCACCTCTTCCTCCTGACCCTGATCTCTATCCCAATTTATGCCATTATCATCACCGCCTTCCTCAAACCTTTTGAAAAGATGAATCATGAGGTTATGGAAGCTAATGCCATGGTATCTTCTTCTATCATTGAGGACATTAATGGGATGGAAACCATCAAATCTTTAACCAGTGAATCCAGTCGTTACCAAAATATCGACGGTGAATTCGTTGATTATTTGGAGAAAAATTTCAAACTTCAAAAGATGAATGCCCTGCAGACCTCACTCAAGACTGGGGCGAAACTCATTCTCAATGTAGTCATCCTCTGGTATGGGGCACGCTTAGTTATGGATGGTAAGATTTCTGTTGGGCAATTGATTACCTTTAATGCTCTCTTGTCTTACTTCCAAAATCCAATTGAAAATATCATCAGCTTGCAAACTAAACTGCAATCAGCGCGTGTAGCCAACACCCGTCTTAATGAAGTCTATTTGGTAGAATCCGAGTTTGAAAACGATGGCGAACTCTCAGAAGATAGCTTCCTAGATGGGGATATCTCCTTTGAGAAACTGTCCTACAAGTATGGTTATGGTCGCGATACCCTTTCAGACATCAACCTGACCATTGCCAAAGGCTCTAAGGTCAGCTTGGTAGGACCATCAGGCTCTGGTAAGACAACCTTAGCTAAGATGATGGTCAATTTCTATGATCCTAACCGAGGGATTGCCCGTATCAACGGCTATGATCTCAAGGTCATTGATAAGACTGCCCTGCGGCAACATATTAGTTATTTACCCCAACAAGCCTATGTCTTTTCTGGCACCATCATGGATAACCTAACCCTAGGGGCTAAGGAAGGCACTACCCAGGAAGACATTATCCGAGCTTGTGAAATTGCAGAAATCCGCTCGGATATTGAGCAGATGCCTCTTGGTTACCAAACAGAACTCTCTGACGGTGCTGGGGTTTCAGGCGGTCAGAAGCAAAGGATTGCGTTGGCCCGTGCCCTCCTAACTCAGGCCCCTGTCTTAATTTTGGATGAGGCCACCAGCAGTTTAGATGTCCTGACGGAAAAGAAAATTGTTGATAACCTCATGGCCATGACCGACAAGACCGTTATCTTTGTCGCTCACCGATTGAGTATCGCGCAAAGGACAGATCGGATTATCGTCATGGACCAAGGAAAGATTGTGGAAGAAGGTAGCCATAAGGAACTCTTGGCTAATAAGGGCTTCTACTACACACTGTTTAACTAAGGGAGGAGCAATCATGAATCCAAAATTACTTGAAAGTGCGGAATTTTACCGTCGTCGCTACCATAATTTTGCGACTGTTCTTATTGTGCCCTTGGTTATCTTGATTATCTTCATTGGAGTTTTCCTCTGCTTTGCCAAAAAGGAAATCACAGTGATTTCTCAAGGTGAAGTGGCGCCAACAAAGGTATTGGCCGTTATCCAGTCTGTTAGTGACACATCGATTGCACAAAATAAATTAGACGACAACACTAAGGTTGATAAGGGTGACCTCTTGGTGCAGTACACAGAGAATGCGGAACCAGAACAAAAGGATGCCCAAAAGAATATAATCAAGGACCGCAATAAGCGCCTAGACAAGGAAATAGAAAAGGAAGAGAAGAAAACAAAGAAAAAGTATAAAAAGCTTTCCAAAAAGGAAAGGAAGAAACGGGAGAAAAAAGACCAGAAGAAGAAGGAGAAAAAGAAAAAAGACCGAGATGCAGAGGATAAAAAAGAAACAGACCACGTTTCCCTCTTTGCCCCCGAGTCAGGCGTTATCCATACCAACAGTAAGTATGAAGGGCTCAATATTCTGCCTAAGTGGTCAGAAATTGCCCAAATCTATCCTGATATTCAAAAGACGAAAACCGTCTTAATTACCTACTACGTCTCATCTGACGATGTTGTTTCCATGGAGAAGGGACAAAAGACCCGCCTATCGCTTGAGAGAAAAGGAAATGATAAGTTGATGATTGAGGGGAAAATCAACAGTGTTGCTTCATCAGCCACCTCAACCAAGAAGGGCAATCTCTTCAAAGTTACCGCTAAGGTTAAACTGTCTAAAAAAGACAGTAAGCTAGTCAAATATGGAATGACTGGGAAAACAGTCACCGTGATTGATAAGAAGACCTACTTTGATTACTTCAAGGATAAATTGCTTCACAAGGTGGAGGATTAATTTCAACAGATAGTTCGGCTCGAATGAGCTGGGCTATTTATTTTCAAATGGATATATTTAGAAAATTCACTTGCTCCGTTGTAAAATGAGGTGCAACAAAAAAAGACAAGCTTATCTGATATACTAAAGT
>ERZ773263.301-NODE-301-length-36094-cov-32.104526_pt1 | contig 36094 bp, 28 predicted proteins | sample MGYA00511076_ERZ773263 | MGnify/ENA primary metagenome ERZ773263 (study PRJEB29015, sample SAMEA2738155) | human oral metagenome | biome: human oral; feature: human-associated habitat; material: saliva | place: China | collected 2195 ... | reverse complement strand
CACGCCGACGAGGACGGCGAGGACCATCACGCCGGGCACCAGCGGGCGGGCGATCCGGTCAGCGATCCGGGCTCGGTCGCCCTTCTCGGCCTGGGCCTGCTCTACCAGCTCCACGATCGTGGTCAGCGAGTTGTCGGTGCCCGCGGCGGTCGCCTCGACCTCCAGCACGCCGGCGCTGTTGATCGCGCCCGCCGACACCGCTTCTCCGGGCGCGACCTCGACCGGGATCGATTCACCGGTGATCGCCGAAGTGTCCAGGCTCGACCGGCCCGAGCGGACCAGCCCATCGGTCGCGACCCGCTCGCCAGGGCGGACCAGCAGCACGTCGCCGACGGCGATCTCCCTGGCCGGGACCGAGGCGGAGGTCCCGTCGCGCAGCACGGTCGCGGTCTCCGGCACGAGCTTCAGCAGCGCGCGCAGCCCGCCGCGGGCGCGGTCCATCGCCTTGTCCTCCAGGGCCTCGGCGATCGAGAAGAGGAACGCCAGCGCGGCCGCCTCCTCGACGTAGCCGAGGATCACCGCGCCCACGGCGCTGATCGTCATCAGCAGCGCGATCCCGAGCTTGCGCTTCACAACGAGATTCCGGATCGCACCGGGCACGAACGTGTACGCGCCCAGCAGCAGGCCCGCCCAGAACGCGACCAGCGCCGCGATGTGCAGCCCCGACCACTCCAGCGCCAGGCCGGTGCCGAACGCGACGCCGGAGAGGATCGGCACGACCAGGCCGGGATCACGCCACCACGGGCGCTCTGCCTCCTCTGCCTCGTCCGCGGGACTGGTCGTCGGCTCGTCGCAGCCGCAGGCGGCGCTCACGAGGCGTCCCCCGAACTGCTCGCGGCGCAGCAGCCCGGCACCGAGCAGGCCGGGTCGATGCACGGCGCGCTCTCGTCCACGGCGAGGGTCACATCGACCAGTGCCGTCAGCGCCGCGGCCAGGTGCGGGTCGGCGATCTCGTAGCGAGTCTGGCGGCCCTCGGGCTCGGCGACCACGATCCCGCAGTCGCGCAGGCAGGTCAGGTGGTTGGACACGTTCGAGCGGGTCAGCCCCAGCTCGCGCGAGAGCACCGCGGGGTGGCTCGGGCTGTCGAGCAGGGACATCAGGATGCGGGAGCGCGTCGGGTCGGCCATGGCCCGGCCGAGCCGGTTCATGACGTCAAGACGCGAAGCAATGGTCAGCATGCACTGAACTATACAGCAGCCGCTGACCTAATGGCCAGTTGTCGCGGCGGCGGCGGACCAGAGCTGTCGCGCCTCCAGCTTCGCCGTCGCGGCAGCTGACAATGTTATGGTCACTATCCCCAACCAGTTGGGTGTGGACTTTAACTTGAAACTACTTGAAGCAATTGCTCAAATTGCCCGCGCTTTAGGCTGGCATAAGGGTTAAAACCGCCCAGTGTTGCTCACCGCGCCGCTAGCGCGCGGCGGCCAGGCCGCACCGTCGGAACTAGAGAACTAGGCGGTGGCGCCAGCGCCGGGCTCAGAGGAGTCGTCAGAGTTATCCACAATGCACCAACGCTCCACTATCAACCCGGCTACCATCCAGGCTAAACACCCCAGCGCGCAAGCCCCGGTATTCCAGCGCAGCGAGATCATAAACGGCGAGCCCAGCGCAGTTAACGCAAACCCTAGCGCTCCCAGATAGGCCCCGGCAGCTAGGGCACCGGTAAGCGAGCAGGCCTGCGCGGCACTAACCGTTAAAGCCGCGCGCATAGGATTAACCCATTTGGCGTCACGCTGATAGCGGCGTACTCGGTAGCCAAAAGCCAAGATCGCTAGCGCCGCCACTACGGCCGCAATGCCACCATGCAAGGCGATAGCTGGGGGCCAGCCGTTTATTTGGGCCCCCAGACTCATGATCGCCCAGCCACAGCTGGCCCCCAGCAGGGCCAGCAAGGCTAGGACACGAAGCCGCGTGCGTTTCATTGACCGTTGTCTTGTGACTGGTCCTCACTGCTATCGCTGTCTTCATCAGCGTAAGGCGGTTCAATGTACTGGCCGGTAGGCAAGGTGGGCAGGTTGTCGGTTTCCAACCAGTCCAGAGCTAACCAGCGCACCCCGTCACGGTCGGGGGCTACATCAGCCAGTTGGGCGGTGTCTTGGCCATCTAGGCTCAGCTCACTGTCGGCAAAAGACCAGGGCAGCAGCACGAAGGCACGCTCGTGAGCACGCGGGTGCGGCAAGGTCAGATCAGGCGCGTCAGAGGTGACACCCTCATAGCAGATAATGTCCACATCCAGGGTGCGAATACCCCATTTCTCGGTGCGTACGCGGCCGGCCTCGTCTTCTAGGCGGTGGCATACGGCCAGTAGTTCGCGCGGGGAAAGCCCGGTTAAACCGACAATTACCGTGTTGAGGTAGTCAGGCTGGGCCTCCTGGTCCGGGCGGGTTACGGCGGCGGTACGCGCCAAGGGGGCGACGTCGGTCAGCTCAATTCCAGGGGTGTCTTGCAGCTTGTGGACGGCGTCGCGCAGGGCTGCTAGTACCCCACCTACGTTGCCACCCAGGGAGAGCACAAACTCTGCGGCGTGGGGTGGGCGACGATCTAGCGGGTCACCACTTTGGTTGGCGGCGTCGTTTTGTTCCAGCTGCGAAGTGGGATCCTTGTAGGCGTCCTGCCAGGTGGGAGTCTGGGAGGCAACCCAGCTGTTGCTGGCGTCCTGCCAGGGATCACGGCGATTATCAAAGAGCTCACTGATCAGCGAGTTAGAGCCGACCATAGTGTCTTGCTCGTAGTTAAAGTCGAAAGCTTCCTGCGGCGTGGCCTGAGTTACCGGGTGGTGGCCGTAGGCAGGCATGGCGGACTGGCCACCAGTGCCTAGCTCGGAAGTCTTGAAGTGATCTGCCGGCGCCTGGACGGACAGGCCCGATCCAGACTCATCACTCTGAGGGTTGGTACCTAGGGCTACGGTTTCCTGGTAATCCACATACTCTGAGTCGTCTCCAGCCTGGGGGTTGGTGCCCAAAGCTACAGTGTCCTGGTAGTCAACGTACTCAGCGTCGCCCTGAGCCTGCTGGGTGTCTAGGTCTGTAGTTTCCTGGAAGTCAACGTAGGCGTTTTCTTCCTGGCCCGCTTCATCTGCGTATTCAGCCTCAGCAGCAGGTTCGACGGCGTCTGCCGGCTCAGGTGCTTCTTCTGGCGTAGCCTGGACCTCAGCATCTGGCGCTTCAGCGTGGAAAACTTCGTTGATGTTGACTAGGCGAGTGGGGTCTTGCCCCCCTTCTTCCTCGCCGGAGGCGGCGGAAGCAGCATATTGCCCGTCAGCGGCTGGCTCAGCGCTGGCCGCAGCATTGAACTCAGCTTCCTTTGCGGCAGCTGCTGCAGCTGCCTCAGCTGCGTCCTGGGCAACTTGAGCCTGCAGCTCTTCGAAAGAGTGGTGGGGCTGTTGCGGCTGCTGCTCGCCATCCTCGGTGCGTAGCGAGTGCCAGTGCACCTGGGAGGGGCCAGAGTCGTTCATGTTATGTAGCTCGCCGATAAAGTCGGCGGCGTCCTGCGGGCGTTGCTCGTCAGAGTATTCGTCTTGCTCACTGTGAGCGGCAAAATCCTCTCCCGAGTGCTGAGCGGGAACCTGCTCAGCTTCAGCCGGCGCTGCCGGCTCGCTCTCAGCGGCGTGGCTGGAGGCGTAAGCGGCGTCGTCGGCAGAGCCAGCTTGGTCAGTAAATAAACCGTCCTGCTCGGCGCTAGAGCCAGCGCGAACTGCACTGTCAGCCGCCGCAGCTGCACCGGTAAGTGCCGCCCCGCCTGCGGCCACCGCGCCAGCGCCGGCAGCCTTAGCGAAATCACCCGCCAGGTCATCTACCGGCAGCTGGGAGCGTTCACCCCACGGCGGCGGGGCCGGCTGGTCCTCATCGACCTCGGTGAGGTAGTCGTCTAGGTCATCTGGATCAGCGAAAGCATCAGGCTCATCAATGATGGCTACCTGCTCATCAGTCTCGCTGCGGTGGGTACCGTGCTCGCTCAGCGAGGCCGGGGTGGGGGCTACGGCGGCGGATGTGGCCGCAGCTGAGGCGCCGGTGAGGGTGTCCAGGCCAGAAACCGCTGATAAGCCAGAAACCGCAGACAGCCCCGAAACTGCCGAAAGCGCAGAGGCCGGTGAGGCAGTGAAAGCCAGGTTCCCCATCTGGTCAGGTCCGGCCACAGCCAAAGCCATTAGGGTGCGCCCACGTACCAGGGTGACGGCGACGTCGTCGAAAGCCACCTCCAAGGGGGCCTGCGGCTTGTGGATAGTCACCTCCACACCAGCTACCGCCGAAAATGCCAGCACGGACTGAGCCACCCGGTCAGCCAGGGTTTCAATTAGGTTTACCGGCTCGCCGTGGATAACCTCCACCACTGCGTTAGCTACCTGTGAATAGTCCACGGTCTGGGCGATGTCGTCACTGGCCGCAGCCCGGTCGAGTACGCCTGGCTCCAAAAACAAGGTCACGTCAGCGCTAAAGATCTGACCCTCGGCACGCTCGGAGGGCAGGACACCGTGATAGCCGCGCGCAGATAGTCCGCGCAGGGTTACGGTATTGGGAGTGCTCATCGAGATTCCTTCCACAGGGACGCGGCGGCGATTGCCTCACGCGAGGGGATAACTTGATGTACGCGTACCGCCCAGGCACCTCCAAGCGCCGCGAGTGCGCTGGTGGTGGCGGTGATGTTGTCGCGTTGGGCCGGATCGGCGGCGCGAGCGGTGTCAGTGCCGCCAGCTACCGCCAAGGTTAAAAAGCGTTTGCGTGAAGCCCCAATTAGTACCGGGGCTGCTAACTCTTCTTGCAGGCGCTGCGTTGCTGCAAGCAGCTGCCAAGACTGTTCATGGGTTTTAGCGAAGCCTAAACCCGGGTCCACAATGATGCGTTCTTTGGCTAGCCCGGCTGCTTGGGCTTGCTCTAGGCGCTGGTTTAGCTCGCTGATTACGCCTGCGACGACGCCGTCGGGGTAGTCAGTTAGGCGGTCCATGGTCTGGGGGTTGCCACGCCAATGCTGACAAATGTAGGCGGCCTGGGTGCTGGCCACGGTGCGGTGCATGGCCCGGTCACCTAGCCCGCCTGAAACGTCATTCACGATGGCGGCCCCCGCTGTCACTGCTGCCAGGGCGGTGGCCGCGTGGATAGTGTCTACACTGATAACTGCCTGCGGGCGCACCTGAAGTATCGCCTCAATTACCGGCACAACACGTGCGGTTTCTTCTTCAATATCCACCTTGGCGGCGCCCGGACGGGTAGATTCTCCCCCAATATCGATTATGTCGGCGCCCTGGTCTAGCAAAACTAAAGCGTGTTTTAACGCCGCATCACGCTGGTACCAACGGCCGCCGTCGGAAAAAGAATCGGGAGTTACGTTCAAAACCCCCATCACTAAGGTGCGGTCGCTGGGCAGACTACACCCGGGTAACTGAGGATAATGACGCGCGCTCACGTGCTTAAGTGTATCTGCAATATGCATGGGCTGTGACCGCTAATCACCAAGAACTGCACAGTACGAGGCATCTAGGTAGTTCACGCAGTCGCATTTATAGCCCAACTAGTCCCTAGCCCCGGCGCCCTAAAATCAGGCTCATTGCCTCCGCGCGGGTAGCTGGATTGCGCATAATGCCGCGCACAGCTGAGGTAACCGTGTTAGAGCCGGGCTTACGCACCCCACGCATAGACATGCACAGGTGCTCAGCCTCGACTACCACCAGCACTCCCCTACAGTGCAGGCGCTCGACCATAGCGTCGGCCACCTGGGCGGTGAGGCGTTCTTGCACCTGGGGACGGCGGGCGTAGCCCTCCACCAGGCGCGCTAGCTTGCTTAGGCCGGTTACGTGTCCGTCAGTGCCGGGAATGTAGCCCACATGTGCCACCCCGTGGAAGGGCAGCAGGTGGTGTTCACACACCGAATACATGGGGATGTCACGCACCAGCACCATTTCCTCATGGCCAACGTCAAAGACTTTGTCCAGATGGTGAGCGGGGTCTTCGCTTAAGCCCGCGAATAGCTCAGCATAGGCGCGAGCCATGCGCTGGGGGGTTTCGCGTAGCCCGTCACGTTCAGGGTCTTCCCCGATGGCTACCAGCAGGTCATATACGGCTTTGCGCACGCCTTCAGCGTCATAAGGGCGCGTCTGGGCCAGGGCCGACGGCGTTGCTTGGGCTTCCGGCACAGCTTGACCCTCCGGCGCCGCTTGCGTCTGCCCAGTTTCAGCGCCGGTTACCTCGCTAGTCACGGCTGGTCTCCTCAGTTTCAGCTGACTCAGTCCCAAATGCTGGCTCAGCATTAATTTCAGCAGCGCTCCCCTGCTCAGCGCTGGCCTCTAGCTCAGCGCCACTCTCAATCTCAGCGCCGCCCTCAAGCTCGCCAGCGTCCTTCGACTCGGCTCCGCTTCCAAGCTCACTGCCGTTCTCAAGATGCTTTTGTGCCTTGGCGTGCGCCTCCAGCTGCTCCCAGTCGGGGTCAGCAATCGCATCCACCTGGGCATTTAGGGCCTCCAGCTCACCGCCATGCCAGCGCGGGCGCTTGGGCTGCTTAGCTACCGGGGTGAAGATCTGGGCCAGCTCGCCTTCAAGGATGGTTTCCTTCTCCAGCAGCTGCTGGGCTAGGCGGTCAAGCACCGGGCGGTTACGCACCAAAATCTGTAAAGCATCCTGGTAAGCACTCTCTACCAGGGCGCGCACCTGCTCATCAATTTGTGCAGAAACCGCCTCAGAGTAGCCCGGGCCGCCCAGGGAGGCCATAGCGTCGCCGTCGTCGTTCTTACCCAAACGCACGGTACCTAGCAGATCACTCATGCCGTACTCAGTGACCATGCGGCGGGCGATAGCGGTGGCCTTCTCAATGTCGTTAGAGGCCCCCGAGGTGGGGTCATCAAAAATGATTTCCTCAGCGGCGCGCCCACCCATGGCGTAAACCAGCTGGTCTAACAGCTCGTTGCGGGTCACCGAGTACTTGTCGTCAGAGGGCATCACCTGGGTGTAGCCCAGGGCGCGTCCACGCGGCAAAATCGTCACCTTGGTGACCGGGTCAGAGTAGGCCCCGGCCGCCGCACACAGGGCGTGACCAGCCTCGTGATATGCGGTTATAGATTTTTCGTGATCATTCATAACCCGAGTGCGCTTTTGCGGGCCGGCAATGACGCGGTCAATGGCCTCGTCTAGCGCACGGTTATCGATCATATGAGCGTTGGCACGTGCAGTTAGCAGCGCGGCTTCGTTAAGCACATTGGCTAGTTCGGCACCGGTGAAGCCCGGGGTTCGCTTAGCTACCAGGGCCAAGTCGACGTCGTCGGTCATGGGCTTGCCTTTAGCGTGCACCTTCAAGATGGCTAAGCGCCCAGCCATGTCAGGAGCCTCCACGGCCACCTGTCGGTCGAAACGTCCCGGGCGCAGCAGGGCCGGGTCAAGCACGTCAGGGCGGTTAGTGGCGGCGATTACGATCACGTTAGAGCCGGTGCCAAAACCATCCATCTCCACCAGCATCTGGTTGAGGGTCTGGCCGGCTTCGTCGTGACCACCGGTAGTGGCGCCAGAGGCACGCGAGCGCCCCACGGCGTCGATCTCATCAACGAAGATAATTGCCGGGGCGGCGGCCTTGGCCTGCTCAAACAGGTCACGCATACGCGAAGCACCCACACCCACAAACATCTCAATGAACTCTGAACCGCTCATGGAGAAGAAAGGCACCCCGGCCTCGCCGGCCACAGCCTTAGCCAGCAGGGTTTTACCGGTTCCAGGCGGGCCGTAAAGCAGCACGCCGCGCGGGATTTTTGCACCTACGGCCTTAAACTTTGCCGGTTCAGAGAGGAATTCGCGGATTTCTTGTAGTTCTTCTACGGCCTCATCCACCCCGGCGACGTCGTCAAAGGTGACGTCAGGCATTTCTTTGGAGCCAATTTGGGATTTAGAGCGGCCAATGGAGAACAGGCCGCCCCGGGAGCCGCCTTGCATTCGTCCCATCACAAACCACATTGCCCCCAGGAACACTGCCGAGAGCAGCAGGATTTGCAGGAATGAGGACCACCAGGAGGTGGTGGGCACAACCGAGTCGTAGCCGCCCTTAGGGTTGGCTTTTTGAACTAGCTCGTTAACTTCCTTGGCCTGGGCGGTGACGTAGGTGAACTGTACTCGCTTACCTGCGTTATATTCGCTTTCCCCAGCGATACGCGGGGCTTGCACATAGTCGCGGTTTAGCCGCACCTGCACTACCTGGTTGCCGTCGATAATGGTGACGCGCTCAACCCCCTTGCCACTCTTGAGCAGGGCCAGGCCAGAGGAAGTGTCAATATTGGAGTAGCCGAGCAGCGAGTTAACCACCCAATAGCCGGGCACCGCCAAGATCAAGAACAGCAAGAACAAGTGCATAGGCCGCAGCTTGCGTCGGCCTTCATCTTTTTTCTCACCGTCACGCTTGTCGCGCTTATCTGCTGCTTTTAAGTCCTTGGTGGGCTTAGAGCTGCGCTTGTAGGGGTCTTTCTCGCTTTGGCTCGGCATTAATCAGCCTCCGTAGACGTGTTCGGCCAAGGTGGCCACGAAAGGTAAGTTGCGGTAGCGCTCGGCGTAGTCCAGGCCGTAGCCAACCACGAATTCATTGGGGATGTCGAAGCCGACGTAGCGGGGGTTAATTTCCACTTTGGCGGCCTCGGGTTTACGTAGCAGGGTGGCAATCTCAACAGACTTGGCGCCACGGTTAGTTAGGTTGCTGACCAGCCAGGAGAGGGTTAGGCCGGAGTCAATGATGTCTTCGACAATGAGGATGTCGCGTCCGGTCACGTCGCAGTCTAGGTCTTTGAGGATACGTACGACGCCGGAGGACTTGGTGCCTGAACCGTAGGAGGACACAGCCATCCACTCCATCTGGGCAGAGAAGTTCAGGCGGCGTGAAAGGTCACTGACTACGTACACGGCCCCCTTGAGCACGCCCAACAGCAGCGGGTTGCGTCCGGCATAGTCGACGTTGATTTCAGCGGCAATCTGGTCTAGGCGCTCGTTTAGCTGGTCCTCAGTGATTAGCACGCGGTCCAGGTCGGTGCCCATGTCAGAAACGTTCATATTTATCCGTTCAAGGAGAAGACGTTGCCATTGCGCGCCTGGCGCGTGCGGCAGTTAGGGTTCCACCGCTATATGGCACTGAAATACTAGATTGCCACTTTCGCCACTAATTGTGCCACTGCAACAGCCGTCACTTTTATCTCTTTATCAACTGGCGAACTGTAAAAGTTCAGCCGGCTTAGAGGTTACGCAGCGGAGTAATTAGGGCGTCGTCGACGGCGGCCAGGGCAGTTGCTTCTTGACCATCTGGAATGTTGTTAAGCACCACTGAGAAGCTAAGTTCGCGCCCCGAAGCAGTGACGATAGTGCCGGTCAGGGAACGCACACCTGACAGCGAGCCGGTCTTGGCACGCACCCAACCAGCAGCGGAAGTGTTGTGGAAACGGTTCTTCAAAGTGCCGCTGTAGGCCGAAACCGGCAGGTCACTGAGCAGTGTGCGACCGTTACCCACCCCGTCTTTACCAGCGGCGTGGGTCATGATGGTGGCCAGCAGGTTGGGGCTGACCTGGTTTTTGACGCTTAGGCCCGAGCAGTCATCCATGGTTACCCCGGAAATGTCGTAGCCATCCTTTTTAAGCTGGGCCAACACTGCCTTGGTGGCGCCGCTAAAGTCATGGGACTGGCCCCCCGCCACGGCCACGAGCCGGCCTTCTACTTCAGTCATGGTGTTGTCTGAGAGGGTTAGTGACACACCCAAGATTTCTGCCAGGGTGGCGCTGTCTACTGCGGACACCTTGGCGGAGTTGGCGCCGCGCTGGGCGCGAGTGGGCTGGCCTAGCACGCCGATACCGGCGTTTTTGAGGTGGGTGATGAACACCGTGGTGGCTTCCATGGCCGGGTCTGCCGGGTAGGGGCCGCCGTAGTGGCTGGTTACGTCAATCATTAGCGGCTGTACCTGGGTGGCCCAGGAGCTGTATTCACTGTCCCAGCTGGGGTGCCAGGTGGCGCCGGTAAATAGGGTGTCGTCTAGAGTCACGTTTACACTGGTTACGCCCTTGGCTTTGAGGGCAGCTGCGGTTGAGCGGGCCAGGTCGCCTAGTCCGGCGTGTCCGACGACGGCGCCGGCGTCTCCTTTATCTGCAGCTAGGAGCACATCTCCCCCACCCACCAGGGTTAGGGTGGAGCCTTCTAGATAGGTGCTGGTTTGTACGCGGTGGCTGGCTCCCAGGGCACTAAGTGCAGCTGCGGCAGTCAAAACTTTGTGGCTGGAGGCCGGCACCATGGCGGAGTTGGCGTTGGTAGAAGCAATGTCTTTGCCGGTTAGGGAGTCTTTAACCACTACCCCAACAGTGCCTCCCGCTAGGGCGGGGTTGGAGGTTAGGGAAGTAATCAGCGACTGTACCTGCGAGCTTTCAGGAACGGGCGCATTAGCATTTAGTGCCGTGACGCCAGAGGCAGTGGGAGTAATGCCAGACGCCGTCGGGAAAGGGTGAGGAGAAAGATCCACGCTAGCGGCAGTGACAAACCCAGGTACCACGTCCAGAGCGTCAAACAGCGTGTAGTACCCGCCGGCTACCAGTAAGGTAGCCACGCTGAGCGAGGCTGCAACCAATTTACGCATGCTGTTATTTCCATTCTTGCAGGCAGGCCGAAATAAGTTTGTGGACGCCGTGGGGAGTCGAGCGACTACTGGGTTTAAGAGCGATTACGTCAGACCGAGTCTAACCTCAACCCCAGCGATAGCCGCCCTCAAGGTAAGGATATCGCCTTCACCCTATATATGTGCCGACGCGCCGCATAAAACTGCCGCTTTACACGCCCACTTGCCAAACCAGCCCGCAAAATTGACCCGCCGAACCGGCCCACCAAGACAGTTGTCGGACCATCCTGGCACTAAGTGTTGCGTGCATCATTAACCAAGCAGTTACCACACCAGACAAAGAGGAGTATTGTTTCACCTAAAGATAACGTTGTTTCACATTAGAGGAACATCAATATGCAATCTATGCAGTCACTGCCAGCTAGCTCCAGCACGCAGAGCAGACCGCAGCGCGCAAATAAATGGGTAGCGCTCACTGCGCTATGCCTGGTGGTGTTGCTGGTTGTCATGGACAACACCATCGTCAATGTGGCGATCCCTACGCTAAGTGAGGCCCTAAAGGCCTCATCAACGGATTTGCAATGGGTGGTAGATGCCTACACCTTGTCTTTTGCTGCTCTGCTACTGCCGGCCGGAAAACTAAGTGACCGCTGGGGGCGCAGGCGGATGCTACTCATTGGCTTGGTGGGATTCACCCTATTCTCCGCCGGCGCCGCCTTTTCCTGGGCTTTATGGCAGTTGGTAGCACTGCGTGTGGCCCTGGGAGTCAGCGCCGCCATGATCTATCCGGCAACCTTGTCGCTGATCATCGTTATCTTTGAGAATTCCAAATACCGCAGCTTAGCTGTTGGCCTATGGGCGGCCACATCCGGTGTAGGTATCGCTTTAGGGCCTATCATCGGCGGTATCTTGCTAGAGCACTACGCCTGGAATTCCATTTTCTGGGTGTGCGCAGTTATTGGCGTAGTGGCCTTGGCTTGCATTGTGACAGCAGTGCCAGAGTCACGGACATTCCACAGCGAAAAATTCGATTTCCCCGGCACAGTACTGTCAGTTACCGGTGTAGGACTGCTAGTGTGGGCAATTATTGAGCGCCCAACTTATGGCTGGCTGTCTTGGCAGGTTATTGGCGGCATTTGTGTATCCCTACTCGTATTGGCAATGTTTGCGGCAGTTGAGTGGCGCACGCCAGCTCCCCTCATTGACGTTTCACTCTTCCGCCGCGCCATATTCACCAGCAGTACCTGCGCAATTTGCATCGCTTTCTTCTGCTTGTTTGGATTCATTTTTATCACCACCCAATGGTTCCAGGCTTTACGCGGCTACAGCGCACTAAAAACCGCCTTGTCAACCTTGCCTTTCGCAGTAGTTATGGCTGCTGTGGCCCCACTTGCTACACAGCTAGCTAAACGTTTTGGGCACCGCGTGGTAGTAACAGTGGGATTAGTTTTCCTCTCAGCAAGCATGTTTGTGGTTACGCAAGTTGGCGCCCACTGCAACTATTGGTTGGCGGTTGTGCCAACCATGGCGCTTATGGCGGCCGGCATCGCCCTGGTTCAAGGGCCCGCAACGGATGCTTTAATGAGCACGGTTCCAGAAAGCTCAACCGGCGCGGCTTCAGCAGTAAATGACACAATCCGCGAGATTGGCGGCACTTTGGGCGTGGCCGTTATGGGATCCGCGATTGTCTCGGTCTATCCCAACAAGCTCGCAGATGCCTTGTCTAGCCTGCATATCCCAGCTGCTGTAACAAAAGCTGCTCAAGATTCTGTGATGGCAGCGCATTCAATACTGCCGCATTTACCAGTAGCCATCCGCCACAGCGCACAGCAAGCTATCGAAACTAGTTTCATGAGCGCCACACACACTGCCTGCTGGATTGCTTCCGGCCTGTCTTTAGCATTCGCGCTGCTGTGCTGGGTCACTCTGCCCAAACACAGCTAAAGCATTCTTCCACAGTAGAAAGAAATATCTATCATGAGTACCGACATGACGAATCGCTGTTAGCTGGCACAGCCCACCGGAGAAGCACCTGATGACCAACCAGAAAACTACAAAAAACCAGCGCACCCCCACCGCTGCAATCAGGGGGCTCATACTTGACGCCTCAAAACAGATCATCGAAGAAGATGGCTATGAGGCTTTCACTATCCGGCTGCTATCAGAAAAAGCCGGGGTGTCTCCTGCTAGCATCTACCGCCATATCGGCGATAAGCAAGCTGTCATTAACACTCTCATTGATGAGAGTTTTCTTCAGCTGCGAGAAAAGCTTTTACGCGTCACCACCACAGATCCCTTGCAACGCTTATATGACGCGGGAATGGTCTACCGTCAGCACGCTAAAGCATCGCCTGGAGTCTATGCCCTGCTGTGGCGTTGGCATGCCGGTGCTAGTGCCCAAGCCTGCCTGGACTCTATGACAGAGCTAGTACGCTACGGCCAGGTGGCGGGAAAGATCCGTAAAGATGAGCCTGGCTTAATCGCTTGGTCCATCTGGTCTGCTGTGCACGGCTTTGTCCAGTTTGAGACTCGCCCTGAGCATGACTCCCCTGTCGACGACGACGATGCGGCTTATTCTTTCTTACTCCAGCTGCTCATTCGCGGCCTTAGCCTCACTTGACCTTAAGAGAATCGCAAAGATTTGCCCAAACCCTGCGCTAATGAGTCAAACTAGTGCTATACACAGTTCTAGGACCAAACGGCCCTACCATCGGCAGGCTGGCTTGAGTAAACGCACCCGTTGCAAGCCCAAAACATGTCCTGGCTTTGCGGGGCGAGGAAGGAGCTCAAAATGGAATTCGATGTAACCATTGAGATCCCCAAGGGTAACCGTAATAAATACGAGATTGACCATGAGACCGGCCGTATTCGCCTGGACCGCATGTTGTTCACGTCCACCCGTTACCCCGACGACTACGGCTTTATTGACGACACTCTGGGTGAGGACGGCGACCCGCTAGACGCCCTAGTGCTACTAGAAGAACCCACTTTCCCTGGCTGCGTGATTCGCTGCCGCGCACTGGGCATGTTCCGTATGCGTGACGAAAAGGGCGGCGACGACAAGGTTCTGTGCGTGCCCGCAGCTGACCAGCGTGCTTCTTGGCGTACCGACATTGAGGACGTCAGCGAGTTCCACCGCCTAGAAATCCAGCACTTCTTTGAGGTCTACAAGGATCTAGAACCGGGCAAAAGCGTAGAAGGCGCCCACTGGGTAGGCCGTGAAGAAGCTGAGGCGGAAATTCGCCGTTCCTTCGCTCGTCTGCGTGAGCACGAAGGCCACTAACCCCCATCCCAATCCCATTTTCCTTGAGCTTGTAAATAAAACTGTCCCCCTGGCTGTGAATGAACTGCGCCAGGGGGACAGTGCTTTAACTTTGTAGACGCACGTTTAAGGTTGCAGGTCTCAGGCGCCGCCTACAGGTCTAGTTATAGGCGCACAGCGTAAGGCATGATGCCCGAGTAGCGCACGCCGGTTACGCGCACCGGCACACCAAAGGTGGGTGCCTCAATCATCTGGTCATTACCCAGGTAGATGGCCACGTGATAGATAGACCCAGCAGAGCCGTCAGAAGACCAGAAGATCAGGTCACCAGGCTGGACGGAGTCCAGTGAAACGTGGGTACCTTCCCAGTACTGGGCGCGTGAGGAGTGAGTCAGGCTCACCCCGGCCGCCGCCCAGGAGAGCATGGCCAGACCAGAGCAGTCCACACCAGAGTAGGACTCGCCGCCCCACACATAGTCCACACCGATGAAGGTGTAAGCCTTGGCGATAGCCACATCCGCGCCACCAGAAGGGGCAGGAGTCGGGTCGGGTTCAGGTTCCGGATCCGGCTCAGGGGTGGGCGCGGGGGCAGGTTCGGGCTCAGAGGCCGGAGCAGGAGCTGGCTGGCTGGTTTCGCTGGGGCTGGGGGCCGGCTCAGGGGTAGTGGTCTGGCTTGGGGCCGGCTCAGGCGCGGCAGTTTGGCTGGGCTGGGGGTCAGGCTGGCTGGGGGTAGGCGAAGCGGTTTCCTTGGCCTTAGCTTCGTTCTGCTTTTCCTGCTCTTCCTTAGCCTTGGCCTGGGCGGCGGCCTGCTGAGCCTGCTTGCGAGCTTCCTCGTTCTTGCGGTTTTGCTCAGCCTGCTCAAGCTGTTCTTGACGCTGGGTTTCCAGGGCCACTGTGGTGTTACGCTGAGCTGCCAGTTGGCTGATCAGGTTGGCACGCTGGCTGGTGGCCTGGCTTTGGGCGGCCTGGGCGGCGTTAGCGGCAGCTTGGGCAGCGTTCTTGGTTGCTTCAGTTTTTTGCGTGGCGGTGCGCTGAGCTGATTCTTTCTGCGCGGCAATGCCTTCCATGGTGGTGGCTACCGATTGCAGAGCCTGCACTTTTTGCAGTTTTGCGTCAGTGTTTTCACCCGCACGGTCCAGCGCGGCCTTCTGGCTGGCAATGTCTCCCAGTGAGCGCCCGGTCAGGTAGGGGGAGACTATGTCGAAGGGGTTGCCGCCGTCCTGGTAGGTCTGTACGACGACGTCGGAGAGGCTTTTGCGAGCTTGGTGCGTCTGCTTGGTGGCGGCCGTGGCCTTAGCTCGCGCAGCAGCGGTGGCTGCCTTGGCTTTGTTTAGTGCATCAAGGGATTGCAGATAGTCCTCAGTGGCGATCTGTGCCTTCATGGTGGCGTTTTCAGTGTTGGCCTTAAGGGTGGCCAAACGTGCCTCCAGGGAAGCGATAGAAGCAGAAGTGCTAGCTTCCTTCTGCTTTGACTTGTTGATGTCGTCTTGGCTGGGGCCATCTGCGAAGGCCACGGGGTTTGCGGACAACACCATCGACGCCAGTACCACAGCAACCGTGCTACGGAAGGCGCGTGATCGTTTGTTCTGACTCACGAGGACTCCAATGACTAGGGATATTGACTGATGGCTGCGGGGTACAGCCCCGGTTTATTTAGCCCTAGATTAATGCCCTGGCGCCTCAAAGGAAACAGTTTCATCACAATTCACATAATCACCATTGTTATCAGTTTTAACATTCCTTCAAGATTCAATTATTATTTAGTGGTGTTTCGCACAATTTGAGGGGTGACCCAAAAATCGGATCACCCCTCAAATTTTTCTAGTTACAGCCCAAAATGGCTGCTAGCACTGCCTGGTGCGGCTACGCAGCGCCAGACCACCACCCAACAGTGCCAGCGCAAAGGCTACAAACAGCCCCGTTTCCACCCCACTATGAGCTAAGCCACGTTTGGGACTTTGGGAGGAACTAGGCGCCGCTTTAAGGCTGGCACTGGGTTTAGTAGTGGACTTTGCGGTGGGAATCGCCCCGCAAGTAGCAGCCAAAGCCGGCGTAGCCAGGGCTGTGGCCACGGGCGTCGTCGCCGTTGCGGTAGCAGAGGCAGAACCATAACCCAGGCCGAAACCACGCGCATAAGCCACCCCGCTAGCCCCGGGCACGCTAACTGGCAACTTACCGACCGCATTAACCTTGCCACTAAGCACATCTACCGCAGCCGCCAGGGCCACCGAGTTATTGGCGTAAATCTCCGCCACCACCTGCGGGCCTGCTCCCCCGCCGCTGTAACGGGCCAGGGGGTAGGGCAAGCTGGTGTTAATGACGATCACCTGCTTGCCGGTGGCCACCAGCGCGTCAATGGCTTTGAACTGCTGGGCGCCAGGGGCGTAGCTAGCAAAAATCACCGTATCCACATTGGCTGCTTGGCGCACCCAAGCGGAAATCTCGCTGTCGGAAGGATTTTCTTTAGCGTCGGGATCCTGGGTGAAAACCACACTGAAACCAGCAGCTTTAAGAGGATCAGGCAATAGCTCCGGGTTAGCCCAGGAACTGCCGGCCACCAGCACGCGCGTACCCTTGGCCGCATCCAAGGGCGCCTTGTTAGCGTCATTGCGCAGCAAAGTAACCGAGTTACGCGCAATCTGGCTGGCCACGTCCCTACTAGCCGCAGTGCCCAGCTTGGCTTGCACGCTAGCGATGTCGATCGGCTCAGTTTTGAGCACTCCGCGCTTTTGTTTCCACTTCAAAATGCGCAGAACTGACTGATCAATTTGCGCGCTAGTGAGCGATCCGTCTTTAACTGCAGCTTTAATCCCGTCAACTACTGCAGCAGCGTCCTTAGTATTTAGCAAAATGTCACTGCCAGCTTGCAGGGCTTTGACCGCTACCCGTGCGCGAATAGGAGCCAGGAAGTTTTTAAACTCCGTTGAGGCCTCACGCGCCGAGTCCGCCTGAGTTGGGTCTTTATCGGCTTTTTGTTTGGCGCTGTCTTCCTTGTTCTTGAGCTCCTTGTATTTAGCCTGCTCAGCGGGGGTCATTACAGCCAGCTGGGCCCCTTCCATGTCTAGGGCATCAGTGGTGATCACCCCGGTAAAGCCCAGCTCTTGGCGCAGCAGCCCGGTAAGTACCGGCTTAGATAGGGTGGCCGGCAGGTTTGGGTCAATAGCGTCGACGACGATGTGGGCCGTCATGATCATGTCGACGCCGCCATTAATAGCCGTTTTGAAGGGTACTAAATGCTGATTTAGCACCTGACGCGAGTAGGTTACGCGCGGCAGGCCCAGGTGGGAGTCGGTGTCGGCGTCGCCATGTCCAGGGAAATGCTTGGCGGTGGCAGAGACGCCCTGGCTTTGGATGCCTTGGATTTGGGCACCACCTAGCTGGGCTACCAGGTTGGGGTCATCGCTGATCGCGCGCAAACCAATAACCGGGTTGTTGGGGTTGGTGTTAACGTCCAAAACCGGGGCGAAATCAGCGTTAATCCCCAGCGAACGCATTTCGCAGCCCAGCACCTGGCCCTGGCTGTAGGCCAGCGCCTGGTTGCCGGTGGCACCTAGCGCCATATTGCCAGGGAAGATTGTGGCCGGGGCGCCTACGCGCGAAACCATGCCACCTTCTTGATCGATAGTGATGCCTAGCGGCACGTTGCCGTCAGCTTTAGCGGCAGCCTGCAAACCGTTGGATAGGGCCGCCACCTTGGTTACATCAGTGTTTTCAGAGCTGAAGTTGTGGGCCCAGTTGAAGTAAAGCACGCCACCTAAGTGGTATTTCTTAACCGCCTGGGCCGGGGTGGATACGCCAGGGCCAAAAATGGCTTGGTTGTCACTGGCGTAGGTGGTGTCATCTGCACTGTCACCATAAACGTGGGTCCACAGTAGCTGGCCCACTTTTTGGTCCAGGTTCATTTTGGCCAGGATCTGCTCAGGGGTTTGTTCCGCTGCCTGCACCTTGGGGGTTAAAGCGGATGGAACTAAAGCGCTTAAGGCGAGGGCCCCTGCTAGCGCTAGGGAAACCAGCGATCGCATGAAGCCTCCTTTATTCTTTTAGAAGCAATAATTGTCGTCACTATTATCCATCCCTAGCCCGTTTACCGCCTGTTACCAGCACTTTTAGGTTAAGAGCTTTACCAGTGTGCGAGCGGGCGCGGCGCCAGAAGTGATCAGGGCACATATCCCTGTGTAGGCAACCGATTTACCGCCGCGCAGGGCCAGAGGCGATAGGGCAAGCGCTGGCCCGCCAGTTTCACAAGCTGACCAGGTCCAAGGGCAGATATTGCAAAATAGTGCCGTGGAAAATCGTGCTGTGGAAACCTTCGACTCCCCCGCTGCTATTGACTGGCAGCTACAGGTAACCCCTTACACTCCCCCGGCTGCCAACCAGTGGGGGCCAGATATGTTTGGCCCCGGTTTTAGCGCTTACACTCTGCCTTTAGCTGACGACGGCGAAGGTGACAGCCCCGTAGCCACCCTGGTGCGTCATGAGCCGGCTGCTGATCCACATATGCATCAGCAACCAGATAAAACCCGCTTTGTGGTGCTTAGCTTGCATGGCTGGAATGACTATTTTTTAAACCCTGGTATGGCTCGCTCATATGCGCGTCTGGGCGGCGCTTTCTATGCGCTTGATCTGCGCCGTTACGGGCGTTCACTACGACCAAACCAGATTCCATTTTGGTGTACCAGGCTAGAAACTTATGACGAAGAAATAGACGCTAGCCTAGAGATTATTAGGCGAGCTTATCCCCAGCTGCCAGTACTAATGCTGGGCCACTCAACCGGTGGCCTGATTGCCTGTCTATGGGCGCATCATCACCCGGGGCAGTTAGCTGGCCTGATTTTGAACTCTCCCTGGTTGGAACTGCAAACCACACCCCAGTTCCGCTCAGTTTCTGCACCGGTTATTCACCGCCTAGCCCAGGCCACACCGCACGCTGTAATCATTCCTACCCAGGTGGCTAATGATTTGGGCCCGGTTGAAGGTGACTCATTTTTCAAACTTTATGACGGCTGGGATCAATCTAAAGAAGGCCCACTGCCTGAAGGGGCTGACCCGACTGATCCCTACTACAGCGGCTGGCAAACTAACTGGGATTGGAAATGGCGCAAACTACCCAATATTCAAGCCGGTTGGGCTAGTGCCATCATGACTGGTCACCAGTATGTGCGTCGTGGCTTAAACATTGACTGCCCGCTGCTAGTGCTCACTTCTAAGCACTCGCACCTTACGCTTACCTATGGGGACCTACCTGAACGCGATAAGGACACGGTTATTGATGCGCGTCGCACTCGCGCGCGGGCCAATGAGCTGGGTCAATGCATCACCCAGCTGCGTATTGCTGACGCGGTTCACGATATTTATATCTCCCGCCCCAGCGTGCGCAACCAGGTAGTGGCCCAAGTTGATCACTGGCTAGCCAGTTACACGGCTATAGATTTCACCCCGGCTAACAAGCCAGATTCCAGCCATCCGGCTAACTTTACGGAGCGGCTAATAGCTAACTGGCAGGCCCTAATCAATCCAGCCAGCTAGAACCGGGCCAGTTCGAATCCGGCCAGCTAGCTCAGTGGCCCTGGCGCCGTGAACGCACTGGGCGTCCCGGCCGGCGCGGGCTGCGCTCGGCGGCGGCGATCAGTTCTTCTAGCGACTCATACAGGCTGGGGCCATCGGCGCCAAAACGCCACACATCCCAGCCATCAACCGACTTGGCCGGCTCACAGTGGCGGGCCGCCTGGCCGGGCTCGTCAAAGCTGGTCCCGTCAGAAACCCTAATCATGCCGTCCGGGCGCAGCTGGGCGGTGTGGAAAATTCCTTCGGTTACTGACTGCCAGGTGATCTGCACCGGCTCGCTCAAAATAGAGGCCAGGGCATTCAAAGCTAGACGTGAGTCCTCACCACTGGGGTGTGAACGTGAAACCGTGGACTGGCCTGAGTCGCGGCGCGAGAGGCGTCCCTGGCCAGTCACTCGGGCCCGTACACGGGTGGCACGCACCGGCTGCCCGTTACGCGAGGGGGCAGACTGGCGGTAGCCGGGGGTTACGGCCGGGCTAGGGGCTGGGGTGGGGGCGGAAACAACAGTTGGAGACACAGCGGCTGGGGAGACTGCCGTAGGAGCGTGGGGGCTGTACTGGTTAGCTGCCCGCTGAGCGCGGCGGCTACGTCGAGAAAGCGGCGACGACGGCGGCGTCGTCGAGCCTGCAGGGGTGCCAGCACTCTGGGAGGCAGCTGCACCCTGAGAAGCGCCCGCAGAGGCGGCCGGGGCCTGGGAAGCGGCGGGAGTGGGAGCCGAGGGGGCGCCAGCAGTAGGCGCAGGAGCCGACGGGGTGGTAGCTGAAGGGGCAGCGGCAGTAGGCGCAGAGGCAGTGGCCTCAGACTTACCCACCTCAATACCCTCATCCATGGGGTCACCAGCCGGCAAAAGTTTAGCGCTCACCGGCAGGTGGTGGGAGTCGATACGGTCAATTTCCACGAAATTGCGGCCACTAGAAAGCGAACGCACTGAAAGCGAGAATACTTCCAGGCCAGAGTCGCTCAGCACCGACAGGGAAGAAAGTACGTCAGGAGAAACAGAGGGAGACACAATGCTCAAACGCGGGCCAGGATTAATACGGGCCGGCATGGTCTCGCGGAACGCCGTCCAATCCTTCTGAAAAGCGGTGGGGCCCGCCGGATATAGGCTAGCGATTTCCGCCCAGCCTAGGTGAGAAGTAGCGTTTAGGCGGCCCATCGCAGCCACAACCGTGGTTGAATCCAACTTAGGTAGTAGCTCCACCGCCACCACCTGGCCAGAGCCGTCAATAGCCACTAGCGAGTGGCCAGCGTCTAACTGTTTCCAAGCAACCGGAAACAGCGGCCTACGCAGCACCTGCGCCACCTGTTCACGCACCAAATCAAGGGCCTGACGGTGTGCGGACTCATCGGCAACCCCACCCAGCTGAGCCGGGACTAGCGCTCCCTGTCGGATTTCAAAAATCGCCACGTTTGCCTCATCTGTAGATTCCTGACCGCCCTTATCATCTCACACTCCTAAACACTGGGGCAGCCTGTGTTCAGCCAGCGCTAAAGCGAAATGTGTGGCATTAGCGCCAAAAGATAGGTGACCGCCGCCCATAGGACGACGGTCACCTAACTGAAGTTAAAAACTCAGCCGTTGATCACAGCGGCGCGGCCAGCCTCCAGGCGGGCCACCGGCACGCGGAACGGAGAGCAGGACACGTAGCTGATGCCCAGACGGTGGAAGAAGTCGATCGAGTCGGGGTCACCACCGTGCTCACCACATACACCCAGCTTCATGTCAGCCTTGGTCTTGCGGGCGCGCTTAGCACCGGTCTCCATTAGGCGACCCACGCCACGCTCGTCGATGGTCTCGAACGGGGAGGTACCGAAGATACCGGCGTCCATGTAGTGGCCGAAGAACACGCCCTCGACGTCGTCACGCGAGAAGCCCCAGGTGGTCTGGGTCAGGTCGTTGGTGCCGAAGGAGAAGAAGTCAGCTTCCTCAGCGATGGTGTCGGCGCTGATGGCGGCACGCGGCAGCTCGATCATGCAGCCGATGGGGAAGTCGAGCTCATAGCCGGACTGCTCGCTAACCTCAGCCAGCACCTTCTCTGCGCGCTCACGGGCGATCTGTAGCTCACGTACTGAGCCCACCAGCGGGATCATGATCTCGGGCTTGGGGCTGCCACCGGCGCGCAGGCGCTCCACAGCGGCCTCAGCAATGGCTCGGACCTGCAGCTCGATCAGGCCGGGCATGGTCAGCAGCAGACGCACACCGCGCAGACCCAGCATGGGGTTGGCTTCGTGGTTCTTGCGCACCACGGCCAGCAGCTTCTCGTCAGCCGGGTCCAGGGTGCCGCGTTCGCGGTCCAGGGCCACCTTGACGGACAGCTCGGTTAGGTCAGGCAGGAACTCGTGCAGCGGCGGGTCGATCAGACGCACGGTCATGGACTTGCCGTCCATGGTTTCGAGCATCTTGACGAAGTCACCCTTCTGTAGCGGCAGCAGCGCGGCCAGGGCCTGCTCGCGCTCTTCGTCAGTCTGGGCCAGGATCAGGTCCTGTACGAACTGCTTGCGCTCACCTAGGAACATGTGCTCGGTGCGGCACAGGCCGATACCCTCGGCGCCACGGTGGATTGCGTGACGGGCGTCGTCGGGGTTGTCAGCGTTGGCGCGTACACGCAGGTGACGGCGCTCGTCGGCGTGACGCATCAGGCGGTGCACGCTGGCAACCAGCTCGCGAGTGTCGGCGTCCTCAGCGCGGTAGAGGGCCTCGTCCAGGCCGCGACGCAGGTAGGTCATAACCGGGGAGTCAACTACCGGAACCTCACCTAGGAATACTTCACCGGTGGTGCCGTCTACGGCGATTACGTCGCCAGAGTGCAGCACAACCTGCTTGCCGTCACGGTTAACGGTTAGGGTGCGGGCTTCGGCGTCGACCTCTAGCTCTTCAGCGCCACAGACACAGGTCTTACCCATGCCACGGGCGACGACGGCGGCGTGGGAGGTCTTACCACCGCGGGCGGTGAGCACACCGTCAGCGGCAACCATACCGGGCAGGTCATCGGGGTTGGTTTCGCGGCGAACCAGGATGACGCTCTGGCCTTCAGCGGCGCGTGAGACGGCCTCTTCGTTGTCGAAGACGATGCCACCTACAGCCGCACCCGGGGAGGCGGGCATGGCCTTGGTCAGCAGCTCACGCTCTACATCGGTGGCGAACTGCGGGAACATCAGCTTGGTTAGCTGCTCACCGGTGACGCGGGTGAGAGCCTCGTCCAGGGTGATGAGCTTTTCGTCAACCAGCTGGCTGGCTACACGGAAGGCGGCGGCGGCAGTGCGCTTACCGACACGAGTCTGCAGCAGCCACAGCTTGCCGCGCTCAATGGTGAACTCGATGTCGCATAGGTCGCGGTAGTGGGTCTCCAGCTTGCGCATGGCGGCGCGCAGCTCACGGTAGGACTCAGGGTCGATGTCCTTAAGGTCGGCTAGCGCCAGGGTGTTGCGGATACCGGCCACAACGTCCTCACCCTGGGCGTTGACCAGGTAGTCACCGTAGACACCGGAGTGGCCGGTGGAGGGGTCGCGGGTGAAGCACACACCGGTACCGGAGGTCTCGCCCATGTTGCCGAAGACCATGGTGCAAACGTTGACGGCGGTGCCCAGGTCGTGCGGGATCTTCTCACGACGACGGTAGATGTGAGCACGCTCGGTGTTCCAGGAGCGGAACACGGCCTCGGAGGCCATGTCTAGCTGGGTGCGGGGGTCCTGGGGGAAGTCGATGCCCGCGTGTTCCTTAACAATCTGCTTGTACTGGTCTACCAGTTCCTTAAGAGCGTCTACGCTCAGTTCGTAGTCCAGCTTGACGCCCTTTTCTAGCTTCTTTGCGTCTAGGGCGGAGGAGAAGAATTCGCCTTCAATGTCCAGCACGGTCTTACCGAACATCTGGATTAGGCGGCGGTAGGAGTCCCAGGCGAAACGCTCGTCGCCGCTGACCTTGGCCAGGCCCTCAACGGACTGGTCGTTTAGACCAATGTTGAGCACGGTTTCCATCATGCCCGGCATCGAGAACTTGGCGCCCGAACGCACCGACACCAGTAGCGGGTCCTCAGCGTCGCCTAGCTGGCGGCCTAGGTCTTCTTCTACGCGACGTAGCGCGGTGGTTACCTGTACAGCTAGCTCCGGGGGAACAGCGCCGTCGTGCAAGTATGCGCGACAAGCGTCAGTAGTGATAGTGAAGCCAGGAGGCACCGGCAGTCCCAGGCGAGTCATCTCAGCCAGGTTTGCACCCTTACCGCCGAGCAGATCCTTCTGGTCCTTGTCACCCTCACTGAACATGTATACGTACTTGGGCATCTTCGCCTTCTTCTTGTCGATGCTTGCCTTACCATGTGGGGCGTGACGGGAAGTCACGCACCGACAAAATCCTAATGTGACTTATGGCCTAAATTCAAATTTTTATGCCCCAAACAGGCCAATATTTGTAAATATGTTAAAGCTTTTTGTGTGTGCAAAACTACAAATGGCGATACAATCCCCCAACCAAAATAACGCGGGCCGCCCCCGCTGGCGGGGGCGGCCCTAGTTGCATTAGTGGCCCATCAGGCCTGATGCGTTAGCTTCAGACAGCTTAATCAGACACCTTCAGCTTCCGATTCGGCGGCCTCAATTTGTGCTTCTTCAGCCTGTTCGCCATCTTGGGTCTTAGCCTTGGGTAGGCGGGCGGCGCCCGGAATGGAAGTGAAGGTGAATTCACCCAGCAGACCTTCACCCTGAGCGTCGACCAGGATGTGGCTGCCGGTAGCAATCTCACCGAACAGGATCTTCTCGCTGAGGGCATCTTCAATGTCACGCTGCACGGCACGGCGCAGCGGGCGAGCCCCAAGCACCGGGTCAAAGCCACGGTCAGCCAGTAGCTCCTTGGCGGCGTCGGTCAGTTCAATGGACAGGTTCTGCTCTACCAGGCGCTTGTCGAGGCGGGCAATCATCAGGTCCACGATCTGGCGTACCTCGGGCTTGCTCAGCTGCGGGAAGACGATCAGGTCATCCACACGGTTGAGGAACTCGGGGCGGAAGTGCTGCTTGAGCTCACGGTTAACGTGGGCCTTCATTTCCTCGTAGTCCATGGTGCCGCTCTCAGTGGACTGGAAACCGGTGGCTACCGACTTGCCAATGTCCTTGGAGCCCAGGTTGGTGGTCATGATGATCACCGTGTTCTTGAAGTCAACCACGCGCCCCTGGGCGTCAGAGAGGTGTCCGTCTTCAAGGATCTGCAGCAGCGAGTTGAAGATGTCCGGGTGGGCTTTTTCAACCTCATCGAATAGCACCACGGAGAAGGGGCGACGGCGTACCTTTTCGGTCAGCTGACCACCTTCGTCGTAACCGACATAGCCGGGAGGGGCACCAAACAGGCGCGAAACCGTGTGCTTTTCGGCGAATTCACTCATATCCAGCTGGATTAGTGCGTCTTCGTCGTCGAACAGGAACTCAGCCAGGGCCTTAGCCAGCTCGGTCTTACCCACACCGGTGGGACCGGCGAAGATGAAGGAACCGCCGGGGCGCTTGGGGTCCTTGAGTCCGGCGCGGGTGCGGCGGATGGACTTGCTCAGCGCCTCGATGGCCTTGTTCTGGCCCACGATGCGCTTGTGTAGCTCGGCTTCCATGTTGAGCAGCTTGGTGGATTCAGCCTCGGTCAGCTTGACCACCGGAATGCCGGTACTCATGGCCAGTACTTCAGCGATCAGGTTTTCATCCACTTCGGCTACCTGGTCTAGGTCACCGTTCTTCCAGGCCTGCTCTTTGGCGGCACGCTCACTGCCTAGGCGGCGTTCGTCGTCGCGCAGGGCGGCGGCGCGCTCAAAGTCCTGAGCGTCAATGGCGCTTTCTTTTTCACGCTTAACTTCAGCTATGCGCTCATCAATTTCGCGTAGCTCCGGCGGGGCGGTCATGCGACGGATGCGCAGGCGCGCGCCGGCCTCGTCAACCAGGTCAATGGCCTTGTCGGGCAGGTAGCGGTCGTTGATGTAGCGGTCGGAGAACTTAACGGCCGCTTCGATGGCCTCATCGGTGATGATGACGCGGTGGAAGGATTCGTAGCGGTCACGCAGCCCCTTTAGGATCTGAATGGCCTGCTCAATGGTGGGCTGGTCTACCTGTACCGGCTGGAAGCGGCGCTCTAGGGCGGCGTCCTTCTCGATCTTGCGGTATTCCTCTAGCGTGGTGGCACCGATGGTCTGTAGCTCGCCACGGGCCAGCATGGGCTTGAGGATGGAGGCCGCGTCGACGGCGCCCTCAGCCGCGCCGGCACTAACTAGGGTGTGGATCTCGTCAATGAACAAGATGATGTCACCGCGCGTACGTACTTCTTTAAGCACCTTCTTTAGGCGCTCTTCGAAGTCACCACGGTAACGCGAGCCGGCCACCAGTGAACCCATGTCCAGGGAGTAAAGCTGCTTGTCGCGCAGGGTTTCAGGAACGTCGCCGTGCACGATGGCTTGACTTAGGCCCTCCACCACGGCGGTTTTACCTACACCGGGCTCACCGATTAGCACCGGGTTGTTCTTGGTGCGGCGCGAGAGGATCTGCATGACGCGCTCCATTTCCTTGGAGCGGCCAATTACCGGGTCAAGTTTGCCTTCGCGGGCGGCTTGGGTCAGGTTGCGGCCAAATTGGTCTAGGATGGCGCTTCCCGACGGCGTCCCCTCCTTGAGCGCAGAGGCGCCAGAACCCACGGTCTCTTTGGCGTCATAGCCGCTGAGCAGCTGCATTACCGCCTGACGCAGGGCTGCCAGGTCGACGTCGAGATTACCCAGAGCCTGAACTGCCACGCCTTCGCCTTCACGCAGCAAGCCGAGCAGGATGTGCTCAGTGCCAATGTAGTTGTGGCTTAGCTGTAGGGCTTCACGCAGGCTGAGCTCAAGCACCTTCTTAGCGCGCGGGGTGAAGGGGATGTGACCGCTAGGAGCAGACTGGCCCTCACCAATAATCTCCACTACCTGGGCACGTGCCTTGTCTAGAGTTACGTCCATTGACTCTAGAGCTTTTGCCGCTACTCCCTCACCTTCGTGGATGAGGCCCAGCAGCAGGTGCTCTGTGCCAATGTAGTTGTGGTTGAGCGCGCGCGCTTCGTCCTGGGCTAGGACGACGACGCGGCGAGCTCGGTCCGTAAAACGTTCAAACATTCGGGGCTGCTCCTTGGCAGGTCCATCGATAACTGTATGGCTTAAGGCTATCCCGCTTTCCTATAAAGCGGTCTAGTGGTTTCGCACGCGGCATATGCAAAGTTGAGCCTAGCCGACTCAGGTCAACCGAAACCATCCAGAAAACACGGCATCACAACTAAGCTGAAGTTAATCTTTTAACCGCCAGGAGTTTAAGTTACTGCCACCTCCAACAACAATCAAACCCTATGCCGCACACCCAGACCCTTGAAAACAAGGGATTGCCCACCCAATCAAACAAGAAAACATAGTAATGTAATAAGCGTCACACCTAAAGTCAAAGCGAACTCACCCATCCGTAGGTAACGTGAGACACACATCAGAAAGGATGACACCATGCGAGTATCAGTACCTACCGACCTTGCAGAAAAGCTAATAGAAGCCAATCTCGCCAAACCTGCCAATACAAAATACAGAGCATCTATTAGTGAATGGATTCTTGAAGGAATGAGCACATCGAGCTCCGTTATCACCCTCCTGCAAGCACCACAAACCCTAAGCATGTTCGCACAATATATCAAGGATCGTTTTAATAAAAACAAGAGCAAGAATTACATCAAGATTAAAATATCTGAACCTGGCCGGAAATCTGAGTTTATAGTATATAGCCACGAAAACCTAGAAACGATTATGGAAAAAATTAAACCGTTCCTAGGATAAATTTACGCAAGATTCTCATTCTAGAGATCTGACATTTAACATGATCGACACCAACAAAGACAGAGATTCTACATATGACAGGGTTCGTCATGTAGTCTCAAGAACAGAAAAATTATTAAAATACCCTTCCGAGAGTGAAGCGCGAGCAATAGTTGAGGAATGCGATCGCCTCACACCTCTAATTCTATCATCAATACAAGCTAAATATCATTCTAGACAAACCAAATATCAGTCTATTCTTGCATTATTAGATATCGCAATAAGTGGCATATCTGCAAATTCTATTTTAGGCGACATGAATGCCGTTTTTCATTCAGGACTACAATTATCTGCCGCAATTACTGCGATACGTGTACACACCAACGCATCTGGTTTTAAGATCGAACTAGAACTAGAACTTGGAGCACTGATTGGCGTTCGACTAGACGAGGCACTATATGCAACGGCAATGATTGATAAACCCTGTTCAGTTGGTTGGCTGTGCGACACCCTCCTTAGCGGAGGATATGGTGGACGTCAGATAGTCGAGACTTCAGACGAAAAGGATCGCAAAACGTGGTTGCGAGCCGTGGCACGAACCAGAAATTCTAGCGAAAATTTTTCTCACACCGAACCAGAACCAACCCTAAAAGAAGCCCCGCAGTTCTTCCATACTGCCGCAAAACAGATACTCAGTTCGATTAGCGCGTTGTCAAAAGCTAGCACCTTCACGAAAGCATATCGTGCCGCAGGCACAGACGATAACCTTCGTTGGAACATTTTAGTTGAAGGGGCTCGAAAAGCCGATACTTTCAAGAAACTATCGCAACGTTGGCTGTTCATTAATTCAACATCTTGCACAACACCATATACAGCTAAACTAACTGGTAAAGATATTATCTATCTGATTGCTGGAACTCGAGGTAGTGTTGCAGTTAGATTCCATGGGGGCGAACATTACTACATCAAACCAGAAGTCCTCCACCTTCCAGATATTAACATAGCAATAGTTAAAAGTATTAAAAAAACGATAAACGACCTATTTGATTCGGAACTCGGCAGAGAAGAAGAGCTTGAAACCTTCCACAAAATATATTCAAGACTCGGAAAGTTAATTTTTGAACCAATTACGAAAAACTGGCTTAACCTTAAATCCTTAGCTTTAATACCCGTTGGTATCATGCAAGGATTACCTTATTTAAGCTCACTTGTGGGTGATTCGCGTTTGGGAGACATTCTAGATGTCACAATAGGACCCACAGCAAAAACTCTTCTATTGTCCAATTCCCACCAACCAGAAGTTTTATCGCCAACAGCAGTGATTATCGGTGATCCATCAGAAGGAGTTAACGAAATAGAACAAGTAACTAACGAAGTCCCTAAAATAGGTAAAATTTATTCAGACCGAAAAGCTTCGTCCATAACACTTTTGCTAGATAAATCTAACACCCACAAACCCAAATCTGATGAAATATTTCACCTCATCTCTTCAGGAGATGTGGTACATCTTGCCTGTCACGGAGTTGACCAGAACCTAGACAATAAGATCCCCCTGCTGGTTATTGGAGAGGCCATCCCCTTTAGTGAGTTTCAAACACACCGGTTGAAGCCTGGCGCTCGAGTAGTTCTTTCGGCTTGTTCAGTTGCTAAAGACTCTAGCCTAACCCCATTTTCTCACCTTGGTTTTCCAACAATGCTGTTATCAGCTGGCGCAAGCTCTGTCATAGCTTCTTTATGGCCTGTGCCAGATTCTGAAGAAACTGTGGACTTCATGCTAGATATTCACCATTACCTATCAGAAGGCTACACTGGCTCTGAAGCATTGCGTTTCGCAGTACGTGAGGCGATAGCCAAAGACATTCCACCAAGCGTCTGGTCTGCTTTTGAATCATTTGGATGTTAGATACACCTACGCAACCCTTGACGCACAGCATTAAGTGAATCCTTTATCCACCCTTTACACCCTTAGAAACAACAGAAGCAATCTCCACTAACACCAACATCGAGCGACTACACACTCGAACACCACATTATGGTGCGCCAGACACCAAGCATATACGCCGTCGAATCAGCAACTTTTCCCCTGCACTAGCCCCAACACGTCCAACATCAAGATAATCTGGCAGCGGAAAGGCAAACGGACCCACTGGAAGGGCAAGCAAGCACTACGGAAGGGCAAGCAGGCCGAAGCCAAGCCCTCCCCTGCGGGGTGCGACGCATACTTTGCCGCGCTATTCCATAAAAAACCTCAATTCCCCAGGGATTTAGAGATCTTTCCGCTAAATATAGCAGGTCACTTCTGTCAAGTAGTGAATACTTATTTTCTCTATGAAAAATAGCACATTTAGACTACAATATTTGCACGCGTTTAGTGACTGTTCAGGTTCCGCGTTCTAACTGGAGGTATAAAACATGCGCATCGTCAAGCAAACGCTTGCAGCCCACAACCGTGTTTCTGACGGACAACTTGTAAGCGCCCTGCTGGCTTTAGGTTGCGCCGGAGCAACGTGGCTCATTTCCCCTTCAATGCCCCTGTGGGCAGCTTCGGTCAGCTTCGTGCTGTTCTTTGTTTGGCTGGCCACCATCGACCGCATCACCGGGATTTTGGAGCCGGCCACCGGGCCCAGCACGCTCAAGTCCACTGCATCTAACAAGCACGGAGCACTGCTACTAGCGGCGCTAATTGCCATCACGGTAATCGCAGCCTGCCTATAAGCCTACTGGCGGGTCGTAGGCCCATCATTAGGGCCATCATTAGGGCCACTATGCAAGGGAGCCTGGCATTGCCAGGCTCCCTTAGTTTTGCAAGTCGCGTTTAGGCCTCAAGCTCAATAGTGACCGGCCCATCGGCCTGCATATCAATCACCATGTGGGCCCCAAACTGGCCCGTGGCCACCTCAAGCCCCCGCGAGCGCAGATCCTCAACCACAGCCTGCACCAGCGGCTCGGCCACGTCCGCCCCGGCCGCCTGGTTCCAGCTGGGTCGGCGCCCCTTGCGGGTATCGGCGTAAAGGGTGAATTGGGAGACCACCAGCACCGGGGCGGCGGCGTCAGTTACTGACAGCTCCCCTTCTAGTAGCCGCAGGTCCGCGATTTTACGGGCAATTAAGGCCACCTGGGCGGCGCCGTCGTCGTGAGTAGCCCCCACCAAAACCAGCAGGCCCGGGCGGTCAATAGCGCCCACTACCTGGCCGTCAACACTAACTGCAGCGCGATTAACGCGCTGGATAACCGCCCGCATCAGCTGCGCCGGTTGTTGCGGTCGTTATCGTCAATGACGCGCAGCTTGGAGCGCACCCGGGCCGGGGACAGTGCCGCCAGCTGGGGCCGCACCCCCGCCAGGTACACTGCCGAGGCGGCCACCGCGATCATGCCAAAGAAGGAGTACCAGCCCAAAACCACGCAGGCCAAGCCCGCCCCAATGTGTACCCCGATCCAAGCGGACTTGCTCAGGCGCGAGGCGGCCGGGAAGAGGTTAGCCGGACGTACCAGGGTGTCTAGCAGCGCCCAGACAATAATCAAAAACGCGCTGACAGCCAAGGCAATGTTGACTATGGCTACGAATTGGCTTACGTAAAAGGCCACATACGTCAGGATTTCGCTCATACATACCTCACTTAAGTTCTTGACTGAGTCTAACGGCTAAGCTGCGTTTTATGGGGCTAGCCATGCTCAGGGCGCAGCCGCTTTAAACCCAGGCCCGGACGCTGGCTGGGGGAAGCTTCAGCTTTACCGGTGGGATCAACCAGTAGCTCTTGGCTAGCGCTTTCGTAGCCGGCTTCCAGATCCACCGCCAGTTCTGCCTGTGCGGGCACGCCTCGACGCACTAGGGCCAGGGCGATATTGCCCAGCTCCCAGTGGCGCGCCACGCTGGTGATCGCACCCACCACCTTGCCGGCGGGGTTGTCGCCAGCGGGCAGATATACGCGTGCACCTACCTCAGGTAGCTGCCCTTGCCAGCCGGCTAGTTGCAGCTGCACTAGGCGACGCGGGGGCCGACCCAGGTTAACCGTACGGGCGATGGTTTCTTGGCCCGGGTAGCAGCCTTTGTTTAGGTGCACGCCGGTGCGTAGCCAGTCCAGCTCGTTGGGGATGGCGCGGGCGTCCACTTCACGCACCCAACGCGGCAGTCCGGCCTCGATGCGCAGCGCCTCCCAGGCCAGCTCCCCCACTTGGGTTAAGCCTTGGGTTAAGCCCGCTGCCGCTAATGCTTGGCCGGGTTCTTGGCCCGACGCCGCCGCTTGGTCAGGGGCCGCCTGTCCAGCTTCGAGGGCCACTACTACCCCGCCGGCGCGGTAGTTGGCGCCGGGGTGGCGCGTGCCGGTGAAGTAGGTGCTGCCGCCGGGGGTGATTCCCGGCCAGGGGTCGCGCCAGGTGGTTACTAGATTTTTGACGACGCCGGCCAGCTTTTGCACTCCGTCACCGATAGCCCCAGCTACCTGCCAGTTTGGGCGTACCTGGGCTTGCACGCGCAGCATGAAGCGACGCGAGTTAAGCAACTGGGCTAGCCCCTCGCCGCAGCCGGCATCCACCAGCAGCAGCACGCTTTGCTCGCCCGAATCTGGCATTAAAGCGGCCACAGCCAAGGCTGCGTAGAGTATATGTCCGTTAGCGTCCAGGAACAGCACCTGGCGGCAGTGGCCATCGTTTTCCAGGTCGGTTAGCACCTGACTAGAGACGGTGGTCAGGTAGCTGAGCCGATCAGCGCCGCTTACCTCAACGACGTCGCGACTCAGCCACGCCCATGCCTGCCCCTGGGCCAGTAGCGCCTGCTCGCGCAGGGGGTTACCAAAGTGTTCGGGTGCAAAAGCCATAGCGGATTATGGTTACTCAGCGCTGGGCTCGTCAGCGCGCTCGCCTAGGGCGGCGCCCATTTCAGGCTCTTGCTGGGCCTCGTCTTCAACGCGGCTGAGGCGGCCAGAGGCATAGGTTTTGAGCTCTTTACGGCCAAAAGCATCCATGTCCTGGGTCCACATCAGCTCAGAGTTAACCAGGCCGTACATGCGGGTCATGCGTTCTAGCTCAGCGGAGAACTCGCTGCGCTGCACGCTGGTGGTAGCTAGCTCAATGCGCGGGCCCTGCACGGCGCCTTCCCATACGGCGGCGTGACCAGCCGGGTCGGCACTGATGATTTCCAGGTTGGTGATGGGAGTTACCGGGCCGGAGGCAGATTCAGGAGCTTCAGGCTTGTACTGGCCCACCGGACGCCAGTAAGAGGTTTCAGTGGACCACACCTGGGCGGGAGTGATCTTGCTGGCGCCTTCAGCGCCGCTCATTTCAAAGTCGAGGTTCTCGCTCTTGGTGGAGTCAACGGTCCAGATAGTGATGGTCTGCTTCAAGTAGGGACCGCCGTCGTGCTCGAAGCTCATCTCCTGATATACCGCCTGCTCGGGAACATCCTCGCCGTAGGTAAGAATGCCGTAGCCACGCCACTTACCTAGCAGCCAGGCTAAGGGGTAAAGATCGGGAGAAATATCGTCAGGAAAAGTAAAAGCCACGTGGCCAGTGTACGCGTCAGCCAGCTAGCTGGTCACGAAAGTTAGCCAGCCACGAAAGAAAGTCAGCCAGCCACGAAAGCGGCCATCACCCTGGCAATGTAGTAGGTGGGAGCGCCCACAGCCAGCACCGGCAGTACAGCTGAAGTGATGGCAGCGCGACCGCCGGGCACCCAGCGGTGGGTCCACAGCACACGGTTAGCGATTGCCATTAGCAAACCAGCTACGAAACCGATCACCAGACAGCCCGCCCCGGAACGCAGGGCCGTATCTACCGCCTGGTGGGAGGGGCCAAAGAAGCCCGCCAGGGCCAGGGCCACGGCCACGGCACAGCTGGTTAGGGCCGGGATAATCACCGTCAGCATTTCTAGTACCCATGCGGGCACCTCCAGTACCGTCAGCGAAGCCCCAATCAGCAGGGCCACAGCCGTGGGCACAATAACGCTAGAGGCAGCCAAGCCGGAGGAGAACACGCACCAGGCAGCCCCGGAAACCAGCACCACTACCCCGGACAGGGAGGTAAATAGTTCTTCCAGCAGGCCTTCGTGGGCTCCGGAACGCATTTGTAGGGCAAATACTGCCAGCACCCCAATACCAGCTAGCTTGGTGGCGTCACCGTATTCGTCGGTTAGGGTGAGCGTGACGGCACTGGCGATCCCAAATAGTGCCAGGAAAATACCGGTGACATTGTCGTGCTCGGCCTGGATCAATGCCGGCCAGCCTTGAGCGAAACACACCGCCAAGCCACACACCAGCAGGCAGGTAACCCAGAACGGGGATACGGCAGTTAGTGCCAGCAATAGCGGCATAACCCCAGCCATCGCCAGGCGCGTCCAGGCAGTGTCCACCAGACCGGTTTCCACAACGCCGTCGCTGGTGTGGTATTGGGTCCCATAGCGGCGCGCGGCCTGTTCCTTCACGCTGGTACGTGTCCGCTTACGCCCGGAAACCTGGTTCTGGGCGGGTGCGGCAAGGGGTTCTGATTGCGCAGGCGAATTAGTCACCCTTGAATCGTCCCATATGCTGCCGATCCATGCACCTTAACCACCCAAAAGGCCGTAAACTTGTGCCTGGTGTCGCATTAGGGGTATCAGTACTTTAAGGAGGAAGCAAATGAGGCTGGTCATGCTTAGCAACGAGCCTGAGGCCAGTGCCGTGCTGCCAGCCATCGCTTTTCTCGAACACCAGGTGCAGGTTTTGCCGCCCCAGCCTGATTCTTATGGGGCGCTTGAAAATGCCGACGTCGTAATGGTTGATGCCCGCACGGATCTGTTGCGGGCGAGGCCCCTATGCCAACTGCTGGCCACCTCCATGGACTATACGGTGCTGGCTGTGATTGAGGAGGGCGGGGCTGTGGCCCTAACTTCCTCTTGGGGGATTGCCGATTTTGTGATTGCTTCTGCTTCCCCGGCGGAGTTAGCGGCCCGGTTGCGGCTGCTGGAGTCTAGCGTGGTTGCAGACAGTAATGCTGGCTCTAGTGGTTCTAGCGATGAGTCAATCCTGGAAGTTGGTGACATTGTGATTGACACTGACGCTTACACGGTACGTCTGCACGGCCAAACCCTGGATTTGACCTATAAGGAGTTTGAGCTGCTCAAGTATTTGGCTGCTAACCAGGGCCGGGTGCTTACCCGTCAGGCTTTACTCGACGCCGTGTGGGGCGAGGATTATATTGGCGGTTCACGTACTGTGGATGTGCATGTGCGGCGTTTACGCGCCAAGCTTGGCGGTGAGCATGATCATCTCATTGGCACCGTGCGTAACGTGGGTTATCGATTGGACTTGGACGAGTAACCGTGTAGAGTTGGGGCCGGCATCGGGTCGTGACGGGCCCCGGGCTCCAAAATCTGCCGCTACGAGCGGCCTACGCGCCGACTGGCGCTCTCCGACCCGGTGCTGCTTAATCTTTTCTGCGCTTTTAATCCCTTTTATAGCCCTTACTTTAACGGCCTTGCCGGGCCTTGCTTTAGCGCTCCTGCTGGCCGAGGTTTTAGCGGCCTACTGGGCTTTGCTTTAGTGCCCTACTGGCCGGAGTTCTCATACAAGTTGCGGATTACTTTGGCTGGGTTTCCTACGGCGACGGCGCCGGCTGGGATGTCCTTAACCACTACCGATCCTGCCCCCACTACGGCGTCGTCACCAATGGTGACCCCGGGGCAGACAGTTACCCCGCCACCAAGCCAAACATTGTTACCGATAGTGATAGGTTTGCCGCCTTCTAAGCCGCTTTTACGGGTGGGCGGATCCAACGGGTGGATGGGGGTTAGCAGCTGCACGTTAGGGCCGATTTGGCAGCAATCACCGATGACGATGTCGGCTACATCCAGCGCGATTAGCCCAAAGTTAATGAATACGTTGTTGCCTACGCTGATGTGGCAGCCGTAGTCGACTGCTAGCGGGGGTCGGATGGTTACACCTTGGCCGACGTCGCCCAGCACTTGTCGCAGCAGGGCGTCTGCCTGGCCTTTCTCGCCGGCAAGGAAGGCTAGGCGGTATTCTTCCAGGAGTTTGCTGCTACGGGCTGGGATTTCATTAAAGCGCGGATCGGTGGGGTCTACGCGGTATAGCTGCCCGGCCCGCATACGTTCCCAGTTGCTGCGGTTGTCTTCTACGGCGACGGCGTCTGTCTCACTCATACCAGAACGATACCCATACTTAGCGGCAAAGACCCGCAGTTTAAACTCTGCGAGCCACAGGCCACGCGAGGCGCCAGGGTCTACTCAACGCCAGGGTCTCCTCGGGCGCTATACCAGAACGATACCTAGGGTGAGGAAGATGATGGCTAGTAGCGGGGTGGTGCCTTGTTTGAGGGCGGCTGGGCGCTTGTCTGGGCTGGTGATGAATAGCAGTGCAGCTGCGGCCAGCATGGAGCCGGTTCCGAAGAACATTAGGCTTAGGCCTACTGCGTGGCTGGCTGTGTAGTAGATGATGGCGCCGAGGAGTATTTCGATAGCTAGAAATAGGTTGTAGAAGCCTTGGTTGAAGGCCATCTCTTTAGTGTTGGCAGCCTGCTGGGGGCTCATATTGAAGGTGATAAGGGTTTTCTCGCTGGTCCAGGAAATGGATTCCATTTTGAAGATGAGCACGTGAATGAGCGCTGCAGCAATAGCTAGGACTAGGCCGGTAATAAACATCTGTATGCCTTTGAATTTGAAGGGATGAGTTTAAACGGGGCCTGGCAAGGGTGGCCCGTAAGTATAAAGGCAGCTTTAGGCTGCCTTTAAATCGTAAAAGTCGGCCGTTACGGCCGACAAGTTGAGAACATAAAAGTAGGGGGTGTGTTAGAAAACCTAACACACCCCCCACAACGCCCGATCTTCAAGACCACAAACAAAACAAAGCGGTGGGGGCGCCGACCCTCAAACAGGATCAACACCCCCACCACACTAAGGAAACGGTTGGCAGTGCCCTACTCTCCCACAACCCACCAGTTGCAGTACCAT
>ERZ773263.299-NODE-299-length-36219-cov-33.668704_pt1 | contig 36219 bp, 20 predicted proteins | sample MGYA00511076_ERZ773263 | MGnify/ENA primary metagenome ERZ773263 (study PRJEB29015, sample SAMEA2738155) | human oral metagenome | biome: human oral; feature: human-associated habitat; material: saliva | place: China | collected 2195 ... | reverse complement strand
GGTTGTGCTGGGCGGGACCGGGCTGCGCCGGGTTGTGCTGGGCGGGACCGGGCTGCGCCAGAGTAACCGGCTTGCACCGGATTGAACTGGGGGCCTGGCACTATAGCCAAGCCCCCAGCGGGGTGGGAAGCTGCGCGAATGGGGCCTAGTCGGAGTCCTCGCTATCCGTGTTGGTCAGCTTCTTGCGCCTGGCGATCCACTCTTCCATGAAGGTGGGGTTAGGCTTGGTGGAAGTGTAAGCCTCGTCGTCCTGTAAACCTGCCTTCTTGTTGATCTCCTGCAGCTGCTCGGTTAGGGCGCGAACATTATCCATCTGCTTGGGGACAACAAAGTTAAACGGCTGCACCAGCTGCTTGTGTGAGCGGCTCAAAACCTGGTCAAAAGCGTGCACCACCGGGTGACCGTTGATAACCCCGGCGTGCACCTGCTCATTGTGGTCAACCTTCAAAGTGAAAGGCTGGGTCTGGCCATAGCGGGTGGCCAGCGTCGCCGCAGCGCTCAAGTTAGGTAGCCGGCTCAAAGAACCGCCCGGCCACACCCCCAAACGCTCATCAACCTCCGGGGCGTCACGAACTGAGGTCCTAAACGCAATTACTGAAGAGGCGTTGCCGCGCAAAGCTTCAAGCAAGCTCATAGACAGCTGCCCCATGTGCTGGTGCAGCAGCGTCAAAGCAATCCCAAACTTGCGTCCCTCCGCCAGCATCTGGCTAAGCAGGGATTCTTGAAAAAGGTGGGCTTCATCAACCACCACATGGAAAGGCAGGTAATCGTCCTGGCGGTTAGGTACTGCCAGGGCCAGCTTAGCCAGCCACAACATGCCCAGCATTTGTGCGGCGAAGCGACCAATCTTGGGTGAGGCCAAGTTCACCAACACAATCTTGTTGGATGCCATAGCCTCGTTTAAATCCAGCGCGTCGGCGCCAGTTTCTAGGGCGGCGCGCAAAGCCTGCGAGTTTAGCATGCGCTCAAACTTAGAGCTCGCCCAGGCGATAAGCTCCGCGTAGTCGGAGGAGCGGTTAGTGACAATCTCAGTCATAACGCTGCGCGTCAGCTCGGGGCTCATGTTTGAGACAGCCCTGGCCAGATTCTCCAGAGCCTTCTTATCTAGCAGCAGCTCGGGGATCAGGGTAATTGGCAACTCAGATTCATAGATGTGGCTTAGAAGCTCGGCTAGCTGGCGGATAATCCGCTCAAAACGCGGTCCCACAATACCCTGCCTGGTTGGGTCAAAAGTGAGATACATTATCTCAACGACTTTGCTACATGCCATATCAAAGTCGCCGCAGTGAAACAGGTTGATAGGTACCGGGTGGCTCAGATCCGCGTAGTCAATAAACAGACAGCGTTCCAAAGCCTCGGCGGGCAGTTCATCCGCGATACGCCGCACCAGCTGCCCGTGCGGGTCTAGCACAATGCCCCCGCGCCCCTGGGTCACCAGTGAATGCACCATGGCAGCAGCCAGAGTGGACTTGCCTGCACCCGAAGCGCCCACAACCTGCAGGTGCTGCAAGGCGCCTTCTGAGTTCAGGTAGACGTCAGTGGCGTCCCCGGTAGTGGTGGTAGCCGTGCCCAGGCGCATCCCGCCTGCTTCCTCACGTACCTGTGTGTGGTCAGATAGGGGTACGACGGCGGGGTCCTGCTCCACTGCAGGCAGACCAATGATCCTGGCTTGCGTATCTGCTACAGGTAGGCGCGCAAATACTTTAACTAGCCCCTCCGGTTGGGCTGCTCCCGCAAGTGCTTCCTGGCTGCACCATAGTTTTTCAGCTTCGGCGCGGTTGGTGATTTGTTCGTAGCGGATGCCTACTGCCCAGCTGCATAGTGCGATCCATAGCCGGGAGGGGAATCCTTGGGAGCCGTTTGCGCCCATAAAAACCCTTAGGCGCATGGGGGTGCCCAGGTAATTGCCGACGTCGCTGCCCGCCATTAGCTTTTCGGTGCTGGTGAAGGCCTCTTCAGCCATCTCGCATTCAATTTCCTCGGCCTTACCTAGCCGCACACGTAGGTGGCCACCCACTTCATTGAGGGTTTCCATAAGCATTTGCGAGTTTGACTTGCAAGGCAAGGGCCAGGTGGGCTTACGCCGCCCAGGCAGCATAACCTCAGGCTTGGCGGGGCTGAGGATGTCTTCAACGTTTTCTAGGTGACCAGGTAGAGCGCCAAAAACCTCATACACCTGATCTGGGCAGGCAGGTCGATAGACCTCGATAGGTTCCCACACTTGGGCGCCGCGACAGGCCCACTCTAGGTCGCGGTCAAAACTGTCGTTAACCCCCACTGCTTCCAATATGACATTGACGCTTCCGTCGCTCTTACCGCTCCAATCGATGCAGATGCTAGCGTCTTGGGGCTGGGTCTTTAGTAGCTCCAGTAGGCGATTGGTACTTACTAGTGACGCCTCTTCTGAATTTAGCTTGCGCCACAGCTGGCGTAGTCGCCACGCCTTTTTTACCTTATGATGGCGCGACTCGCTAACAGGCTGATTTCCTGAACTTAGAGATTCTGCTCCCTTATTCATGTTCGCTCCAGACGGTAGAGACACTTGCGGTACTTGTTTACAGCTACATCTATGCCAAGTAGGGTTTGGGGGGCTGAAAATATGGGGGTAAAGAGGTAATATCTACTGGATTTCCCGAACGAAATCAGGATTTATTTAAGATATCCCTACCCATATTCCAGGCACAGCTAATAAGTGCGTGCCTTATAGCAGTCTTGGCGCTCTAAATAATTAGTCAACCAAAGGTGGTAGCCGCTTGTTCCGAGCCTGCAATCGCACCAGATGCTCCAAGGTGGAGCCATAAATTTTGTGCGGCTTCTACGAAAGTCATGCGCCTTGTCGAATAGGATACAAAACCGCCTGGACGCATATAGGTCTGATCACTGTGAGCGTAATGGTAAATTAGTGTGCATAGTTATACCTAATACGGGAGTGTTTTCTGTAAATAATGAGGATCAAGTAAACCGCAGCTAAAGCAGTTAACCACAGGGATAAATAAGCTTTGAAAAACGTGGAAAATTATGCGCGTGCAGACTTATGTTTACCTAAGTAAATGTCATATGTGATATGACCACATGGGGTGTGAACTAAAAACGAAATACCAGGTAAATGGCGGTGCGCAAGCAAGCCTGCGGCCCCAAGGCATTAGCCTTGGGGCCGCATTGGTTAGCGTTTACTAATTTCTATGGTGTGCGCCGCTTTGGGAGTCGGCGCCGGATTAGCCAGGGGCACGTAAAGCGCGCAGGCCTACGCGCCGCTTTTGAGGCGCGCCGCGTGCGCTATTCGCCCAGGAAGGTGTGGCGCTGCGGGTCAGCCAGGTAGCGCTGAGCTAGCTCTAGACGCTGTCTGGCGCTAGGGGCTAGTGGTGAAGGCAGATCATCAACCTCAAACCAACCCATATCCACTGATTCATCATCATTGATATGGGCTCCGGCTGCCGCCTCGGCACTGACTGCATGGGCAATGAAGCACAGATTCATGTAGCTGGCCTGATCCCCGTTGGGGTAGGTGACCAGGTCAGAAGCATCAATCAAAAACACTTCATCAACTTCGATCTCCAGAGCAGCTTCCTCCAGCGCCTCGCGCTTAAGCGCGGCCACCGGCTGCTCACCCGGGTCAGGGATGCCACGGATCTCAGCCCACAAACCATTGTCTGCACGCTGGCCCAGCAGCACCCTGCCGGCGTCGTCGAAAATAACCGCACACACGCCCGGCAGCCACAGGGGACGGTGGCCCACGCTGGAACGTAACTCAGTAATGAAATTGGGAACTGGCATTTGTAAACCTCTACCGGGGACGGCTCATAGCCACCTTGGCGGCAGCTATAGCTAGTGAATCATCCAACTCGGCCGGGTGCCAGGTCTGACCTGCGTGTTCAACCGCGCGGGCCAGCAGCCAATCAGCTAGGCGAGGGTTCTTAGGCAGCACACTGCCGTGCAGATAGGTGCCGATCACGTTATGGGCGCGTGCGCCCTCGGTGCCGTCAGTGCCGTTATTACCCCACTCGCCACTTACGCGCCCTAGCGGACGCGCCTGGCTACCCAAAGTGGTCAGACCCGAATGGTTTTCGTAGCCCACCACCTTGCCGAAGTCATCAGTTTCAACAGTAAGATTGCCGATCAGGCGCTTAGGCCCACCCACGGTATGTGCATCAAGCACGTCAATGCCCGGGATGACCTCCCCGCCCACAGTGCGGAACTCATGCCCAAACAGCTGATACAAACCGCAGATCACCAGCATGGGCACGCCGTCACTGGCCCAGGCGCGCAGCTGCGGGGCAACCTTTTGCAGGTCGTCCTGGATACGCTCTTGCGCTGAATCCTGGCCGCCGCCGCCAACCAAAATATCTACCTGCTCGGGCAGCTGATCTCCGGGGTTGTGTGAAAGTAGCTCCACCTCATAACCGTGCCAGCCCAAACGCTTGGTTAGGGTCAGGGTGTTGCCGCGATCGCCATAAATACTCATATCGCGCGGGTAGAGCTGCAAAACTTTAATGGCGCTCATAGGACCTCCTCCACGTCGGTGTAACTTGCCAGCAGGGAACGCAGTTCCAACATGGCGGTATAGGTGCTCAAAATGCGGATAGGCCGGTGTTGTTCGCGTGAAAGCTTGACCAGCTGGGCTAGCGCCTGGCTGAGGTCTGCTTCAACCTTGCCGACGGCGACGTCGTCGTAGCTCAGTCGCAGCGCCATGTCCGTGGCCCGCACGCCGGTAACGATACTCACGCCCGCCTGCTTGAGCGGGGTGAAGTCCACGTCCCACAGCCAGGACATGTCGCGTCCGTCAGCGTACTGGTCGTTGATGGCGATCATGATCAGCGGGGGCTGCTGGGAGCGTACGGCGGCGGCGCTAAGTAGGCTCATGCGGAAGCCGGCCGGGTTTTTGACCAGGCCCAGCTCAACTTCTTGGCCGTCAATGCTCAGTAGCTCGCCACGCCCGAAAGCAGCGGTGACCTTAGCGGCGCTGGCAGCCAGGGCCTGCTCATCGGTGCGCTCGCCCAGTAGCTCCTTGACTAGGCCCATGGCGGCGGTGGCGTTGAGGATGTTGTGGGCGCCGGGAATGGCAAAGTCCACTTCATGGCGGTGTCCGGCCAGGTCGATAACCGCGTGACGGCCCATCATTTCTTCTAGTGTGGCCACGATTTCTAGCGGCTGGGCAAGCTTTTCGGCTGGCTTGGCGGGGCTGTCGGCGGTGTCAGGCTCGCCTTGACCCGGCTCCTTGACGCTGTCTAGGGGCGCCTCAGTGGTCGATTCGGCCTTAGTGTCCGCTTTGGCCTCGGCGTCCTTTTTGGGCTGGCCCAGAGTGCAGCCGTCGAGAGAGTCGTGCAGTTCGTCGTCGGAAAGAAAAACGCTACGCAGCTGGGGGCTGACCGCAAAGCCCCGCACATCAGCGCGCAGGTCGGCACGGAAACTAGGGGCGGCCAGGCGCGGGTCGTCAGCGTTCAGCACTACCGTGCCAGTGGTGGCGCGGGCAACCTTGTGTAGCAGGGAGGCGGTGTAGTCAATCTCCCCAAAGCGGTCTAGCTGGTCGCGCATGACGTTTAGCAGCAGGGCGGCGCGCGGCTTGACGGTACGCACGAAATGGGTGGCGTGGGCTTCGTCCAGCTCCAGTACGGCGACGTCGGCGTCAAGGCGGCCATTTAACGGCATGGCCCCCAGCAGGGCGGCAACTACACCACGAGTGAAGTTTGAGCCGGTGGGGTTGGTAAACACCTTCAGGCCCTGGCCGCGCAGTAACTCAACCACCATGCGTGTAGTGGTGGTTTTGCCGTTAGTGCCGCTAACCAGCACCACCCCATAGGGCAGGGGAGCCAAGGCGCGAGCCATAAAATGCGGGTCTGCCTTCTCCATAACTAGGCCGGGGAAGGCGCTACCACCGCTGCCACGCAGGCGGGAGGCCGCCCGGGCACCATGCCCGAGCGCGAGGGTCAAAGTATTGCGAGACGCAAAAGTCATAGCCCAAATATAAAACGTCAGGGGAGCTGCCTGCTGGCAACTCCCCTGCGATAAGCGCGACTTTAGATCACTTGAGGTTCTTGAGCGCGTCGGCAGCCTTGTCGGTTAGGCCCTCAGCGGTCTCGATGGCAGAGTCGAACTTGCCACCGGCGGTGCCCTTAGCCTTGTCGGCTAGGTCGTGGGCGGTCTCAGCAACCTGGTCGGCGTCTACGTTCTTGGCGGCCTCCTTAGCCTTGTCGGCTAGTTCTTCGGCCTGCTTGGCGAAATCTGCGATACCCATGCGTTTCTCCTTACGTATAGGGAACTATCAGCAGCGAGTCTAGCCCTTAGTCCCAAATAGCCACACATCGAAGATAAGTGATTGGCGTCACCCAAGAAAAATAAACTTGAGTGGAATAGACTCAAGTCTGTGGAAGTTGTACTCACCGGAACGTGACGCCGTCGGTTCCATCAGCTCATGCAGCTAAAAGTGAGACTGACCGCGTTGCTATAACTACTTAAATTCAAGGAGAACCGTGGACACCAACTACACAACCAAATCCCAAGAAGCCATATCGGGGGCTGTGCAGGCCGCCGCAGCTGCTGGCAACCCCCAGGTGGAGGCGCTCCACCTACTTGGTGAGCTACTAAGCCAAGAGGGCGGCGTCGCCGTCGGGCTACTAAACGCACTAAGCCCGCAGACCCTAAAGAACGTAGGGACCGCCACCCGCACCGCACTAACCTCCCTGCCCTCCTCAGCAGGCAGCTCCGTAGTAGAGCCCAACCCCTCACGTGGCTTCCTAGCCGCCCTGGAAAAGGCCGACAAACTCGCCAAAGAACTAACTGACGAGTACATCTCTACCGAGCACATACTGATCGCCATCGCTGAAGGCGACGACGCCGCTGCCCGCGCCCTGCGTGACGCCGGCGCCACCGCCCAAGCCCTACGCGAAATCCTGCCCACCGTGCGTGGCGGACAGCGCGTAACCAGCGCCAACCCTGAAGGCACCTTTGAAGCCCTGAAGAAATATGGCACTGACCTGACCGAGGCCGCCCGCGCCGGCAAACTAGACCCGGTAATCGGCCGCGACAGCGAAATCCGCCGCGTGGTGCAGGTGCTATCGCGCCGCACCAAGAACAACCCGGTGCTAATCGGTGAACCCGGCGTAGGTAAAACCGCCGTGGTAGAAGGCCTAGCCCAGCGTATTGTGGCCGGTGACGTGCCCGAATCGCTGCGCAACAAGCGCCTAATCTCCCTGGACCTATCCTCCATGGTGGCCGGGGCCAAGTACCGTGGCGAGTTCGAAGAGCGCCTCAAGGCCGTGCTCAACGAGATCAAGAACTCTGACGGCGAGGTAGTCACCTTCATCGACGAGCTACACACCATGGTGGGCGCAGGCGGTGGCTCCGAAGGGGCCATGGACGCCGGCAACATGCTCAAGCCCATGCTGGCGCGCGGTGAACTACGCATGGTGGGTGCCACCACGCTGGACGAATACCGCGAAAACATTGAGAAAGACCCGGCTCTAGAGCGCCGCTTCCAGCAGGTTTATGTGGGTGAGCCCTCCGTGGCTGACACCGTGGCTATCCTGCGTGGTATCGCCCCCAAGTACGAGGCACACCACCACGTGACCATCTCCGACGGCGCCCTGGTGGCTGCCGCCAGCCTGTCAGACCGCTACATCACCGGCCGTCAACTGCCCGACAAGGCCATTGACCTGGTTGATGAGGCTGCTTCCCGCCTGCGCATGGAGCTGGACTCCTCCCCGGTGGAAATTGACGAGCTGCGCCGTCGCGTAGACCGCCTAAAGATGGAAGAAGCCTACCTGGCTGATTCCAGCGCCAAGGAAGATGAGGCCGACGCCGGTGCGGCAGAGCGCCTGGCTGCCTTGCGTGCCCGCCTGGCTGACCTAAACGAAGAACTCAGCGCCCTAAACGCCCGCTGGGAAGCCCAAAAGGCCGGTCACAACCGCATCGGTGAGCTGCGCGCCCAGCTAGATGAGCTGCGTACCCGCGCCGAACTGGCTGAGCGTGAAGGTGACTTTGAGGCCGCCGGACGTATCCGCTACGGCGAAATGCCCAGCTTGCAGCGTCAAATCGCTGAGGCTGAAGCCAGTGAGCAGAACCAGCCTGATGCTGGCGAGCCGATGATCGCTGAGAAGGTTGGCCCTGAGGAGATCGCTGAGGTTATCTCTTCTTGGACCGGCATTCCGGTAGGCAAGCTAATGCAGGGCGAAAGCGAAAAGCTGCTGCACATGGAAGAGCAGGTAGGCTCGCGCCTAATCGGCCAGAAGGACGCGGTTGCGGCTGTGGCCGACGCTGTGCGCCGCTCGCGCGCCGGGGTTTCTGACCCTGACCGCCCCACCGGTTCCTTCATGTTCCTAGGCCCCACCGGTGTAGGTAAGACCGAGCTGGCCAAGGCCCTGGCTGAGTTCCTCTTCGATGACGAGCACGCCATTGTGCGTATCGACATGAGCGAATACTCCGAGAAGCACTCGGTTTCGCGCCTAGTGGGTGCCCCTCCCGGGTACGTAGGCTACGAAGAGGGCGGTCAGCTGACCGAGGCGGTGCGTCGTCGCCCCTACTCTGTGGTGCTGCTAGATGAGGTGGAAAAGGCCCACCCTGAGGTCTTTGACATCTTGCTGCAGGTGCTCGACGACGGTCGCCTAACTGACGGCCAGGGACGCACGGTGGACTTCCGTAACGTCATCTTGATCCTGACCTCCAACCTGGGTAGCCAGTTCCTGGTAGACCCGGCGCTGAGCCAGGAGGAAAAGCGCGAGAACGTTATGGCTACGGTGCGCGCCGCCTTCAAGCCTGAGTTCCTCAACCGCCTTGACGATGTGCTGATCTTTAATGCGCTGAGCAAGGATGAGTTGGGCCAGATTGTGGGCTTGCAGCTAAGCAAGATGAGCAAGCGTCTGTCTGACCGCCGCATCAGCCTGGATGTTACCGACGCCGCCCGCACTTGGCTGGCTGACGAGGGCTACGACCCGGCTTACGGGGCTCGCCCGCTGCGTCGCCTGGTGCAGCGTGAGATTGGTGACCGCTTGGCCCGCCTGATCTTGGCCGGCCAGGTTGCTGACGGCCAGCAGGTTACGGTTGACGTTGCCGACGACGGTCTGACGCTAATTCCCGGTGCGGCTGTGGCCGGTTCGGCTGCTAGCGCCGCCAGTGCGGAGTGACCTGCGCTTTTAACTAATTCGACGGTGCTGGGTGGGTTTAGACCCACTCAGCACCGTTTTTAGTTAATTAGCCCACATATAAAGTGATTTGCGACTACTTGTAACTTGCTGGCCTGCAGAAACACTTTTGGCCTAAAAGAAAGTGTAAAAAATGAGGTTTAGGTACTGGAATTACTAGTAAAAACCAAGGTAATCTATCGCCGCACCGCCGCTACTGCGAGTGTTCCGTTATAGCTAGCTCATCACCCTGGCTATAGTGCGTGTTGCTCACTGGCGGCGGTGTTCCCATGTGCAGGCGGCAATGAAGCTGTGGTACATGGACTATCCCAAGCTTTTCGGTTTGTGCGCAAAACAGTCTTTACAATAAACGAACAAATGCGCGCAGTAGGTGCTAGTTAAATTATTAGCTCAAACCAGATTTGTAACTGTTTGGTTGCAACTTATGCTGTTCGGTTCTGCTTAGACTTGACGCTTTTTGTTGCAAAAGGACAAAATTGGGTCAACCACGTCTAGGCAAAGGAGCCCTACACGATGAAGGTAAGACACCTCCACCGACGGTCCCTAGCATTGCTAGGGGTTGTCGCCCTATCCCTTCCAGGGGCAGCTGCTGGCGCAGTGACCCCGGAAACTTCTGGTGTCATTAGTGCTCCGGAGACCATTAGCGCCGGTAACTTGACCGCGACCGTATCCAACGCCTTCCCCCAGGTACTTGGCTACACCTTCGCGGGCAATAAAGTTGGCGGCCGCACCCAGGTCCTCGATTCAGTACTGATTGACAATCAGGCTTACACCGTCAAGTCGGTGCAGGCAGTTAAAGAATCCAACACCAAGGTGGCCTACACGGTTGACTTCAATGACACTGACGTCACCATGAAAGCCGAAATTGAAGTAAAGGAGATTACTTCAAAGGCCCAGGGCACAACTGGTGCCAAGCGTCCCACCCTAACCTTCCGTATCACTGAACTCACCGGTGGCGCCCACACCGTCGAGATTCCCGGCCATGGCCTGGTGTCGGTTAGCGCTAAAGACGGCGGCGCCTACGCTGCCGGTATCACCCTGGTTTCGCGTGGCGCTAGCGCTAAGAACAAATACGCTGGCGTGGCTGACACTATTGAGAGCCTAAGCGAGTCCACCCCGGTCAGCGACGCTGACGCCCCCAGTACCTACCTGATGGTTAACACCTCTAAGGTGGCCGTGGGTATGGAAACCAACGCCACCTATGACCGCCCCACCGGCTGGGAAGCTGACGACGGTTCGCGCTGGAAGCGCCGGGTAGTTGACCAGGATGGTTCTAAGACCCTGCTGGCCTCCAACGGCCAGTGGACCTACCGCTCAGCTGCAGCAACCGACGCCGTCGGCGATGAAGAGCGTCCCTACACCACTTTGGTGTTCACCGGTGACGCCAACTCCTCGGGCACGGTGAACTGGCAGGACGCCGCCGTCGCCTATGCGGACATCACCCCTTGGGTGGCCGGTGCAGCTGACAACCACAAGTGGGTAGTAACCCATATTCCCTTTGACTTCGGCTCGGCCGCCACGCACCCCTTCTTGCAGGTAGCTGACGACGTAAAGCGCGTCAACCTGGCTACCGACGGCCTAGGTCAGCGCGTGATGCTTAAGGGCTACGCCTCTGAAGGCCACGACTCTGGACACATGGACTATGCGGGCAACATCAACACCCGCGCCGGTGGTGACAAGGACTTTGCCACCCTGTTTAACACCACCGCCAACTCCAACGCGATTTACGGTGTCCACGTCAACACCACTGAGGCCTACCCCGAAGCCAACTCCTTCGGCTCCCTACCCTTCACTGGCGGGCGCGGCTGGAACTGGCTAAACCAGTCCTACTATGTTGACCAGCGCGCTGATCTAGGTAGCGGCGCAGTAATTAAGCGTTTCCAGGACCTGCGTAACCAGTTCCCGCTGGCTACCTACCCCAACTTCCGCTGGATCTACATTGACGTTTACTACGGTTCGGGCTGGCAAGCTGAGCGCCTGGGCCGTGAGCTAAACAAGATGGGCTGGGAGATGGGTTCAGAGTGGGCTGACCGCTTTGAGCGCTACTCCACCTGGTCACACTGGTCCAATGATGAAAACTATGGCGGCGCCACCAACAAGGGTTTGAACTCTGACGTGATCCGCTTTGTGGACAACTCCAACAAGGACAACTGGAACCCCAACGTAGTTTTGGGCTACCCCCAGATTGTTGAGTTTGAGGGCTGGACTGGCCACCAAGACCAGAGCGCCTTCTACCGCAACATTTGGGCTAACAACCTGCCGGTTAAGTTCCTGCAGAACTCGCGCATTATGCGTCAGGAAAGCGCTAAGGGTGAAAACGGCAAGACCGTCTACACCTACACCTTCGCTAACGGCACTGTAGCCTCAGGTGCTACGGCGGTCACCAACCAGACTCCGGCCACCCAGGTTGCCGGGGCTATCAAGGCTGACATGTCCGCTAGCCGCCAGTTTGTTTACGACGGCGCCACCGTGCTTAAGGGAGACAGCTACCTGCTGCCCTGGATCGACAATGGCGCTAAGGGCGGCGCACCACGTCTGTACTACTACAACCCCGCTGGTACCGCCACCACCTGGACCCTAACCAAGTCCTACCAGAACGTGGGCTCTTTGAGCGTCTACCGCCTCACCGACAAGGGTCGTGTAAAGGTAACTGACGTAAAGGTAGAGGGCGGTAAGGTAACCATCCCTGAGTCCGTATACGAGACCGTGCCGGCCGCTGAACGCGACCACACCGCCTTTGTACTGGCTCCCGCCAAGGCCCCCGCAGCCGCCGCCACCCCCAAGTGGGGCGCTGGAACTGTGTTTGTGGACCCCGGCTTCAACTCCGGTAGCTTCAAGGACTACCAGACCACCGGCCAGGTAACCGCCCCCCACGACGCTCACGGCGACCCGATCGCCCAGCTGGGTAAGGGTAACTCCTCCATTAGCCAGGAAATGACCCTCAATGCCGGCACCTACCAGGGCAGCGCTTGGGTACAGGTCAAGGACGGTAAGACCCGCCAGGTTAGCGTGTCTGCTTCAGGTGAAGGCGTCACCAGCGCCGCCAGCCAGCAGCGCAACGATGATCTGGGCGCCACCCGCGACAAGCCGGTCACCATCGCCTTTGAGGACTTTGAAAATGTCCCTGAAGGCTGGGGCCCCTTCGTTAAGGGCGACGCCGGCGAAATCACCGACCCGCGTACGGTACTGGCCTCCCTCAACGGCCCCTACACCCAAAAGGGCGGCACCCTACCGGACGGTTCCAAGAAGGCCACCGACGACGCCGTCGCCGGACACTGGTCCCTAAAGAGCCACGAAGAAAATGGGGGACTGGTCTACCGCACCGTGCCCCAGACCGTAAACTTCAAGGCCGGACACCGCTACCGCATTTCGTATGACTACGAAAACGCGCTCAGCGGCTCCTACTACTGGGTTACCGCCTATGATGCCCAGGGCGCCAACGGACTAAACGCTAACTACCTGTACTCCACGGTGATGCCGGTGGCCACCAGCCCCACTCACTATGTACAGGAACTTAACGTGGGTGGCTGTGGCTCTTACTGGGTGGGTCTGTACAACACCCAGGGCGGCCAGGACGGCAACGACTTTACGCTCGACAACTTCCGCGTAGAGGACCTGGGTGCCACCACGGATATGCCCGCGTGTGCCGCTGCCTCAATTGACACCAACGAGACGGCCATTGAAGGCTCCACCTTCCACATGACCAGCTCCCTGGTGAACAACGAACCCAGCGAAATCACCGATGTGACCAGCAAGCTGACCCTGCCTAGCGGCTGGAGCGCCACTGCTGACACCCCGGCCACCACCGCCAAGCTAGCTAAGGGCGCCACTTTCACCACCACCTGGACCGTCAAGGTTCCCCAGGGTGCGGGCGGCTCCACTGCTAACGTGGTACACACGGCCACCTACAAGATCGCTGGTAGCGCCCGCAGCGCTAGCGGTGACACTAACGTGGCAGTTCTGGGCTCGGTGAAACCTGACGCTGTCAACTACCTCTCTGACCTGCCTTTCAGCCCCAAGTACAACTCCAACGGTTGGGGTCCGGTTGAGCGTGACAGTGAGGTTGGTGAAAACCAAAAGGGTGACGGCGGCCCAATCGTGATGGGTGGCAAGCAGTACACCAAGGGTCTAGGTACCCACGCTCCTGCCGATGTGGGCTTTGAGCTCAGCGGCAAGTGCAAGGCTTTCAAGGCCACCGTTGGTGTGCAAGACGGCCAGAGCGGTTCGGTTACCTTCCGCGTGGTAGGCACCACCGACGGCACTAACTGGGTTGATGTGGTACCGCAGACCGGCGTGATCACCGGTAGCAACACTCCTCAGGAGATTTCCGGCGACGTCACCGGCATGAAGCTGATTCGCCTAATTGTGGGCGACGGCGGCAACGGTAACGGCAATGACCACGCTAACTGGGCTGATGCTCGCGTTCTGTGTGGTAACGCCACCGACGGCGATACTCCCGCCCCGGCACCTGGCAACCCGGTTAAGGACTACAGTGGCGACCAGCAGCTGGTATCCGCCCCGGCTGCTTACGCCAGCAACCCGGCCTCCAACATGTTTGATGGCAACGCTTCCACCTTCTACGACAAGGACTGGCAGCACCCGGTAGCTCACCCCAGCGACATTGACCTGGCCCTGTACCAGGGCGATGACCCCACCGCCGCCTCTGCGGTAACTGTGGCTGGTTTGAAGATCAATAGCCGCGTTGACCAGGCCAACGGGCGTCCCGAACGCTACGAGGTCTATGTGGGTCAGGATGCTGCCAACATCAACCAGAAGGTAGCTGAAGGCACTTTGCAAAACACCGGCCAGGTGCAGCAGATTGTCTTTAACAGCCCGGTTAAGGCCAAGCTGATTCGCCTGCGCGTGCTGTCTAACTACAAGACCAAGGCTAACCAGCCCGATTACCTGCTCTCTATCGCTGAACTAGGGGTCCTGGTTCCCGATGGTGACGCAAGCGGTAATGCGGCCGACCAAAGCCAGGCTGGCACCCAGAGCCAGGGTACCGGTAAGGCTGCGGCTGAGGGTAAGGCCAGCTCCACCGACAAGGCTGCCGCTGGGGCCGCTAAGTCTGAGCCGGAGATTACCGTAAACACCAACGCTGAAGGCCTGGTGGGCCAGAACTACCTGGATGTTAAGACTGTCAATGACACCAACCCAGTTAAGAACCCCTCCACGGTTATTAACCACACTTGGGCTCTGAACTGGATGGCTGCTGACCAGAAGCACACTACTAACGCTTCTGCCAGCTATTTCCAGCGCGTTCCGGTCACCTTCAATGTGGCTAAGGATGGCACCAAGGTTAAGTTCACGGTTGCTGCCGGCGACGGCGACGCCCTGGTGCAGGTAGACAACCTGCGCATGGTCAAGATCGTGCGCCCCACCAGCAATGACCTGATCGGTGTGGACTGCCTGGCCACTCCCACCCCCGAGGTGTGCACCACCAAGCGAGCTAACGACCGCATTGGGGTAACCACGGCAGTAAGCGCTGAGACTGTGACGCCCACTCCGACGCCGCAGCCCACCGCTCCGGTTTCGCCTACTGTGGCTCCCACTCAGGAACCTACCGCCAGCCCTGAGCCGACTGTGGCTCCCACTCAGGAACCGACCGCCAGCCCTGAGCCGACTGTGGCTCCCACTGGCTCCCCGGCTCCTACGGCTCAGCCCAGCCCGGCACCTACCGGTAGCGCTGTCCCCACGGTAGCTCCCACCGGTGCCCCGGCCCCGACCGGCAGCGCGGCTCCCACTGGTAGTGCGGCTCCTACGGCTCAGCCCAGCCGTTCGGCCAGCTCCGCCCCGCTTCCGGGTCGTCCCGGTAAGCCTGGTAAGCCCAGCCATGGCGCAGCCCCGGCTAAGCCGGAAAAGCCTGGCGGTTTGGCCCGTACCGGTGTGGCCAGCGGAATGTTGGCTCTAAGTGCCCTGGCATTGGGCGGTGGCGGCATGTTGCTGCGCCGCAAGCGTCAGGACTGACGGGATCTACAACTGAATATCGACACAATTGAATACACAACTCAATAGGGGTGCCTGATTTCCCTCTCAAAACTAGGCGCCCCCCCCCGCCGGGGGCCGCTTAACAAATGCGTTAGCGGTCCCCGGCGGTTTCGTTAGTGGTTCCTGGGGGTGCGCTAGTGGTTCCTGGGGGTGCGCTAGTGGTTCCTGGGGTTGAGCTAGTGGGCCTTGCGCTTTGCTGTGGAGCTGCGCGTTTGTGAGGACTAAAAAGAGTCGCTACACTTAGCAGGTAATGATAATCAATATCAACTAGAAAGACTGCCATGTTTGCGTGGTTGCAGGCCGCCGGGCCTTCTTCAGTTCCCACCCAGGGCGCTACCAACTCTTCCCCCTCTGTTATGCGTGTAGCTGCTGGTCGCGGGCGTTTTTCTGACTCCACCCCGCAGCGTCTTAATGACCCCTGGCTGCGGCGTATGGCCGCGCTGACCACTGTGGCGCTGTGCGGTTTCATGACGCCGCTGGCAGGCGCTTCTGTCGCCAGCCCCTCTGGCGCTCATGTTGGCGCTGCACATGCTGCCCAGGTTTCTGGCCCTGCTGCTAGCTTGGCCAGTAATGATGGCCAGTCCAAGCCGGTAAACCTTGAGGGTGGGGACTTAAGCATTTTCGACGCCGTCGCCACTGTCAATGGGGAAGTGGACTTACAGCTAAAGGATGGCACCACCGGAACTAGCCACAACCCGGCTCAAACCACTTTGAAGATCCCGGCCTCCACCTGGCAAAACATTTCTGACGACTATCCGGGCAGTCCGGGTGGCTATTTCGTCAGCCAAGGCGTCCAGGCTAACTCGCCACTGCAGCCGGCCAGTGCTGCCCCCAAGGGACGGCTGGGTTGGGACACCAGCCAGCTGGCCCAGGCAGGATTTAGCGCCGCCCACTTTGAAGTTAGCTACAGCGGCCCTGAGGGCGCTAGCGTGTCCCTGTTTGGCTTGGATGACAACGGTCAACTGGCCTCCTCGCTGCTGGTTGATGGCAACTATGAGCTAAACCCGCTTGGCTCAGAAATTGCCCCGCAACAGCTGGCCGCCGCCTACCCCAACTGGGTGTTTTCTGCTGCCGGCGTCTACCAGCTGCAGGTACGGGTGCTGGCTCAGCGCAGTGATGGCACGGTAATTGCTAGCCCGGTGCGTAGCTATCGGGTTGAGGTGGGCGACGTCGCCGCTCAGGCCACCCCCACCCCGGCGCCTACCCCGCAAAACCCTGATACCCAAAACCCGGGTGCCCAGCCCACAGCGGCCCCCAGCGCAGTGCCCTCGGCCGCTCCCAGCGTGGCCCCGCAGCCGGTGGTCACCCCCTCGGCCCAGCCCAGCACTGCCCCCAGCGCTCAGCCTGGTGTTAGCGCCGCCCCCAGTGCTTCGGCTACCCCGGTGGCTAGCCCCAAGCCGAGCGCCGGCAAGCCGGCCACCAGCCCCTCGCCGCGCTCAGCCATTGGCGGCGAGGTAAAGGCTAAGCCGAGCGCAGCTAACCCCGCTGGCAAGCAGCTTTTGGCCAGCTCGCGCAGCGCTAAGTCAGCTCAGGCCCCGCGTGCTGCAGCTCAGGGCCGCTCTGCCAGTCAGGCTCGCGCCGCCGTCGGGCAAAGCCGATCTGCCGTAACCACCCGGGCCGGCGCGCAAAGCTTTGTATCCCAGGCTCGTCCCGCCCAGAGCTTTGTGGCCCAGGCTCGCTCTGCCAGCCAGGGGGCAGCCGCCCAAACCAGCGCCCAAAAGGCTAAGGCTCAAAGCGCCGCTGCGGTGAAGGAAAACCCGGCTTCTTCGGCGGTTAGCGCCACCGCCACGCTGACTTTCGTGGTGGGCCCTGACGCCAACGGCAACGCCAATGAAGGGCACTTTGACTTAGGTCCGCGCATTGTGGACGGCAAGCTCAAGCTGCAGGTGAAAGATGATCGCTCTCAGCCGGCCAGCTGGGTTGACCCGGCAACTTTGACTTTCTCGCTGGGAGACAAGGCCACTCTTAAAGCCCCCGACGCGCTTAACTTTGTGGCCACCCCGGGCCAGGATGTGTGGATGATTTCCTCCAGCCAAAGCGCGGGTGTGCCCTGGCTGGGTATGAACTCTCAGGCTGAAGAGATTGTCAGCAAAACCAGCGGCGAGGTTACCTTCACCCTGGTGAGTGTGGAGGGGCCCGGTAAGGTCTCAGTATTTACCTCTGGCGGCCTGGGTGGGGGTGTGGGTGAGCACCTGCTGCAAGAAGAGGGCAGCTCCTACACCCTGCCGGCTAACACTCACGCCCACCAGAACTGGGTGTTTACCGCCCCGGGCACCTACAAGCTGACCATTTCCGCCCAGGTCACCCCCAAGCAGGGTGAGCAGATCAGCGGTGAAGATGGTGGCTCTGGCGACGGCGCAGCGGCCAGTTCCGGTGCCGGCTCCAGTGAAGGTGGCAGCGCCAGTGGAGCTGCTGGTTCTGCGGCCTCAGGCTCTACCAAGGCTGGCCAGGCGGCCGGCGCTAGCGGCGGTAAGTCTTTGGCTAAAACCGGTGCGGTTAGCGGCGCCTTGAATGTTGCTGGTGGTCTGATGTTGCTGGCGGTTGCGGTGCTGGTGGCACGCAGGCGGATGGCATGGGCCTAGTTAAGTCTGTAATTCAGACTGCACTAGTTTTAACGTTAGTGGCGGGCTGCGCCGGTGTCGGCGTAGATCCCGCCCGCGACGGCCAGTTGCGGGTGGTCACCACCACCGGCATTCTGGCCGATCTAGTGCGTAATGTGGCGGGAGGCCGGGCTACGGTCTCCCAGCTAGTTCCCGACGGCGCCGATCCGCACTCCTATGAGCCCTCACTGCGGGCTATTCGGGATGTGGCCTATGCGGATTTGGCTTTTAGTAACTACCTGTTGCTGGAGCAGCATTCGATTATTCGCGCCTTGGATGCCAACCTGCCTGCTAGTGCCCAGTCAGTGTCTATCGCCGAGGAGGCCGCCAAGCAGGGGGCCACGATTTTGCCGCTGGTTGAGGATCGGGCTTTGGATACCCTGTGGCTGGGGATGCGCGTGTCTGGTGACGGTAAACGTTATGGTGCTAACCGGGCCAGTGAGGTTGATTTGCAGGTGGTTTCGGTGCAGGGCCCGGGCCAAGCCAGCTCCTACCTGACCACCACTTTCGGCACCCCGGAGCTGGGGTTTTCCAGCCATGACGGGTTTGACGCGGCCAGCGACTATAAACATGACACTGTCAGCTTGCCGGCTGACGCCCACCAGCATATGAGTTGGGCTTTCACTAAGCCGGGAGTGTATCGGGTGCAGTTTAAGGCCCGCCTGCGCCCGGTTAAGGGTAAAAACGTGGAGTTTAAAACCGCCACGTTTACTTTCGCGGTGGGGGTCGACGCCGCCGCTGTAGCTAAGCGTGAAGGTCGGGTGGTTTTGGGCCCGGGCCACGGCGATGTGAGCGTGGATCTAGAAGCTGGCCGCATCACGCTGGTAGCCGACAAGCAGGCTAGCGGCCAGGCCTGGCCGTCAGCCGCTAAAACCGCGAGCGCCAACTCACCTAGCGCCGCGCCCAGCCCTGGTGGCTCTGCCAGCCCGACCAGTAGCGCCCCTAGCCCGACCCCCAGCGACGGTGCCAGTGCACCCAGCCAGAGCGACGTCGTCGTAGCTGGGGCGGCCCACGTACCAGGCCATGTAGCCCTAGACCCGCAGCGGGTAGTGGTGGATGTGCCCACGCGCACCCTAGCCCAAGTGCCTCAAGGTTACGGTTTTGTGGGCCGTGCGGGCACGCAAGCCTACATCCTGCCCCAGGCGGTGCTGGGCAAACACGTGCATGGGGAAATTGACCCGCACCTGTGGCATGACGTGCACAACGCGGCCGCCTATGTGAAGGTAATCTGCGCCAAACTCAAGCAGGTTGACCCGGCCGGGGCGAGTGTCTATGAGGCTAACGCCGCACGCTACCTAAACCAGCTGGCCCAGCTAGACACCCAGGTTAAAAGCACTCTGGACACTATTAGTGAAGCTAACCGCCAACTGGTAACCACCAATGACGCCTACGCTTACCTGGCTAACGCCTATGGGCTTAAAGTGGCTGGTTTCGTGGCTCCCAACCCGGCTAGTGAGCCCTCCTTGGCTGATCGGCGTAAACTCGCTGCCACCATTAAGGACCTACATATTAAAGCGGTGTTTTTAGAGCCAAATCTGGCCCGCACCCGCTCCACCTTGAAAGTGGTGGCCAGTGAAGCCGGGGTGAAAGTATGCCCGCTTTACGGCGATACCCTGGATAACCAGGCACCCACCTATCAGGCGATGATGCGTTTTAATGCCAACTCCCTGGCACGCTGCCTAGGTGGCAGGCCTATCGCAAACCAAGCGGCGTCGTCGGCAAAAACCCCGGGCGCCTCAGCCACCCCCAGTGCGGCCGGCGCTACCACGGCCCCCACCAGCGGCACCCCTGGCCGCGCAGCCAGCCCCAGCGCAGCCACCTCCCCTGGCGCCTCAGCCACCCCCAGTGCTGACCCGGCCCTAGAGCAAAACGTGGCCGCAAACGAGCCCACCTCACAAACCCCAGCGGTAATCGAAGCTGGACACGTAGACCTAGGCCCGCGCCTAATCGGTGGCAAACTAACCGTGTCGCTACGAGATGATTCAGCAGCCTCACCCGTATGGCGCGACCCCAACAAAACCGTGCTGCGTGTACGCGATGGCGCCCTAATCCAAGTGCCGCAAGGCGAAGACTACAAATTCCTAGCCGACTCCAAGCGCGTCTATGTGCTACCCCAAACCCAAAAAACCCAGCTGGTATGGCTGGGGTGGAACACCCAAGACCCAGCCGTAACCAAGCTGATCCAAGGCGGGGTAAACATGCGCATCGAGCAGGTTAAGGGCCCCGGCCGCAGCTGGCTGATTTTGCAAGAAGGCACCTTCGGTAAACCCAAAGTGCTGGCCGACTCTGCCGCCAGCGCCCAAGACATCTGGGTGGACACCAACACCCACGTGCACGCCAACTGGATTTTCTCCAAACCTGGCATTTACCTGGTCAAAGTCTCCTTCAAAGCTACCGGTGTGGACGGTAAAACCTACCAGGCCACCACCACCTTGCGCTTTGCGGTAGGCGACGCCACCAGCACCACCAACGCGCTAAAAGCACAGCCATCAGGAAAGTGACCATGCTAGAAGTAAACCAACTCAGCGTGCAGCTGGGCGGCCGCAGCGTGCTACAAGAGGTCAACTTAAAGCTAGACCAAGGCCAGTTCATGGGGCTGATCGGCCCCAATGGGGCCGGCAAAACCACGCTGCTGCGGGCCATCCTAGGGCTCGTGCCCAGCACCGGCACTATCACCTGGCAAGGCCAGCGCATTGACCGGCGCGGCATTGGGTATGTGCCTCAGCGTCACGCTTTCGCCTGGGATTTTCCCATTAACGTGCGTCAGGTGGTGTTAAGCGGGCTCACCGGCAGGCTCGGCTGGCTGCGTCGGCCCCGCCCAGAGCACCTAGAGGCTGCCGACTGTGCCCTAGAGCAGGTAAGCATGAGTGATTTGCGTTCGCGGCCGGTGGAGCAGCTTTCAGGTGGACAGCGTCAGCGGGTGCTGGTGGCTCGGGCGTTGGCGTTAAAGCCGCAGTTGTTGCTGTTGGATGAGCCTTTTACGGGCTTGGATATGCCCACCCAGGAGCTGTTGACGGATCTGTTTAAAGAGCTGAGCCAGGCGGGTGTGGCCGTGCTTATGTCCACCCATGATCTGGTGGCGGCCCAGGCGCAGTGCGAGTATTTGTGTCTGCTTAACCGCACCGATTTGGCTTGCGCCCCGCCTAGCCAGCTTAAAGACAAAGACCTGTGGATGCGTACTTTCCAAGTGCGCGCCGATAACCCGCTGCTGCAAGCCCTAGGGATGAGTTAAGTTGTTAACCCCAATTGATTTTCTAAATGACCTACTAAACCCGCAGCTGGCCTTCCTACCCAGGGCGTTGCTGATTGCTATCACTAGCGCCCTGGTTTGCGGAGTGGTGGGGGCCCACGTGGTGTTGCGTGGGATGGCTTTTATTGGCGACGCCGTCGCTCACTCTGTGTTTCCCGGCCTGGCAGTGGCCTTCGTTAGCGGCACTAACCTGGTGCTTGGGGGCGCGGTAGCCGGGATTCTGACGGCGGTAACCGTGGCGCTACTAGCCCAAAACCGCAGGCTTAAAGAAGACTCCATCATTGGGGTGCTGTTTGTGGGGGCATTTGCTTTAGGGGTGGTAATTATTTCGCGCGCCCCAGGCTATAGCGGCTCGCTGCAACAGTTCCTATTCGGCTCTATTACCGGCGTGCCGGCGCGTGAAGTGCCGGTGGCGCTGATCGGGGCAGCAGTGGTGATTGGGCTGATCGCAGCCCTAAATAAAGAGATTGTGGCGGTAAGCCTGGACCGTGAAACTGCCCGCGCGGCAGGGCTGCCGGTGTTGGCTTTAGATATTGCCCTGTATGTGTGTGTGAGCTTGGCGGTGGTGATTTCCGTGCAGACTATCGGCAATATTTTGGTGTTGGCGCTGCTGGTAATCCCGGCGGCCACAGCCCGCTTACTGACTGACCGCTTACTGACCATGATGATTATGGGCCCTCTGCTGGGGGCGTTAGGGAGCCTGCTGGGAGTGTATTTGAGCTGGTCAGCTGATTTGCCTACGGGTGCCACGATTGTGTTGGTGCTGGGCGTAATGTTTGCCCTGGCCTGGCTATTAGCCCCCGGGCACGGCCTGCTCTATAAAACTGCCGCAGCCAGGCGGCGCGCGGCAGCCTGAGGCCTAGCTGCGCTCGCGGGGGCTTTGCGCCTCTACAAAACTGCCGCAGCCAGGCGGCAGACGTTATCCACCCAGCGGCGGTGACGCGGCTCGCGAGCCCATTCCTGGCTGGTTAGCTCGTGGCTCAGGGAGCGATATTTGGCGTCATTAGCGCGCAGCTTGTCGTCAAGATCGCCCCCGAAACACAGCAGCATCAGCTCATAGTTGAGCATGAATGAGCGCGAATCCATATTGGAAGAGCCGATCACCCCCACTTCGTTATCCACGGTCATGTATTTGGCGTGCAAAACCGTGGGGGAGGGGTAGAGAAAGATACGCACCCCGGCATCCAGTAGCGCCGCATAGTAGGAGCGTTGGGCGTGACGCACCAGGAAATTGTCTCCGCTGGCCCCCACAAACAGCTGCACATCCACACCCCGGTAAGCTGCGCTAGTCATGGCGGCCAGCAGCGACTCGTCGGGCACAAAATATGGGCTGGTGATGGTTACCTGCCGACGTGCATTGTGGATCAGTGAGGTGAACATGCGCAGGTTTGGTTCAGTGGAGTAGCCCGGCCCTGAAGGGACGATCTGCATGGCGTTTACGACGCCGTCGGCCAAGTCTTTTTCCCACGCCGCCGAGGTGTTAACCAGCTCTGCAGCAAGTGCGCTCAGACCAGCGGTTTCTACCTGGGAGATATCCTCATCGCTTACGGCTTGGGAGCGGGCACCAACGAAAATTTTGCCGGTTTCGGCGTACCAGTCCATGGCGAATACACCCCCAAGCTCAGCCACGATAGCCCCGCCTAGCTGCACGGATAGGTCTTTCCACTCGCGTCCAGGGCCGCGCAGGTTGGTTTCGTAGAAGGGGTCAATGAGGTTGTGGGAGCCAACAAAGCCGACGCCGTCGTCGATTACCGCTAGCTTGCGGTGGTTACGCAGGTCTGGGCGCCCGCGCTGATCATGCTTAAAACCTAGGGGCATCATCAGGTGCCAGTGGTAGCCGGCGGAGTTTAGCCGCTTCAGCAGCTTTTTCCAGGCTTTGTAGCGGCGTGAACCCAGGTGATCTAGCAGCAGCGCCACCCGCACCCCGCGTTTATGGGCGCGCTCTAGGGCCGCAAAAAGCGGCTCAGTGATGGGATCATCATGGACTATGTAAAACTCAATATTTACGCTGTGCTGGGCGGCGTCAATGGCCTGCACTAGGGCCGCAATGAAGCTGCGGGTGTCGTCATAGATACCCTGGACTGTGCCCGGCATACAGGGCATTCCGGTTAGGTGGCGGTTCATGCGCACAATCCCCAACAGGCGCTCATCGGCTTTTATGCCTGGAGGCACGTCTGGGAGGTTAGCGCTTAGGGTGGAGACAATGCTGGTTAGCTCGCTTTGACGGCGGTAGCGTTTGCCCTGAATACGGGCACTTCCCAGCAGTAGATACATGGGTAGGCCCACCAGGGGCAGGAACAAGATGAGCAGCAGCCAGGCCGATGACGAGGCAGGGCGCCGATTTTCAGGCACCACCCCCATAGCCCCAATCTTAATGATGTACTCAATCACCACCCAGATTTCGGCGGCCATCTGCATATAACTCATTTAACAATTGTACTTGAGCCCGCTAAAGCAGCCTGTGGTCCAAGACTGGGTGCCAGCCGCGCCAGCTAGTGGGGGGAGCCGAACCAGACCTTCCAAAAACCGTAGAAGTTTAAGTTACCCCAGCTGGAGCAGTCATCCCCATCATTCTTAGCGGCCTCATTGGGCTGGTAGGGAGTGTAGTTATAGAGCGCGGCGGTGGCGGTGTTAGCTGGGGTGATGATGGAAGAACCACAGCTAGCCTGGGGGTTGTAGGCGATACGCACGGGTTTGCGGGCCTGCACCCGGTAGCTGGAGGGGTTAAGGCGGTATTTTTGCAGCTGGGCGGCGGCCTGATAGAGCTGGCTGACAAAGCCACGGTAGCGACTGTCGCAAGTCTGACCATCAGGGCAGCCATAGCCGGCAGCCCATTCATAGCGTGAGGCAGTCAGTTTCTCGCCTGAAGCGGTCAGCAGCCCCTGCTCTTTTTGCAGCAGCACCAACAAAACCCGGGGGTTAATGTTGCAAGCCACCGAAACGCGGTAAATAACCTCACCAGCAGTTAGATTCTTGGCGGGATTCATCCCCAACGGGCAGGCCGTTGTGGGGTCAAAGCCTTTAGTGTCAAAGCGGGCCTTGCTGATGCAAGTAGTGCCGTCGGTGCTATTGACGCAGCCAGCATTGACTTTGGTGATGAAATTATCAATGTCCTCGGCGTTCATATTGGGAGCGCCATAAAGCTTATTGTCAGAGATGATATTTGCGGCGTTAAAACCACTGTAATCAGGGGTTACCTTAACCGGGCCGGCCGGGGTGGGGCCATCATCAATCTGTGCGGGGGCGGTGAACTTAGGCAGGATCAGTGCCCCAGCTAGGGCAGATAGGGTCAGTAACGCAAAAATTGAGACCAGCCGGTAACGCGAAATAAACCGCTCGGCACTGGCACTAGAGATGGCACGCTTGCCCTTGCCTCTAGTTGCGCTGCCGGCGGAGGTTACCGTTTTGGCTTTAGAATTAGGTTTAGGTTCTGACACTAAGGGTTATTTTTCCACGAAATGGACAATGAATGCATCTTGATCAGGTTTATGCTTTAGGCCGCGACCTGATGGACGCCAACGGCTTGCAAGGCTGGAGCCTGGGGTGGGATCGTGCCCGGCGTCGAGCTGGACAGTGCAACCACACAAACCGCTGTATCACTCTCTCACGTTACTTAATGCAACTCTATGACTTGCCTCGCGTGCGTGACACGATTTTGCATGAAGTAGCCCATGCCCTGGTTGGTCCAAGCCACGGTCACGATGAAGTTTGGCGCCGCAAAGCCCTAGAACTGGGCTGCTCAGCGCAGCGGCTGGTAGACAGGCGCGCCCCTAAAGTCCCCGGCGACTGGGTGGGCACCTGCCCGGCTGGTCACCAGGTTGAACGTATGCGCCGCCCTAGCCGCGTGCTGGCCTGCGGGGTGTGTGCAAACAGCTTCTCCCTGGCCAACCTGCTGCACTGGACCTACAAGGATACGCCTATGGAGCCAAGCCAGATTGGTGGCCCCTACTTGCGCTCTTACAACCAAGCCACGCTTTATCTTTCATAGATGATTCATAGGTTACGCTAACCACCACCATAAAAGCCCCTTTTAAAGTTTTAACTAGCAAGGCTGATGCAGATCAGCAAAGCAACTGGCCCACTAAGCCGCCGGCAGGTAGCCCCGGGGTAAGCCTCGGCAGCGCTCGCTGGCTAAGCCTCGGTGACACTACCGGTTAAGCCCTGGCGGGCGGGCCACGGAAAACTTTTAAAGGAGGAAACCATGAAGCTCATGAAAAGGGGCATCGCATTCGCAGCGGCGATGGCGATGGCGTCCATGTCGTTAGCAGGCGCCTTCGTGGGAGCCTCAACTGCTATGGCTGCGGAGGTGAATAAGGGCGCCTGACTGGTGTTGAACACTCGATAATCTCTCCTTGTGAATAACTGACCCCCGGATTGGCTTTTTTGGGTTTCGCCAATACGGGGGCCAGTTGCATTTACAGACAAATACAGCAGGTAGGCAAAAATGCATACATGCATTTACAGGCAAAATCATCCCTTCCCTATAAAAAATACATGGGGTTTTATAGGGAAGGGATGAAATGTCAGTATTTGTGTGCGCCGGTGTGGGCAAGGGGCCGGCAGCGCCCAAAAAGGTGACGACGGCGCCCAGTCAGCACGCCAGCCCATCTGGATGCTGGCCCCAGCCAGAAACCCCAGGCCTAAAGCCCAGCCAAGCCTAGGGTGCAAGCCGGCATAACTAACTGGCGGGTAGTGGCACCCAGTCAGCACGCCAGCCCATCTAGATGCTGGCCCTGGTCAGCCAGGCCTAGGCGGCAGTCCTGGCCGAAGGCACAGACTGCAAGCCCTGGCCAAAGGCGTAATCCTTGGTCCGGATAGACCGCCGGCGCGGAAGTGGACAGTCGTCTAGAGCGCCGGGGCGGAGGCCAGCAGCCTGCTGATGCGCTTGGCTGAAACCTTGTGCGCCGTCCCCAACTGCTGGGCAAACAGGCTCACGCGCAGCTCCCACACCATATTTTGGGCCTGGCGCAGCACCGCCGCGCGGGCGGGATTAGCCGGCAGCCCCTTAGCGTGCTCGACGGCGTCGCTCACCTGCCCCTCAATCTCACGCACCTGGTAGGCCAGAGCTGCATCCTGGCTGGGCGAGGCCGCCGCCTTCTCCAAGCGATAAGCCAAAGACTTAAGGTAGCGCCCATAGTGGGCCAGCTGTGCCGGATCGGCGTCGGCGATAAAGCGCGGCGCAATCAGGGCAGCGGCCTGCTCGCGAATTTCCTGCAAAGTGTCGAGCAAAGCCAGCGAAGTATTACGCCCCACTGCCTTATCCAACTGGCCCTTAGCCTCCAAAGCGGCCTCTACCTGGGCGGCAATAGTTTCCACCTGGTCTTCCAGGCGGTCGCGCAGCCAAGCTACAAAAACCTCAAAATCTTTGCGGTCGCGCAGCTGGGCCAGGTCATGGCCAGTTTCGCGGCTCCACTGCTGGGCTAGCAGGCGCCCGGCAGCCAAGCACAAATCAGACACCAGGGTGTCAGTGGATTTGTAGGGCGCAGATACCATGAATAGAGAGCGCTTAGCGTTCCAACGGCTGGTCACCCGCGCAGTTTCGAGCGGGGTGCGCGCCAAAGCTAACGCCAAAACTCCCTCAGCGTGCTGAGCTAGCTGAGAATTAACATCCGCTAATATCTTTAAATCAGCTTTAAATGCTTTAGATGTTGGTTGTGCAACTAAAGTGGGGTAACCGCGAACTAATAGCCCCGCCCGCCCGGCAGATTCTATTTGTTGCGGAATTATGCCCTGGGGAACTTCAGGCCAATCAACTAAATTAGTTTGCTCCTTTAATGGGCTAGTTAATGACTGTGAAGTAATAGTTGCAAAAGTATTTGCGGCAGAATTATTGGCGCGGGCGCCGTTATGGGCGCCGTTATTGTCCCCGTCAGGAATCCCCTTGCGGCTCTCGTTGGCCCCGTTTTTGCGCTTAGATTTCGCCGATTTCTTGGACCGGGCCTCATCCATGGCCGCCGCCAGGGCGCCACGTACCGCCGAGCGCACCGCCGCCTCGCTTTGTTTGGCCAGCTGCCGCTGCAAAACGATCAGGTTGCGCCCGCGCCCTAGCTTGTTGCCGCGCGCGTCCAGCACGCTAAAGCCCATGCGCAGGTGCTCCGGCAGGTTTTCTTGCGCCTGGTCCCAGTCCTCGTCGGTAATTTCTACCTGGCGTAGCTGCTGTGCGGCCTGGGTGAAGGCCTGCTGGAAACTCACCGGGATCGGTTCGACGCCGGGGGTGCCATTGCCGACGCCGCCGGGCTGGCTTGCTGCCGCGCCGTCGGCCCCGCCGCCCGGGGTGCTGGACGCGCCAGTGCCACTGGCCGCGGCGCCGTCGCTAGCCTCTCCCGCAGCCTGCGGGTAAAGCTGGCAGATCAGCTCCCAAATGCGCGTGCCGGTGTCGGGAGCCGGAACTAGCTGGCGACGCACCCGCTTAGGCAAGGCGCGGATAGTGGCCACACACAGCTGCGGGCGCATCCCGGGCACAAGCCAATCAAATCCCTCTGGGCGCAGGCGAGTGAGCACCTCAATGGGCACCTGTACGCTGACGCCGTCGTCGAGCCTGCCCGGCTCAAAAACGTACGTAAGCGCCAAGGTAAGGTCACCCTGATGCCAAGTGTCGGGGTAGCCGTCAAGGTTGTCGCCCTCGGGAAGCAGCAGCTCACGAGTGAAATCCAGCAGCTTGGGGGTGTCTTGACGCTGATGCTTCCACCAGTTGTCGAAAGCCGCCGCGCTGGTGATTTTCTCCGGCAGGCGCTCATCGTAGAAGTCAAAAAGAGCCTGGTCATCAGCCAAAATACCGTGAGTGCGTTGACGACGCTCCACCTCGGCAGTGTCTTCAAGCAGCTCACGGTTGCGCTCAACAAAAGCGTGGCGGGCGTGCCAGCCCCCTTCCACCAGCCCGGAGCGAATGAACATTTCCCGCGCAGCCTGCCGGGCGGCGTCGGTACCTACACTGGCTAGCGTGACCGGGCGGTCAGCCACCAAAGTCAGCCCGTAAAGCAGCACTCGCTGATGTACCATGGCCGCGCCCTTCTTGGTGGACCAGTAAGGCTCACCGTAAGTGACCTTGACCAGGTGTTTAGCGGCCTGCTCCACCCATTGAGGCTGGATGCGGGCCACGGTGCGGGCAAATAAGCGACTGGTTTCCACCAGCTCAGCGGCCATTACCCAGTCGTACTGTTTGCGGCGCAGCCCGCTACCAGGCCAAATAGTGAAGTGGGTGGCGCGCGCCCCGGCATATTCGCGCCGGCGCTCATCATAGTTACCCAGGTTGGAAAGCAGCCCCACCAGCAGGGATTGGTGGATCGCGTCGGCGTCGGGGGTGTCTGCGCTTTGCCCCAGGGCCACGACGGCGTCGGCTACGTCCGCATTAGCCATGCCGGCCGCGTGGGAGCCGGGAACTAGACGGTCACTAGCGGCGCGAATGGAGGCACGGGTGGGTAGCTCGATGTTTTGGGCGTTAATGCCTAGCGGCCGCGCCAACTGGGCCAGCTGATTGTAGACGTCGCGCCATTCACGAATACGCAGGTAGTGCAGGTATTCGTGGCGGCACATGCGCCTAAATGCAGAGCCGGACAGGTCACGTGACTGGGTGCGCAGGTAGCGCCAGAAGTTGAGGTAGGTGAGAAAATCGCTGGTGGGATCCGCTAAACGCCGATGCATGGCGTCTGCGGCTTCCTGCGCGTCAAGCGGGCGTTCACGCACGTCTTGGATTGAAAGCGCGGAGACAATCACCATCACTTCGCTGGCGCAGCCGCGTTTATTGGCTTCTAGTAACATGCGCCCCAGGCGTGGGTCGATGGGTAGACGCGCCAGTTGGTGGCCGATCGCGGTCAGGCGCGGCTCGTGCATGGATTTAGAGTTTGCGCTGATAGCGCCGATTTCGGTTAGTAGCGCCACGCCGTCGGCAATAGCGCGCCGATCTGGCGGGTCAATGAAGGGAAAATCTGCCACATTACCTAGGCGCAGCGCTGCCATCTGCAAAATTACGCTGGCCAGGGAGGTGCGTAGAATTTCGGGTTCCGTGTATGGCTCGCGCCCCTCATAGTCGGTTTGCGAGTACAGGCGGATTGCCACGCCGTCGGCCACGCGCCCGCAGCGGCCGCTACGCTGGTTTGCGCTGGCTTGGCTGATGGGTTCAATGGGTAGGCGCTGCACCTTAGTTTTGTTGGAATAACGCGAAATACGCGCCACGCCCGGGTCAATCACGTACCTGATGGAGGGCACGGTTAGTGAAGTTTCAGCCACGTTGGTGGCTAGAACAATGCGTCGCAGACGGTGTTTTTCAAATACGCGATGCTGGGCGGCGGCGCTTAGCCGCGAATATAGGGGGATGATTTCAACGCTGCCGGGCAGGCGGGCGCTGGACTCGTTGGCGGCGTAGCGTGGGCCTAGGTGGTCGATAAGTGCGGCTTCGGTATCGCGAATGTCGCGTTCTCCTGCCAGGAACACCAAAATGTCACCGGGGCCTAGGGCCATTAGTTCGTCGACGGCGTCGAGGATGCCCGTGACCTGGTCGCGCGGCTCGTCGGTGCTTGCGCTGGCAGCTGCTGAGTTTGTTTGGCTGCTATCTGACTCTGGCTCGACGCCGTCGAGGGGGCGATAGCGGATTTCTACCGGATAGGTGCGCCCAGAGACCTCAATAATTGGGGCAGGGCGGCCTTCAACCCCAAAGTGGGCGGCGAAACGTTCAGAGTCGATGGTGGCCGAGGTGATGATGACCTTCAAATCTGGGCGCTGGGGCAGTAGCCGCGCTAAATAACCCAAAATAAAGTCAATATTTAGGCTGCGCTCGTGTGCCTCGTCAATAATTAGAGTGTCATAGCGGCGCAATAGCGGGTCGTTTTGAATTTCGGCCAGCAAAATACCGTCGGTCATTAATTTGATAAGCGTATGTTCACTAACTTCATCAGTGAAACGAACCTGATAACCGACTATTGATTCTTTAGAAACTTTAGTGCCCAGCTCTTGGGCAATGCGTTCAGCTACTGAGCGCGCTGCGATACGCCGGGGCTGGGTGTGTCCAATCATTGCGTTGACGCCGCGACCTAAATCTAAACAGATTTTAGGGATCTGGGTGGTTTTACCGGAGCCGGTTTCACCTGCGACGATAACCACCTGGTTAGCCAAAATGGCGGCTGCGATCTCCTCCTGGCGGGCTGAGACTGGAAGCTGCTCCGGGTAGGTGATGGTGGGCATGGAAGCTGCGCGTTGGCTTAGCTGCGTGGGGGTGAAGGGGTGCAGCGCCGCCTGGTTTTTGTGTTGGCGCCGTTCGTGATTGCGCTGGTGGCGGGCAGGACGACGGCGTGGCGCTGCGGTTGAGTTAGTTGCGTCTGGTTGGCTGGGCTGACTGGAGTGCTCGTTCATTACCCCTGCATTGTCTCGCACTTTGACCCAACTGTGGAACCAGCTCACCGCGTAAGATAAGCACAGCCTAGTGAATTAATTAATTGTACCTATAAATGTAAATTGTCGATTAAATATTGCAAAACTAGTTGTGGGCTTTAGATAGTAGAGGTATTCTGTAGTCACTCCAATGACGAGTGATGCAGTGCTGATCCACTGCTTGTTCCCAGACCTGGCCTTGCCAGGCCTATCCGCTCATTAACGTGAGCAACGCCCTTAACTGGGTTCCCTATATGCGATGAACTTTAATCAAGGAAGATGAAATGAAGTATCTGAGGATCATTGCAGCTCTAATATTAGTTTGCGGTTTAGCCTCGTGTGGGAGTGGTGAAAAAGCTTCGTCAACTGCTCCTAATGATAAGGTAGCCAAAGTCTCTGCTGACGGTTTAACGCGTTACGACATGTCTAAATGGCGGCTTCCCACAGATCCATATAGAGAGGCTGATACGATTCTAATTTCGCGTGCTCGAACCGCCTATTTTAGGTATTGCATGAAGTCCAAAGGATACACCTATCAAGGAAAGCCAGAACCGCCAGAGGGGCAGGCTGAGCGATATGTAAATAGTGCTGGTAGGCGTCTATTTGATGAGAAGATTGCAAGCGAAGTCGGCTACCACATGGGTATTGTTCCTGGCTGGAATGTCTACCAATATAGCCATGACACTATTGAAAAATCTAAAACTGATCCCGGTTACCGGGACGCTAAAAGTTCATGTTTTAATAAACTAATGGATCAGTATCCAGTATTGAAGACTTATGAGGAAAAATCTGATACTGGAAATGCTCTTTTGGCATCAATTGGCGGCGCTGAGCAGGGGCTTGAAGATCCTAAAGTTAAAAAACTTGCTGCCACTTGGAAGCAATGCATGAAACCACTGGGCCTTAGTGATCTACCCGATAATCCAATGTTAATGCCAGGACCGCAGCTCAGTCAGAAAATTGGCTTAAATCCAGGTGCTGATGCGCCCCAATCTGCTATCGCGGCGTCACCCGGAACCGTGTCAGAGTATGAGCGAAAAATCGCGGTTGCAGATGCAAAGTGCCGGATCAGCTCCGGCTGGCAGCAGGCATACTACGACGCTGACTGGAACAGCGCTGATGCTTATGTCAAAAAGAATCAGAAAGAATTATCTGCCTGGCTGGGACAAATCAAGCAGGTCGAAGCCACTTGCCGTGAGATTGTGAAGAAATACTCGTAATTATTTGTGATCGAAGGGGGTAGCTGTGGGCGCTAAACGATCTCAAGTGAAACGCTGGTTACTTGTAGTTTTAGTTGTGTTTATGGCGGTGGCGCTAGTGGGTGCAGGCTGGTTGCTGGCAAGCTACACCCAATCGCCAGCGCAGCGCGCAGCTGCCGCTGCACCTCCAACTTCAGCTCCTGTAACTGTGGAAGTTGAGCAAGGAGACCTGACAGATCAAATCACTGCCACAGGTGTTATTACCGGGGCGCAGGATTCAGCCGTTAACTTGCCTGCTACTAGCGCCGATTCGGTTGTTACCGCTGTAAACGTAAAAGCCGGTCAGCAACTTGAAAACACGCAGGTGGTGGCTTGGATTAACGATCGCCCTCTGATTGCCTATCAGGGTAGTTTTCCCGCCTATCGCGACCTGTATGAAGGTGATTCTGGCGCGGATGTGTCACAGCTGCAACGCGCCCTGGTTGCATCGGGCTACCAGCTAGCAATAACTGGAACCCTAGACGCTGACACAATCACTGCACTAAAACATCTATACGGGCAAACCAAAGACGAATTAGCTACTACCGATACTAATCAAAACGAGTCAGACAATTCGAGTGCTAATCAAGGCGGCAGAAACTCAAACGAGGCAGGTGCATCCGAAAAACCGCAGCAAGCCAAAAAGAAGGTAGTTATAGCGAAAACTGAGATGCTGTTTGTTGCGCAGCTTCCAGCTGTTGTTACCTCACTACCTAAAGTTGGTGATAGTTTAAATGGAGACAAACCCTCTCAGCTAGGCCTATCTACAGGTGAATTTTCTGTAACCGCTGAAGTGCCGGCTGGTGTGGGCTCGGTATTGAAAACTGGCAGCGTGGCTAGCGCGGTTTATGGCTCTCAGCAGTTAAACTTAACTCTCAAAACTGCTGCACCTAAGAAAGACGAAAAAAGCCAAGCTGAAGCAACCACTTATGCACTAACCTTTAGCGTTAAAAAGGGAAAACTTCCAAGCGATGCACGCGGTAAATCAGTGGTGTTAACTGTAGATCGACAAGCACCAATCAAAAATGCTTTACTGATTCCTCAACGCGCAATGGCGCTAGATGCTAATGGTAATGCAAATGTGCTCAAACGCCAGGCGTCCGGTTTTGTTATGGTTAAAGTAGAGCAGCTTGGGTGCGTATCTGGGCAATGCGCCATTAAATCTGACCAGCTTAAAGTTGGCGATAGTGTGCGAGTGGATCGCAAATGACGATACTAGAATTATCGCAGGTTTCTAAAACCTATAATCCGGGTGCTCCTGGTGAGGTTAAAGCACTAAAAACCGCCTCACTGCTGATTGAGCAGGGTGATTTTGTGTCTATAACCGGCCCTTCTGGGGCTGGTAAATCAACCTTGCTGAATGTTCTGGCGTTACTTGACCCTCCCACTAAAGGTAAATACTTTATTGATGATCTAGACGCAACCAAGTTAAGTGATTCCCAGCTAGCAGCATTGCGGGCTCACACATTCTCTTTTGTGTTTCAAGCATTTCACTTAATTGATGAGCGAACTGTAACTGAAAATGTGGCTTTAGGGTTGATGTACAGCGGAGATGCGGCTGGTTCTGGTGAGGAAACCGTGCAAATCACGGATACGCAGCGTATTGAACAAGCCCTAAACTTTGTGGGGCTCACACATAAGCAACACGCTAAAGCAGTGCAGCTTTCTGGTGGTGAAAGGCAAAGAGTAGCAATTGCCAGGGCTATCGTGGCCGCTAACCCGGTGCTAGTTGCTGATGAACCCACCGGTAACCTCGACTCAGCCAATTCGCGTTCAGTGATGCGGGTACTAGATAAACTCAACCAAAGCGGCACTACCGTCATAGTTGTCACTCATGATCCAAAAGTTGCAGCCCACGCTAAAACCCGCATCGAAGTGCACGACGGCGTCGTCACCGTTCCCGAGAGTGAAAGTTCAAAGCCTCTAAAACCAGCTAAAACCACCTATGCGACGCAAGCTAAAAACCCTAAAACCAGCAGCAAAAAAACTAGCCTAAGAGCCATACTCGCGGATGCAGGGCGCACAATTACCGCTAAACCAGCTGCCAGTGGCGCGCTAATTGCCGGCGTATTACTGGCGGTAGCGTTAGCGTTAGCCACGGTAGGTATTTCTGAAGCTGCCCGCGCCCAGGTGTCGCAGCTATTTGATGCGGCCCGCAACCAGCGTGTAGCCGTCTCGGTGCCAGAACCTAAACAATTAACTAAAGATGGAAGCGTTAAACAAGCCAGCACCACTACACTAATGCGCCTGAAACGTATTCCCGGAGTGGAACGCGTACAAATCTATTCAAACCACGGCAATCAAAACATTTCGCTAACTAGCGACACTAAAGGCCAAAACTTTGATGTATTAGGGGCAACTGATCCTAGTGTGCCCGGGCTGGAAATCGAAGGTAAAGAATCAGCTAAAACCAGCGGCATAAAGCTTGGCCCAGGCCAGGTGCTAGTAGGTCGCGGTATCGCAAATAACCTAGAGTTAGGGCCAGTTGACGCCAGCCCAGTAGTGTGGATCGCCAACAAAGCCTACGTAGTGGTGGGAGTTATAAGCGACTCAGGTTTAGACGCCAGCATCATGAACGCTGTGGTGATGCGTGAAAAAGACGCCGTTGCTGTGGGGGCAACCAATGCCGTCACCGCCGAAATACGTACACGCCCCGGCGCCGCCCAGCTGGTGGCGCAGCAAGCACCCATCGCCCTAGATCCTTACACCGGCGAAAACGCCCACGTGGATGCGCCTGAAGACCCTAAAACCATGCGTCAAAGCGTGGAATCCAATGTGCGCACAATGCTGGTGACATTAACCGCCGTCTCATTATTAGCTGCCGTGCTAATGCTCACTAACTCCACGGCGACGGCGGTATCGCGGCGCTCTGGAGAATTCGGTTTGCGCCGGGCAATGGGGGCCAGGCGCTGGCAAATTGCCGCATTAGTCACCGCTGAATCGGCGATAGTTGGCTTAATCGGCGGAGTCATTGGCACATTTACAGCGGTGGTAGTCATTATCTCCACAGTGCTAGTGCGCCACTGGCAGCCAGTGCTTGACCTGCGGCTTTTGCCCGTAGGAATCATTGGCGGCATGGTAGTTGGCTTAGTGGGTTGTTTACTGGCGGTGCGCCGCGCCGCAGGCGTTTCGCCCGCAGATGCTTTACGCCAATAATTACCGGGCCCAAAACATCCGAAACTGGGTTTCTCCTCAAGCTGTCAGCCCCCTTGACACTGACAAGCCAGGCTAATTTCGGGTAACCAAACGTTGCAATGACGCCAAAAAAATGAAACATTGAATCAATGACTTCCGCACCCCAAACCCCTGAAGCTGCCGCTGCGCCGTCGCGAGCCCAAATTAAACACTGGCGCCGTCACCTAGCTGAAGAACGCGCAGAAGGGAAAGTCTACCGGGACCTAGCCATGCGCCGCGAAGGCGAAGAACGCGAAATTCTCCTAGGCCTAGCGGAAGCCGAAGCCCGCCACGAACGCTACTGGTATGAGCTGCTAGGCCCCCATGCCCACCCAGCCCCCAGGCAAACCCTACGCGGCGCCATCATGCCCCTACTGGCGCGACTATTTGGCTCAGTGTTCGTGCTGGCCCTAGCCCAACGCTCCGAACAACGCAACGACTATGAGATTGACGCCGACGCCTCCAGCGCCATGGCCGCAGACGAACGCATCCACTCCGAAGTTGTGCGCTCCCTAGCTGCCCGCCACCGCCAACGCCTCTCGGGCACGCTACGCCCAGCTATTTTCGGCGTTAACGACGGTCTAGTATCCAACCTGTCCCTAGTGCTAGGCGTGGGCGCCACCGGCATCAGCACCCACGCGATCTTGCTAACCGGTCTAACCGGTCTGCTAGCAGGGGCTTTAAGCATGGCGGCAGGTGAGTTCATCTCGGTGCGCTCCCAAATCGAGCTACTAGAAGCCTCCACCCCAGACCCCGGCACGGGGGAAGTTGTGCCCGCACTAGACGTCAACGCCAACGAACTCGCCCTGATCTATCGCGCCCGAGGCGAGGATGAACATGAAGCCGTCGCACACGCCAAACTAGTACTCAGCGCCGCAAACATTGACCCACGCAGCGCCCGCCAAATCTCCCACATTGGCGACGAAGCACCCAACTATGAGGAAATCGGTACCGCCAAGCGGGCAGCACTATCCTCATTCGTGCTGTTCTCAGTCGGCGCCATCATTCCCTGCCTGCCTTACCTGGTTGGGCTCAGCGGAATGGTTGCTGTAGCCGCCTCAGCCCTGCTGGTAGGGGCCGCGCTGTGCCTGACCGGTGGCGCCGTCGGCGTGCTATCAGGCAAAGCGCCCCTACCCAGCGCAATGCGACAGCTAGCTATCGGCTATGGGGCGGCCACCGTAACCTACCTGCTGGGCCTGGCTTTCGGCACCTCCGCCAGTTAAACGGTAGCCTGAAGACGATGCACGAACTACTTGAACCCAACGCCCTACCTGCCGTTTTCCGGTTCATCGACCTATCCGGGGTGATCCTAAATGGGATCCTAGGAGGGCTCATTGCCCGCCAAAAAAACTTCGACATAGTAGGTTTCGTGGTGCTGGCGCTAATGACGGCCACCGCCGGCGGTATCCTGCGCGACCTCATGATCCAAAACGGCCCGCCCTTCGCCCTGACCGACCCCTACTACATTTGGA